>Ga0102832_1000368_pt1 | contig 86553 bp, 74 predicted proteins | sample EBPBio282013_DNA_FD_88942 | JGI IMG/M metagenome (GOLD analysis project Ga0102832, IMG submission 88942) | Wastewater treatment Type I Accumulibacter community from EBPR Bioreactor in Madison, WI, USA - Reactor 2_5/28/2013_ DNA (Illumina Assembly) | ecosystem: Engineered > Bioreactor > EBPR >...
CTGGCTCGTCAGCTGATCAAGAAGCTCAAGGTCTACAGCGGCCCCGAGCATCCCCACAGCGCGCAGAAGCCGCAGCCGTACCAGATCACCCAGATCGCTCAGTGAGCCGAGGAAGCACCGTGACCGAGACCGTCGAAGAGACTCAGGCCGAAGAGGTCGTCCCGTTCGTTGAGGACGATCGCGAGATCGCCTACCGCGCCGAGGCCGTGGCCAGCGCCCCGCTGCCGGGCGGCCGTCCGGCCGTCATCGCGCCCGCCGGTGCGACCGGCCGCCGCAAGGAGGCCATCGCCCGCGTCCGGATCGTCCCGGGCACCGGCACCTTCTCCATCAACGGTCGCACGCTCGAGGACTACTTCCCGAACAAGCTGCACCAGCAGACCGTGAACGAGCCCTTCGTCACCGCTGCCGTGGTCGACGCCTACGACGTCATCGCGACGATCGTCGGCGGCGGCGTCACCGGCCAGGCCGGTGCGCTGCGCCTGGGCATCGCCCGTGCGCTGAACGCGGTGGACGTCGAGGCCAGCCGTCCGGCCCTGAAGAAGGCCGGCCTGCTCACCCGCGACGCCCGCGTGAAGGAGCGCAAGAAGGCTGGTCTGAAGAAGGCCCGCAAGGCTCCTCAGTACAGCAAGCGCTGACCCGGGTCGGGCCATGGCTCGACTCTTCGGAACGGATGGGGTTCGCGGCACCGCGAACCTCGATCTGACCGCGGAAATCGCCCTCGAACTGTCGGTTGCGGCCGCCCACGTGCTGGGCGAGGCCGGAGCGTTCGGCAGTGCCCGGCGTCCGGTCGCTCTGGTGGGACGCGACACCCGCGCCAGCGGTGAGTTCCTCGAAGCCGCCGTGGTGGCCGGGTTGGCGTCCGCCGGCGTGGACGTCGTTCGTCTCGGCATCATCCCGACGCCCGGCGTCGCGCACCTCGTCGGTGCGCTGGACGCCGACCTCGGCGTGATGCTGTCGGCCAGCCACAACCCGATGCCCGACAACGGCATCAAGTTCTTCGCCCGTGGCGGCGTCAAGCTCGACGACCTCATCGAGGACGCGATCGAGCAGCGCATGGGCGAGGTGTGGCTGCGTCCCACCGGCTCGCTGGTCGGGCGGGTCACCGAGGACGGCGGGGCCATCGAGGCCTACGTCGCCCACCTCGTCGGCAGCCTGGGCGCGGACGCCAGCCTCGAAGGCCTCAAGGTCGTCGTCGACTGCGCGAACGGCGCGGCCTTCGTGACCGCGCTGGCCGCCTTCGACGCGCAGGGTGCGACCGTCGTCCCCCTGCACGCCGAGCCGGACGGCCTCAACATCAACGACAACTGCGGCTCGACCCACCTGGAGTCGCTGCAGGCCGCGGTGCTCGCGCACGGCGCGGACCTCGGCATCGGGCTGGACGGGGACGCCGACCGCTGCCTGGCCGTCGACGCCACCGGCGAGGTGGTGGACGGCGACCAGATCCTCGCGATCCTGGCGCTGGCCATGCGTGAGGACGGCGCCCTGCACAGCGACACGGTGGTGGCCACCGTGATGAGCAACCTCGGGTTCCTGAACGCGATGCGGGACGCCGGCGTCCACGTCGACCAGACCAAGGTAGGCGACCGCTACGTGCTGGAGGCGATGAACGCCAACGGCTTCACCCTGGGCGGCGAGCAGTCCGGGCACGTGATCATGAGCGAGTTCGCCACCACCGGGGACGGGGTGCTGACCGCGTTGCACCTGGCCGCGCGCATGATGCGCACCGGGACGCCGCTGCGCGAGCTGGCCGCGGTGATGAACCGGTTGCCGCAGGTGCTGGTGAACGTCCCCAACGTGAACAAGGCCCGCGCCGGCATCGACCCGGTGGTGAACGCCGCGGTCTCCGCCGAGACGCGCGCGCTGGGACGCAACGGCCGGGTGCTGCTGCGTCCGTCGGGCACCGAGCCGCTGGTGCGGGTGATGGTTGAGGCCGAGACCGCCGAGCGCGCCCTCGAGGTGGCCCACCGCCTCGCCGACGTGGTGCGCGACCGGCTGAGCCTCGACCTCGTCCGCTGACCCCGGGATCCCCGGCCCCGCCCACAAACGCCCCCGAAGTTCACAAACGCCCCCGAAATTTCGGGGGCGTTTGTCAGTTTCGGGGGCGTTTGTCGGGGGACGGGGGGCGTGGGCAGGAATTGTCCTGCCGGGCGCCGGCGGAGAGGGGTCTGTGCGATAGTCCGGTCATGGAACGGACGGAGCGCCGGCGACGCAGGAACCTCATCATCGCCATCGTCACGGCGGTGGTCGTGATCGTCCCGGTCCTCGCTGTCGGTGCGTTCTGGGTGTCGTGGCAGGGCGGGCCCGAGGCGATCTGGCTGAACGCCCAGCCGGCGCCCGACCAGGACAAGCCGTCCGTCGTCGAGGCCAGGCAGAAAGCCCGCGACCACACCCGGGCAGAGCTGGAGTCGGCGTTCGGTGCCGCCAGCGTGGTGCCCGGCCGCGAGACCTACGCCGCCCAGTGCCGGCGGGGTCAGAACAATTGGAAGGTGCACGAGGGCTACGTGCACACCTGCACCGTGACCTCGGGCCGCTTCTACGGCCTGCGGGGCGACTTTCCCGCGGCCGCGAAGAAGCTGCACGCCGAACTGGGCAAGACCGGCTGGGAGCCGTGGCTGGACGACGGGCTCCCCGGCATCGCGAAGCAGTACAAGGCGGGCTACCCGCCGTACGAGACTCCGACCCCGGGCGCCCCGTCGTCTCCGGTCGACTTCGAGCAGTTCGGCTGGGACACCTCCTACGGCGACGATGACAAGCGGATCCAGCTGCGCTTCGCCAACAAGTACACCGATGACTTCCACTCCTTCGACTGGGCCCAGGACAAGGTTCCCTACGAGACGTCGTGGAGCGATCTCAGCGGCACGGTGTCGTCCGCGGACGCGGTTGCCGAACTCCTGGCCACCTGCGATGTGGTGGTGCTCGCCACGATCGAGGAGGAGTACTAAACGGTCCGCCGCTGAGTCGGCTGCTCAGTCCAGTCGGCGCCCGAGCACCAGGACGTCCTGCCGGACGTAGCCGAGGTGGTCGTAGAAGTCGAGGACGCCCTGGTTCGACGTGCGCACCATGAACTGGATCTTCGGGATGCCCCGCGCGACCAGCCACTCCTCGCACGCCGCCATCAGCTGCCGGCCGAGCCCCTGTCCGCGAGCGGCGTCCGCCACGGCCAGGTAGTAGACCCAGCCGCGGTGCCCATCGTGGCCGACCATCGCGGTCGCCACCAGGGCTCCGTCCGCCCGAATCCCCAGTACGGCGGACGCCGGCCCGGCGACGGCGCGCCCGAAGTCGCCGTCCGCGTCGTTCCACGGACGGGTGAGCCCGGCTTCGGCCCACAGCGCGACCGCCGCGGCCGCGTCCGGGCTTCCGAGGCACTCCACCGTCATCGTTCCCTCCCGATCGAGAGCGCACCACACTAGCCGGACGCCCACCGGTCGTAGCCGCGGGGCACCACGCACAAACGCCCCCGATACTGACAAACGCCCCCGAAATTTCGGGGGCGTTTGTCAGGATCGGGGGCGTCGGCGGCGGGGACGGGGCCGTCACACCTTACGGATCCGCACCCAGCTGACCTGGTGGTCGGGCCCCTTGCGCAGGATCGCGGTGGCCCGTCCGCGGGTCGGCCGGATGTTCAGCTCCAGGTTCGGCCCGTTGATGCGGTTCCAGATGTCGATCGCGATCGCCGTCGCCTCGCTCTCGGTCAGCTGGCCGTACCGCACGAAGTACGACTCCGGGTCGCGGAACGCGGTCTCCCGCAGCGCCAGGAACCGCGACACGTACCAGGTGCGGATGTCCTCGTGGGCGGCGTCGACGTACACCGAGAAGTCGAAGAAGTCGCTCACCGCGAGCCCGGTGGTGCCGTCGGTGCGCCGCCGCGCGGGCTGCAGCACGTTCAGGCCCTCCACGATCAGCACGTCGGGCTGTGACACCGTGATCGTCTCGCCGGGCACGATGTCGTAGACCAGGTGCGAGTACACCGGCGCGGTCACCTGCGGCGTGCCCGACTTCACGTCCATGACGAACTGCAGCAGCCGACGCCGGTCGTACGACTCGGGGTAGCCCTTGCGGTCGGCCAGCCCCTCCCGCTCCAGCCGCTCGTTGGGGTAGAGGAAGCCGTCGGTGGTGATCAGGTCGACCCGAGGCCTGGACGGCAGCCGCGACAGCAGCTCCTTCAACAAGCGGGACGTGGTCGACTTGCCCACCGCCACCGAACCGGCCACGCCGATCACGAACGGCGTCCGCTGGCCCGACAGCCCGAGGAACTCGTGACTGGCCGAGAACAGGGCGCCCGTGCGCTCCAGGTACAGGCTGAGCAGGTCGGTCAGCGGCAGGTACACCTGGCGCACCTCGGCCGCGTTCGTCGGGTCTCCGATGCCCCGCAGGCGCTCCAGCGTGGCGTCGTCCAGATTCGCCGGGCGGGACGCCGCGAGCGAGGCCCAGTGCTGTCGGTCCAGGGTCAGGTACGGGCCGTACGGGTTGTCCTCGGGAGCGTCGAGCTCGTCGGGAACGGTGATCGCTGGGGTCATTACCACCTCTCCTGGTGCCGGGCCCACCGCCGGGATCCGGGCCTCAGTCTGCCCAACCCGCCACTACAGTGGCGACCATGTGCGGAATTATCGGCTACACGGGTCCTCGTGTCGCGCGGAACGTGGTGGTCGCCGGCCTGCGGCGAATGGAGTACCGGGGCTACGACTCCGCCGGGGTGGCGGTCGTGGTCGACGGGCACATCGAGTACCGCAAGAAGGCCGGCAAGATCAGCAATCTGGACGCCGAGTTGGCCGACAACCCGATCCCCGATTCGGGCCTGGGCATCGGCCACACCCGTTGGGCCACCCACGGCGGCCCGACCGACGTCAACGCGCACCCGCACCTGTCCGCCGGTGGTCGCGTGGCCCTGATCCACAACGGCATCATCGAGAACTTCGCCGTGCTGCGCTCCGAGCTCGAAGCCAAGGGCATCGCGTTCGCGTCCCAGACCGACACCGAGGCCGCCGCACAGCTGCTCGGCCGCGAGGTCGAGTCCGGAGTCGACCTCGCCGACGCCATGCGCCACGTGTGCGGACGCCTGGAGGGCGCCTTCACCCTCGTCGCCGTGGACGCCGCCGAGCCCGACCGCCTGGTCGCCGCCCGCCGCAACTCCCCGCTGGTCGTCGGCGTGGGGGAGGGCGAGAACTTCGTCGCCTCCGACGTCGCCGCGTTCATCGAGTTCACCCGCAACGCCATCGAGCTCGGCCAGGACCAGGTCGTCGACGTCACGTCCGACTCGATCTCGGTCACCGACTTCGACGGCAACCCCGCCGAGACCCACCCGTTCGAGGTCACCTGGGACCTGTCGGCCGCCGAGAAGTCCGGCTACGACTGGTTCATGCGCAAGGAGATCTACGAGCAGCCGCGCGCTGTCGCCGACACGCTGCTCGGCCGGTTCAACCCCGACGGCTCGCTGAAGCTCGACGAGTTGCACATCCCGGAGAGCGAGCTGCGCTCGATCGACAAGATCATCATCGTCGCGTGTGGGACGGCGTACTACGCGGGCCTGGTCGCCAAGTACGCGATCGAGCACTGGACGCGGATCGCCTGCGAGGTCGAGATCGCGTCGGAGTTCCGCTACCGCGATCCGATCATCACCGGCTCCACGCTGGTGGTGACACTCAGCCAGTCGGGCGAGACCGCCGACACCCTGATGGCCATCCGCCACGCGCGCGAGCAGCACGCCAAGGTGATCGCGATCTGCAACACCAACGGCGCCACCATCCCGCGTGAGTCGGACGCGAACATCTACACCCACGCCGGCCCCGAGATCGGCGTCGCCTCCACCAAGGGCTTCCTCACCCAGGTGGCGGCCTGCTACCTGCTCGGCCTCTACCTCGCCCAGGTGCGCGGCACCATGTACGACGACGAGATCCACGCGGTGATGAGCGAGCTGGCGGCCACGCCGCCGCTGATCCAGAAGGTGCTCGACGAACTCGACCCGATCAAGGACCTCGCCAAGCGCTTCGTCGACCAGAAATCGGTGCTGTTCCTCGGCCGCCACGTCGGCTACCCGGTGGCGCTGGAGGGTGCGCTGAAGCTGAAGGAGATCGCCTACCTGCACGCCGAGGGCTTCCCGGCCGGCGAGCTCAAGCACGGCCCGATCGCGCTGGTGGAGGAGGGCATCCCGATCTTCATCGTGGTGCCGCCGCAGGGCCGTGACCAGCTGCACGACAAGGTCGTCTCGAACATCCAGGAGGTGCGGGCGCGCGGCGCGCTGACCGTCGTCCTGGCCGAGGATGGCGACACCGAGGTGGAGCCGTACGCCGACGTGCTGTTCCGGCTGCCGAAGGTGTCGACGCTGCTGCAGCCGCTGGTGGCCACCGTCCCGCTGCAGATGTTCGCCTGCGAGCTCGCGACGCTGAAGGGCTACGACGTCGACCAGCCCCGCAACCTCGCCAAGAGCGTCACGGTCGAGTAGCGGCCATGATCGTCGGCATCGGCATCGACGTCACGCAGGTGTCGCGCTTCAGCGAGGCCGTGGCGCGGACGCCCGGGCTGCTCGACAAGATCTTCACCGCCGCCGAGCACGACACCTCGATGCAGCGGATGGCCGGACGGTTCGCCGCCAAGGAGGCCTTCGCGAAGGCCCTCGGCGCGCCCACCGGGCTGGCCTGGACCGACGTCGAGGTGCGCAAGGACGTCGCCGGCAAGCCGTACTTCGCCTGCTCCGGCAGCGTGGCGGCGCTGGTCGCCGAGCGGGGCATCGCGTCGGTGCACCTGTCGATCACGCACGACGCCGGGATCGCCGCCGCCGTGGTGGTCTGCGAGGCCTGAGATGAGGTACGGGTACACCGTCGCCCAGATCCGGGACGCCGAGGCCCGCGCGATGGCCGTGGTGGGTCCGGACGCCCTGATGCAGCGCGCCGCCGCCGGCCTGGCGTCCGCGATCCTGCGCCGCCTTGGTCGCCCGTCCACCGCCGAACGCCTCCGTTCCGGTCAAACGCTCCAGCGCAGGGTGGAGCGTTTGACCGGAACGGGGGCGTTCGGGGCCTACGGGGCGAGGGTGCTGCTGGTGGTGGGGTCGGGCAACAACGGCGGGGACGCCCTGTTCGCCGGCGCGATCCTGGCCCGTCGCGGCGCGCGGGTGAGCGCGTGGCGCACCGCGACGACTGTCCACGAGGCCGGATGGCGGGCCTTTCTCGCCGCCGGTGGACGCGACCTCGACGCCGCGGACGCCCTGGCTGCGCTGCCGCGCCAGCACGCGGTGGTGGACGGCGTGGCCGGCATCGGCTCGCGCCCGGGGCTCACCCCAGAGGTGGCGGCGTTCGCGTCCGCGTGCCGCGAGCACGGCGTGCCGGTGGTCGCGGTCGACCTGCCGTCCGGGCTGGCACCCGAACCGCCGTTCACCGACGACCCCCACTTCATCGCCGCGCTCACCGTCACGTTCGGCGGCCACAAGCCGTGCCAGCTGATGGAACCGGCCCGCAGCGACTGCGGCGAGGTCGAACTCGTCGAGCTCGGCCTCGACCTCGGCGAACCCGTGCTCGCCCAGTGGGAGGTGCCCGACCTGGCCGCCGCCTGGCCGGTGCCGGACGCCCGCAGCGACAAGTACTCCCGCGGCGTGGTCGGGCTCGACACCGGCTCGGTCGACTACCCGGGGGCCGCGGTCCTCAGCGCCGCCGGCGCGGTCGGGGCGGGCGCGGGCATGGTGCGCTACCTCGGCGCGCCGCAGGTCGCCGGCCGCATCCTCGACCGGTTCCCCAACGTCATCGCCGGACAGGGCCGGGTGCAGGCGCTGGTGCTCGGTTCGGGCTGGGGAGACCGCAAGGACCGCGGCGTCGTCGGTCGCGCGGTGGACGCCGGCGTGCCGTTGGTGGTGGACGCCGACGGGCTGCGCCACCTGCCCGCCCAGGGCCACCGCGGCGTCCTGCTGACCCCGCACGCCGGTGAACTGGCGCGACTGCTCGACGTGCCCCGCAGCGAGGTCGAGGCCGATCCACTGGCCGCCGTCCGCGCGGCCGTGGACGCGACTGGCTGCACGGTCCTGCTGAAAGGCGCCACCCAGTACGTGGCCACACCGGGGGAGAGCCTCGTCCGGCTCGCGATGCAGGGTCCGGGATGGACGGCCCAGGCCGGCTCGGGCGACGTCCTCGCCGGCGCGTGCGGCGCGCTGCTGGCCGCCGGTCTCGGCCCCCTGGAGGCGGCGCTCGCCGCGGCGAGCATCCAGGCGCTGACCGCGGAACTGCTGCCGGGGCCGCTGCCGCCGCAGGACGCGGCCGCAGAGTTCCGCAGGGCGATCCGGGAACTTGCGCAGAATTAGGGCCGTTACTGCCACGCTTCTCCACGTGAACACAGGTTCGCGTTAGTGTGCGGCTGGCGGGCCGGACCGGCGGTCGCCATGTCGCGAACCTCACGGGCGAGGGTCGCGCATACCTACGTCACAAGTGAGGGAGTCAGATGACTACCGAAGGAACGGCGCAGAAGGGATCGGCCCGCGTGATGGTGCAGAAGTTCGGCACCTTCCTGTCCGGCATGATCATGCCCAACATTCCCGCCCTGATCGCGTGGGGCATTTTCACGATGTTCTTCATCGATGCGGGCTTCACGCCCAACGCCGACCTGTCGACCATCGTCGGCCCGTTCATCCACTACCTGTTGCCGATCCTGATCGCCTACACCGGCGGCCACATGGTCTACGGCGTCCGTGGGGCTGTGGTGGCCGCGATCGCGACCTTCGGCGCGATCGCCGGCTCCGACGTGTTGATCGCCCACGCCAACGCGACGTCCCTTGAGGCCTGGCTGGCCGCGGGGAACGACGCCGCCAAGTTCAAGGCTCTCGGCCAGGTGCACATGTTCATCGGCGCGATGATCATGGCACCGCTCGCCGCCTACTCCATGAAGTGGCTGGACGGCCTGTGGGAGACGCGGATCCGGCCGGGCCTGGAGATGCTGGTGAACATGTTCTCCGCCGGCATCTGGGGCTTCGTGATGGCCCTGGTCGGCTTCTACCCGCTGGCCTGGCTGGTCAACGGCATCATGACGGTCCTGAGCAACGGCGTGAACTGGCTGGTCGCCAACAATCTGCTGCCGCTGACGAGCATCATCATCGAGCCCGCCAAGGTGTTCTTCCTGAACAACGCCATCAACCACGGCGTCCTCACCCCGCTGGGCCTCGCCCAGGCCGCCTCGGCCGAGAGCGGCAACCGCTCGATCCTGTTCCTGCTCGAGGCGAACCCCGGGCCGGGCGTCGGCCTGCTGCTGGCCTTCACGTTCTTCGGCGTCGGCGCGGCGCGCGCCTCCGCCCCCGGCGCGGCGTTCATCCAGTTCATCGGCGGCATCCACGAGGTGTACTTCCCGTACGCGCTGATGAAGCCGACGCTGATCCTCGCGCTGATCGCCGGTGGCATGACCGGCGTCACGACGAACATGCTGCTGGGCGGTGCCCTCCGGGCGCCGGCGGCGCCGGGCAGCATCCTGGCAGTCGCCGCCCAGATCGCCCCAGGGGCCTACTTCGCGGTGTTCCTGTCGGTGGTGCTGTCGGCCACGGTGACCTTCCTGATCGCTGCGGTCATCCTGCGGGCCTCCCGGGCCCGCGACCTGGCGGCCGAGGCAGCGGGCTCCGACAGGTTCGAGGCGGCGATCAGCCAGACCGAGGCGAACAAGGGCAAGGGCTCCGACGCGCTCGCCGGTCTTCGCGGTGCGTCGGCCACGGCCACCCTCGCCGGCCCGATCAAGAACATCGTGTTCGCCTGCGACGCCGGCATGGGCTCCTCCGCAATGGGCGCATCCGTCCTGCGGAAGAAGATCCAGGCTGCCGGCTTCCCCGAGGTGAAGGTGGTGAACAAGGCGATCGCCAGCCTCACCGACACCTTCGACGTGGTCGTCGTGCACCAGGACCTGGCCGACCGGGCCGCGCAGAAGACCCCGTCCGCCGTGCAGGTGTCGGTCGACAACTTCATGGCGAGCCCGCGCTACGACGACGTGGTCGAAATGGTCAAGCAGGCCAATGCCGGCGCCGCGGAACCGGCTCCCGAGCCGGTTGTCGCCGCGCCCGCCCGGGCCGTCGTCGACGAGCCCCCGGCGCCCGCGCCGGCGACCGCACCGGTGGCGGCCGAACCGGTCGCCGCGGCGGCGAGTGCATCGGACGGGGTGCTGAAGCTCTCCTCGATCGTGCTGTCGGGGACGGCGACCGACCAGGTCTCCGCCATCGACGAGGCCGGCAAGCTGCTCGTCGCGGCCGGGGCGGTCGACAGCGGCTACGTCGACTCGATGCACGACCGGGAGAAGTCGGTGTCGACCTACATGGGCAACTTCCTGGCCATCCCGCACGGCACCAACGAGGCCAAGGGCCTGATCAAGGAGTCCGCGATCTCGGTGGTGCGGTACCCCGACGGCATCGACTGGAACGGCAACCCGGTCAAGTTCGTGATCGGTATCGCCGGTGCGAACGACGAGCACCTGGAGCTGTTGAGCAAGATCGCCGAGGTCTTCCTGGACGCGGACGCTGTCGCGGCCCTGGAAAAGGCCGATACTGCTCAGCAGGTCGCGGACACTTTCGGAAGGGTGAACAACTAGATGAAAGCAGTGCACTTCGGAGCGGGGAACATCGGGCGCGGATTCGTCGGCCTGCTGCTCCACAACGCCGGTTACGAGTTGGTGTTCGCCGACGTCGCGGACGCGCTGATCCAGCAGCTGAAGCACGCCGACAGCTACGTCGTGCACGAAGTCGGGGAGGATCCGCGGACCCAGGAGGTCCGCGGGTTCTCCGCCCTCAACTCGGCCACCGAGGCCGAGGCCCTGACCGAGGCCATCGCCTCGGCCGACATCGTCACCACCGCCGTCGGCGCACACATCCTCAAGTTCGTGGCGCCTGCGATCGCGGCCGGCATCGCCGCCCGTCCGGTGGACGCCGGGAAGCTCGCGGTGATGGCCTGCGAGAACGCCATCAACGGCACCAACATCCTCGCCGAGGAGGTGCGCAGGAACTACGCCGGCTCCGACCTCGACGACAGGGTGATCTTCGCCAACACCGCGGTCGACCGGATCGTGCCCAACCAGCACCCGGACGCCGGCCTCGACGTGACCGTGGAGAACTTCTACGAGTGGGCGATCGAGACCCCGCCGTTCGGGGACGCCCACCCCGACATCCCCGGCGTCACCTGGGTTCCCGACCTGGAGCCCTACATCGAGCGCAAACTCTTCACGGTGAACACCGGGCACGCCACCAGCGCCTGGTTCGGCCACGTGGCGGGCATCGACAAGCTCTCCGACGCGCTGGCCGACCCCCAGGTGGAGGCGAAGGTGGCCGCCGTGCTGGCCGAGACCGCGTCCCTGATCGTGGCCAAGCACGGCGTCCCGGCCGAGACCCAGGCCGCCTACGTGCAGAAGATCCTCAAGCGCTTCTCGAACCCGTACCTGCCCGACACCACCCTGCGGGTCGGCCGTGCGCCGCTGCGCAAGCTCAGCCGCAACGACCGGTTCATCAGCCCGGCCGCCCAGCTGGCCGAGCGCGGGCTCGCCCACTCCGCCCTGATGGACGCGGTCGGCGCGGGCCTGCGGTTCGACACCCCGGACGACCCCGAGTCGATCGAGCTCCAGGAACTGCTGCTCGCCCTCGACGCGCCGACGTTCGTCGAGAAGGTGACCGGGCTCACCCCCGACCACCCGCTCTACGCCGACGTGCTCGCCGTGGTGGAGGCCCGCCAGGCCGGCTGACGCCCCGTCGTCACGACCCAGCCCACCCGTCATCCCGGCGAAGGCCGGGATCCCCGGGCCCCGCGCGCGCGAGAGGTACCATTCTCCGGGCCCGTCAGACGGGCTCCCCGTCCGCCTGGAGGTTGTTGATGAGCGTGCTCGCCGAGACCCTGCTCGGTGACGGTCGGCGCCTGCGCATCGTGGAGCCGACCCCCGCGGACGCCGCCGAGCTGTGCGAGCTGATCCGCGAGGCGTTCGGCAACCGTCCGGTCGTCGACCCGCCGCCGCCCGCGCTCACCGAGACCCCGGAGAAGGTCGCGGCCGCGCTGGCCGGCGGCTTCGGCGTCCTGGCCCTCGTCGACGACGCCCCGGCCGGCGTGGTGATCGTGAGCGTGGACGGCCCGATGGCCGGCATCCACCGGGTGTCGGTGCGTCCGGGCTTCCAGCGGCAGGGCATCGCCTCGGCGATGGTCGAGGTGGCCATCGAGCTCCTCACCGCCCGCGGTGTGTCGGCGGTCGAGCTCGTCGCCCGCGAGGAGTTCCCGCAGGTGGTCTCGTGGTGGCGCCGGCACGGCTTCGTCGAGGTCGACCGCGAGGGCACCAGCATCACCCTGGCCCGCCAACTGCCGGTGCGGCTCGCCGCGCCGACCGCCGAGGACACCCAGGACATCGGACGCCGCCTGGCGAGCGTCCTGCGCGCCGGCGACGTGATCATCGCCTCCGGCGACCTCGGCGCCGGCAAGACCACGCTCACCCAGGGACTCGGCGCCGGGCTCGGCGTCACCGGCTCGATCATCTCGCCGACCTTCGTGCTGTCCCGGGTGCATCCCTCCGGCGTCGGCGGCCCCGGCCTGGTGCACGTGGACGCCTACCGCCTCGGCTCGTTCGCCGAACTGGAGGACCTCGACCTGGAGATCTCCCTCGACGACTCGGTGACCCTCGTCGAGTGGGGTGCGGGCATCGCGGAGGGGCTCGCCGACGATTACCTCGAGATCGACATCCGCCGTACCCTCGACCCCGAGGACGAGACCCGCTGGATCTTCCTGACCCCGATCGGTGAGCGCTGGACAGCCGCCCGCGCAGAACTGGAGGCGCTGTGACCACCCCCTCCCTGGTGCTCGGCATCGACACCGCCACCGACGTCCGGGTGGGCCTGGCCCGCGACGGTGTCGTGGTGGCCCGCGGCGCGGTCGAGGACCGCCGGGCCCACGCCGAGCAGCTGCTGCCGCTGGTGCAGCGGGTGCTGGCCGAGGCCGGCTCGTCGGTCGCCGAGCTGACCGCGATCGCGGTCGGGGTCGGCCCCGGACCGTTCACCGGCCTGCGCGTGGGCGTGGCCGCCGCCCAGACCCTCGGGGTGGCGCTGGGGCTGCCGGTGCGCGGCGCGTGCAGCCTCGACGTGGTCGCGCTGGAGTGGGTCGCGCGTCCGGACGCCCCGCAGGGCGAGTTCGCCGTCGTCGCCGACGCCCGCCGCAAGGAGGTCTACTGGGCCTCCTACGCCGCGGACGGCACCCGTCTCGCCGGACCGTTCGTGACCGCCCCGTCCGAGGTGCCGGACGTGCCGCTGGCCGGCCCCGGCGCCGCGCTCACCGGACGCGAGGTCACCGGCCCGGACGCCCTCGACGCCGCTCTGCTCGCTGCGGGCATCGACCGACTGCCGGACGCCGGCCTGGTGCCGCTGTACCTGCGCCGCCCGGACGCGGAGGTGCCCACCACGCGGAAGTCCACCCTGCTCGCGCCGCGACTGGCCATGATGGGGAACCGATGATCATCTCGCACGCACGCACCGAGGACCTGGCCGACATCCTCGCTCTCGAACAGGCCGGCTTCGAACCCGCCGAACAGTGGTCGGAGACCGCGTGGGCCGAGGAGCTCGCCAACCCCGACCGCCACGTGGTCGCGCAGCTCGACCTGGACGCCCACGTCGTCGGGGTGGCCACGTTCAGCCGCGTCGAGGAGTCGGCCGACCTGCTCCGCGTCCTCGTCCGCCCCGATGCCCGCGGACGCGGGATCGGCGCCTCGCTGGTGCGCGCGGGCCTCGACTGGGCGGCCGCGGTCGGCGCCCACCAGATGCTGCTCGAGGTGAGCCCCGAGAACGAGTCGGCGGTCGGGCTGTACCGGCGCCTGGAGTTCGAGCCGATCAGCACCCGGCGCGACTACTACGGCCCCGGCCGCAGCGCCCTGGTGATGATGCGGACGCTCGCCGCCGACGACGCCTGGGCAGTCGCATGAGCGGCCCCCTGATCCTGGGCATCGAGTCCTCCTGCGACGAGACCGGCGTCGGCATCGTCCGCGGCCACGAGCTGCTCGCCAACGAAGTGGCCTCGTCGGTGGCCGAGCACGTCCGCTTCGGCGGCGTGGTGCCGGAGGTGGCCAGCCGAGCCCACCTGCAGGCGCTGGTGCCCGCGCTGCGACGCGCGTGCGAGACCGCCGACATCGACCTGTCCGAGGTGGACGGGATCGCCGTCACCGCCGGCCCCGGCCTGATGGGGGCGCTGGTCGTCGGCCTGACCGCGGCCAAGTCGCTGGCCGTCGCCCTGGACAAGCCGCTCTACGGGCTCAACCACCTGGTCGGCCACGTCGCGGTCGACCTGCTCGACCACGGCCCGCTGCCGCAGCCGTGCGCGGCGTTGCTGGTCTCCGGCGGCCACACCTCGCTGCTCGCCCTCAACGACATCACCGGCGACATCGTCGAGCTGGGCGCCACCATCGACGACGCCGCCGGCGAGGCCTACGACAAGGTCGCCCGCCTGCTGGGCCTGCCCTACCCGGGCGGACCGGTGATCGACAGAGCCGCGGCCGAGGGCGACCCGACCGCGATCGCGTTCCCGCGCGGGCTGACCGCCAACAAGGACCGCGAGAAGCACCGCTTCGACTACTCGTTCTCCGGCCTGAAGACCGCCGTGTCGCGCTGGGTGGAGACCCGGCGCCGCGACGGGCTCGACGTCCCGGTGAACGACGTCGCCGCCTCCTTCCAGGAGGCCGTCTGCGACGTGCTCACCGCCAAGGCCGTGGACGCCTGCGAGTACCTCGGCACCACCGACATCCTGCTCGGCGGGGGAGTCGCGGCGAACTCGCGGCTCCGCACCCTGCTGGAGGAGCGGACGGCGGCGGCCGGGATCACCCTGCGGCGGCCGCGTCCGGCCCTCTGCACCGACAACGGCGCCATGATCGCCGTCCTCGGCTCGGAGGTCGTCACCGCCGGGCTGCGTCCGTCGTCGCTGGAGGTCGGTGCCAACTCCGGCCTGCCGGTCAGCACCGTCCTGGTCTAATGCCCTACACCCCGGTCATCGGCACGCTCGGCTACCTGGTCGCCGACGGCCGGGTGCTGCTGGTGCACCGCACCCGCGAGGGCGATCAGCACGCGGGCAAGTGGAACGGCCTGGGCGGCAAGCTCGAGGCGGGCGAGGACATCTACTCCAGCCTCTGCCGCGAACTGCACGAGGAGGCCGGCGTCACCGTCACCTCCGCCCGGCTGCGTGGCACGATCTCCTGGCCCGGCTTCGGCGCACCGCCGTCCCCTCCTCCCGGGCTCGAACCGGACCCCACCGACGTCGACGAGGACTGGTTCGGCTTCGTGTTCGTGGTGGACGCCTGGGAGGGCACGCCGCCCGCACGCAACGAGGACGGCCCGCTGGTCTGGCACGACCTCGCCACCCTGGGCGACCTGCCGATGTGGGAGGGCGACCGGTACTGGCTGCCGCTGGTGTTCGGCGACGGTCCGATGTTCCACGGTGTGATGCCCTACGCGGACGGCCGTCCGACCGGCTGGAGCTACGTGGAACCGCGCAGCTGACCCCGCGTCCGCGCCGTCGGAGGGGGTAGACGTACGCCCCCGGGCGCTACTGCCGTCCCACCGTTTCGAGAGCTAGCGTTGAAATGCACGGGAATTCGGGCCGTCGTCCGGGCCGGCCCGAGCCTGACGGTGGAAGGAGGAGCATGACCGACAACCTTCCTGCGGGACGCCCCGACTTCGAACCGCCCGACCCCGGCTGGGTGTGGCAGCCCTCCTTCGCGGCCCCGGGCAGCGCGGCGACCGCTGTGGCCACACCACCGTCCCCGTCGCGCCCCGAGCCGGGAGCCCTGCCGCCCGGGCCCTACAAACAGCCGTGGACCCAGCCCGCACCGTATCCGCCGGCCCGCGAGGCCAGAGGATCCTTCCTGGCGGGCATGGCGATCTCGATGGCGACGCTCGGGGTGGCGTGGTGGCTGACGATCGGGGCGGGCGAGGACAGCATCTGGCCGACCATGGTGGCGAACGGCGCGCTGTCGGTCTCCACGGCCGTGCTGATCGTGCTCGGGGTCCTGCTGGCGCTGGTACCGAAGACGGTGCGTATCGGCACCGGCCTCCTGGTAGGCTACACCGCGGCGATGTTCGTCGCGGGCGTCGTGTGGGTATCGGTGGTCGTGAACCTCGTCACCTGACCGGCCGACCCCCCGCTCAGGCGCTCGGCTGGTTCGGCGGCACAGGGATCGGTGCGACCTCCTTGCGCGGGCGCCCGATGCCCAGACCGAGGAGGAAGCCGCCGAGCAGCAGGCCCAGCGCGGCCACCAGCAGCTGGAGCACCGGCTTGTCGGCGGGGGCGCTGCGCAGGGCGTCCAGGGCCAGGAACTGGCGGTAGGCGATCCAGCCACCCCAGATCGCGCCCACCAGCCCGACGAGGACCAACAGGATGCCGAGCAGCACGCTGACCTTGGACATCACCTTCATGCGCCTGATCATAGGCAGGCCTGGAGCCTGTGGCGATGACGCCCCGCTAGGTTCTTGGTCATGGACGTCGAACTCGCGCGCTGGCTGGTGTCCCCGGACGCCGCGGACGCGCTCGCCGAGGCGGACGCCCAGCACGACCCCGGCTCGCTGGCGGCCGCCACCGCTCTGCGTCGCCACTGGCCGCCGGACCGCGCAGCGGCCGTCCTGACCCAGGCCGCGCTGCGCCGGAAGGCCGTGGCGAAGTTCGGGGAGCGGGCCGCGCAGCTCTTCCTCACCCCGGACGGGCTGGAGCAGGCGACCCGTGGCGACGTCGCCGCCTGGCGCGCCCGGCGGTTCGCGGACGCGGGGGCGACCGAGGTCGTCGACCTCGGCTGCGGGATCGGCGCGGACGCGCTCGCGCTGCGCGACGCCGGGCTGGCGGTCGTGGCGGTCGACCGCGACCCGGCGACGGCGGTGCTCGCGCAGGCCAATCTCGGACCGCAGGTGAGCGTGCACGTGGGTCGCGCCGAGGACCTGGCCGACGACCTGTTGGCCGGGGGTGGGGCGGTCTTCGTCGACCCGGCCCGACGAACCGGCGCGGGCCGCACCTGGCGGGTGGCCGACTTCTCCCCGCCGTGGGAGTTCGCCACCGGGCTGCTGGCGGGCCGGGTCGGCTGCGTGAAGGCCGCGCCGGGGATCCCGTCCGGCTTCCTGCCCGACTCGGTGGCGACCACGTGGGTGAGCCACCGCGGCGACCTGGTGGAGACCTCGCTCTGGGCGGGTCCGTGGGCCCCCGGCTCCCGGACGGCGGTGGTGCTGCCCGCCGGCGACGACCTGGACGCCGGCGACCGGCAGGAGCCGCCGGTCGGCCCCGTCGGCCGCTACCTCTACGAGCCCGATCCGGCGGTCATCCGCTCGGGTGGGGTCGCCGTACTGGCCGGACGCCTCGACGCCCACGTCCCGCGCGCCGGGATCGCCTACCTGTTCGCCGTCAGCCTGACGCCGACGCCGTTCGCCACCGCCTTCGAGGTGCTCGACGAGCTGCCCTACGACGAGGGCGTCCTGCGACGGCACGTCCGCGAGCAGGGGATCGGCACCCTCGAGATCAAGGTCCGCGGCCTCGACGTCGACCCCGCCGTCCTGCGCCGGCGGCTGAAGCCCGCCGGACCGGCGTCCGCGACGCTGGTGCTGACGCCCACCCCCGCCGGGGCCCGCGCGCTCGTCGTCACCCGCCTGCGCTGACGCCTACGCCGAACGCGGAACCGCCACCGCTACTTGGCACTCGGCTTGATCGAGTGCTAAGCCCGCGATAGATTCGCTTTAGCACTCTCACCATGAGGGTGCCAATCAGCCTCCGGCGGCACCGCGACGACGCCGAGGCCGCCATCCTGACCAATCCAGGGCGGATCCGCCCTGACGAACGAAAGGGTTTTGACGTGGCAGTCACGATCAAGCCGCTCGAGGACCGCATCCTCGTCCAGCCGCTGGAGGCAGAGCAGACCACCGCTTCCGGCCTGGTCATCCCCGACACCGCCAAGGAGAAGCCGCAGGAGGGCCGCGTGCTCGCCACCGGCCCCGGCCGCATCGACGACAACGGCAACCGTGTCCCGCTCGACGTCGCGGAGGGTGACGTGGTCATCTTCAGCAAGTACGGCGGCACCGAGGTGAAGTACGACGGGCAGGAGTACCTGCTCCTCAACGCCCGCGACATCCTCGCCGTCGTCACCAAGTAAGGAACCACCACATGCCAAAGATCCTTCAGTTTGACGAGGAGGCCCGTCGCTCGCTCGAGCGCGGCGTCGACATCCTCGCCAACACCGTGAAGGTGACGCTCGGCCCCAAGGGCCGCTACGTCGTCCTCGACAAGAAGTGGGGTGCGCCGACCATCACCAACGACGGCGTCACCGTCGCCAAGGAGGTCGAGCTCTCCGATCCGTTCGAGAACCTCGGCGCCCAGCTCGCCAAGGAGGTGGCCACCAAGACGAACGACGTCGCCGGTGACGGCACCACCACGGCCACCGTGCTCGCCCAGGCGCTCGTCCACGAGGGCCTGCGCGCGGTCGCGTCCGGCGCCAACCCGATCGCGCTCAAGCGCGGCATCGATGCCGGTGTCGAGGCTGTCGTGGAGGAGCTGCGCAGGCTCGCCCGCGACGTCGAGACCACCGACGACATGGCCCACGTCGCCACCATCTCGGCCCGTGACGAGCAGATCGGCGCCCTGATCGCCGACGCGTTCGACAAGGTCGGCAAGGACGGCGTGATCACGGTCGACGAGTCCCAGACCTTCGGCACCGAGTTGGAGTTCACCGAGGGCATGCAGTTCGACAAGGGCTACCTGTCCCCGTACTTCGTGAGCGACCCGGAGCGCATGGAGGCCGTCCTCGAGGACCCCTACATCCTGATCAACCAGGGCAAGATCTCCTCGATGAACGACCTGCTCCCGGTGCTGGAGAAGGTCATCGGCGCCGGTGGCACCCTGTTCATCGTTGCCGAGGACGTGGACGGCGAGGCGCTGTCCACCCTGGTCGTCAACAAGATCAAGGGCACGTTCACCTCGGTCGCCGTGAAGGCTCCGGCCTTCGGTGATCGCCGCAAGGCCATGCTGGAGGACATCGCGATCCTCACCGGCGCCAAGGTCGTTGCTCCCGAGGTCGGGCTCAAGCTCGACCAGGTCGGGCTCGACGTCCTCGGCCGGGCGCGCCGCATCGTCGTCACCAAGGACAACACGACCATCGTCGAGGGCGCCGGTCAGGCGGCCGAGGTGGCCGGACGGGTTGCCCAGCTGCGTGCCGAGATCGAGCGCACCGATTCGGACTGGGACCGCGAGAAGCTGCAGGAGCGGGTCGCCAAGCTCGCCGGTGGCGTCTGCGTGATCCAGGTCGGTGCCGCCACCGAGGTGGAGCTCAAGGAGAAGAAGCACCGCATCGAGGACGCGGTCTCCGCGACCCGCGCGGCCATCGAGGAGGGCATCGTCGCCGGTGGCGGCTCCGCCCTCGTCCACGCCTCGCGCGTGCTGGCCGACGGCCTCGGCCTGACCGGCGATGAGAAGACCGGCGTGAGCATCGTGGCCAAGGCCGTCGGTGAGCCGCTCCGGTGGATCGCCGAGAACGGTGGCGAGCCGGGTCTGGTCATCGTCCACAAGGTGGCCGAGCTCGAGCCCGGCCACGGCTACAACGCCGCCACGGGCGAGTACGTCGACCTGGTGGCCGCCGGTGTCATCGACCCGGTCAAGGTCACGCGTTCCGCGCTGGCCAACGCCGCCTCGATCGCGTCCCTGCTGCTGACCACCGAGACCTCGGTGGTCGACAAGCCGGCCGACGAGGACGACGAGCACGGGCACAGCCACTGAGCTGACGCCTGAACGGCCCCCACCGGAAACGGTGGGGGCCGTTCGCCGTCCCGGGGTGATCGACCTGGTCGTCCAGGTGATGAGGAAGGTCTCATCGAAGCCTCACGGCCGCCTCACCGGGCGGTGGTCGAGTGGTGCTCAGCAGGCAACCACTCACAGGAGGAAGACATGACCAGGTTCATCCGCACCACCATCACCGCCCTCGCCACCCTCGGCGCCGGTGTCGGTCTCACCCTGGTGGGCTCGGGCACCGCCCAGGCCGCCACCCTGACCTGTCACGGGTACACCGCCACGATCGTCGGCACCAACGGGCACGACGAGATCGAGGGCACCTCCGGACGTGACGTCATCGTCGGCCTCGCCGGCAACGACGACATCGACGGCAACGGCGGCAACGACGTGATCTGCGCCGGCGACGGCCACGACGAGGTCGACGGCGGCTCCGGTCGCGACTGGATCCACGGCGGCACCGGCAAGGACACCATCGAGGGCGGCTCCGGCAACGACGTCATCCGCGGCGGCACCAACAACGACCACATCGAGGGCGAGTCGGGCAACGACACCCTCTACGGCCAGACCGGCCACGACCTCGTCGAGGGCGGCAGCGGTCGCGACAAGGTCAGCGGCGGCTCCGGCAACGACACCGTCCGGCAGCGCTACGCCACTGATCGCGAAGAGGACCGGTGGGAGCACCGGTACGGCTTCGACGACTGACGGCGCCGGGCCGGGGCGAACCGATCTGCACCCGCCCGGGTTGCGCCGGCCCCCGCCCGCAAACGCCCCCGATGTTGACAAACGCCCCCGAAATTTCGGGGGCGTTTGTCAACATCGGGGGCGTTTGTGCGGACGCGGACGGGCCACGCGTCCAGGTGCCGAAGCTGGAGGGTTGCTGGGGGCGGGCTGGCAGTTGGCTCCGGGGTGCCGCTGAACCGTGGCGGAGCTCTCCGCGGGCTGGCGAGGATGGCTGTCACGACCCCTCTCAACGAAGGAGACTGACATGTTCGCACTCATCCGTACCGGCCTCGCCGCCGCCGCCGTCCTCGGCACAGGCCTCGCTCTCGGGCTGTCCGCCGCCCCGGCGTCGGCCGACGAGACCACCCCCACCCCCGTCGTGCACACCTGTCGCGGCGTGGTGGCCACGATCGTCGGCACCGCTGGCGACGACACCCTCACCGGCACGTCCGGGCGCGACGTGATCGTCGGCCTCGCCGGCAACGACACCATCACCGGCATGGGCGGCAACGACCTGATCTGCGCCGGCGCCGGCGACGACGTGGTCACCACCGGTGCCGGTGCCGACAAGGTCTTCGGCGGCAGCGGACGGGACGTCATCCGCGGCGGCGAGGGACGTGACCGGCTCTACGGCGGCAGCGGCAACGACCACCTCGTCGGCGGCGCCGGACGTGACCGCATCTTCGGCGAGCACGGACGCGACCTGATCGAAGGCGGCGCGAACTGGGACCACCTGCGTGGTGGCCGTGGCCTCGACATCGTCCGCCAGGACCAGGCTTCCGCCGCGGTCCAGGCCGCCTGGTACGCGGCCTGGGGCCCGACGGCGACGCCGACGGCCGGCTGACCAGACCCGCACCTCGCAAAGTGGACCGAAACCGTCGTCATCGGCGGTTTCGGTCCACTTTGCGAATGTCTGGGGGCCGGTGCTCAGTCGCCGGCGGCGATCCGCTTGCGCAGGAGGGCGCGCCAGCCGATCAGGAACAGCGCGAGCACCGCGGTCGTGATCAGGATGAAGGTGGGGGCGGCGGTGTCGCCGCTGACCAGGCGCAGCACGATGCCGCCGACGACGGTGATCGCCCACACCGTCAGGCCCTGTACCCACCACGCGCCCTGTCGCCAGCTGGCCACGAGCGAGCCGACGATCGTGGCCATCAGGAAGGGCCACGCGGTCGCGCCGATCCGTGACAGATCCTCGCCGTGGCTCACGCGGCCGATGGCGGCGAACAGGAAGACCAGCACGATGTCGTAGGTCAACGCGCGCAGGATCCGCATGGAGCCGACCTTAGCGAGAATCGTCCCGAAGGATGAGGCGATCCGCCGTGGGGGATGACGCCCGCGCGGCGCCCGCCCCCTAGCGTGGACGCCATGAGCGAGTCCCCACCCCAGGTTGCCCCGTCGCCCGTGGAGCCGGCGCCGACGCCCGGCATCGAAGCGATCGGCCTGCGCCGCGCGTTCGGCGCGGTGCAGGCGGTCGACAGCATCACGTTCACCGCGCCCGCCGGCGCGGTCACCGCGCTGATCGGCCCGAACGGTTCGGGGAAGACCACGCTCCTGCTGCTGCTCACCGGCCTGCTGAAGCCGGACGCGGGCCGCGCCAACGTGGCCGGGTTCGACATCACCACGCACAACCTCGAGGCCCGCTCCCGGGTCGGCTGGATGCCCGACGTGTTCGGCACCTGGGACGCGCTCACCTGCACCGAGATCCTGCGCACCTTCGCCCACGCCTACGGCATCGACCGCGCGCGCAGCGCGGCCGTCGTCGCCGAGACCCTGTCACGGGTGCACCTGGGCGAGTTCGCCGACCGCCCCGCGCGGGTGCTCAGCCGCGGCCAGAAGCAGCGCCTCGGTCTGGCCAGGGCGCTCCTGCACGGCCCGCAGGTCCTGCTGCTGGACGAGCCCGCGTCCGGCCTCGACCCGCGCTCGCGCATCGAGCTGCGCGACCTGCTGCGCGGTCTGGCCGAGGAGGGCCGGACGGTGTTGGTGTCCTCGCACGTGCTGTCCGAGCTCGAAGAGGTCTACGACCATGCCGTCTTCCTCTCGCGCGGACGGACGGTCGACACCACCGGGCCCTCCAGCGAGCCGATCAAGCGCGGCTGGCGGCTGGACGCCATCGACCCGGTCGGCCTGCGCACCTTCCTCGACGGGGCCGGCATCCCGTGGGCCGGCCAGAACAGCGGCGAGGTGATCGTGCAGCTCGGCGGCTACGAGTCGGCGCGCGAGCTGATCCGGGCGGCCGTCGCGGCGGACGTGCCGCTGCACACCATCAGCCCGGTCTCCGGACGGCTGGAGGAGACCTATCTGTCGCTCAACGAGGAGCGGGTATGAACACCTGGAAGCTGTCGCCGGCCGGCGTCCGTACGGTCGTCGAGCTGGAGCTGCGCCAGCGCATCCGTTCGAGGCGCTGGATCTGGGCGCTGGTCGGGTGGTTCGTGGTGATCGGCGCGATCTCCGGCCTGATCATGTTCACGACCGAACGGATCCGGAGCGAGCAGGACGCCAACTTCGCCGGCGGCCCGCTGGCGTTCGGCATCATCACCTACTTCGTCCTCGGGATGGCCCTGGTGATCGCGCCGGCCTTCACCGCGACCTCGATCAACGGCGACCGCAACGCCGGCACCCTGGCCACCATCCAGGCCACGCGCCTCAGCGCCCTGGAGCTCGCCACCGGCAAGCTGATCGCGGCCTGGCTGGCGGCGGCCGTGTTCCTGGTGGTGGCGCTGCCGTTCATCGCCTGGTCGATGGTCTGGGGCAACATCTCGATCCTCCAGGTCGCGGCGACCTTCGCGGTGATGTTCGCCGAGGTTGCGGTCGTGTGCGCGATCGGCCTGGGCTGGTCGGCGCTGATCTCGCGTCCGGCCGGTTCGACGCTGCTCACCTACTTGAGCGTGGTGTTCCTGACCGTGATCACGCTGATCGTCGTCGGCCTGCTCAGCCTGGCCATCGTCCGCACCGAGCAGGTGCGGGTCTGGGGCCTGAACGACGCCGACAACAGCGCCTACCAGGAATCGCTCGACAAGTACTGGCAGGACAACCCGGACGGGTCGGACCCGCCCACGCCCCCGGTGAACAAGTGCACCTGGTACACCCGCGACCAGTCGGTCGTCCACGTGGAGCAGATCTGGTGGATCCTGGTCGGGAACCCGTTCGTGATCGTCGCGGACGCCGCGCCACTGCCGCCCGGGAGCGCGAAGAACCTCTCCGAGTACGAGGACCTGGGTTCGGACCCGCTCGCCGCCGTCCGCTGGGCGGTACGCCGGATGTCGAACGGCCCGCAGCCCGAGATCGACGAGTGCACGGCGATGTACGCCGACATGCCCGGCTACCGGGTGGACTACGACAACGAGGGCATCCCACGCGTCTACACGACCAGCGGCACCCCGGTGAACGTCTCGCCGGTCAAGGTGCAGGCGGTCAACGTGGAGACCCCCGTCTGGCCGTGGGGCCTGGGCGTCAACGTGCTCATCGGCGCGGTGTTCTTCTGGGTGGCGGTGCGCCGGCTCGCGATCCCGTACGGGGTGCTGCCCTCGGGGACGCGGGTGGCCTGAGCTCGCCGGCGCTCAGCCGCCCGAGCGGGCCACGCCCGACTCGTAGGCCACCACCACGGCCTGTACCCGGTCGCGGACGCCGAGCTTGGCCAGCACGTGCCGGACGTGGGTCTTCACCGTCGTCTCGGACAGGTACAGCGTGCCGGAGATCTCGGCGTTAGACAGCCCGCGGGCGATCAACTCGAGCACTTCGCGCTCCCGCTCGCTGAGGCTCTCCAGGCGCGGGTCGGCCACGTCGGGCTCGATCGTCGCCGGGCTGGCCGCCACGTGCGCGAGCAGCCGCCGGGTCGCCGACGGCGCGATCACGGCGTCCCCGGTGTGGACGGTGCGGATCGCGGCCAGCAGGTCGTCGGGCGGGGCGTTCTTCAGCAGGAAGCCGGACGCGCCGGCCTTGATCGCCTCGAGCAGGTACTCGTCCAGGTCGTAGGTGGTGAGCATCACCACCCGCGGGGGAGTGCTGCCGGCGGCGTCCGCGTCGTCGAGGATGCGCCGGGTCGCCTCCAGCCCGTCCATGCCGGGCATCCGGACGTCCATCAGCACGATGTCGCACCCGGTGCGGGCCACCAGCGCGACGGCCTCGGGACCGCTGCCGGCCTGGGCGGCGACCACCATGTCGGGCTGCGCGTCGACAACCATCGCCAGGCCGGCCCGCACCAGCTGCTGGTCGTCGACCAGCACGACCCTGATCCGCTCCTCAGGCATCGAGGACCACCCCTTCCGTCTGCGTCGCCCGCGGGATCCGGGCGCGCACCCGGAACCCCTCGTCGGTCGGCCCGGCTTCGAACGTACCGCCCACGAGCTCGGCGCGCTCGCGCATGCCGATCAGGCCCAGCCCCAGCCCGGCCAACGGCTCCTCCGCGCCCGGCACGGCCGTGGGGACGCCGCTGCCGCCGCGGTCGGTGATGGTCAGCACCACCTCGTCGTCGGCCCAGCTCAGCGCGATGATCACCTGCGCGCCCTCGCCGGCGTGCTTGAGCACGTTGGTCAGCGCCTCCTGGCAGATCCGGTACACCGCCAACCGGGAGCCGGACGGCAGCACGCCGGCCTCGCCGACCCGGATCAGCGACACCTGCAGCCCGGTCTGCCGGGCCTGCTGCACGAGGTCCTCCAGCGGCGCCTGGTCGGGGACGGGGGAGAGCTCGGGGCCGCCGCCGGCGCGGAGCATGCCGAGGATGCGGCGCGTGTCGGCCAGCGCTGCCCGCCCGGTCTCCGCGATCGTCAGGAACGCCCGGCGGGACGCCTCGCCGTCGGCGACCACGTAGCTGCCGCCGTCGGCCTGGGCGATCATGATCGCCAGCGAGTGCGCGATCACGTCGTGCATCTCCCGCACGATCCGGATCCGTTCGGCGGCAACGGCCATCTCGGCCGCCCGCTGCTGGGCGTCCACGGCGTTCGCGCGGGCGTCCACGGCATGCCGGCGCTCACGCTCGGACCGGCGGTACGCCAGCCACAGCCAGACGACGCCCGCGGCGAGCGCGGCCGTCAGCACCGCCAGCAGGATCTCCATCGGGCTCATCGCTCCGCCTCAGGAGTGGACGACGACCTCGACCCGCTGGAACTCCTTCACGTCCGTATAGCCCGTGGTGGCCAGCGCGCGGCGCAGGGCGCCGACGAGGTTCATGGTGCCGTCGGCCACGTGGGACGGCCCGAGCATGATCTCCTCGAGGCTCCCGACGCGGGAGAACTTGACCCGCTCGCCGCGCGGCAGCGTGGCGTGCCACGCCTCCGGGCCCCAGTGGTAGCCGCGGCCCGGCGCCTCGGTGGCCCGCGCCAGCGGCGAGCCGACCATCACCGCGTCCGCGCCGCAGGCGATCGCCTTCGCGATGTCGCCGGAGCGGCCCAGGGCGCCGTCGGCGATCACATGGACGTAGCGGCCGCCGGACTCGTCGAGGTAGTCGCGCCGGGCCTCGGCCACGTCCGCCAGCGCCGACGCCATCGGCACCTCCACGCCGAGCACGTTGCGGGTGCGCTTGGTGGCGCCGCCGCCGAAGCCCACCAGCACGCCGGCCGCACCGGTGCGCATCAGGTGCAGGGAGGCCTGGTAGGTCGCGCAGCCGCCGACGATCACCGGCACGTCGAGCTCGTAGATGAACTTCTTCAGGTTGAGCGGCTCGTCGACCGTGGAGACGTGCTCGGCCGAGACGGTGGTGCCGCGGATCACGAAGAAGTCGACGCCCGCCTTCTCCACCACGCCCGCGTACTCCGCGCAGGTCTGGGGCGACAGCGACCCGGCCACCGGCACCCCGGCGTCCCGGATCTCACGCATCCGCTCGGTGATCAGTTCGCCCTTGATGGGCTCGGCGTAGAGGTCCTGCATGCGCCGGGTGGCGGCCACCGGGTCGTCGATCCCGGCGAGTTCGGTCAGCAGCGGCTCGGGGTCGGTGTAGCGCGTCCAAAGCCCCTCGAGGTTGAGGACGCCGAGGCCGCCCATGCGTCCCATCGCGATGGCGGTGGCCGGTGACATCACCGAGTCCATTGGCGCGGCGACGATCGGGAAGTCGAAGGTGAGCGCGTCGATCTTCCACGACAGGTTCACCTCCTCGATGCCCCGGGTGCGCCGGGTGGGCACGATGGCGATGTCGTCGAAGCCGAAGACGGGCAGCGCGCGCTTGGAACGGCCGATCTCGATCATGGGTGGTGAGCTCCCTTGCTCAGGAGTGAGACGAGTAGTTCGGCGCCTCGATGGTCATCTGGATGTCGTGCGGGTGGGACTCGCGCAGGCCGGCGGAGGTGATGCGGACGAAGCGGCCCTTGGCGTGCAGCTCGTCGATGGTGGCGGCGCCGGTGTAGAACATCGACTGCCGCAGCCCGCCGACCAGCTGGTAGGCCACCGCGGACAGCGGTCCGCGGTAGGCGACCTGGCCCTCGATGCCCTCGGGGATCAGCTTGTCGTCGCTGGTCACGTCGCCCTGGAAGTAGCGGTCCTTGGAGTAGGACGCCTTGCGGCCACGGGCGGCCATCGCGCCCAGCGAGCCCATGCCGCGGTACGACTTGTACTGCTTGCCGTTGATGAACACCAGCTCGCCGGGGCTCTCCTCGCAGCCGGCGAGCAGCGAGCCCAGCATCACCGAGTCGGCCCCGGCCACCAGGGCCTTGGCGATGTCGCCGGAGTACTGGAGGCCGCCGTCGCCGATCACCGGGACGCCCGCGGGCTTGCAGGCCTGGGCCGCGTCCCAGATCGCGGTGACCTGGGGGACGCCGACCCCGGCGACCACGCGGGTGGTGCAGATCGAGCCCGGCCCGACACCCACCTTGACGCCGTCCGCGCCGGCCTCGACCAGCGCCTTCGCGCCCGCGTGGGTGGCGACGTTGCCGCCGATGATGTCCACCTCGGCGGCGGCCGGCTCGGCCTTCAGCCGGGCGATCATCTCCAGGACGCCGCGGGAGTGGCCGTGGGCGGTGTCGACGATGATCGCGTCCACGCCGGCGTCCACGAGCATCATCGCGCGCTCCCAGGCGTCACCGAAGAACCCGATCGCCGCGCCCACCCGCAGGCGGCCCTGCGGGTCCTTGCTGGCCAGGGGGTATTTGTCGGACTTCACGTAGTCCTTGAGCGTGATCAGGCCGCGCAGGCGACCGTCGGGGTCGACCAGGGGCAGCTTCTCGATCTTGTGCCGGGCCAGCAGCTTCAGGGCCTCGTCCGACGGGATGCCCGGCCAGCCGGTGACCAGCGGCATCGGGGTCATCACCTCACCGACCGGACGGTTCGGGTCGTCCTCGAAGCGCATGTCGCGGTTGGTGACGATGCCCAGCAGCTTGAGTTCGGAGTCGACCACGGGGACGCCGGAGATGCGGAAGTGGCCGCACATCTCGTCGACCTCGCCGATGGTGGCCTCGAGGGTGGTGGTGATCGGCTGGTCGATCATGCCGGCCTCGGACCGCTTGACCCGGTCGACCTGGGCGGCCTGCTCGTCGGCCGACATGTTGCGGTGCAGGATGCCCATGCCGCCCTCGCGCGCCATCGCGATGGCCATGCGGGACTCGGTGACGGTGTCCATCGCTGAGCTCAGGAGCGGGATCTTCAGCGTGATCCGCTTGCTCACCCGGGTGCTGGTGTCGGCGCCGGAGGGGATCACGTCCGTCTCGTTCGGCTGGAGCAGCACGTCGTCGAAGGTCAGACCGAGGGCAGCGAACGGCTCCGGCACGCCGGAAGGAGTGAGCGGACTCGACACAGGTCACCTAACTGGTCCAGGGGATTGGAGTGGTCAGTCTAACGCCGGGCCGCCGGCTCCCTGTTCCCGGCCAGGAACGTCGGGCCCCGGCTGAGGCACGGATTCAGCCGAGGGCGGAGAGCGCCTGCGACAGCCGGGGGTGCTCGAACTCGAAACCGGCGTCCAGAAGCCGGGCGGGACGGGCCCGCTGGCCGGACAGCAGGGCCTCGTCGACGAACTGGCGACCGAACACGGCGCCGACCAGGCTCAGCGGCAGCGGCAACGGGGTGGGCCGGCGCAGGTAGCTGCCGAACGCGCGGGTGAACTCCAGGTTGCTGACCGGGTCGGGCGAGGTCACGTTCACCGGCCCGGTGAGGTCGGACGTGAGCAGGAACTCGGTGGCGCGGACGTGGTCGGCCAGGCTGATCCAGGACAGGAACTGGCGTCCGGTGCCGACCCGTCCGCCCAGGCCGAGTGCGAAGACCGGCCACTGCATGCCGAGGTAGCCGCCCTCGCGGGCGATCACCTGTCCGGTGCGCAGCAGGGCGGTGGACATCGGCGAGTGGGCGGCCGCCGCCTCCCACGCGGCGACGACGTCGGCCAGGAAGCCGCGTCCGGCCGGCATGGTCTCGTCCACGATCTCGGTGCCGGTGTTGCCGTAGTAGCCGACGGCCGAGCCGTTGAGCAGGCGCTGGCAACGTCCGTCCGGGGTGAGGCTGGTGACGATGGTCAGCGTGGACGTGACGCGCGAGCGGAGGATCTCCGCCTTCCGCTCCTTCGTCCAGCGGGCCCCGGCGATCGGCGCCCCGGCGAGGTTGACGACCGCGTCCACGTCCTCGAGGCCGGGGCCGTCGATGCGGCCGGCGTCGGGGTCCCAGTGGCGCTGGTCGGACGCGGTGACCCGTCCCCGGACCAGCCGCACGACCTCGTGGCCGCCGCGGATGAGGCGCCGGGCCAGGGCAGTGCCGATCAGACCTGTGCTCCCACCGATCGCTACCCGCATGGGGTGATCCTGCCACTGGCGTCCAAGGTGGCGCACCCACGCGTTCCGGGGATCAGTTCTGGCCGTGCCAGATGACGGTCTGGAAGGCGTTCCAGATGCAGAAGGCGATGGCGAAGCCGAACACCCAGTAGCGCTGGCGCCGGGTCAGTGGCACCAGGCCGAGGAGCGCCAGGCTCCAGGGCAGGTACCACGGGTGCAGCGCCTGCCCGAGGACGGCGATCGCCAGCGAGCCCCACGCCACCAGGCTGAGCGGACGGTCGGCGAACCGCACCCCGATCCACACCAGGACGAGCAGCAGGATCAGGGTGCTCACCCGGCCGGCCATGATCAGGAAGCCGGTGTAGGAGCCGCCGGCCTCGGCGAAGAGGATCGCGCCGCCCTTGGCCAGCAGGGCGAGCGGGGCCGGGGTGTTCGCCAGGCCCATCAGGTCCAGCCACTCCAGCCAGCCGAAGCCCAGGCCGCTGGCGAGGCTCACCGCGACGAACCCGGCCAGCGCCACGGCGGTGGCGAGCGCCGTCCGCCAGCCCAGCAGCCACAGGCGGCGGGCGAGCGGCAGGCTCACCAGGGTGGCGGCCACCGGCAGTCCGGCCACGGCGACGATCGTCAGGCCGCCCTGCTGCTTGAACGCCATCGCCACCCCGACCAGCAGCGGGCCGACGAGGAACGCCGTCCACCACGTGCGCCGGCGCAGCACCACCCAGATCGCGGCGAGTGTGGTGGCCACCATCGGGGCGTCGTTGTGGGCGGCGCCGATGAAGTGCAGCACCAGCAGCGGGTTGAGCACGGCCAGCCAGACCGCGCCGCGGCGCGGCCGTCCGAGCAGTGCGGCGATGCGCGGCACCAGCACCAGCATCGCGGCCACCGACAGCAGCGCGGGCACCCGCATCGCGACGACCGACCAGTACGGGTCCGCCCCGGTGGCGGCGACCACGAGCTGGTTGAGGCGAAGGGTGAGCGGCGGGTACGCGACCCCGCTACCCGCCCACAGCGGGTCGACCAGGGCGGCGAACGGTCCGCCGGTGGTGGCCAGGCCGACGTGGTAGGGGTTGGCGCCGACGGACAGCGTCCAGCCCAGATCGGCGTACAACACGGCGTCCGGGCTGAGCACCGGCGGAACGACGAGCAGCGGCAACGCCCACATCGCGAGCACGGTGCCGGCGTGGACGAGCGGCCGGTTCCTGGTCGGACGGACGTGCCACCAGCCCCAGGTCAGCAGGATCGTCCCGACCACGATCAGGATGCGGTCCAGCGGCATGGCGGCCGCACGCCCGATGGCGTTCACCCAGTCGGCGGGCCAGCCGTCCGGGGAGAACGAGAACTCGGGGTGGCAGGTGCCCCAGGCCACCAGGAGCGAGCCGGCGGACCCGGCCCACGCGCCGGGTGAGCGCAGCGCTGTCACCGGACGGACGGTCATGCGCGGCGCCGGTTACTCGGCGGCGATCGCCGCGTGGTGGCGGACGACCTCGGCGACCACGAACTCCAGCCACTTGGACGCGAACTCGGGATCGAGCTCGGCGCGGACGGCCAGGTCGCGCAGGCGGGCGATCTGCTGCTCCTCGCGCTCGGGGTCGGCCGGGGCCAGGCCGCGGTCCTTCTTCAGCACCCCCACCTGCTTGGTGATCTTGAACCGCTCGGCGAGCAGGCAGATGATCGCGGCGTCCAGGTTGTCGATGGAACCGCGGAGCCGTTCGAGTTCGGGGTCGCTCTGCACGCGCTCAGCTTAACGGGCGCCGCCGGACGGCCCCCGCCCCGGACTCAGGCGATGACGTCGCCGGGGGTGGTGTTCGCCGGGATGCCGGTCACCACCGAGTTGGGCGGCACGTCCTTCACCACGAGGGCGTTCGCGCCGATCTTGGTGCCGTCCCCGATGGTGATCGGGCCGATGATCTTGGCGCCCGCGCCGAGCAGGACGCCGTTGCCGATCGTGGGGTGCCGCTTGAACCTGCCCCGGCTGCGGCCCCCGAGGGTGACCTGGTGGTACATCAGCACGTCGTCACCGATCTCGGCGGTCTCGCCGATCACCACGCCCATGCCGTGGTCGATGAAGAACCGGCGTCCGATCACCGCGCCCGGATGGATCTCGATGCCGGTGAACCCGCGGGACCACTGCGAGAAGATCCGCGCGAGCGGGCGCAGGGCCGGGTTCTGCGTCCACATCTTGTGGCACAGCCGATGGACCCAGACCGCGTGGATCCCCGGGTACGTGAGCGCGACCAGGACCTTCGAGGTGGCCGCGGGATCCTCCCGCATGGCCGTGTCGAGGTCTTCCTGGATGCGCGCCCACGCGCGCCGGGGCAGGGTCGAGTGCACTAGTCCAGTAGATCCGCGTACAGCACCGTCGACAAGTACCGCTCGCCGAACGAGGGGATGATCACGACGATCGTCTTGCCCGCGTTCTCCTCACGGGCGGCCAGCTCGCCGGCCGCGGCCAGCGCCGCACCGGAGGAGATGCCGACCAGCAGGCCCTCCTCGCGGGCCGCGCGACGCGCCCACTCGACCGCGGTGTCGCTGTTCTGCGGCAGCACCTCGTCGATCACGTCCCGGTCGAGGATCTCGGGGATGAAGTTCGCCCCGATGCCCTGGATCTTGTGCGGCCCGGGCGCCCCGCCCGACAGCAGCGGCGACTCGGCCGGCTCGACGGCCACGATCTTCACCTCGGGCTTGCGCTCCTTGAGCACCTGGCCGACACCGGTGATGGTGCCGCCGGTGCCGACGCCGGCCACCACGTAGTCGACCGCGCCGTCGGTGTCGGCCCAGATCTCCTCGGCGGTGGTCCTGCGGTGGATGTCGGGGTTGGCCGGGTTGGCGAACTGGCGGGCCAGGATCGCGCCCGGGGTCTCCGCGGCGATCTGCTCCGAACGCGCGACCGCGCCCTTCATGCCCTCGGGGCCGGGGGTGAGGACGAGCTCGGCGCCGAACGCGCGCAGCAGGGCCCGACGCTCCTTGCTCATGGTCTCCGGCATGGTCAGGATCACGGTGTAGCCGCGCGCGGCGCCGACGAACGCCAGCGCGATGCCGGTGTTGCCGGACGTCGCCTCGACGATCGTGCCGCCGGGCTTGAGCTGCCCGGACGCCTCAGCGGCGTCGATGATCGCCACGCCGATGCGGTCCTTAACCGAATTGGCCGGGTTGTAGAACTCCAGCTTGGCCAAGACGATGGCCTTGCTGTCGCCGTAGAGGCGGTTGATCCGCACCAGTGGCGTGCGCCCGATCAGTTTGGTCGCGTCCTCGAAATACGCCATGTTCGTTGCCTTTTCCCTCGTGTTGATTCTTCTCGGTGTTCTTCTTCGGTGGTCGTGCGTCGGTCGTGCGTCAGGTGCGGGCCAGCGCCTGGTCCAGGTCGGCGATCAGGTCGTCCACGTACTCGATCCCGATGCTCAGCCGCACCATCTCCGGCGCCACGCCGGCCGTCACCAACTCTTCCTCGGTGAGCTGGGAGTGGGTGGTGGTGGCGTTGTGGATCGCCAGTGACTTGGCGTCCCCGATGTTCGCCAGGTGCGAGAACAGCTCGAGCGACTCGATGAAGGTCGCGCCGGCCTCGCGTCCGGCCTTCAGCCCGAACGCGAGGATGCCGCCGTAGCCGCGTCCGGTGAACACCCGGTCGGCGACCGCCTTGTACGGCGAGGAGTCCAGCCCGGGGTAGTTCACCCAGGCGACCTTGTCGTGTCCCTCGAGGTACGTCGCGACCGCGAGCGCGTTGGCGGAGTGCCGCTCCAGGCGCAGGTGCAGCGTCTCCAGGCCCTGCAGGAACAGCCACGCGTTGAACGGGGAGACCGCGGCACCGGTGTTGCGCAGCAGGACGGTGCGCGCCCGGATGATGTAGGCGGCCGGGCCGGCGGCATCGGTCCAGACGACGCCGTGGTAGGCGGCGTCCGGCTTGGTCAGGCCCGGGAACCGGTCGGAGTGCGCGGCCCAGTCGAACTTCCCGGAGTCGACGATGATGCCGCCGATGGACGTGCCGTGGCCGCCGATGTACTTGGTGGCGGCGTGGACGGCGATGTCGGCGCCGTGCTCGAACACCTTCGCCAGGATCGGCGTGGTGACGGTGGCGTCCACGATGAACGGCAGGCCGAGGGCGTGCGCGGCGTCACTCCAGGCGTCCAGGTCGATGACGTTGATGGCCGGGTTGCCGATGGTCTCGCCGAAGACGAGCTTGGTCTTGTCGTCGACGAGCGCGGCGAGGTCTTCCGGCTTCTCCGGGTCGACGAACCGCACCTCGATGCCGTACTGGGGCAGCGTGTGCGCGAACAGCGCGTAGGTGCCGCCGTACAGGGTGGACAACGCGACGATGTTGTCGCCGGCGTAGGTGAGGTTCAGCACGGCGTACGTGATCGCCGACGCCCCGGACGCGGTGGCGAGCGCGCCCACACCGCCCTCCAGTGCGGTCAGGCGGGACTCGAACACCGACTGGGTCGGGTTCATGATCCGGGTGTAGATGTTGCCGGGCACCTTCAACGCGAACAGGTCGGCGGCGTGCTGGGTGTCATCGAAGACGTAGGACGTGGTCTGGTAGATCGGCACCGCGCGGGCGTTGGTGGCCGAGTCGGCCTCCTCCTGGCCGGCGTGGACGCTGAGGGTGTCGGGATGGTGGGACATTGTCGCTCCTGGTGTGTGTTTGCCGGGTGTGCCACGGACGGCTCCAGTGGTGCCCGGCTGGCATGGGTGAACGATCCGCGAAGGGATCTGAGGAAACTGCTGTCGGGGATTTCGGGCGCGAGATCAGCGCATTCGACAACAGGCCATCGACGGCACACAGCAGCAACACATGGTCGCAGGGCGCGTCGAGGTCATGGCCGGAGACTAGCGGGGTGTCCATTGGATGGTCAACCGAGTCTTGGCATCCGAGAAGAGCGCCGATTCCGTCCGGACATTCGCCGGGCTTTAGACTTCGCGCCATGACCGCAGAACACGATCTGGTGCTGGTCGTCGATTACGGCGCGCAGTACGCCCAGCTCATTGCCCGACGGGTGCGCGAGGCGCGGGTGTACTCCGAGATCGTGCCGCACACGATGCCGGTGGCCGACGTGCTCGCGAAGAACCCGACCGCGATCATCCTGTCCGGGGGGCCGAGCTCGGTGTACGAGCCGGGCGCGCCGCAGTTGGACGCGTCCCTGCTGGCGGCGGACGTGCCGGTGTTCGGCATCTGCTACGGCTTCATGGCGATGGCCCAGGCGCTCGGCGGCACCGTCGCCCGCACCGGCCAGCGCGAGTACGGCCGCACCCGGGTCGAGGTGCTCGAACCCGGACGGCTGCTCACCGGGCTGCCGTCGTCGCTCACGTCCTGGATGTCGCACGGCGACGAGGTCACCGCCGCCCCGGACGGCTTCACCGTCAACGCGCGCTCGCCGCGGGCCACCGTGGCCGCGTTCGAGGACGACGGGCGGCGGCTCGCCGGCGTCCAGTGGCACCCCGAGGTGCTGCACTCCGAGCACGGGCAGGCGGTACTCGAGCACTTCCTGTACGACATCGCCGGCTGCCGGCCCACCTGGACCAGCAGCAACATCGTCGAGGAGCAGGTTGCGCGGATCCGGGCCCAGGTCGGCACCGCGCGCGCGATCTGCGGGCTCTCCGGCGGCGTCGATTCCGCGGTCGCCGCGGCCCTCGTGCAGCGCGCGATCGGTGACCAGCTGACCTGCGTGTTCGTCGACCACGGGCTGCTGCGCAGCGGCGAGGCCGAGCAGGTCGAGCAGGACTTCGTCGCGGTCACCGGCGCGAAGCTGAAGGTCGTGGACGCGGCCGACACCTTCCTCGCCCACCTCGCCGGGGTCACCGACCCCGAGCAGAAGCGCAAGATCATCGGGCGAGAGTTCATCCGGGCGTTCGAGGGTGCCGAGCGCGACGTGATCGCCGAGGCGCCGGACGGCGAGCCGGTGCGCTTCCTGGTGCAGGGCACCCTCTACCCGGACGTGGTGGAGTCCGGCGGCGGCGAGGGCGCGGCCAACATCAAGAGCCACCACAACGTGGGCGGGCTGCCCGAGGACCTCCAGTTCGACCTCGTCGAGCCGCTGCGCACGCTGTTCAAGGACGAGGTGCGCGAGGTGGGCCGCCAGCTGGGGCTGCCGGAACTGATCGTGGGACGGCACCCGTTCCCTGGCCCCGGGCTGGGTATCCGGATCGTCGGGGCCGTGGACGCCGAGCGCCTGGCGATCCTGCGTGCGGCCGACCTGATCGTCCGCCAGGAGACCACCGCGGCCGGGCTCGACCCGTCCATCTGGCAGTTCCCGGTGGTGCTGCTGGCCGACGTCCGCTCGGTCGGCGTGCAGGGCGACGGACGCACCTACGGGCACCCGATCGTGCTGCGTCCGGTCTCCAGCGAGGACGCGATGACGGCCGACTGGAGCCGGCTGCCCTACGACCTGCTGGAGCGGATCAGCACCCGGATCACCAACGAGGTCCCGGAGGTCAACCGCGTGGTGCTGGACGTCACCAGCAAGCCGCCGGGCACCATCGAGTGGGAGTGAGCGGAAAGAACCGTCCCCTTTCCACCCGGGTTGGGCGGAAAGGGGACGGTTCTCTTTTCGGTCAGCGGTAGTCGGACGGCGGGTTGTTGTTGCCGCTGAACATCTTCTTGAGCTCGTCGAAGCCGGTGGGGCCGCCGTCCTCGAGCGGCAGCACGAGCCACAGCGCGATGTAGAGCACGGCCACGACCCCGAAGAAGAACGACGCGACGACAGTGATGATCCGGACCAGACCGGAGTCGACGCCCAGCGAACGGGCGACGCCGCCGCAGACGCCGGCGAGGAACTTGTCCGACGAGGAACGGGTGAGCGGTTGTTTCATGGTGGGTTTCCTTTCGTGAAACTTCAGTTGTGCCTGCGGGAGAGCAACAGGATTCCGATACCCGCCACGACCAGGACGATCGGGGCGGCGATGCCGACCAGGCGCCATTCGACGTGGCCGTAGGCGGTCCACAGGGCCAGGGCGGCGAGGGCGACGGCGAGGACGCCGAACCCGAAGGCTGCGCGGTCGTGGGTCATGGCGTCACGTCCAGTTCGCCGAAGTCGACGCTGGCCGTCACGTGCAGGGTCGGCGCGTTCGCCGAGGACGCCGGGTACCTGGCGGAGCCGGACAGGTCGACGCCGTCCTGGGACTGGTCGGAGTTCGCGACGTCGGTGGGGTTGAACTCGCCGAACTTGACCTTCCAGTCGACCTGGGTGTTCACCCCGTCCGGAACCTTCAGGTTGAGCTGCCCGGCACCGACGTGGACGACCAGGTTCTGGTCGGCGTCCAGTTGCAGCCCGGTCAGGTCGACGGTGAGCTCACCGGCGGACAGGGTGACCTCCGGCGGCAGCTGCGTCCCGGTGGTGTAGGTGCGGTGCACCTCGCCCATCGACGGCATCGCGAGGTGGTTGGCCGAGCCCATCATGCCGGCGGTGACCGCGGCCATCACCAGGGTCGCCGGCAGCAGCAGCGGCGGGCGTCCGCGCCGGGCGGCGACCAGCAGGGTGAGGCCGAGGCCTGCCAGCACGGCCGCGGTGTAGGCCAGCGGGGGCGTCGGCACGCCGACGACCGCGAGGACCGTCACGACCGCGAGCGACACGCCGGCCAGGGTGAGCGCCAGCCACCACAGCCGCCAGCTGCGTCGCGGCCGACGTGCGGACGCCGGGGCAACCGCGGCCGGCAGGTCGTCGTCGCGGACGGCGAGGTCGGCCGCGGGATCGGTGTAGGGCTGCGTCCAGCGCTGTTCGGACGCCGAGGCGAGGGCGGACGCCTCGTAACCGGGCGTCTGCTGCTCGACCAGCCGCTGTCGCCAGTTCTCGGCCGCCCGCTCGAACGGGGTCGGCTCCGGCGGGGGAGCGGTGCGCTGGTTGCGTCCGCGGAAGCCGAAGAACCAGATCAGGAAGATGACCACCACCGGGCCGAGCCCGATGCCGTTGGAGCCGACCACCGCGATCGTGACCACGGCCGCCGCGATCGTGACGGCCACCACGGTTCCCGTCGACCACGCGCGGGTGAACGGCAGGAACCGCCGCACCGGCATCTCGGCCTGGCCCTCGCGCGGCATCAGCAGCAGGGCCGACCCGTACGCCACCAGCCCGAGGCCGCCGAAGATGCTCAGCACGACGACGGCGATCCGAAGAAGGTTGGGGTCGAGGTGCCAGCGCCGCGCGAGCCCCGCGCAGACCCCGCCGACCATCGCGCCGTCACGCGGGCGGCTGATCACGGGGAGGTTCTCGGGCACGTCCCCATTCAACGCTGCGGACCGCGGCCGTTCCATAAGGGTTGACCCTGAAGGCTCCCCTCTTCGCGGCCCGGGGGCGTACCATACCGGTGAGAGCGCTTCCAGTACGGAGCAGTCGCGTCACTGATAGCGTTCGCCGCAACAAGGCGGAATCGGGACGTCCGAGCGCCGTGACGACGTGGTCGACGCGCGCCGGGAGGTACCGGGCCAGGGACAAGGAGGAACCCCGTGGCCAGGATCGAGGGGGCGCACTCGGCGCCGACGCTGGAGGACGTGGCGCGGATCGCCGGCGTGTCCCGCGCCACCGTCTCGCGCGTGGTGAACGGCGGAACGCTGGTCGCGGCCAAGACCACCGAGGCCGTCCGCGAGGCCATCAACGAACTCGGCTATCACCCCAACAAGGCCGCCCGTTCGCTGGTCACCCGGCGTACCGGCGTGATCGCGGTGATCGTCCCCGAGACCGACGACCGGGTGTTCTCCGACCCCTACTTCCCGCAGGCCTACCACGGCGCCCTGCAGGCGTTCATCGGCTCCGACGTGCAAGTGGTGCTGGCGATGGCCGAGCCGGGCGACAGCCCGTCCCGGATGGTGCGCTACCTGGAGTCCGGCCACGTGGACGGGGCCATCATCGTCTCCCATCACGGTCCCGCGCTCGCGCAGGCGCTCGCCCACTCCTGGCAGCCGGTGGTGTTCGTCGGCGACCCGGAGGCGCCCGGGGTCTGCTACGTCGATCTCGACAACGTGGAGGCGGCGCGGGTCGCCACCCGCCACCTGATCGAGCGCGGTGCCCGGCGCATCGCGACGATCACCGGGCCGCTGGACATGGCGTCCGCCCGGGCGCGGCTCCTCGGCTTCCAGGAGGCGATGACCGAGGCCGGCCTCGACCCGTCGACCTACGTCGAGGGCGGCTACACCTCCGAGAGCGGCGGGGTGGCTGCCCAGCTGTTGGCCGACCATCCCGATCTTGACGGGCTGTTCGTGGCGAACGACCTGATGGCGGTGACCGCGATGAACATCGTGCAGGCGCTCGGACGCCGGGTGCCCGAGGACGTGAGGATCGTCGGCTTCGACGACGCGGCGATCGGCCAGCACTGCACGCCGCCGCTCACCACGATGACCAACCCTGCCGCCGAGCACACCCGTGAGGCCGCGGAGATGCTGATGGAGTTGCTGGCCGGCGGGACGCCGGCGAATCCGCGGATGTTGGCGCACAGCCGGCTGGTGGTGCGCGGCTCGGCATGACGGCTGCGGAGGACCGACCCGGCCCCGGCGACGCCGCGGCCGGTACACCAGTGCCGGCTGTGCCGACGGCGCCGGGCGTTCCGACCGCGCCGCACCGCGACGACGGGACGGTCCAGCCGCGCTCGACCCGTCCGCTGAACGAGGCCTGGCTCGGCGGCGTCTGCGCCGGCCTGGCCGAGCACCTGGGCTGGTCGCCGCTGGTGTTGCGGGTGGTGTTCGTGGTGCTCGGGGCGGTCGGCCTGGTCGGGGTCGCCCTGTACCTCGCGCTGTGGCTGGTGATGCCGCTGCAGTCCGGCCCGCGGTCGGCGCCCGGTCTGGAGGCCGGCACGCGGAAGGGCCTGCGTCCGGGTGGCTCGGTGGCCCTGACCCCGGTCGACTACGGCGTGGCCAGCGCGCTCGCGCTGCTAGGGATCGGCCTGGTGTGGCTCGTCCAGTCCTCGGCGTGGGCGCTGCCGGCACCCGTCCTGCTGGCGGGGGCGCTCGCGGCCGGCGGCCTCGCGATGATCTGGTGGCAGGCCGACCACGCGTCCACCAGGGAGCTGCGCACCGGCTCGGCCTGGCGACGGCTGCTCGCCCCGCTGATGGCGCACTGGACGACGGTGGTCGCCGTGGGTGTCGGTCTCGCCGCTCTGGGGGCGGCGGTGACGGTGCTGGTCACCTCGCTGGAGGGCGTCGGCGAGCTGGCCCGGATGTTCGTGCTGCTCGCCCTGGTGGTGGCCGCGCTCGCGCTCGCGTCCCTGCCGTGGATCCTGCGGGTGCGCCGCGCGCTCGCGCAGGCCCGTGACGATGCGCTGGTGGCCGACGCCCGCGCCGACATGGCCGCGCACCTGCACGACTCGGTGCTCCAGACGCTCGCGCTGATCCAGCGGCAGGCCGGCGACGCCCGGGCGGTCACCGCGCTGGCGCGCCGACAGGAGCGGGAGTTGCGGCAGTGGCTGTACGGCGAGAGCCTCGGTTCGACCACCTTGGTGGAGGCGCTCAGCGGCGAGATCACCGACGTCGAGGACCGGCACGGCGTGGACGTGGAGCTGGTCAGCGTGGGCGACGTCGAACTCACCCCCGAGGTGACCTCGGTGGTGCGGGCCGCGCGGGAGGCGATGGTCAACGCCGCCAAGCACTCCGGCGCCGACCGGATCGATGTCTACGTCGAGGTCGACCCCGACCTGGTGTCGGTCTACGTGCGTGATCGCGGCACCGGGTTCGACCTCGCCGCGATGGGGGACGACCGGATGGGCGTCCGCGGTTCGATCGTGGAGCGGGTGAAGCGCGCCGGCGGACGGGCGATAATTCGGACGGCGCCCGGTGAGGGCACCGAAGTGAGACTGGAGTTGCCACGATGACGCAGGAATCGACCGAACAGCCCACCCCGGCCGCGTGGCGGGTGGTGATCGTGGACGACCATGCGATGTTCCGCAGCGGCGTCCGGCACGACCTGGGCGGACGCGTCCAACTGGTCGGCGATGGCGAGGACGTGCCCACCGCAGTCGCCGCGATCCTGGCCGCCATGCCCGACGTGGTGCTGCTGGACGTCCACCTGCCCGGCGGTGGCGGCATGGAGGTGATCAAGCAGGTCGCGGCGAAGGAGCCCGGCGTGAAGTTCCTCGCGCTGTCGGTCTCCGACGCGGCCGAGGACGTGATCGGCGTGATCCGGGCCGGCGCCCGCGGGTACGTGACGAAGTCGATCTCCGCCGATGAACTGGTGGAGGCCATCGGACGGGTCGCCACCGGCGACGCCGTGTTCAGCCCGCGGCTGGCGGGCTTCGTGCTGGACGCGTTCTCCGGCGCGATCGACGTGGCCAGCATCGACGAGGACCTCGACCGGCTCAGCGTCCGCGAGCGGGAGGTGCTGCGGCTGATCGCCCGCGGCTACGCCTACAAGGAGATCGCCCGGGAGCTGTTCATCTCGATCAAGACCGTGGAGACCCACGTCAGCAGCGTGCTGCGCAAGCTCCAGCTCTCCAACCGCCACCAGCTCACCCGCTGGGCGACCGACCGCAAGCTGGTGTGACGCCCCTCCACCCTCCGCCCTTCACCTCTCCGACTTGTCAGATTCTCAGGTCGCCAGGGCGACCTGAGAATCTGACAAGTCGGAGAGGTGAAGGGCGGAGGGTGGGGGTGAGGGTCAGGAGCGGCGGCCCTGGATCAGGCCGTAGACCCACAGGACGAGGACCGAGCCGCCGATGGCCAGCAGCCAGGACCAGAGCGAGAAGAAGCCGGTGACGCCATGGTCGAACAGCGCCGAACCGATCCAGCCGCCGACGAGGCCGCCGAGCAGGCCGATGACGAGCGAGGACAGCCAGCCGCCGCGCTCCTTGAGGATGGCCTTCGCGATCGCACCGGCGATGAGGCCCATCAGAATCCATGCAACAAATCCCATGAGCTTCACGCTACGAGAGCGGTCCAACACCCGGCCATCAGGTGACCCCACGACTCGCCCCTGAGCGCCGTGGGTGGGCCGGTCCGGGTCGTGGGGGATGCACGGCGTAGGCTTGCCCAGCCATGTCAGACACCCTCTTCCCGGACCTTTTCGCCGAAGCCTTCCAGCCTCCTGCCGAGGCGGCGCCGGCCGCGCCGTCCGCCGACGCCGAGGCGCCGAAGCGGCACCGCGTCACCGAGGAGGAACTGCTCGCCAACCTGAACCCGCCGCAGCGCGAGGCGGTCGTGCACGCCGGGAGCCCCGTCCTCGTCGTCGCCGGAGCCGGCTCGGGCAAGACGCGGGTGCTGACCCGCCGCATCGCCCACCTGGTGGGCGTCCGCAAGGTGCACCCCGGCTCGATCCTGGCGATCACGTTCACGAACAAGGCCGCCGCCGAGATGCGGCACCGGGTCGTCGAGCTGGTGGGCAACCGGGCGAAGCTGATGTGGGTGTCCACGTTCCACTCCGCGTGCGTCCGGATCCTGCGCAGCGACGTGTCCCGGTTCGGCCTGAGCCGCACCTTCTCGATCTACGACGACACCGACTCCAAGCGCCTGATGACCCTGGTGCTGCGCGACCTCGACCTCGACCCGAAGCGCTACCCGGTGCGCGCGGTGATGAACTGGGTGTCGAACAACAAGAACGAACTGGTCGACCACGAGGCGGCCCGCAGCCGCGCGCAGGAGGGCTCGACGGAGGAGACCTACGCCGACGCCTACGCCGAGTACCAGCGGCGGCTCAAGGCGGCGAATGCCCTCGACTTCGACGACCTGATCATGACCACCGTCCACCTGCTCCAGGCGTTCCCCGACCTGCGCGAGCAGTACCGGCGCCGGTTCCGCCACGTGCTGGTGGACGAGTACCAGGACACCAACCACGCCCAGTACGCGCTGGTGCGCGAGTTGTGCGGCGTGCACCCGGCCGCTCCCGGGTCGGGCGACAACCCCGAGGTGGAGCCGCCGGAGCTGATGGTGGTGGGCGACTCCGACCAGTCGATCTACGCGTTCCGCGGGGCCACGATCCGCAACATCCTCGACTTCGAGTCCGACTTCCCGGGCGCCCGCACGATCGTGCTGGAACAGAACTACCGCTCCACCCAGAACATCCTGAACGCGGCGAACGCCGTCATCACCCGCAACCCCGGACGCCCGGAGAAGCGGCTGTGGTCGGACGCCGGCGACGGCGACCTGCTGGTCGGCTACGTGGCCGACACCGAGCACGACGAGGCCCAGTTCGTCGCCGACGAGATCGACCGGCTCTCCGACGCCGGCACCAGCAAGCCGGGCGAGGTGGCGGTGTTCTACCGCACCAATGCCCAGTCCCGTGCCTTCGAGGAGGTGTTCATCCGGGTCGGCCTGCCCTACCGGGTGGTCGGCGGCGTCCGCTTCTACGAGCGGCGTGAGGTGCGGGACGCGATCTCCTACCTGCGGGCCATCGCCAACCCCGACGACGACGTGTCGGTCCGCCGGGTGCTGAACGTGCCCAAGCGCGGCATCGGCGACCGGGCCGAGGCGATGATCGAGGCGTTCGCCGCGTCCGAGCAGATCTCGTTCGGCGCGGCGCTCGACCGGGCGAAGGAGGCCAACGGCCTGGCCACGCGTTCGCTCACCCAGATCGAGGGGTTCGCCGGGCTGATGGCCGGTTACCGGCAGAAGGTGGCTGACGGCGTCCCCGCCGACGAGATCCTGGCCGGCATCCTGAAGGACTCCGGCTACCTCGACGAGCTGAGCCGCAGCACCGACCCGCAGGACGAGAGCCGGCTGGAGAACCTGATCGAGCTGGTCAGTGTCGCCGGTGAGTTCGTGGCCGCCGCCCACGCGGTGGACCTGCCCGCCGACGAGGGCGAACTCGCGGCCGGCGCCCCCGAGCCGGACGACTCGCTGCCCGCGTTCCTCGAGCGCATCGCGCTGGTGGCCGACTCCGACCAGATCCCCGACAACGACCCGGACGCGGCCGGCGTGGTCACGCTGATGACGCTGCACACCGCGAAGGGCCTGGAGTTCAACACGGTCTTCCTGACCGGGTTCGAGGACGGGATCTTCCCGCACCAGCGGGCGCTGGTCGACCGCAACGAACTGGAGGAGGAGCGGCGGCTCGCCTACGTGGGCATCACCAGGGCCCGGCAGCGGCTCTACCTGACCAGGGCCAGCGTCCGGTCGCAGTGGGGGGCGCCGCAGTACAGCCCGGCCAGCCGGTTCACCGAGGAGATCCCCGCGCACCTGGTCGACTGGCGCCGTCTCGGCGTCGCCCGCACCGGCTACTCGTCCTCGGCGGCGGCGCGCACCGAGCAGTCGTGGCGCTCGACGGTGGGCTTCGGCGCCCGTCCGGCGATCAAGACCGTGAAGGCGGTGGACGTGGGTGATCGCGTGCTGCACACCACGTTCGGCATGGGTACGGTGATCGCCACGTCGGGGGCCGGGGACGGGGCGAAGGCGGACGTGGACTTCGGGTCCACGGGGGTGAAGCGGCTCTCGCTCAAGCACGCGCCGATGGAGAAGCTCTAGCCGCCTCCGCGGGGGCTGGGGTGGGGTTCCGGGCTGCGCCGGGGACGATCAGGGGGCTCAGCCCTCGCTGTCGTCGGTGCCCTTCTTGGCGGCGTCACGGTTCCAGCCGATGTACTGCATCGGGTCGCTCTCGGCGCCGTTCTTCTTGATCGAGAAGTGCACGTGGCAGGCGGTGGAGAGGCCGGTGCTGCCGACGTAGCCGATCACGTCGCCCTTGTTGACCTTCTGGCCGACGGTCACGGCGATCTTCGACATGTGCAGGTAGCCGGACTGGACGTCGACGCCGTCGATGTCGCCGTGCTCGATCCACACGTTGTTGCCGGAGCCGCCGTTGTAGCCGCTCGCGGCCTTGATGATCGTGCCGGACTGGGCGGCCCAGATCGGCTCACCGCAGGTGCCGCCGATGTCGTCGCCGTCGTGCATGCGGTAGTAGTGCAGGATCGGGTGCAGCCGCATCCCGAAGGGGGAGCCGAGCCCGCCCTTCGCCGGCCACATGAACTTCGACAGGTTCTTCAACCGCACGATCTCGGCGGCGATGGTGTCGGCCTGGCCGGAGAGTTCGGCGCTGCGGACGTCGGCGGCGGCGCTCTGCTGGGAGTTGGTGACCTGGTCACCGTCGGTGGCCAGCTGCTCGTTGCGAGCGGCGGCGAGGTCCTCGAAGGAGGTCGTCTCCGGCGCGGTCGCAACCTTGAGGGCGGCGATGCTGGAGATGGCGAGGGCACCGGAGTCGGCGAAGGCGGTGCCGGTGGCGTTCGTGGAGGAAGCGGTGAAGGCGGAGAAGCCGGCGATGGCGACACCGGAGACGACGGCCACGGTCGCACCGCGCTTGAGCAGCCTGCGAATCGGGTGGGCCGGACGGGCTTCGGGACGCGGGGGGAGGGCGCGACGCGGCTTGTCAGCTCGCAGTCGAAGTACGTTCACGTGCCCCCCGTAAGAGATTCCCCAGTACACCGCTTCGGCCCGGTTCGACCGAGCCAGAGCGAGCTTAGCATTTCTTAGGCTGTTTCTCAGAATCGTTCAGGAATCGGGCAACAGGAGTGGGAGAGTCCGGCGCGCGCCCCGCGCTGGTGCGGTTCCTGGATCTGCCCACTAGGCTCGGCAGGGCATCTTCAGCACGTGAGAAACAGTGGACGGAGTCGGCGTGGATCTGTTCGAGTACCAGGCTCGGGACCTCTTCGAGGCGCACGGGGTACCCGTGCTGCGCGGTATCACCGCGCGAACCCCGGAGGAGGCGAGAGCCGCGGCGGAGCAGCTGGGTACGCCCGTCGTGGTGATCAAGGCCCAGGTGAAGACCGGCGGACGCGGCAAGGCGGGCGGCGTGAAGCTGGCCCGCTCGCCCGAGGAGGCCGCCGATCGCGCCCGGGACATCCTCGGACTGGACATCAACGGTCACCGGGTCGAGACCGTGATGGTCACCGAGGGTGCCGACATCGCCGAGGAGTACTACTTCGGCCTGCTCCTCGACCGCTCGACCCGCAGCTACCTGGCCATGTGCTCCAAGGAGGGCGGCATGGACATCGAGACGCTCGCCGTCGAGCGCCCGGACGCGCTGGCGCGCATCGAGGTCGACCCACTGGTGGGGCTGGACGAGGCCAAGGCCGCCGAGATCGTGGCGGCGGCCGGGTTCCCCGAGGCCGATCGGGCCGAGCTGATCCGCGTCCTGGTACTGCTCGGAGAGGTCTACCGCGAGAACGACGCCACCCTGGTGGAGGTCAACCCGCTGGTGAAGACCGGTGACGGCCGCATCATCGCCCTCGACGGCAAGGTGACCCTCGACAACAACTCGGTGTTCCGGCACCCCGACTGGACGTCGTACGCCGACGAGTCGCTCGACGACCCGCTGGAGATCCGGGCTCGGGAGAAGCACCTCAACTACGTGAAGCTGGACGGGTCGGTGGGCATCATCGGCAACGGCGCGGGCCTGGTGATGAGCACCCTCGACGTGGTGGCGGCCGCCGGGGCCGACCTGCCGGGCGAACCGCGTCCCGCCAACTTCCTCGACATCGGCGGCGGCGCGTCCGCGCAGGTGATGGCCAACGGCCTGGACATCATCCTCTCCGACCCGCAGGTGAAGGTCGTCTTCGTGAACGTGTTCGGCGGCATCACCGCGTGCTCCGAGGTGGCCAAGGGCATCATCGACGCCCTCGGCATGCTGGGGGACCGGGCCACCAAGCCGATCGTGGTGCGGCTGGACGGCAACGCCGTCGAGATCGGACGGCACATGCTGGCCGAGGCCGCCCACCCGTTGGTGCAGGTCTCCGAGACCATGGACGATGCGGCCCGCCGGGCCGCCGAGCTGGCCGCAGCGGCCGAGTAAGGAACCCAGCAATGTCGATCTGGTTGGACCAGCGCTCCACCGTCATCGTCCAGGGCATGACCGGCTCTGAGGGACGCAAGCACACCCGGCGGATGATCGCCGCCGGCACCCGCATCGTCGCCGGCGTGACGCCGGGCAAGGGCGGACAGTCGGTGGACTTCGACGAGACCCCGGTGCCGGTGTACGACTCCGTCGCCGAGGCGAAGGCCGCGACCGGCGCGAACACGTCCGTGGTGTTCGTGCCCGCGGCCTACACCCGGGCGGCGGTGATCGACGCGGTCGACTCCGCGCTCGACCTCACCGTGGTGATCACTGAGGGCGTCCCGGTGAAGGACACCGCCGAGTTCGTCGACTACGCGCGCGAGTCGGGGCACACCCGGCTGATCGGCCCGAACTGCCCCGGCCTGATCTCGCCCGGGAAGTCGAACGTCGGCATCATCCCGCCGACGATCAGCGGACCTGGGCGCATCGGCCTGGTGTCGAAGTCGGGCACGCTGACCTACCAGATGATGTTCGAGCTGCGTGACATCGGCTTCTCGACCGCTGTCGGCATCGGCGGAGACCCGGTCAACGGCAGCACCCACATCGATGCACTGGCGGCGTTCGAGGCCGACCCCGACACCGACGCGATCGTGATGATCGGCGAGATCGGCGGAGACGCGGAGGAGCGCGCGGCCGCCTACATCGCCGACCACATCACCAAGCCGGTCGTCGGCTACGTCGCGGGCTTCACCGCCCCGGTCGGCAAGACCATGGGCCACGCCGGCGCCATCGTCACCGGCTCGGTCGGTACCGCGAAGGCGAAGAAGGCTGCGCTCGAGGCCGCCGGCGTCCACGTGGGCCGGACGCCGAGCGAGACCGCGTCCCTGATGCGCGAGGTCTTCGCCAGCCTCTGAAGGGTCAGGCCTGGGCGGCGCGCTGGCCGGCCCGGACGGCGATCGCCTTCCACTGCGCGTCGGTGAAGTCGAACTTCGCGGTGGGGTTGCCCAGCAGGTAGACGACCCGGGAGCCGACCGTGACCACGGCCACCCGGTAGACCACCGAGGTGACCGCCGTCTTCTGGGTGACCAGGTAGGTCGAGCCGGTGATCTTCGCGCCCGCGTCGGCGGTGCCCTTGGCGTCCGGGCCGGCGGCGACGGTCGCGGTCGGGTACTTCGCCGCGCAGTCGCCGATGTTCTTGTCCAGCTTGGTGGCCAGGGTCTTGGCCCCGTCCGCGTCCGCGAAGGTGTAGGTCACCATGTCGACGCCGAAGCCCTTCGGGGCGTCCGGGTCGTCGGCGAGCAGGAGGGTGCGCTGGCCCGCGGAGGTGGTTCCGGTCACCGTCTCGAGGTTCATCCCCTCGCACTGGCTGCCGGGCATCTGCAGGGCGGTGAACGGTTCGGTTCCTCCCCAGCGTCCGACACCGGCGGTGATGCGTGGCAGGTCGGCCTCGACCAGCCACCCCTTCGGTTCGGCCACGAGCGGCGGCACGGTCGTGGTGGCGGGGCTGGCCGGGCAGGTGCCGAGGTCGCCCCCGCACTGGCGGCTGAGCGCCACCGAGGTCGCCTGCGCGACGTTCTGCGCGGGGACGGATTCGGTGGTGGCCACGTCGACCATGCTCACCGAGCGTCCGGTGCGGGTCACGAGCAGCGTGTGGTAGACGTCGGCGGCGTCCTGGACGAGCAACCGGACGGCGGTCGCCGAGTCGGCGAGCCCGGTGACGGCGTTCGCGCCGACGATGTAGGCGGTGTCGTCCTTGCAGGTGCCCGCCTGGGCCAGCCGCAGGTCGTACGCCGCGGTCGCCGCGGCCACGTCCGCGTAGGTGTCGACCACCTGGACGACGGACGCCTCGGGCACGTCGGCCGAACCGATCTTGCGGGATGCCGTCCGCTGTGCCTCCGGCAGCCCCGTGGCGGACGCCGGGATGCAGATCGGACGCACCGCGTCCGCCGTGCCGGTCGACGCCTGCCAGGTCACCTGGCCCAGGCTGCCGAGGTCCTCGGCGGTGAGCAGCGGGTCCAGCGCGGACGTGGTGGTGGTGGGCGTGCCGCTGGGTGCTCCGGAGCGCAGGGTGAGCAACCAGACCCCGCCCGCGACCAGGAGGGCCACCACGGCGACGGAGGCAATGATGATCAGGGCCGGCCGGGCGCTGCGCTCCTTGCGTGGCGCGGCGGGCGGGGTTGTGGTCGCGGCAGCCGCGGCCTTCTTGCCCCGGTTCTTCGGTGCGCGCTGCTTGGTCGGTGTGTGCGCGCGTTCGGCCTTCGCGGGCGTGGGCGTGGCGTCAGCCTTCGCGGCCGGTGCAGCGTCAGGGTCGGCCTTGGGCGTGCGGCCGAACCAGCCCTTCTTGGCGGGTGCGGCGACGTCGGGGGCAGGTTCGGCGGCAGGCGCGGGCACGGCGTCCGCCGCCTGCGGGGGCGGCGCGAACGGGGTGAACGTGCTCGTCGCCGGCGGGGTCGGCGACGGAGTGGTGGTGGACGGCCAGGCGGCCGTGGTGTTCAGCGACGCCACGGCCGGTGCGGTCGACGCAGGAGCCGGGGCGGGCGGGGTGAACGCGATCGGGGCGCTGGGAGCGGTGGCGACCGAGCGCGGCTCCTCGGCCGGCGGTGCGGCGGAGACGGGCACGGTCCGGGCCGGGGGCGCGGTCGGACGGGCGACCGGCGGCAGCGTGTCGAACGGCGAACTCGGCGAGGAGGCGCTGGCGGCCGAACGCCGGGGGGCGGCGGGCGCGAACTCGCTGGGCTCCGCGCTGGCGGAGAAGCGTCGGCCAGAGGCGGGACGCAGGGCCGCCTCCGGGTCGGGCAGGACCGGCGCGGGCGGCGGCACCGGGGTGGTCCCGGGAACGTCCAGCGGATCTTCGGGGCTCGCCGGCGAGGACGGGCTCAGCGCGAGACGGCGGAAGCTCCCGGTCGACCTCAGCGCGGACGGCTCGTCGGGCGACAGGCCGCGCGCGAAACGGCCTCCGACGGCGGCATCGTCGCCGTCGTCAGGACGCGGTCCGAGCGCCCTGCGGGGCGTGGACGAACCCTCATCTGCCACTGTTCTTGCCTTGCCGTCGGTGCCGTGTGCCGCGGCCAGTGTAGCGACGGCGGGCGTGTCCCCACGACCGGACCTGACCGTTTGGTTCAGCATGGACGCACCATGCCGATGCCCAGATTCCGGGACCCCGAACGCCTGAAGTTCACCGTTTCCACCGCCCGCACCGTCCGGCTGTCCACCACGCCGGCCGGTCCGCCGCTGGTTCCGTGGCCCGTCGCGGCCCTCGGCGGCGGCGTCTTCGCGGCCCTCGCCGGGGCCGTCGTGGTGGCCGGCGTCGTACTGGTCGCCTGGCTCAGCGCGATCGCGATCCCGCTGCCGAAGGTGCTCGACTTCGCCGCCCAGGTCTGGCTGCTCGGGCACGGTGGCGTCCTCACGATCGGCGACGTCGACGTCACGCTCGTGCCGCTCGGCCTCACCCTCCTCTTCGGTGCGATCTGCTCCTCGGCCGGCCGGTTCGCCTACCGCCAGGGCCGGCTGGGCCGGACCGAGACACCGTCCGGCACCGTGCGCACACGCCTCCTGCTGGGCTCGATCGGCCAAGTCGCGGCCGGGTACACCGTCTTCGCGGTCGTGCTGGCGTGGGTCGTGGCCGGTCCGTCCCAGCTGTGGCGCCCGGCCCTCGGCGCCCTGGCGCTCAGCGTGGCGGGCAGCGCGGTCGGCGCCGGGCTCGCCGCCGGGTACCGTCCGTGGGATCTCGGGCCGGACTGGCTGCGGCGAGCCTGGCGGGGAGCGGCCGCCGGCCTGCTGGGGCTGGTCGTGGTCTCGGCGGTCACGCTCGCGACCGCGCTGGTGCTGGGCGAGACCCGCGTGGCCGCGCTGGAGGACGCGCTGGGCTTCGATGCCGGCGGGGTCTTCGTGTGGTCGGTCGCGGTGCTCGCGTACCTGCCCAACCTCCTGGGCTGGACGCTGGCCTGGCTGTTCGGCGGCGGGTTCACCGTCGGCTCCGGCTCGCTGGTCTCGCTGTCGACGACCGAACTGGGCATGATGCCGGCCGTCCCGGTCTTCGGGGCGCTGCCACCGGTCGGCGCCGCGGATCCGTGGCTGCTGGCCTGGCTCGCCGCCGGTGTCGCGGTGGGCGCCCTGACCGGCGTGGTGGCGGTGCGCCGCGACGACGACGGCAACGGGGGCGGGCTGGTGGCCGGCGCCGCCGGTGGGCTGGCGGTCGGCCTGGTCTTCCTGGCGTGGGCGGCGGCGAGCCGCGGCGCCCTCGGCGTCCTGCGGCTGTCCGAGGTGGGCCCGCGCCTGCTCGAGTCGCTCGCGATCGGCGTCCCGCTGGTCTTCATCAGCGCGTGCCTGGGCGCCGTCGTCGGCCTGCTGGCGGGACGCCGGAGCCGGGCGTCCTGAGGCGTCCGCCGCGGGCACCGGCGCACGGGGACGGCGTGCCCGTTCGGTAAGGTTCGGCCCATGCCGATGCGCCTGGTGGTCCTGGTTTCGGGCTCCGGCACCCTGTTGCAGTCGCTGCTGGACGCGAGCGCGTCCGGTGAGCTGGACGCGTCCGTGGTGGCGGTCGGTGCCGACCGGGAGGACGCGTACGGGCTGGTCCGGGCCGAGAACGCGGGCGTCCCCACGTTCGTCCACCCCTTCGCCAAGGGCGGGGACCGGGCGGCCTGGGACGCCGGGCTGACCGAGCTGGTCGCGGCCCACGAACCCGACCTGGTCGTGAGCGCCGGCTTCATGAAGCTGGTCGGTGCCACGTTCCTGGCCCGCTTCGGCGGTCGCATGATCAACACCCACCCCGCACTGCTGCCGTCCTTCCCGGGCATGCATGCGGTGCGCGACGCGCTCGCCGCCAAGGTGATGGTGACCGGCTGCACGGTCTTCCAGGTGGACGCCGGCGTCGACTCCGGCGAGATCCTCGCCCAGGAGCCGGTGCGCGTCCTGCCCGGCGACGACGAGGACGTCCTGCACGAACGCATCAAGATCGTCGAGCGGCAACTGCTGGTCGACACCGTGAACCGACTCAGCCGAGGGGACAGATGAACGACCAGCTGCCGATCCGCCGCGCCCTGGTATCCGTGTACGACAAGACCGGGCTGGTCGAGCTCGGGCGCGCCCTGGTCGACGCCGGGGTCGAGATCGTCTCCACCGGCTCCACGGCGTCCACCCTCTCGAACGCCGGGCTGCCGGTGACCCCCGTCGAGCAGGTGACCGGCTTCCCCGAGTGCCTGGACGGACGGGTCAAGACGCTGCACCCGCACATCCACGCTGGCATCCTGGCCGACCTGCGGCTGGAGTCGCACCGCGCGCAGCTCGACGAACTCGGCGTCGCGCCGTTCCAGCTCGTGGTGTCGAACCTGTACCCGTTCACCCAGACCGTGGTGTCGGGCGCGACCCCCGACGAGTGCGTCGAGCAGATCGACATCGGCGGCCCGTCGATGGTGCGGGCGGCGGCGAAGAACCATCCGTCGGTGGCGATCATCACCTCCCCCGACCAGTACGGGCAGCTGACCGACGCGCTCGCGGCGGGCGGGTTCACGCTCGCCCAGCGGCAGGCGTTGGCCGCGGCCGCGTTCGTCCACACCGCCACCTACGACGTGCACGTGGCGTCGTGGATGGGCAACGTGCTCACCGACTCCTCCGGCGGTGACGGCTTCCCGGTGTGGGTCGGTGCCACCTGGGACAAGGCCGGCACCCTGCGCTACGGCGAGAACGCCCACCAGCGGGCGGCGCTGTACCGCAACGGGTTCCTGCCCGGGGGGCTGGCCACCGCCGAGCAGCTGCACGGCAAGGAGATGAGCTACAACAACTACACCGACGGCGACGCCGCCTACCGCGCGGCCTACGACTTCAGCGAGCCGGCGGTGGCGATCATCAAGCACGCCAACCCGTGCGGCATCGCGGTCGGTGCGGACGTGGCGGACGCGCACCGCAAGGCCCACGCCTGCGACCCGGTGTCGGCGTTCGGCGGCGTGATCGCCACCAACCGTCCGGTCAGCGTCGAGGCGGCGAAGCAGATCGCCGAGATCTTCACCGAGGTCGTGATCGCGCCCGGCTACGAGGACGGCGCACTGGAGGTGCTGGCCGCGAAGAAGAACGTCCGGCTGATGGTGGCCGAGCCGTACCGGGCCGCCGGCGAGACCCGCAGCATCAGCGGCGGCATGCTGATGCAGTCGGCCGACAAGATCGACGCCGAGGGTGACGACCCGGCCAACTGGCAGCTCGTGTCCGGCGAGGCGGCGGACGCCGAGACACTGGCCGACCTCGAGTTCGCGTGGCGGGCCTGCCGCGCGGTGAAGTCGAACGCGATCCTGCTCGCCGCGGGCGGCGCGTCCGTCGGGGTGGGCATGGGCCAGGTGAACCGGGTCGACTCCTGCAAGCTGGCCGTCGAGCGGGCCGGCGACCGGGCGGCCGGTTCGGTGGCCGCGTCCGACGCGTTCTTCCCGTTCAACGACGGCCCGGCGATCCTGATCGGGGCCGGGGTGAAGGCGATCGTTCAGCCCGGCGGTTCGGTGCGCGACGCCGACACGATTGCGGCCGCACAGGCCGCGGGTGTCACCATGTACCTGACCGGTACCCGCCACTTCTTCCACTGATGAGTTGGTCATGACTGCGCAGATCCTCGACGGCCGGGCCGTCTCCGCCGCGATCAAGGGGGAGCTGGCCGTTCGCGTCCGCGCCCTCGCCGAGCGGGGCGTCCGTCCCGGGCTCGGCACGGTGCTGGTGGGGGACGATCCCGGCAGCCGCAGCTACGTGGCCATGAAGCACCGCGACTGCGCGGAGGTGGGGATCGAGTCGCTACGGGTGGACCTGCCGGCGGACGCGTCCGCGGAAGCGGTGAGCGCGGCCATCTCCGGGCTGAACGAGGACCCGGCCTGCACCGGCTACATCGTGCAGCTGCCGCTCCCGCGCCACCTCGACGAGAACGCGATGCTCGCCCTGATCGACCCGGACAAGGACGCGGACGGGCTGCACCCGCTCAACCTGGGCAAGCTCGTGCTGAACGAGCCGGGGCCGCTGCCGTGCACCCCGCGGGGGATCGTCGAACTCCTGCGCCGTCACGACGTGCCGCTCGCCGGCGCCGAGGTGTGCATCATCGGACGAGGGGTGACCGTCGGGCGTCCGCTCGGCCTGATCCTGACCCGGCGCAGCGAGAACTGCACGGTGACGCTGTGCCACACCGGCACCCGCGACCTGGTCGCGCACACCCGCGCCGCCGACATCGTGGTCGCGGCGGCGGGGGTGCCGCACATGCTGACCGCCGACATGATCGCCGAGGGCGCGGTGGTGCTCGACGTCGGCGTCAGCCGGGTGGACGGGAAGCTGGCCGGGGACGTCGCTCCCGACGTGGCCTCGAAGGCCGCGTGGGTGGCGCCCAACCCCGGCGGGGTGGGCCCGATGACCCGGGCGATGCTGCTCTCCAACGTGGTCGACCGCGCCGAGGAACTGGCGTCATGACCACGCCGACCGGCGAGCGTCCGCCGAAGACGCTGGTGCAGCAGGTGCTGGGGCAGTGGCCGCTGGCGTCCGTGCTCAGCGGGGTGGCGCTCGGCCTGCTGATCGTGGCGATGTCGCACTGGCGGGCCGGCAGCACCCTGGTGGGGCTGTCGATCACGATGGGCGGCCTGCTGCGACTGATGCCGCAGCAGCGGGTAGGGCTGCTCGCCGTCCGCAACCGCGCGGTCGACTCGATCCTGCTGCTCGGGGTCGGCATCGGCATCACGGTGCTGGCCTGGTGGATCCCGCCGAGCCGCTGACCGCCGGGTCCCTTCACGCCGAACGCCCCTGTTCCGGTCAAACGCCCCCACCTGGGTGGGGGCGTTTGACCGGAACGGTGGCGTTCGGCGGGAGCGAGGTCAGCGGAAGTCGCGCTCGAGGAACTGGCCCTCGTCGGCGTGCTCGGCGACCCGGGCGGCTTCGCGCTCGCGGAGCTCGACGCGGCGGATCTTGCCGGAGATGGTCTTGGGCAGCTCGGTGACGAACTCCACGATGCGCACCCGCTGGTAGCCGGAGAGGCGCTCGCGGGCGTGGGCGAAGATCTCCTTCGCCGCCTCCTGCTGGCGCGTGGTCGCGTCCAGGGCGAGCGTGATGAAGGCCTTCGGCACCGCGGCGCGCACCGGGTCTGGGCTGGGCACGATCGCCACCTCGGTGACGTAGGGGTGCTCGAGCAGGATCGACTCCAGTTCGAACGGGGAGATCTTGTAGTCCGACGCCTTGAAGACGTCGTCGGCGCGTCCGACGTAGGTCAGGTAGCCGTCGGCGTCGGCCGAGACGATGTCGCCGGTGTGGTAGTGGCCGTCGCGGCACGCCTCGGCCGTCATCTCGGCGTCGTTGTGGTAGCCGGCCATCAGGCCCAGGATCGGCTTCGACAGGTCGAGGCAGATCTCGCCCTCGTCCGGGCTCGGTGCGCCGGTGACCGGGTCGAGCAGCACCACCGGGTAGCCCGGCATCGGGCGTCCCATCGAGCCGTCCAGGACGCGCTGGCCGGGGGAGTTGCCGATGCAGCAGGTCATCTCGGTCTGGCCGAACCCGTCCCGGATCGTCGAGCCCCACGCGTGGCGCACCTGCGTGATCACCTCGGGGTTCAGCGGCTCACCGGCACCGACCAGTTCGCGCGGCGGCCGGGTCAGCTGGGTCAGGTCGGCCTGGATGAGCATCCGCCACACCGTGGGCGGCGCGCAGAACGTGGTCACCCGGTGGGTCTCCATCACCTTCATCAGCACGGCGGCGTCGAAGCGTTCGTAGTTGAAGACGAACACCGTCGCCTGCGCCAGGAACGGGGCGAAGAAGTTGCTCCAGGCGTGCTTGCCCCACCCGGGGGAGGAGATGTTCAGGTGCACGTCGCCGGGACGCACGCCCAGCCACCACATCGTCGACAGGTGCCCCACCGGGTACGAGACGTGGGTGTGCGCGACGAGTTTCGGGCGGGCGGTGGTGCCCGAGGTGAAGTACAGCAGGCTCAGGTCGGACGCCTTCGTCGGCGCGCTCGGCAGGTAGGACGCCGGGGCCTTGAGCGAATCGGCCATCGACACCCACCCCGGCGGCGTCCACTCGCCCACACCGATCCGGACGACCGCCTTCGGCAGTCCCTCCAGCCGAGCCTTCAGGCTGGTCGGCGCGACCACCGCCCGCGCCTCGCCGTGCTCCACCCGGTAGGCCAGGTCGGCCGCCGACAGCAGCGTGGACGTCGGGATCGCCACCGCCCGGATCTTCAGCAGCGCCAGCAGCAGTTCCCACAACTCGATCGTGTTGGGCAGCATCACGATCACCCGGTCGCCCGCGCCGAGGCCCTGGCTGCGCAGCCAGCGCGCGACCTGGTCGGAGCGGTGCGACAGTTCCCCGTACGTCCACGACCGGGCTTCCAGGTCGGCGGAGACGATCGTGACCGCCGCGCGGTCGGGATGCTCGCCGGCCACCACGTCGAACCACTCGGTGGCGAAGTTGAACTCCTCGAGTTCGGGCCAGCGGAAGCCCTCGACGGCCGCGTCGTATTCGTCGCCGTGCGCGAGCAGGAAGTCCCGTGCTTCCCGGACGACCCGGGTGGCAGGGGTGGCCGGCCGGCCGAACGGAGCCATGTTCATCACTCTCGCCGTGGGATCAGGGGTGGCCCCAGCCTAATCAGCCACCTACGTCACCGTAGGTAGGGGTCGGAGGACGGACGGACGGCTGCCGTCCGCCCTCCGGGTGCCCCTAGCCGACGTTGAACTTCGGCGAGGAATAGGTCTCCCAGTGCTTGCTCGTGCCGGGGTTGCCGAGCGGCTTCAGGACGTTGAGCTGAAGCTGGTAGTTGCCGTTCGGCAGCGTCGCGGCGTTGCCGCCCGCGTCCAGGTAGCTCCTGCCCAGCACCACCCAGTTGGCGAAGTCGTCCCGGGCCGTCGGCCCCCGGTGCGTCCGGGCCTCGGCGGTGGCGCCGGTGGTGGTGATCAACGCCCAGTACGACTGTTTGGTGGCGGTGTTGGTCACCTTGAGTCGCACGTCGGAGGCCGCGTAATCCAGGTGGAAGATCACCACCGGGTAGAAGCTGCTCAGGTTGAACGTGTAGGCGTTCGACGACTGGGAGAGCCCGTAGTAGATGCCCGACCCGTTGGAGTACCCCAGCATCGGCAGGGAGTACTTCGCGCTGCTCGTGACGAACGTGAACTTGTTCAGCTGCTTGACCGCCTGGTAGTCCCCGCGCAGCCCGGCGAACGGGACGGTGACCGTGTTGCCGGCACCGGTGGTGGTGAACCGCACCCAGCCGCCGTAGAGCAGCCCCGCCTTGCCCTTCAGCACCTTGGCCGGGGCCTTCAGGGTGAGCGTCACCGCAGCGGACGCGCCCGGTGCCAGCGTGACGATCTTCGGGGACGCCTTGAACCCGACGTCGCCGAAGCCGTACTTCGGGGTGCTCGTGCCGACGCGGGTCGCCTTGCCCGTGCTCGCGGCCGCGCTGGCACCCGAAACGCGGGTCGGCTTGTAGGTGAGGATTGAGGTCGTGTTGTTCGTGAGCGTCACCACCGCCGTGTGGGTCGTGCCCTCCCCGAGTTCCAGCACGGACGGGGACGCGGTCACGCCGGCGTCGATGGCGGTGGCCGCCTGCACCAGCCCGGAGCCCTGCCGGAAGACGGCCTCGGGCCGCTTGGTCACGCCGGACTCGGTCGACTTCATGACCGGGTTGGCCGTGTTGTACAGCAGCTGGGCGACCTGTTCAGGGCGGCCCTTGAGGGCGGGGTGGGCCTGGAGCATGAGCGCCACGGTCCCGGCGACGTACGGCGACGCCATCGACGTCCCGGACAGGTTGCCGTGCCCACCCTGCTCGATCGGCAGCGTGGAGTAGACCTTGCCGCCGGGTGCGCTGATGGTGGGCGTCAGGCGGAGGTCCGCGGTCAGGCCGGCCGAGCTGAACGTGGAGATGCGCCCGCCGTCGGGGTTCGAGAGCTCGGACAGGGACTGCCACGTCATGGTCTGCGGGCCCGACTTCTTGATCTTGGCCGCCAGGGTCGCGCCCTGGCTCCCCGCGATCCCGATGGCCGGCTTGCCGAAGCTCACGCCACCGGTCCCGTAGGCGGAGAGGGAGGGCTCGTCGTTGTAGATCACGACCGCGGCCGCGCCCGCGTTGAAGCTGTTGGTCAGCTGGGACGAGACCCGGCACGCCCCGTACTTCACGAGCAGGGCGGTGCCGGACGGGACCACGCTCGGCGCGGTGCACGCGTTGCCGTTGGACGCCGCACGCAACGAGAGCGTGCTGGTGTCGTCCGCCGGCGGCGTGGCGGCGCCGTGCACGGCGATGTAGGGCAGCTTGCTGGTGCCGACGCCGATGGACCTCACTCGGATGGTGGTGGATTCGTAGGATGCCACCGTCACGATCCCGGGGGCGCTGGCCGGAGCGCCGGCCACGAACAGCCCGAGGTCGCCACTGTTACCCGCCGAGACCACGACGTTGACGCCCGCCGCGGCCAGGTTGGTCGCCGCGACCGAACTGGGGTAGCCCGGCCAGGACTCGAACTCCATGCCCAGCGACAGGTTCACCACGTCCATGCCGTCGCTGCGGGCGCGGGTCAGCGCCGAAACGATGAGGTCGGTCGAGGTGCTGCCCTCGCAGCCGAAGATCCGGTACGCGCCGAAGGTCACCTGCGGCGCCACCCCGACCACGCCGGCGGCACCGGTGCCGTTCGCCCCGATGATGCCGGCCACGTGCGTCCCGTGACCCCCACAGTCGTCGGGCCGCGCGTCCGGGGACGGCGAGGGCGAGCCCGATGCGCCGTCCGCGTCGTAGTTGTCGCCGACGAAGTCGTAGCCGTAGGCGACCCGCGCGCTCGGGAAGCTGGTTCCGCCGTTGGTGCCGCCGCCGCCGAGGTCGGGGTTGTCGAGGTCGATGCCGGAGTCGATCACGCCGATCTTGATGCCCTGCCCGGTCCAGGTGAGGCCGGCCGCCCCGATCTCGCCGAGCATGCTGGACGCCCGGGTCGGGCTCGGCGTCGTGCGGGGCCGCGCCACCCGCAGCACCGGGTAGATCGCGGTGACCGCCGGGGAGGTGGCGAGCTCACGCACCTGCTCGTCGGTGGCCTCGACGCTGATCCCCGTCCACAGGGCCGAGAAGCTGTCGTCGACCGACGCCCCGGCCGAGCGTGCGGCCGAGCGCGCGGCGGCCAGCGCCCGGTCGTTGGAACTGCTGCTGCCCCCGCGGACGAGCGGACGGCCGACGGTCTCGACCAGGTAGCGGCCGGGCATCACGTCGGGTTGGGCGGTCGCGTCCGCAAGCTTGAATTTCGACGACGGATCGATCGGTGCGGCGTGTGCCGGAACCGCCAGCGTCGCACCCAGGAGTGCGGTGGCGGACGCTCCGCAGGCGATGCCAGCCGGAGTCGGCGCAGCGATGACGTATTCATGTTGTTCCCCCCCAGGTCGGCCCGCTCCCCCCAGAGCGGTACCAAGCGCAACATAGACCCCGGAAGGGTCGCGTGCGGAGGGGCCGAACGATGAATTCGGATGGGTGCTTTCACCCCTTGCGTCCGCCGGTCGGCAGGCGGTAGAAGTCGCCCGGAAACACAGGTTCGGCCGGCCCCCACAGGAGCCGGCCGAACCGTTCAGGACGAGGTCACTCGCTGATGTACCGGAACTTCGGCGAGGTGTAGCTCTCCCAGTCCGAGCTCTTGTCCGGGTCGCCGAGCGGCTTCAGCACACGGAGCTGGAGCTGGTAGTCGTGACCGTCCGTGGCGAACGAGGTCGTGTCTCCACTCGTCCACGACTCGCCCCGGAACGTGACCCACTGCGCGGCGGCGTCGCGCGGCATGTTGCCCCAGTGGGTGCGCTCCTCGGCCGTCCCGCTGGTGTTGTCGAGGATCGCCCAGGAGGACGTCTTCGCGGTCACGTCGATGACCTTCACCCGAAGGTCGGACGCCGGGTAGTCGAGGTGGTAGACGACCGAGGGGTACCAGGTGTTCAGGTCGATGGCCCACTTGCCGCTCGCCTGGGACTCCTGGTAGTCGAGCTCCCCGTCGGAGTTCTCGAAGCCCAACCGCGGCCACGACCACTTCTTGCCCTTGGTGTCGACGTAGCGGAACTTGTTGAGCAGCTTGACCGACTGGTAATCCCCGCGGACCCCGACGAACGGGACGGAGACCGTGTTGCCGTCACCGGTGGTGGTGAACTGCACCCACCCGCCGTACAGCATGCCCGCCTTGCCCTTGAGCGCCTTCGCCGGTGCGGTGAGCGTGACGGTCACGTCCGCGCTCGCGCCCGGGGCGAGCGTCACCGTCTTCTGGTCGGCGGTGAAGCCCACCTGGCCGTAGGCGTAGCTCGGCGTGGTCGTCCCGACGTGGGTCGCCGAACCGGTGCTCGCCGCCGCGCTGACGCCGGAGACCCGCGTCGGCGTGTAGGTGAGGGTCTGCGTGCCGCTGTTGGTCAGCGTGATGGTGACGGTGTCGGTCGTCCCCTCGCCGAGTTCCAGCACGGACGGTGACGCGGTCACGGACGCGGTGAGGGCGGACGACGCCTTGACGAGGCCGGAGCCCTGCCGGAAGACCGCCTCCGGGTACTTGGTGACCCCCGACTCGGTGGCCTTCGCCACCGGCACCGCGGTGTTGTACAGCAGCTGCGCGACGTCGGCCGGATGGCTCCTGAGCGCCGGCTTCGCCTCCAGGAGCAGGGCCACCGTGCCGGCGACGAACGGGGTCGCCATGGAGGTGCCGGACATGACGCCGTGCCCGCCCTTGGCGAGTGGCAGGGTCGAGTAGATCTTGCCGCCCGGGGCGCTGATCGTCGGGACCAGGCGCAGGTCGGCCGAGATCCCGGCGGAGCTGAAGGTGGAGATCTTCGCGCCGTCGGGGTTGGTCACGCCGGTCGAGAGACCGAGCATGCCCAGGGTCAGGACCTTCGCCTTCTTCAGGGACGCGGCCAGCGCCGAGCCCTTCGCGCCGCTGATCCCGGCCCCGGGAAGGGTGGAGGTGTGGGTCGAGCCCATTGTGAACGTGGCCAGGCCCGAGCTGTTGTTGTACAGGACGACGGCAGCGGCTCCGGCGGCCTCGGCGTTCGCCATCTGCTGCCAGACGTAGCAGGGCCCGTACTTCACCAGCAGCGCGGTCCCGGCCGCCACCTTGGCCGGCTTCTTGCACGCGGTCGTGTTGGACGCTGCCCGCAGGCTGAGGGTGCTGGCGTCCTCGGGCACCGTGGCGGCCCCGATGATCTGGGTGTACAGGAACTTGTCGGTGCCGACGCCGAGCGCGTTGGCGCGGACCGTCGGCGACTCGTAGGAGGCGACCGAGATCACGCCCTCGCCGACGGCGGGCGTCCCGGCGGCGAACAGGCCCGCCGACCCCGAATTGCCCGCGGCGACGACCAGGACGACCCCGGCCTCGGTCATGTTCTTCGCGGCGACGGCCTCCGGGTAGCTCGGCCAGGAGTCGAACGTGCTGCCCAGCGACATGTTCACCACGTCCATGCCGTCGGCCTGCGCACGGGACATCGCGTCGATGATCACGTCGGTGGAGGAGGTCGCGTCCTCGCCGCAACCGAAGATGCGGTACGCGCCGAAGGTCACCGCGGGCGCGACGCCCTCGACCGTCGCGCCGTCACCGGTGCCCTGCGCGCCGATGATGCCCGCCACGTGGGTGCCGTGACCCGCGCAGTCGTCGGGGAAGGCGTCCGGGGCGAGGACGGGGGAGGCGTCGTCGGCGTTGTAGTGGTCACCGACGAGGTCGTAGCCGTACATCACCCGGCCGCCGGCCTTCTTGAAGTCGGCGGTCGGGTCGTCCACCCCGGCGCCGCCGAGGTCGGCGTTGTTGTAGTCGATGCCGGTGTCGATCACGCCGACCTTGATGCCCTGCCCGGTGTACCCGGTGTCGCTCGCCGCGACGTCGTTGATCGCGTTCGTGGCGGCGGACCGGCTCACGTCGGTCTTCGGCTGCGCGACGGTCAGCACGGGGTAGACCGCGGTGACGGACGACGACGCGGCGATCGTGCGGATCTGGTCGTCGTCGGCGGTCACCGAGAAGCCCGTCCACAGGTCGGAGAAGCTGCTCTGCACGGTTGCGCCGGCCGCGTCGGCAGTGGCGGTCGCCTTCGCCAGGCTGGCCTTGTTGGTCGAGCGGTGCCCGCCGCGGACCAGCGGGGTGCCACCGGTCTGGACCAGGTAGCGGTCCTTGACGACGCGGCCGGCGAAGGATGCGTCCGCGGCCTTGAACTTCGACGACACGTCGACGGGTGCCGCCGTGGCCGGGACGGCCAGCGTTGCGCCGAACAGGGCGGTGACGGTCAGCCCGGCGGCGACGCCCGCCAGGGCACGGATGGATCTGCGAGCAGGCATGCTCTCTCCTGGTTGGATGCGGAAACGGACGTCCGCTCCCCCCGCAGAGCATGTGGACGTCCGAACACTATCGACGCGCGGCCGTTGCCCGCGACTCGATCCGGGCACGGACGTGTACGAACCCCGGACGCACGTCGGCCGGCCCCCGAGGGAGCCGGCCGACGCCGTGAGGAAGGGACTAGCCCGCCGGACGGTCGATCGTGAACGCCGGCGTGGTGAAGGTCTCCCAGTCGCTGTGCCTGGAGTCCTTGCCGAGCGCCTTCAGCACCCGGAGCTTCAGCACGTAGTTGCCGTCGGGGACGGTCAGCCCGGCCGAGCTGTCCGCGCTGAACGGGATCTTCCCGTCGAACGTGACGTCGAGGTAGGAGTTGTCCCGCCCGAACTTGCCGAGCTGGAAGAACGTCTTGTACCCGGCGAACACCTTCGACCCCGCCGACCCGTCGGCCTTCGCCTTGTACACGTTGAAGTACGCCGCGCTGATCGGGTACTCGAGGTGGAACAGCAGGTTCGGGACGTCGTCGTCGACCATGGTGAACGTGGCCCTGGGGTCGGAGGCGGTGACGATGTCGTCGATCGAGTCCGACGTCGACAGGGCCGGCAGGTCGGCGACGGTCTCCAGGGCGGTCCCGGCCGCGTTCACGTCGATCAGGTCCTGCAGCACCGTCACCTTCTGGTAGTCGCCGTACATGCCGGCGAACGGCACCACGAGGGTCTTCGACTTGTCGGTCTTCGTCAGCGTTACCCAGCCGCCGTAGATCCAGCCCGTGCTGAGCTTCGGCTGCTTGAGGTACACCGACACCTTCGCGGTCTTGTGCGCCTTGACCGTCACCGTCTTGGACGAGAACTTCGACGACACCTGCGCGACGTCGTAGTCGTACCAGTAGTTCGTCGGCGCCGGACCCACGTTCACCGCGTCCTGCACACCGAGCTTGTACTTCTCCGTCGTGGCGCCGTTGTTGGTGAGGGTGAGCGTCGTCTTGTAGTAGCTGCTCCGGTTCTCACCGAGGTTGATCCTGCCCGGGCTCACCGTGGTGGAGCCCAGCGTCGCCTCGATCGCCTTGTCGATGTGGATGAGGCCGGCGCCCTGCTTGATCGTGGGCTCGTACAGGTCGGCGACGTCACCGGAGCCGTACATGTTGAGCTTGTCGATCGGCGTCGACGTGTTCTGCAGGACGGTGCGGACGGCGTCCACATTGCCCTTGAGGGACGCCTTCGCCTGGAGCAGCAGCGCGACGGCGCCCGCAACGTGCGGGGTGGCCATCGAGGTGCCGGACAGGTTGGCGTAGCCCTTCTTCTCCAGCGGGAAGGTCGAGAAGATGTTGCCGCCCGGCGCCGACACGTCCGGGGTCATGGCCAGGTTGGCGGCCATGCCGAACGTGCTGAAGTCGGAGATCGTGCCCGCGAGCGGGTTGTCACCGGCCTCCGTGGAGTCGGTCCAGGTGAGGTCGGTCGCGGTCGGCACGGCGAGCTGGGCGGCGAGGGCCCCGCCGTCGACGTCGTCGATGAAGACGACCGGGATGGTGATCTCCACCGCTCCCGCGACGGTCGGGGAGAGCAGCCCCGGGGCGTTGTTGTAGATGACCACGCCGGTGGCGCCGGCCTCCTGGGCGGCGAGGGCCTTGTCGTAGAACGGGCAGTCACCGCGTTGGATCAGCGCGATCTTGCCGCTGACCCCGGTGACCTCGGAGCAGGCCCGTTGCGGGGACGCGTTGGCGAGCTCGCCGGACCCCGTGGTGGGGGAGTCGGGCGAGCCGTCCGCGGCGACGTAGGAGATGGCGTTGTCGGCCAGCGAAGCGGGCTTCGGGGAGACCGTGAAGACCCAGTTCGTCGACTTGGTGTTCTCCACCGAGCCGACCGAGATCACGTCCTTTCCCACGCTCGGCGATCCGGAGGTGAAGAGCCCCTCGGAGCCGGCGTTGCCACCGGCGGCCACGACCAGCGTGCCGGCGGCGGCCAGCGCCGAGGCGGCAGCGGCCTCGGGGTAGTCGGGCCAGCTGGTGTAGTCCTCGCCCAGGGACATGTTGACCACGTCCATGCCGTCGGCGGCAGCCCGGTCCATCGCGGCCAGGATCACCGAGGTGTCGGCGGTGCCGTCACAGCCGAACACGCGGTACGCGCCGAGGGTGACCTCCGGCGCGACGCCGACCGCCCCGCCGGTGGCCGGGTTGCCGTTGGCGCCGATGGTGCCGGCGACGTGGGTGCCGTGGCCGTTGCAGTCGTCGGGGAAGGCGTCCGGCACCGGATCGGCCGTCGCCGGGTCGTCGGCGTTGTAGGCGTCGCCGGCGAAGTCGTAGCCGTACTTCACCCGCGGGGAGGACGGACCGAAGTCGGCGTTGTTGCCCTCGGTGCCGGAGCCACCGAGGTCAGGGTGGTTGTAGTCGATGCCGGTGTCGATCACGCCGACCTTGATGCCGGTGCCCTTGTACCCGGCGACCTGGGCGGCGGTCGCGCCGATGGTCGGCACCGAGTAGACCAGCTCCGGCTTGGCCGTCCGCTCCGGGACGCTGGCCTTGTACACCGGGTAGATCGCCACGACGCCGGGGAGCGTCCGCATCTTGTAGGCCTCGGTCTCGCTGGCCTTGACCGAGAACCCGTTCCACACCCGGGTGTAGCTCTGCAGCACCGAGTACTTCACGCCGTCGGCCTTCGCCGCGCTCTGGACGCCGGCCTGGCTGGCCTTGGCCGCGGTGCGGCTGCCGCCGCGCAGCGCGGGCGAGCCCTTCACCTGGACGAACCACTTGTTGGGGATGCTGCCGGCCTTGACGTCGCCCAGCTTGCGGGAGGTGAGGTCGCTCTTCGTGGGGTCGAGCGGCCGGGCGTCGGCAGGCACCGCCAACGTGGTACCGAACAGGGCGGTGACGGTGAGCGCGGCGGCGACGCCGAGCAGCGGACGGGTCGGTCTGCGAGCAGACATGCTCTTCTCCTGATCAGGTCTGGATGTGTCCAGCACCCGCACTGGCGCGGACATTCCGCACCATAGCGGCGCCCGCGTCCGGAGTCAGCCCCTACGCAGCTTCTCGTTCCGCCCCGACCCCGAACAGCGACGTGGGGGCGGGCGCCTCGGCACCCACCCCCACGCCGCGAGCCTGCGACAGGCGTGCGGTCAAATCAGGCCGAGTTCGGTCACCGCGTCGCGCTCCTCGACGAGTTCGGCCACCGAGGCGTCGATCCTCGACCGGCTGAACTCGTTGACCTCCAGGCCCTGGACGATCTCGTAGCGGCCGTCCTTCACCACGCAGGGGAAGGAGGAGATCAGGCCCTCGGGCACGCCGTACGAGCCGTCGGACGGCACCGACATCGACACCCAGTCACCCTCGGCGGTGCCGAGCACCCAGTCGTGCATGTGCTCGACGGTCGCGTTCGCCGCGGACGCCGCCGACGACGAACCGCGGGCAGCGATGATCGCCGCGCCGCGCTTGGCGACGGTGGGGATGAAGTCGTTCTCGAGCCAGGCCTGGTCGTTGATCAGCTCGGCGGCATTCCTGCCGTCGACCTCGGCGTGGAACAGGTCGGGGTACTGGCTGGCGGAGTGGTTGCCCCAGATCGTCATGTGCTTCACCGAGGTCACCGGGACGCCGGTCTTCTGCGCGACCTGGCTGATCGCCCGGTTGTGGTCGAGGCGGGTCAGCGCGTTGAACCGCTCGCGGGGGATGTCGGGGGCGTTGCTCATGGCGATCAGCGCGTTGGTGTTCGCCGGGTTGCCGGTGATCAGCACCTTGACGTCGTCGGCGGCGACCGCGTTGAGGGCCTTGCCCTGGGCGGTGAAGATCGCGCCGTTCGCGCTGAGCAGGTCGGCCCGCTCCATGCCGGCGGTGCGCGGACGGGCGCCCACCAGCATCGCCAGGTTGACGCCGTCGAACACGGTGTTGGCGTCGTCGCCGATCTCCACCTTGCTCAGCAGCGGGAACGCGCAGTCGTCCAGCTCCATGACGACGCCCTCGAGCGCCTTCAGGGCTGGGGTGATCTCGAGCAGGCGCAGTTCGACGGGCTGGTCGGGACCGAGCAGGGCGCCGCTGGCGATGCGGAACAGCAGGCTGTAGCAGATCTGTCCGGCCGCGCCGGTGACAGCTACCTTGACGGGGGTCTGGCTCACGATGGGCTCCTCAGTGAGTTGGCGATGCAGGTGCGAGTCGTCTCCGACGCTAGCAGTTGCCGACGGTGCCGACCGACGCTTCCAGCGACCGCCCGGCGGCCGCGGGAATTGGTGCATCGGGGCATCCGTCGCGCGCGATTCGTGCGCGCGAATTGAGAGAGGCGTGTCCAGCGGCAGCTGTGAACCCCCCGGGCAGTTCCGCGCGGGCGCCCGCGGGATGGTAACTTCCGTGGGACGGACCGCGTCGGCTGGGGAGGCGGACGCGGGGAAACAAGGAGCGCAATGGCGCGAGCAGCGCACGCCGGGAAGGCCGGGGGACGACGTGCCGTCCGGCCGCTCGCAGTGGGAACCGCCCTGCTGATGACCGCGACCAGCCTGGTCTTCGCCGCGCCCGCATCCGCCGAGGACGCCGCCGACTGGCGGGTCGACCTGCCCACGACCGCCTCGCAACCGACCGTCATCGCGGCCTCGGGCGGCAGCGTGGTGCTCGACGTCGGCACCACCTCGCCGAACTACTGGGTGACCGACAACGACGGCGCGAGCTACACCCGCATCATCGACCGCGGACTCAGCGTCGGAGTGGTCGAGGTGGTCAGGGACGGCAAGCTCGTCACCGCTGTGCCCGCCGACGGTGACGGCAGCCACACCAGCGTGTACGTCCACGACCTCGCCACCGGCACCACCGCCGACCCGGTCAGCGTGCCGGCCGCGTCGGTGGAAGCGGCCGACGCCGACACCGCGGTCTTCACCGACGGCGACAGCTACCGTGCCGATGACCTGGCCACCGGCACCCTCACCACGCTCGACTACACCCCGGCCACGTCCGGCACGGTGGTCGCCCTCCTCGGCGGGGGTGCCGACGTGCTGATGGCCCAGCTCACGCTGGACTCCTCCGGACGGCCGTCCACCGGCTACCTCGACCTGGTGCCGCTCGACGGCAGCGCGCCCGCGGTGCCGCGGGTGGTCGTGCCCGGCCTCGCCGCGGTCGCCCTCCGTGGCGACCAGGTGGTGTACTCCACCGCCACCCCGGCCACCACCTTCAACCGCGGCCAGAGCCTGTGCTTCCTTTCGGTGGACGCCTGGTCCACCCCGTCGTGCACCTCGCTCGCGATCTCCGGCATCAGCGACCAGCGCCTCGTCTCGCACGAACTCTCGGCAGGCGAGACCTGGGTGCAGTGGTCCATCACGTCCGCCGCCGGCGTGGACTCCTACGTCGTCGCCGGCACCGCCGCTCCCGGCCAGCCGGCCGTGATCGACGTCACCGACGACACGACGCTGAACACCGTGGGCGACCCCGACCGTCCGGTCGCCTCGGTGACCGAGGGCGACACCGGGTACGTGGGCGCGGTCGGCACCGACGGCGCGATCACCCAGCGCTTCGCGTTCCCCGACGCCCCGGCGGCGGAGACGTCGCTCGAACTCACCCCCGACCGCCTCGCCGGCCTCGACAACCGGGGGAGCGTCGGGACGGGCACCTACCGCAGCTGGCAGCGCAGCATCACCGAGACCGGGCTGGGCGATGAGGAACAGCCGTTCCCACGCGCGCTCGACCTCGGTACGTCCGGCGCCCGGACCCTGCTGAACGACGGCACGAAGCTGCGGCTCTACGACCATGAGGACGCGGTCCGCACCCTGCCGCTCAGCAAGTACGGCTCGCTGCCCGGGCTGATCAGCGGCCCGTACTTCCCGGCGTACTCGCTGTCGTACCTCCAGGCCCTGAACGTGGAGGGCACCGTGCTGAAGTCGGCCACGATCCGTGGGCTGTTCGGTTCGTTGGTGCTGGTGCGCACGAGCGCCCCGCTGGGCCGCTACGACGTGGTCGACATCGCCACCGGCGACTCGGTGCGGGTCGAGGTGCCGCTGACGTACCGGCGGCAGGGCTTCGACCTGGCCGGGCTGTGGGGCGACTGGGCGTACGGGTACACCTTCGACTCCTCGCTGGTGCCATACACGCTGGCGTTCAACTACCGCACCGGGAAGAACTACAAGCGGTACGGGCTCCCGGTCGACTACGGGGACGGCTTCGTCCTGATGAAGTACGCCGACACCAACGCCGACGGCGACGACGTGACCTCACTCGAGGCGTGGAACCCGGCCACCGGCCAGGCCGAGACGATCCCGGACGCCGACTGGGACCAGGTGGTCACCGACGGCACGTCCCGCATCGCCTACAGCACGGCCACCGAACTGGTGCTCCGCGACCTCACCGTGGTGCCGACCTCCCGGGCGCGGCTGCTGGGGGCGCTTGCCCCGTCCACCCTGAACCTGGTCACGCAGGACCGGTCCTGGCCGCTCGAGCTGGACACCACCAAGCCTCTGGACGCCGGGACCCTGACGATCACGGACGCGGCCGGCACCGTCGTGCGCACCCTCGACACCGAGGCCAGCGCTGACGGATCGCTGCGCGACCTGGCGTGGGACGGACGCGACGAGGCCGGCGACGACGTGCCGACCGGCACCTACTCCTGGAACCTGGTCGCCCAGGCCAGTGACGGCACCGGCACCGTGGTCGGCGTCGACGGGCTCGCGGACGTCGGCGACACCGCCGAGACCGAGGGCGTCTCCGGCAGGATCAGCGTCGTCAAGCAGTACCTCGGCACCGCGTCGGGGCCCACCCCGACCATCTCGGGGACGGCCCGGGTCGATCGGACGCTCACCGCGGTCCCCGGCAGCTGGACCCCGTCCGACGCCGACCTGACGTACGCCTGGTACCGCACCACCAGCAAGGGCACCACCGCGATCACGGGTGCCACCGGGTCCACCTACAAGGTCAGTGCGACCGACGTCGGCGCCACCCTGAGCGTCCGGGTGACCGGCACCAGGGAGGGCTGGAAGCCGGCGACGAAGACGTCGAAGGCGACGGCCACGGTCGCGAAGGCCACGTTGACCCAGACCCCGGTCCCGACCATCGACGACCCGACCCCGACCGTCGGCAACACCCTCACCGCGAACCCGCGAACCTGGGAGCCGGTGCCGGTGAGCCTGGCCTTCGCGTGGTACCGCGTCTCTTCGAAGGGCAAGGTCTCGGCGGTGCTCGGCCGGAGCGCCACCTACACCGTGCAGTCCGCGGACGCCGGGTACAGGCTGAAGGTCAAGGTGACCGGCACCAAGGCCGGCTACACCACCGTCACCAAGGAGTCCGCGCTCACCTCGAAGGTCGCCAAGGCCTGACGCCTCCTCAGCCGCAGCTGAGTTCGACGCCGCCCGCGACCGTGTCGGGACGCGTCGCGCCCGTCGGCCCCGACCAGGTGATGCTCAGCCGGGAGAGCGCGGCCCGGGTGCGCCCGGCACCGGTGGACACCTGCACGCCCGGCATCTTCTCCAAGGTGGCGAAGGTGGGTGCCCAGGGAAGGCCGTCGACCAGCGCGAAGCCGTCGGGCACGCGGGAGGGGTCGACCGTCCAGGCGATCGCCACCGCCGCCGCGCCCGTGCTGCCGTAGCGGACGGTCAGGCCCTTCCAGGTGTGGTCGACGACAGCGGTCGAGCCGCGGGTGCCGGCCTCGCAGAGCTGCGGCTGGCCGACGGTGGCCTCGCCGAGCTCCGCCACGATCAGCGCGTCGACGGCCTTCACATCGGCGTGCCCGAGCGGCTGCCCGCCGATGCTGGTGCCGCTGAGCACGATCCGTTCCGGGGCGGCGCTGGTGGCGGTCGTCGAGGTGGGGGTTGGCGTGGTAGCCGGGCTGGTCGCGGTGGCCGACGCGGACGGCGTCCCGGCGGTCGCCGACGTCGAACCCGGGCCGGCCGACGGCGTCCCCACCGGTGTGCAGCCGGCGAGCAGGACGGACAGGCCCACGGCGGCGAGCGCGGCTGCTCGAGCTCTCATGGCCCTCCGATCGCGGCGGTTCGCTGCCACCGTAGCCGACGGACGCCCGCGCTCCGGACGCCGCGATAGGGCGGCTCAGCCGTGTTCGTACGACTTCGTCGTAGTCCGTACGCCCGCAGAGTCGGCGTTCGGTCACGGCGGTGGTCCAACCACTGTTAGCGTGTGCCCGTCTCTCACAGGAAATTCCAAGGATGCAAGGAAAGTCGATGGCGTCGCGCGTTGGTTCTGAAGGTGGGCGCCGCACGGCGCGTCGTTGGCTGGCCGGGGCCCTTTCCCTGGCGGTGGTGTCGGGTGCCGGCCTTGCGTCCGCCCCGGTCGCCGTTGCCGCCGACCCCGACGACATCGTGGCCGACCTGGCCACGGCGCCGGTGGGCGCCATCGTCCACGGCGTCTGGAACAACGTGCTGGTGGCCGAGCACGACGACTCCTGGTACATCAGCTCCAACAAGGGCAACAGCTGGTGGAACACCGCCATCGAGAACGCCTACCGGCTCGCGTACCTGGACGACCAGTACGCGGTCCTGAGCGGTTCCAACGATGACGACTCGACGATGGTCTGGGTGGTGGAGCACTCCTCCGAGATCCGGGCGGTGAACGAGGTGGACCTCGGCAGCGCCAACCTGCGGGGCGTGGACGCCGACACCGCGATCGACGACACCGGCGACGAGGCGCGCGCCATCGACCTCGACACCAAGGCCGCGACGACGCTCCAGCTCGACGTGACCGATGCGCAGGCCTCGCCGTCCTGGTGGGAACTGGGTGCCGAGCAGGCCCTGCGCGTCCTCGTCACCTACGCCTCCGACGGCATGACCCCGGTGGGCAGCTCGATCGACCCCACCCCGCTGGACGGTACCTCGGCCGGCGACCCGGCGATCACCGTCCCCGGGGGCGTCGTCGAGGCCGGCTACGACGCGAACGGCCTGAACTACCTCGCGCTGAAGAAGACCAGTGGCAAGACCACTTTCGAGTACGACTACTGCACGATCGCCGACGGTGCCACCACACCGGTCTGCGACGTACTGCGCTCCGGCATCAGCAAGAAGGACTCCCAGCTCTCGATGGCCTACCGCGTCGGCGGCTACGCCGAACTCCAGATCGCGGGGTCGCTGTACTTCTCGAAGCTGGTGCGCGAAGCGAAGACCGGCAAGGTGCCGGCGGCGAAGAAGGTCACCGGCGTGGGCGTCGACCACTACCCGGACGGCACCCGCACGAAGTTCGCCCAGGTCGGCTCGAGCGCCCTCCCGATCGTCAGCGACACCACGCCCGGCACCGGCGGCGTCTTCGAGGTTCCGGCGTCGGGCAAGGCCGAACGCTTCTCGGTGGGGCCGACTGCCCCGGTCCTGCCCTACGAGCTCTCGCTGTCCGCGACCCGCGTCGCCGGCGTGGACGACCGGAGCACGTACACGCTGTGGCAGCGTGACCTCGGCACCCCGTCGCAGGAGGAGGTGCTCTCCACCCGAGGGGTGCAGGCGCGGGTCTCGGTCGGTCGGACCGCGGTGAACGGTTCCACCGGGCTGCTGCTCAGCGACCAGGGCATGCAGATCGCGAAGCTCAAGAAGTGGGCCTGGGTCGAGGAGCTGAGCGGGCCCTACCTGCTGGGCCGCGCCACCGCGACGGCGAAGCGGACCGTCCTGGCCGGCACCAGGACCATCACGTTCGGCAAGTGGGACCTGCCGATGGCGGTGTTCGGCAGCCGGGTCGCGGCCCTCACCTACGGCGCCACCGACTGGTGGATCACGATCTTCGACGTCAGCACCGGCAAGCCGGTGACGGTGGACACCGTCCCGCTGACCGCCTTCGAGCGGATCTTCTCGGTGTACCTGTGGGGTGACACCGTGCTCATCGATGGCACCGACGACCCGACGGTTGACGGCAGCCGGGTCCAGGTCACGAACTTCGTCGACGCCACCCAGTCGGAGAAGTCCTTCCCGGATGGTGCCTCCTTCGCCGGGCTCGGCGACGGCGTGGCCGTCGTGCAGACCGGTGACCAGGCGGGCTGGCAGGTCATGGACACCACCACCAGCGCGCTCGCGCTGACCCCGCTCGAAGACTCGGCCGACACGACCCCGGCCGTGGACGGCGCCGGCCGCGTCGCGTACGCCACCGATTCCGAGCTGGTCGTCCACCAGGTTCCCGGGGCCGGGACGTCGGAGCCGCGGGCGCTGTGGACGTCCGCCGCGACCACCTTCAATGCCCTCGCCGGCGAGACCGCGCCCTGGAAGGTGTCCGTGGACGCGAGCAAGGCGGTCGGGGCCGGTGCGCTGGTGATCGACGGGACGGGGGTCGTGGCCGGCAGCTCGGCGACCGTGCCGGTGCATTCGTCCGCCGACGGTTCGCTGCGGATCTCGTGGGACGGCAGGCTCGATGACGGCTCGGCGGCTCCGGCGGGGTCGTACACGTGGAAGCTCACCGGGTTCGGCGAGTTGAAGGACGTCTCCGGCGCCAAGGGCGTCGAGGGCGTGCTGACGGTGACCAACAAGGCGGTGGCCTACCCGCAGGCCACGCCGAAGATCGACCCCACCAAGCCGGCCACGGACACGGTGCTCACCGCAGACCCGGGCGCGGCCCCGACGGGTGCCACGGTGGCGTACCAGTGGTACCGCGGCACCAAGGCCATCCCGGGCGAGGTCGGCGAGACCTACACCGCCACCTCCGCCGACGTCGGCAAGACGCTCAAGGTGAAGGTCACCTTCACCAACTCGCTCTACCTCGACTCCTCGAAGTACTCGGCGTCCACCAAGAAGGTCGTCGCGGCCGCCCTGACCAAGGGGACGGTGGCGCTGAGCGACACGACGGCCACCGTGGGCGCGCCGCTCTCCGCGGTGCTGGACGGCTGGGGTCCCGCCCCGGTCACGCCGACGTACCAGTGGTACCGGGTGGATGCGAAGAAGAAGGCGAAGGCGATCTCGAAGCAGATCGGCAAGACCTACACGCCGACCGCCGCCGACGTCGGCTACCGGATCCGGGTGACCGTCACCGTCGCCAAGGCCGGCTACGTGAGCGTCACGGCCACCACACCGACCTCCGACGTGGTGGCGGCCTGAGCGGCTTCCGACTGGACGTGGTGTGAGGGCACCGGTGCGGCTACCTATGCTCGGAACATGCGTCTGATCCTCGTCCGCCACGGCCGTACCGCGTCCAACGTCGGCCTGCTCCTCGACACCGCCGAGCCGGGGGCCGACCTCGACGAGAACGGGCTGGAGCAGGCGGCGTCCCTGGTCGAGCGGTTGTCGCACCACGAGATCGAGGCCGTCTACACCTCGAACCTGGTCCGCACCCAGCAGACCGCGGCGCCGATCGCGGAATCGCGGGGGCTGGAGCTCCAGGTGCTGCCGGGGCTGCGCGAGATCTCGGCGGGCGACGACGAACTGTCCTCCGACGCCACCCGCTACATCGGCACCATGATCGCGTGGGGTCAGGGTGACCCGGGGGCCCGGGTCCCCGGCGGTGAGAACGCGCACGAGTTCCTCGAGCGGTTCGACGCGGCGATCGCGCGCATCGCGGCGTCCGGTTACGAGGTCGTCATGGTCGTGAGCCACGGCGCCGCGCTCCGGGTGTGGTCGATGGTGCGCGTGGACGGCTTCCTCGAGGCGCTCGGCCAGGCCCACCTCGACAACACCGGCGTGATCGTCGTGGACGGGTCGCCGGCGGACGGCTGGGAGTTGGCCGAGCTCATCGGCGTCCGGGTGTACGAGGACGCCGAACTCGGCGTGACCACGGACGACACCGACACCACCGCCTGAAGAGCGGGCCGGACATGCCGTGGTCGCGCAGGCACACCGCATGGTCGGCGGTGGCGCTGACCGCCGTCTGCCTGGCGGCGGTGGCGAACACCCTGGTCGCGCTCACCCCGGGCCCGTCCCCGGCGCCGGTCGCCACGTCGTCCGCCTCCGCGACCGCCACGGCGTCAACCACGCCCAGCGCCACCGCCACGGCCGGCGCCGTGCAGGGCGTCCTGCGGGTGTACAGCAACAACATCGAGAACCTCGTCACCAACGAGGGCGGCCTGCGGTGCTCGGGGGTGTCGCCCGCCGACCACCTCGCCTCGATGCTGGTGGACGCCGAGGGCCGCAAGGGCACGGACGGGGTGAAGGCGCCCGACCTGCTGCTGCTCCAGCAGGTGAGCGGCAGCGAGCAGGCCGAGGAGTACGCGGCCGCGCTGGCGAAGCGGTTCGGCTACCCGAAGGGCACCTACCAGTCGATCATGGTGTGGACCGATCCGGAACCGTGGGGCGCGAAGCACGACTGCCGGGATGGATCGCTCGGCCGGCTCAAGGCCACCCAGACCAACGCGATCATCTTCAACACCCGCACGCTCGAACTCACCCGCGTGGCCGCCTACTGGCCGGCGGGCTGGCTGCGTCCGGGCACCGCGTACGCCGCGGGTCGCGGCTGCACCGCCTACGAGCCACCCAGCAACGACGCCGACCCGGCGCGCGCCAACAAGTGGAAGCGGACGAGCCCGGTGGCCGCGCAGTTCGTCGTCCGCGGCACCGACGTCACGGTGTTCGCGAGCAGCATGCACCTGCCCCGGCAGAACCGGGACAACCCGTGCGCGGGCGAGCGCGACCCCGGGATCGACGACACCGGCATCGGGTTCGGCGTCGACGCCACCCGGCTGCTCCAGGAGTCCCGCGTCCGGGTGATCGGGGTGGACGCGAACCGTCCCAAGATCGCCGACGACGCGCTGGCGATGTTCGGCGCGACGAGCCTGGGCAACACCCGGACGCTGCACCGCAGCAAGATCGACTACCTGTTCGTGCGCGGCGACGTCCGGGCGTCCGCGATCGACCACACGGTCGAGGGGACGTTGTCGAACCACCGCGCGCTGTACAGCTTCATCGACTACTCCGTCAGCTGAAGATGACCGTGCGGCCGCCGTCGAGCAGGACGCGGTGCTCGGCGAACAGCTTGACCGCCTCGGTCAGCGTCCGGCTCTCCTGCTCCTGGCCCATCGCGACCAGTTCGGGGACCTCCATGGTGTGGTCGACCCGGCGGACGTTCTGCTCGATGATCGGGCCCTCGTCGAGGTCGGAGGTGACGAAGTGCGCGGTGGCGCCGATCAGCTTCACCCCGCGGGAGTGCGCCTGCCGGTACGGGTTGGCGCCCTTGAAGCCCGGCAGGAACGAGTGGTGGATGTTGATCGCCCGGCCGGCCAGCGCCTCGCACAGGCCGGGGGAGAGGATCTGCATGTAGCGGGCCAGCACCACCAGTTCGATGTCGTGCTCGGCGACCACGTCCAGGATGCGGCGCTCGACGTCGGCCTTGGTGGCCTCGGTCACCGGGTGCACCTCGAACGGGACGCCGTAGAAGCTGGCGAGGTCGCCGAGGTCGGGGTGGTTGGAGATGATCAGCGGCATGGTGATCGGCAGGTAGCCCGAACGCTGGCGGAACAGCAGGTCGTTCAGGCAGTGGCCGGCCTTGCTGGCCAGCACCAGGGTGCGCCGGCGGCGTCCCACGTAGTCGAGGACCCACTGGGCACCCAGCGCGTCGGCGATGGTGGCGAAGGCGCGCTCGAAGTGCGAGCGGTCGAAGCCCGACTGCACCTGCACGCGCATGAAGAACCGTCCGGACTCGGTGGACGTGAACTGCTGCAGCTCGGTGATGTTGCCGGAGGACTCGACGATGGCGCCGGTGACCTGGTGCACGATCCCGGGACGGTCCGGGCAGGACAGGGTCAGCAGCCAGTGGGTCGAGTCGATCACGGCTGACAGGGTAGCGTCCCGGGCAGGAACGGTATGTTTTGCCGCAACGCACACATTTCGCAGGAGGTTCGAGGGTGGCCAAGATCAAGGTCGTCGGCACGGTCGTGGAGCTGGACGGGGACGAGATGACCCGGATCATCTGGCAGTTCATCAAGGACCGGCTGGTCCACCCCTACCTCGACGTCAACCTCGACTACTACGACCTCGGCATCGAGAACCGGGACGCCACCGACGACCAGGTGACGATCGACGCCGCCAACGCCATCAAGCGCGAGGGCGTCGGCGTGAAGTGCGCGACGATCACGCCGGACGAGGCGCGCGTCGAGGAGTTCGGGCTGAAGAAGATGTGGGTGTCGCCGAACGGGACGATCCGCAACATCCTCGGCGGCGTGGTGTTCCGCGAGCCGATCATCATCTCGAACATCCCGCGGCTGGTGCCGGGCTGGACCAAGCCGATCGTGATCGGGCGTCACGCGCACGGCGACCAGTACAAGGCCACGAACTTCAAGGTGCCGGGCGCCGGACAGCTGACGATCACCTTCACCCCCGAGGACGGTTCGGAGCCGATCCAGCATGTGGTGGCGAACTACGGTGCCGACGGCGGCGTGGCGATGGGCATGTACAACTTCAACAAGAGCATCGAGGACTTCGCGCGGGCGTCCTTCAGCTACGGGTTGATGCGCAACTACCCGGTGTACCTGTCGACGAAGAACACGATCCTGAAGGCCTACGACGGCGCGTTCAAGGACATCTTCGCCGCGATCTTCGAGAACGAGTTCAAGGCCGAGTTCGACGCCAAGGGGCTGACGTACGAGCACCGGCTCATCGACGACATGGTCGCGTCCGCGATGAAGTGGGAGGGCGGCTACGTCTGGGCCTGCAAGAACTACGACGGTGACGTGCAGAGCGACACCGTGGCGCAGGGCTTCGGCTCGCTGGGGCTGATGACATCGGTGCTGATGACCCCGGACGGCAGGACCGTCGAGGCCGAGGCCGCGCACGGCACGGTGACCCGGCACTACCGGATGCACCAGCAGGGCCTGCCCACGTCCACGAACCCGATCGCGTCGATCTTCGCCTGGACCGGCGGCCTCAAGCACCGCGGCAAACTGGACCAGACTCCAGAGGTGACGGCCTTCGCCGAGGCTCTCGAGCAGGTCTGCGTCGAGACCGTCGAGTCCGGCAAGATGACGAAGGACCTGGCCCTGCTGGTCGGCCCCGAGCAGCCCTGGCTCACCACCGAGGACTTCCTCGCCGCCCTCGACGAGAACCTCGCCGCCAAGCTCTCCTGACCCGGCCCCTCCTTCCCGAGTTGTCAGAATCTCAGAGCGCTGGAGCGCTCTGAGATTCTGACAACTCGGGGTTGGGAGTGGGGTGGGGGTGTGGATGAGTGGGAGTTATCCACAACCTTCGCCAGGCGTGACGCGCGGACGGGGTCGGTGCCGAAGATGTGGACGTGTACGCCGGTGTTGAACGCTTCCCAATTGTCCGCGCCACCGCCCAACGGCAGGTGGGAGTGCTGCACCGTCGACAGCTTGAGGCCCTGGGCATCACCACGTCGCAACTGAACGCCAACCTTCGTGCGGAACGCTGGACAGCCGTCGGCCAGGAGGTCGTGCTTCTCCAGAACGCACCGCCCGGCCGGCGGCAGCTGATGTGGATCGCGGTTCTGGACGCGGGCGAATGCGCCCTGGGGAGTCACACCTCACTCGAGTTGGCCGGCTTCCGCTCGTTCGCGGCCGAGGCGGACCTCGTGCACCTGGTGATCCCGCGCGGCAACAAGGTCACGCCGCTGGACGGCGTCCGCGTCCATGAGTCGCGACGCCTCCAGCCGTTGCGATCGATCTACACCGAGGGGTTGCCCCGTACGGCGACGGCGAGGTCCGTTCTCGACGCAGCCGCATGGCAGCCGTATCCACGGTTTGCGGCGGTGATGGTCGCGGCCGCTGTTCAGCAGCGTTTGGTGACCGCACTGGAGCTCGACGACGCGATGCGGACAGTCGGCCGCGTCCGGCACAAGCAGTTCCTGCGGGAGGCGATCCGGGACGCCGCCGGGGGCGCGCACTCTGCCGGCGAACTGGATCTTGCGAGGGTCTGCCGCCGGTTCGCGCTGGCGCCTCCGAACCGTCAGGTGCCGCGGCGGGACGCGTCCGGTGTCTGGCGTTTCCTGGACGCCGAGTGGGACCTCCCCGACGGCGAGGTGGTGGTCCTCGAGGTCGACGGCGTCTACCACATGGACGTCCAGACCTGGCAGGCAGACATGCGACGCGAGAGGGCCGTCGTCGTGGGCAGGAAGCGGGTCCTCCGGGCGACGAACTTCGAGGTTCGCCACGAGCCGCTCCTCCTCGTCCACGACCTTCGGGCCCTCGGCGTCCCCCTCACCACCGAGTTGTCAGAATCTCAGGTCGCCAGGGCGTCCTGAGATTCTGACAACTCGGCAGGGGGTGACAGAATGCTGCGGTGACTTCGACGCCGGCCCCCGCGACGCGTCCGGGGCTCTCGGAGTTGGGTGAACACCCGGCGGTCTCCTACGTGATGCCGGTGCTCAACGAGGCCGGGCACCTGGCAGAGGCGGTCAGCGCCGTCCTCTCCCAGGCCTACGACGGCGAGCAGGAACTGGTGCTCGCGCTGGGCGCCTCCAGCGACGGGACGGACGAGGTGGCCGCAGCGCTCGCCGCGTCCGATCCCCGGGTGCGGCTGGTCCGCAACCCGCGCAACGACATCCCGATCGGGCTGAACCTGGCCATCGCCGCCAGCCGGCACCCCCTCGTCGTCCGGGTGGACGCGCACGCCGAACTGCCCGCCGGCTACACCGCGGCCGCCGTCGAGATCCTGCGCCGTACCGGCGCGGCCAACGTCGGTGGCGTCATGGTCGCCCAGGGGCGCGGACGCTTCCAGCGCGCCGTCGCCCGCGCCTACAACTCCCCGTTCGGCCTCGGGGGCGGCTCCTGGCACCACGGCGAGGAGGAGACCGAAGCCGATTCCGCCTACCTCGGCGTGTTCCGCCGCGAGGTGCTGGACGAGGTCGGCGGCTACGACGAGACCCTGCGCCGCGCCGAGGACTGGGAGCTCAACCACCGCATCCGCGCCGCCGGCCACCTGATCCTGTTCACCCCGAAGCTGAAGGTCACCTACTGGCCCCGCGACAACTGGGACGCGCTGCGCCGCCAGATGTACGCCACCGGCGTCTGGCGCGGCCACCTGGTACGGCGCCACCAGTCGACACCGTGGCGCTACCTGCCGCCGCCGGCGGTCGCCGTCCTGGTGGCGATCAGCCTGCTGGTGGCCCTGCTGCAGCTGTTCGGGATCCTCCGCGGCCCGGGCTGGGCGCTCCCGCACATCCCGTCCCTGGGCTACCTGGCGGGCGTCAGCGCGGTCGGGCTCACCCGTCTCGGCGGCGACGACCTGCGCGACCGGCTCCTGAACATCGTGGTGCTCGTCACCATGCACCTCGGCTGGGGCGCCGGCTTCATCAAGGGCTGGCTGACCGGCGCCGAGAAGACCGTCGACCGCTCCCGCGTGCGCTGACCCGGACGCCGACCGTCAGCGGAAGCGCCGGGCCACCAGCACGGCGGCGGCCTCGACCACCCGCCGGGCGCTGCGCCCGTCCGTCCACTCGTGGAACCGGGTGGCCAACTCCCGGCTGTGCTCGGACGCGGACGCCGCGGCGGCCTCATCGGTGAACAGCGCCTCCAGACGGTCCAGCACCTCGTCCCAGTCGCGGCTCCAGCCGTCCCCGGCCAGCCACGCGTAGTCGACGTACAGCCCCCGGGTGCGCCGGTAGCTGTCCAGGTCGGGCGCGAGCAGCACCAGCGGCCTTTCGGTGACGACGTAGTCGACGAGCATCGACGAGTAGTCGGTGACCAGCGCGTCCAGGCCCCACAGCAGCGGCATCGACTCCGGCTGCGCGGATGCCGTGAGCAGCCGGACGCGCGGCGACGCGTAGGTGTACTCGCCGACGCCGAGCGGATGCGGCCGCACCAGCAGCACCAGGTCGAGCCGCTCGCACACCGCGTCGATGCGGCGCCACTGCGCGTCCGTGGGCACGCCCGGGTCGGGGTCGCCGTCCCGCCAGGTGGGCGCGTAGAGCACGACCCGGCTGCCGGTGAACTCCCCGAGGTGCGGCGCCAGCACCGCCCGCGCGGCGGCGACGCGCTCGTCCGGAGTGCCGGCGAACAGGACGTCGGCCCGCGGCTCGCCGAGCACCTGCACCTGCCCGTCGGTCAGGTCTAACGCGGACGCCAGGGACGGCGCGAAGAAGCCCGAGCCGGTCGGCAGCAGCGAGATCCGCCGGGTGCCGCGCCGGTAGGCCGTCCGCATCAGTGCGCGGACGCCGGGGATCCGGCCCAGCCCGCCGACATCGGTGACCGCGGGGGAGTCGGCGTGCAGCTTCTTCAGTGGCGCCCCGTGCCACAGCTGCACGATCACCGCACCGGAGAGCCCGTAGCGGTTCACGTCGCCGAAGCCGTGGGTCACCGCGGCCAGCCCGGCCGTCAGCGTCGTGCGGTAGCCGAGCGAGGAGTCACGGTCGACGACCTCGCCGACACCGGCGGCCCGCGCGCGCTCGGTCTCCTCGGGGCTGCGGCTCAGCCAGACCAGCCGTGGCGGGTCGGGCAGAGCGGCCGCCGCCCGGTAGAAGGCGAGGGCACCGTCCGCGGGTCCGAAGTTGCTGCCGACCACCCACAGCTTCGGGTCGCGGGAAGTGAACCGGGCGTGGACGGCGCCCAGGGCGTAGCGGGGGATGCCGAGCAGCTTCCCGAGGTTCCCCTGCGCGAACCGGAACCCGCCACTGGCCATGACCGCGAGGCTAGCAGCCGGATGCCCGGCGGGGAGGCGACGCCCGCGCCGATAGAATCGCCGTCGTGGACGACCCTGACCCTGCGGCTCTGCTGTGCTCCCCTGAACAGGCCATCGCATGAATCCGATCGTCGGAGACATCCTGCTGATTTTCGTGCTGATCCTCGTCAGCGGCGTGTTCGCAGCGGCGGAGATGGCCCTGGTCTCGCTGCGGGAGTCTCAGATCAAGCAGCTCAGCACCCGGGGCAAACGCGGCCAGACCGTCGCCGAGCTCACCTCGAACCCCAACCGGTTCCTCTCGGCGGTGCAGATCGGCGTCACGCTCGCCGGCTTCCTGTCGGCGGCGTTCGGCGGCGCCACGCTGTCGGACAGCTTCGGTGCCGTCCTGGTCACCTGGGGTGTGCCGGAGGCGTGGGCGGGCACGCTCGCGCTGGTGCTGATCACCATCGCGATCTCCTACTTCTCGATCGTGCTCGGCGAACTCACCGCGAAGCGGCTGGCGATGCAGAACGCCGAGTCGTTCGCGCTCATGCTCAGCCCGCTCGTCAACTTCATCGCCGCGATCGCCACCCCGGTGATCTGGTTCCTGGGCAAGTCGACCGACGTGCTGGTGCGCGTGTTCGGCGGCGACCCGAACGCGTCCCGCGAGGAGGTCAGCGACGAGGAGCTGCGGGCGATGGTCGGCAGCTCGCTGACCCTGGGCGATGAGGAGCGCCAGATCGTGGACGAGGTGTTCACCGCCGGAGAGGTGAGCCTGCGCGAGGCGATGATCCCGCGCACCGAGGTTGACTTCCTGGACGGTTCGATGCCCGCCTACAAGGCGTTCCGCGAGGTGCAGGAGGCCGCGCACAGCCGCTACCCGGTGATCGGGGAGGACCTCGACGACGTGATCGGCTTCGTGCACATCCGCGACCTCGCCGACCTCGACCCCGCCGCGCGCACCGCGCCGGTCAGCCAGCTGGTGCGTCCGGTCGCGTCCCTGCCCCAGTCGGTGAAGATCCTGCGCGCGCTCACCGAGATGCGCCAGAACCGCCAGCACCTGGTGATCGTGCGCGACGAGTACGGCGGCACCGCCGGCATCGTCACCATCGAGGACCTGGTGGAGGAGCTGATCGGCGACATCACCGACGAGTTCGACGTCGAGCAGGCGCGCAGCACCGACAACCACGACACCACCATCGACGTGGACGGCTTGGTCACCCTCGGCGACTTCTGCCAGCAGGTCGGCTACGTGCTCCCCGAGGGCCCCTACGACACCGTCGCGGGCTTCGTGATGGCGCAATTGGGCGCCCTGCCGAAGCTGGGGGACGCGTGCACGGTCGTCCTCAACCCCGAGCACGAGCAGGAGCCGCCGCACACCTTCGAGCTCAGGGTCACCGAGCTCGATGGACGCCGCGCGGCGCGGCTGCGGGTGACGAATCTCGGCCCGGTGCCGTCCGGGGAGTACGAGCGGTGACCGTGTCGAAGTAATGTTCTGCCAGCCAGCGCTGACAGGAGGTGATGTGACCGCGTCCGATCCCGACGGTTCGATGCTGCTCACCTCCGGTGACGTCGGTGCGCTGTTGGCCGCGGCCGTCCAGCACGCCGGGGGGACGCTGGTCTCGTGGGCGCTCGACCACGTGGACGCGAACCCGCCGCAGTCCACCACCGCGACCTACTCCGCGCTGGTCGACTGGGCCTACGGCCGCCGCGAGGAACTGCTGGGCGTGAGCGCCCGCGCGAGCGGCCCCGCCGACACCGACAGCGCTGCCGAGATCTTCGCCGACGGCGAGCGCGAGGTGGCGGTGTGGATCTACCCGCAGGACCCCGACCTGCCCGGTCTGGCGCGGGCGGCCTACGCCGAGTCGATGGCCGAGCTCGCCAACAGCCGGCACATCTTCGCCGCGCCGGTCTCGCCCGACGACCTGTCGCTGCAGATGATCGGCTACCGGCCGCGGCGCCGCGCGGTGGTGAAGGTGAGCGCCGGCGAGGAAGTGGTCTACGTCAAGGTGCTCCGCGCCCGGCTCTTCGACGACGTGCTCACCCGCCACCACCTGCTGGCCGAGGCCGGCCTGCCGGTCGCCGAGGTCGCCGCCACCACCGACGACCACCTGCTCGTGCTTCGCGAACTGCCCGGCCAGCCGCTCGCCCGGGCGATCTTCGGTTCGACCGAGCCGTGCACGGCCGAGGCGCTGATCGAGTTGCTGGACGCCATGCCGGCGTCGGTGACCCGGCTCGACCGGCGTCCGCCCTGGTCGGACGCCGTCCGCCACTACGCGCGCATGGTGGCGGCAGCGATGCCGTCCCTGGAGAGCCGGCTGCACACGCTCACCGAGACGATCGGGCAGGGGCTCGCGTCCATCCCGCCGGGCGACGAGCCCACCCACGGCGACTTCCACGAGGGGCAGGTGCACGTCGCGGGCGGACGGGTGTGCGGCCTGCTCGACACCGACACGATCGGCCCCGGCCGTCGCGCCGACGACCTCGCCTGCCTGGTGGCGCACCTGTCGACGATCCAGCGGATGAACGCCAGCCAGGAGGCGCGTGCGCACCAGTTGATCCGCCGCTGGGTGCCGGTCTTCGACACCCGGGTCGACCCGACCGAGCTGCGGCTGCGGGCGGCGGCCGTGATCATCTCGCTGGCCACCGGGCCGTTCCGCGGCCAGGAGCCGGAGTGGGAGCGCGAGACCGCCACCATGATCGGCTCGGCCGAGGCGCTCGTCCGCCAGGTCAGCTGACTCCGACGGTGAGTTCGATCGGGACGTGGTCGCCCGGGCCCACGCCCTCGGCGGCGCGGACGGCGTTCTTCAGCGGGAGCAGGTAGCCGCCGTCCCGCGGGAACAGGGCGGTGGTGAAGCGGGTGCGACCGATCGTGGCCGTGGCCGGGATCACGCCCCAGCCGTAGGTGAGGGCGCCGGCGACCTCGGCGATCGCCTCGCTCGCACCCGCGGGCAGGGGAGCGAAGTAGAACGGCGCTGGTCCGCGCCACTCGATCACCTCGGCGACGAAGTCGAACGTCATCCCGATGTCCGGGCCCGGTGGTGCCACGCCTCCTCCTCTCCCTGACGCATCAGTAGAGGCGTGAGTGCAGGGAGGCGTCAAGACGGGCGAGCTCGGAGCGGATCCGGGCCGCCGACGGCGACCCCGTGAGGACGTCGTCGACCAGCGAGTCCGGCAGCTGCCGGGGCGCGGTGAGGAAACGGACGACCGTCCGCCAGGCGCGGCCGACCCGGCCCTCGCGCGCGGTTGCCGGTCGCGACCAGCGCATCGGGGCGATGCCGGGAGAGGTGTGGTGGGGGAGTCCTGCTGTCATGAGGTGCGGTGTCATTCGACGAACCTAGGATTGGTACCGGACGATCTACTTCCGGATTGTTCCGACGATTTCCAGGGAGTTGCGAAGTTGCCGATGACCGCCGAGACCAGCCCGACCTCGCGCGCGCTCCAGGTGCTGGAACTGCTCCAGAACCAGCCCGGCACCACGGCCGGCCAGCTCGCCGAGGCCCTCGGGGTGACCGAGCGGGCCGCCCGCCGTTACGTCGGCATCCTGCGCGAGGCCGAGATCCCGATCCTGTCCACCCGCGGACGCTACGGCGGGTACGCGGTCGGACGCGGCGTCCGCCTGCCGCCCCTGGTGTTCTCCGCCACCGAGGCACTCGGCATCGTGATGGCGGTGCTGGAGGGCCACCCCGACGCGGCCGAGAGCGGCGACCCGGTGGCCGACGCCCTGCGCAAGATCATGCGCGCCCTGCCGGAGGCCGTGGCCGCGCAGGCCGAACTCGTTCGCCGCACCGCGCGTCCGGCCCCCAACCGGCATGCCGCGCCGGCCGACCCGTCGATCACCGCGCAACTGGTGAACGCGTGCTCGATGCACCGGGTCGTGCGCCTGGGCTACCGCGCCGAGGACGGCCGGGAGTGGGCGAGCGAGGCCGAGCCCTGGGCGGTCGTGGTGCGGCAGGGACGCTGGTACCTGCTGGCGCGGCGGACGAGCAACCACGAGCTGCGCACCTACCGGCTCGACCGCGTCCGGACGGTGACGCTCCAGGACGCGGAGTTCGAGCCCCCGGCGGACCTCGACCCGGTGGCGGTGCTGGAGGAGAACTTCGCCACCGGCTGGGAGTTCGGTGTCGAGGTGGTGATCTCGGCCCCGGCCGAGCGGGCCGCCCAGTGGCTCTCGCGCACGGTCGGACGCCTCGAGCCGGTCGACGACGACTCCTGCCGGCTGGTGGGCTCCACCAGCGACCCCGGGTGGTACGCCGAGGTGCTGGCCGCCATCCCGGTGCCGTTCCGTGTGGTGGAGGGAGACGAGGTGCGGACGGCCGTCCGCGCCCTCGCCGCACGCCTGCGTAAGGCCGCCGGCTGACCACGCCGAACGCCACCGTTCCAGTCAAACGCTCCTCCCTGTGCTGTGGCGTTTGACGGAAACGGTGGCGTTCGGCGGGAAGGGGTGTGGCGGGGGTGGGGTAGGACTACTCCGTCCAGCATGTGAGCGAGGTCTTGCGCGTCCGTTCCGAAAAGGTCCGACCAGAAGGAAGCGAGCGGTCCGGGCGATAGTCTGACGCCATGACCGACACGCCCCTTCAGCTTGCCGGTGATTTCGCCGCTCCCACCAGGGAAGACTGGGAGGTCGAGGTCCTCAAGGTCCTCAACCGGCGACGTCCCGAGGGCAAGGAACTGACCATCGACCAGGCCATGTCCCGGTTGCGCACGAGCACTGTCGACGGCCTCACGATCGAGCCGCTCTACACCGACCCCGTCGGCCCCCTCGGGCTGCCCGGCGCGATGCCGTTCACGCGCGGCGCCTCCGTCCACGGCACCAGCTGGGACGTGCGCGCGCTGCACGAGGACCCCGATGTCGCCTTCACCAACGCGGAGGTGCTCGCCGACCTCGAGCGCGGCGCCACCTCGGTGTGGCTGCGCACCGGTGAGGGTGCCATCGCCGTCGACGACGTGGCCGCGGTGCTCGCCGGAGTGAACCCGGCGATCGCGCCGATCGCGATCTCCAGCTCCAGTGACCAGGTCGCCGCCGCGAAGGCGCTGGCCGCGTTCTGGACCGCCGCCGGGGCCACCGGTGTCAAGGGCAACCTCGGCCTCGACGCGCTCGCGCTCTCCGCCGTCACCGGCGCGAAGGCCGACCTCGCCCCGCACGCCGAGTGGGTGCAGGCGGTGCTCGCCGAGCTCCCCGGCGTCCGTGCCCTGACCGTCGACGTGCTGCCCTACGACAACGCCGGTGCCGGCGACGTCGACCAGCTCGCGTTCGCCATCGCCACCGGCGTCGCCTACCTGCGCGACCTCGAGGCGGCCGGCGTGAGCGCCGCCGACGCGTTCGGCCAGATCGAGTTCCGCGTCAGCGCGAACGCCGACGAGTTCCTCACGATCGCCCGGCTGCGCGCGCTGCGTCGCCTGTGGGCGCGGGTCGGCGAGGTCTCCGGGGTGCCCAGCGAGGCCCGCGGCGCCGTCCAGCACGCGGTCACCTCGTGGCGCATGATCACTCGCGACGACCCCTACGTGAACCTGCTGCGCGGCACGATCGCCACCTTCTCCGCCGCTGTCGGCGGCGCCGAGGCGGTCACGACGCTGCCGTTCGACACCGCGGTCGGCCTGCCCGACGACTTCAGCCGGCGGATGGCTCGCAACACCCAGCTGCTCGCGTCCGAGGAGTCGAACATCGGACGGGTCAACGACCCGGCCGGCGGCTCCTGGTACGTGGAGAGCCTCACCGACCAGCTGGCCGGCCAGGCCTGGGCGGCCTTCCAGGCCATCGAGGCCGCCGGCGGCATGGTCGCCGCGCTGGAGTCGGGACTGGTCGCCGAGCGCATCGCGACCACGACGGCCGAGCGCGCCAAGCGCCTGGCCACGCGCAAGCAGCCGATCACCGGCGTGAGCATGTTCCCGATGAAGGACGAGCAGGCGATCACCGCCCGCCCCCGCGCCGGCGTCCCCGCCAACGGCGGCCTGAAGCCGGTGCGCGACTCGGAGCTGTTCGAGGGCCTGCGCGACCGGGCGGCGTCCGGCGCCAAGCCGAAGGTGTTCCTGGCCTGCCTCGGTGCCCGCCGCGACTTCGGTGGACGCGAGATGTTCACGTCCAACGTCCTGCTGGTCGGCGGCATCGACTTCCCGTCGTCCGAGGGCGGCACGCCTGAGGAGATCGCCGCGCAGGCAGCGGGGTCCGGGGCGAAGATGGCGATCCTGTGCTCCTCGGCGAAGGTCTACGCGGGCCAGGCGATCGCGGTCGCGCAGGCGTTGAAGGACGCCGGCATCGAGACCGTCTACATCGCCGGACGCAAGACCGAGACCGGCGCGGAGGACACCTCCGTGATCGACGGCGAGGTCTTCGACGGAATGGACGTGGTCGCCTTCCTCGGCGCCACCCTCGACCGGATTGGAGTGGCGAAGTGACCACGATCCCCGATTTCACCGGCATCGAGCTCGGTGCCCCGACCGTCGAGGCGTCCACCCCGACGCTCGGCGAGAGCTGGCTGACCCCCGAGCACATCCTGGTGCCGCCGCTGTTCGACGACACCGCGTACGAGGGCCTGGACTTCCTCAAGACCTACCCGGGCATCCCGCCGTTCCTGCGCGGGCCGTACGCCACGATGTACGTCAACCAGCCGTGGACGATCCGGCAGTACGCCGGCTTCTCCACCGCCGAGGAGTCCAACGCGTTCTACCGGCGCAACCTGGCCGCCGGCCAGAAGGGCCTGTCGATCGCGTTCGACCTCGCCACCCACCGCGGCTACGACTCCGACCACCCGCGGGTGACCGGTGACGTCGGCATGGCCGGCGTGGCGATCGACTCGATCCTGGACATGCGACAGCTGTTCGACGGCATCCCGCTGGACCAGATGTCGGTGTCGATGACCATGAACGGTGCGGTCCTGCCCGTCCTCGCGCTCTACGTGGTGGCGGCGGAGGAGCAGGGGGTGAGCCCGGAGAAGCTGGCCGGGACGATCCAGAACGACATCCTCAAGGAGTTCATGGTTCGTAACACCTACATCTACCCGCCGAGCCCGTCGATGCGGATCATCTCCGACATCTTCGCGTTCACCTCGGCGAACATGCCCAAATTCAACTCGATCTCGATCTCCGGCTACCACATGCAGGAGGCCGGGGCGACCGCCGACATCGAGATGGCCTACACCCT
>Ga0102832_1000370_pt1 | contig 86438 bp, 79 predicted proteins | sample EBPBio282013_DNA_FD_88942 | JGI IMG/M metagenome (GOLD analysis project Ga0102832, IMG submission 88942) | Wastewater treatment Type I Accumulibacter community from EBPR Bioreactor in Madison, WI, USA - Reactor 2_5/28/2013_ DNA (Illumina Assembly) | ecosystem: Engineered > Bioreactor > EBPR >...
ATCGCAAGGGTTTGCTGCTTCATCGGTTGATAACGTCCAATTGACGCGAGCGGCTGACCTTTTGCAGCGTTGCCTTAAGTACCGAGACGTCTTTGTTGATGCTGATCCATTCGAGAATCCGAATGAGCGATTCATCTGCATTGAGAAAGAGAACGGCGAACTAGTTGACCTGTCGGTGAAGCAAAAGGAACGCCTCGCGCCGCTGCCCGAAGGGCGGATCCTGAGGCTCTGGCCAACGTTCTCGCAGAGCCGAAGTCAGACCACTGACTATCAGTTCAACTTTCAAGGCGCTCCATTCTCGCCACCCGGCAACTATGGTTGGCAGACGCCCATTACAGGACTCCAGCGTTTGGCCAAGGCCGACAAGTTGCATCCCATCGGAAAGTCGTTGCGCTGGAAGGTCTATTTCGACCTTTTCCCCTTCAAGGCGGTAAACAGCGTTTGGTCCGATATTCGGCCCGGCGGATTCGGTGTCGAACGCGTGTACGTCGTTCAAACGGATGTGCGCGCGATTGAGCGTTGCCTACTGATGACCACGGATCCCGGTGACCTCGTTGTCGATCCTACGTGCGGATCTGGCACCACAGCCTATGCGGCTGAGCAATGGGGCCGTCGGTGGATAACGATGGACACTTCTCGCGTGGCACTGGCGCTCGCGCGCGCACGCATCATGGGCGCTCGCTATCCCTACTACTTGCTCGCCGACACCCCTGAAGGGCAGCGCAAGGAAGCTGAAATCACGCGCAGCGTGCCAAGCAGCCAAGCAACGCGCGGCAACATCCGCCAGGGCTTCGTCTATCAGCGCATGCCGCGAATCTCATTGAAAAGCATCGCTAACAACGCCGAGATCGACGTGATCTGGGAGACCGCGCAGAGGAAGCTGGAGCCGCTGCGCGAGGCGCTGAACGTTGCCCTCAAGAAGGACTGGCAGGACTGGCAGATCCCGCGCGACGCGGACGCCAAGTGGAGCGACAAGGCCAAGAAGCTGCACGCCGACTGGTGGGCCGCTCGCATCGAGCGCCAGCGCGAGATCGACGCCTCGATCGCGGCCAAGGCCGAGAGCGAGTACCTTTACGACAAGCCCTACGAGGACAAGAAGCGCGTGCGCGTGGCCGGCCCGTTCACCGTGGACTCGCTCAGCCCGCACCGTACGCTGGCTTTTGCCATCGACGACGGGTTGATCGACGGCGTGCGGCAACCCAAGGCCGAGTACGAAGCCAAGGCGGACTTCGCGTCCGTGATGCTGGAGAACCTGAAGGCAGCCGGCGTGCAACAGGCGCACAAGGCCGATCGCATCAGCTTCACCAGCATCGTCGGCTGGCCGGGCGAATACATCTGCGCCGAAGGGCGCTACATGGAGGGTGAGAAGGAGCGCCGAGCCGCCATCTTCTTCGGCCCCGAGTTCGGCACCGTCTCACGGCCAGACCTGGTGGGCGCCGCCCGCGAAGCGGCCGACGCCGGCTTCGACGTGCTGATCGCCTGCGCCTTCAACTACGAGGCGCACGCGGCCGAGTTCGAGAAGCTGGGCCGCGTGCCGGTGCTGAAGGCCCGCATGAACCCCGACCTGCACATGGCAGGTGAGCTGAAGACGACGGGCGCGGGCAACCTGTTCGTGGTGTTCGGCGAACCCGACATCCGCATCGAGCCCGTCGTGGGTGGTTCAGCCGACGGCCAGGTGCGCGTGCGCGTGAAGGGCGTGGACGTGTTCCGCCCGCAGACCGGCGAGATCGAAAGCGGCGGCACCGACAGCATCGCGCTGTGGATGATCGACACCGCGTACAACGAAGAGAGCTTCTTCGTCCGTCAGGCCTACTTCCTGGGTGCATCCGACCCGTACAAGGCGCTGAAGACGACGCTGAAGGCCGAGATCGACGCCGAGGCTTGGGCCACGCTCAACAGCGACGTGTCGCGCCCGTTCGAGAAGCCGAAGACCGGGCGCATCGCGGTGAAGGTGATCAATCACCTGGGCGATGAGGTCATGAAGGTGTTCGGGGTGAACTGAAGCAGGTTGCTCCAGATGGTGAAAACGCCGGCGGCAGACCCGACGGGCTACGAAACACAGATGACCCGGTTGGATCGGTTCATCGCCAGTCTTCCGTTGTGCCAGCTTTGTGCCAAGGTCCAGAAACTCGGTATTTCCGGCGGCGGCGGCAATAAGCAAAACGGCCTAGCGTCGCCGCTAGGCCGTTGATTTTCAACGTCTTATCCGTTGAGGTGTTTGGTGGGCCCTGTAGGATTCGAACCTACGACCAACGGATTAAGAGTCCGCTGCTCTACCAACTGAGCTAAGAGCCCGAAAACCGTGCGCCTGGACGGCCCTGCACGATCTTGGTGGGTCGTGCAGGATTCGAACCTGCGACCAACGGATTAAAAGTCCGCTGCTCTACCGACTGAGCTAACGACCCCATCCGCAGAGCCGCGCATTATAGCCATGAATCCGCAGGCCCCGACCGGCCAGCGGCGGGCGCCGCGACCAGCCGCGCCAGCACCTCGCCGGCGGCCACCAGGCCGAAGGTGGCGGTGACGGTCACGCTCGATCCATAGCCGGCGCAGGCCAGCGCGGCGCCGGGGGCGCCGACGGTGCCGATGCCGTCGACCTCGCAGCCGGCTTGCGTGGGACGTTGGACGCTCTCGCGCGAGAACACGCAGCGCACTCCGATCGGCCCGCTGCGCGGCGCCGTGCCGGCCTGGCGCAGGCGCTGGCGCAGGCTGGCCAGCAGCGGGTCGTGCGTGGTCTCGGCGAGGTCGGCCACGGCCACCTGCTGCGCCTGGCGCTTGCCGCCGGCGGCGCCCACGCAGACCAGCGGACGGCGCCCCGCGATCGCCCAGGCCGCCAGCGCCGCCTTGGCGCGCACCTGGTCGCAGGCGTCGACCAGCACGTCCACCGGCGCCGGCAGCAGGGCCGGCCAGTTGCCGGGCTCGACGAAGTCTTCCACCGCCGTCACGCGGCAGCCCGGGTGGATCAGCGCGATGCGCTCGGCCAGCGCCTGCGCCTTGCTTTGGCCCAGCGTGGGCGTCGTCGCCTGCACCTGGCGGTTGATGTTGGATTCGGCCACGTGGTCGAGGTCGATCAGCGTCAGCGCGGCGACGCCGCTGCGCGCCAGCGCCTCCACGGTCCACGAGCCGACGCCGCCCAAGCCGACCACCGCGACGCGCGCGGCGCGGATGCGCGCGTAGCCGGCGTCGCCGTACAGCCGCCGCAGGCCGCCGAAGCGGCGCTCGAGGTCGGCTTCGTCGGCCTCGTCGCCTGGGCCGGCGGCGCCGGCGCCGGCAGCGTCGGTCATAACGCTCAAAGCGAACGTTCGAGGCGCCAGGTCTGCCAGCGCAGGCCCAGCACGGCGCCGACGATGATGGCGGCCAGCGCGATGAAGCTGCCGATGGCCAGCGTCGACACGCCCGACAAGCCCTGGCCGATGGTGCAGCCCATCGCGGTGACGCCGCCCACGCCCATCAGCGCGGCGCCGGCCAGGTGGTTGGCGGTGTCTTCCACGCCGCCGAAGCCTTCCCAGCGGAAGCTGCGCGTGAGCAGCGCGACGAGGCCCGAGCCGACGATGACGCCGAACACGCTGACGATGCCGATGGTCAGCGTCTTGCTCTTGTCGCTGTAGAGGATCAGCCAGTCCAGCGCATAGGCCACCGGCGAGACGAAGCTCAAGGACTCCATGCTGCGCGAGTTGGTGGCCAGGAAGGTGGGCTCCAGCGTCTGCGGATGCTCGGGCAGGTAGCCCAGCCGGCCCGACACCCACCACACCGCGGCGATCACCGCGCCGATGCCCACGCCGCCCAGCAGCACGTCGCCGCTGCGGCCTTCGCGCCGCGCCAGCGCAAAGGCCACCAGCGCCAGCCCGAGCACGCCGCCGACGCCCAGGGCCAACGCTTGACGCGAGGCGCCGGTGGCGGCGGCCAGCAGCGAGGGCAGGTCCTGCCCCGGCGCCAGCGTGAGCGCGGCCGCATCGACCGTGGCCACGCGCCAGACGGCCGTCAGCCCGCGCAGCGTCATGTAGGCGCTGAGGCCCAGCATCATGAAGACCACCAGCGACTTCAGGTTGCCGCCGCCGATGCGCACCAGCGTCTTGCTGCCGCAGCCCGAGGCCAGCACCATGCCGAAGCCGAACAGCAGCCCGCCGAGCGCGTTGGACAGCCACAGCAGCCGCGGCGCTGCGTAGATGCTGTTCTTCGCCTCGACCCAGCCCAGCGCCACCATCGCGTTGAAGCCCAGCATCGCCACGCCCAGCGCCAGCGCCCACATGCGCATGCGCGCCCAGTCGCCGATGTTGACGATGTCGGCCACCGCGCCCATCGTGCAGAAGTGCGTGCGCTGCGCGATGGCGCCGAAGACCACGGCCAGCGCGAAGCTGGCCCACAACACCTGCTGCACCAGGCCGGGAAGGTCGGATTCCTGCATCTCAATGCCCGCCCGGCCGCCCGAAGGGCATTGAGCGCCCCCTCGGGGGGCAGCGAACGGAGTGAGCGTGGGGGCGAAGCATCTGCGCGATTCTAGGATCGCGCCTGTCTTACTTCAGCGAAGCGAGACGTTCCTTGCCGGCCTGCGCGGCCTCGGACTTGGGGTAGGCCTTGATCAGCTCGTCCAGCGTCTTGCGTGCGGCCTTGGGGTCCTTCATCTCGGCCTGGCTGTTGGCCAGCGCCAGCAGCGCCTCGGCGGCGCGCGGGTGCTCGGGCGCGGCGCTGACGAAGGCGCGGAAGGTGGCGATGGCTTCCTTGTAGTCGCGCCGCGCGTATTGCGCGTTGCCCAGCCAATAACGCGCAGAATCAGCGTAGCCGCTGGCCGGGTAGCGGCGCTGGAAGGCGGCCAGCGCCGGGGCGGCCTTGTCGAAGTCGCCGCTGCGCATCAACGCCACGGCGTCGTCGTAGGCCTTGCGCTCGTCGGGGTCGGCGTTGAACTCGCGGCCGTCGACCGTCACGCGCACGGGTTCGAGCTTGCGCACGCGCTCGTCCACGCTTTGGCCGAGGTCGCGCTGGCGCTTCTGCAGCTCGGCCAGGTCGCGTTGCAACTGCTCGTCGCTGCCGCGCAGCCTGGCCATGTCGCCGCGCAGCAGTTCGAGCTGGGTGTTCAGGTCGAGCAGGCTGCGCTGCAAGACCTTCACCTGCTCCAGCAACTGGGCGTTGCTGGCGGCCAGCTCGGCGCTGCGCGCCTTGGACTGCTCGTCGGTCTGCGTGATGCGCGCGCGCAGGTCGAGGATGGCCTTGCGCGCCTCGTCGTCGTCGAACAGGCCGGCGCGCGCCGGCGCGCCGACCAGCGCCGTGGTGGACAGCGCGCACGCCGCCAGCAGCCGCCAGCAAGGCCTCATCTCATCGGTCCTTCAGCTCGGCGCGGCGGTTCTTGGCCCAGGCGTCTTCGTTCTCGCCCTGCGCCGCGGGGCGCTCCTCGCCGTAGCTCACCGCCTCCACCTGCGCCGGGCCGACGCCCAGCAGTGCCAGCGAGCGGGCCACCGCCTCGGCGCGCTTCTGGCCGAGCGCCAGGTTGTATTCGCGGCTGCCGCGGTCGTCGGTGTGGCCTTCCACCACCATGTGGCGCTGCTTGTTGGCCACCAGCAGCCGGGCGTTGCCTTCGACGACGGGCCTGAACTCGTCCTTGACGACGAAGCTGTCGAAGTCGAAGTAGACGACGCGCGCGATCTGCGATTGCGAAGCGGTGCCGGCACCGGCGCCCTTGGTGAGGTCGACCGACGCCACCTGCGACTGCGCCGTGGGCGAGGTGTTGGCGCCGGCGCCCTTGCCCGCGGCATCGGCGTTGACGACCGTGGGCGTGCGCGATTCGACGGGCGTCTCGTTGAGCTTGACGCCGGAAGCACAGCCGGCCAGCAAGACGGCGCAGGCCAGCGCGGACAGCGAAGAAACGGGCTTGAAGGTCATGGGCATCTCCTGGGCCGTGGGAAAGAGAAAAACGCGTGAACGCGAGAACGCAAGCGGGCCGGCGCGCTTCAGCGGTTGAACGGGCCCCAGGCCGGCTCCAGCATGTCGGCGCCGCTGCTCACCAGGCGCGTCTTGATCTTGCCATCGAGCGTGGTGGTCATCAACATGTCGCGCCCGCGCTCGCGCGAGGTGTAGACGATCAAGCGCCCGTTGGGCGCGAAGCTGGGGCTTTCGTCGTCGCTGGTGTCGGTCAGCAGGCGCGGCGCGCCGCCGGCCGCCAAATCGAGCAGCGCCAGCTTGAAGGCACCGCCGCCCTGGCGCGCCACGTAGGCCATCAGCTTGCCGTCGGGGCTGATGGCGGGGCTGATGTTGTGCGCGCCGCTGAAGGTCACGCGCTCGGGCGTGCCGCCGGCGATGGGCACGCGGTAGATCTGCGGGCTGCCGCCGCGGTCGCTGACGAAGTACACCGTGCGGCCGTCGGGGGCATAGACGGCCTCGGTGTCGATCGAGTTGCTGCTGGTCAGCCGGCGCGGCGTGCCGCCTTCGCGCGGCATCACGAAGAGCTGGGCGATGCCGGCGGTCGACAGCGTCAGCACCAGCTCGCGGCCGTCGGGCGACCAGGCCGGCGCGCTGTTCGAGCCGCGGAAGTTGGCGATCTGCCGCCGCTCGCCGCTGCTCAGGTTCTGCACCCAGACCACGGCCTTCTGGCTTTCGAAAGAGACGTAGGCGAGCTCCTTGCCGTCGGGCGACCAGGCCGGGCTGATGATGGGCTCGGGGCTGTTCAGCGGCACCTGGCCGCCTTCGCCGTCGGCATCGGTCACGTGCAGCGTGTGGCGGCGGCCGTTGCGCACCACGTAGGCGATGCGGGTGGCGAAGACGCCGGGCTCGCCGGTGATGGCCTGGTAGATCTCGTCGGCCACGCGGTGCGCGGCCAGGCGCAGGTCGGCCGCCACCACCACCTTGCTCTGGCCCAGCAGTTGTTCGCCGCGCACGGCGTCCCACAGCTTGTAGCGCACGTCGAAGCGGCCGTCGGCCAGGCGGCTGACCGAGCCGGCCACCAGCGCGTCGAAGCCGCGCGCGCGCCAGTCGGCGGTGTTGACGCTGCTGCGCTCGTCGAGCGCGCTGCCCGCCGCATCGGCGGCGCGGAACAGCCCGCTGCGCTGCAGGTCGGCGCGGATGATGGCGCCGAGCGCGGTGCCGGCCTTGTCCTCGTCGCGGAAGTTGGCCACGACGATGGGCACCTGGGTGGCGCCGATGCCCGAGATCTCGACCCGGAACTGCGCCGCCGCGGGGCCGCCGGCAAAGGGAATGGACAGCGCGCCGAGCGCGCCAAGAAGCTGTCTGCGGGATGGCATGCGCCCGATGGATCGCGTTGGTGAAGAAAGGTTCACTGAACCTGAACGGGTGGGTGAACGGCCAGCGTCGCGGATTGTAGGCAGGGGCCGCCGCGATAATGCCGCCGCCGCATGGCTCCCACTGCATGCCTTCCACTGCATGGCTTCGATCACCCAGCGCCTGGCGCGCATCGCCCCCTACCTGAAGTCCGGCCGCCGCGCGCTGGCGCTGGCCGGCCTGGGCGCCGTGGTGGGAGCGTCCACCGAGCCGATGATCCCGGCGCTGCTGCAGCCGCTGCTCGACCAGGGCTTCACCGCGCGCGCGCTGCCGCTGTGGAGCATTCCGCTGGCGTTGATCGCGCTCTTCTTCGTGCGCGGGCTGGCCGGCTTCGTCGCCCAGTACGGCCTGGCCAGCGCCGCGCAGAACGGCGTGCTGCAACTGCGGCAGGACATGTTCGAGCGGCTGCTGCGCGCCGAGCCTGGGCTGTACACCACGCACACCGCCAGCCAGCTGACCAACACGCTGGTCTACGAGGTGCAGCAAGGCACCACGCAGTTGATCGGCGCGCTGCTCACGCTGCTGAAGGATTCGCTGACGCTGCTGGCGCTGCTGGGCTACCTGCTGTGGCTGAACTGGCCGCTGACGCTGTTCGTCGGCCTGCTGTTCCCCACGCTGGCGCTGGTGATGCGCACGCTGGGCCGCCGGCTGCACCGGCTGACGGTGCTGGGCCAGGGCGCCACCGACGACCTGGCCTACGTGGTGGAAGAAAACGTGCTGGCCTGGCGCATCGTGCGCTTGCACGACGCCGGCGCGCAGCAGGCGGCGCGCTTCGCCGACAAGGCGCGGCTGCTGCGCCGGCTGCTGCTGAAGTCGGTGGTGGCGGCGGCCACGATCACGCCGGTCACGCAGATGCTGGCGGCCTTCGCGCTGTCGGCCGTCATCGCGGTGGCGCTGTGGCAGGCCGGCGCCGGCGGCTCGTCGGTGGGCAGCTTCGTCGCCTTCATCACCGCGATGCTGCTGCTGGTGCAGCCGATCAAGCATTTGTCCGACGTGATGGCGCCCATCACGCGCGGCCTGGCCGCGGTGGAGCGCAGCGTCGACCTGATCGAGCAAAGCCCCTTCGAGGCCGGCGGCACGCACGCGCCGGCGCGCGCCGAAGGCCGCATCGAGCTGCACGACGTGGTCTTGCGCTACCGCGCCGACGCCGAGCCGGCGCTGGCGTCCTTGAGCCTTCGCATCGAGCGCGGCGAGACCGTCGCGCTGGTCGGCCCCTCCGGCGCGGGCAAGAGCAGCCTCGTGAACCTGCTGCCGCGCTTCATCGAGCCCAGCGCCGGGCAGATCCGCCTCGACGGCCGGCCGCTGCGCGACTGGGACACGCGCGCCTTGCGCCGCCAGTTCGCGCTGGTCAGCCAGGACGTGGTGCTGTTCAACGACAGCGTGGCCGCCAACGTGGCACTCGGTGACGACGTCGACGAGCCGCGCGTGCGCGAGGCGCTGCGCGCGGCCAACCTGCTGGACTTCGTCAACGCGCTGCCGCAGGGCCTGCAGACGCTGGTGGGCCACAACGGCAGCCAGCTCTCGGGCGGCCAGCGGCAGCGGCTGGCGATCGCGCGCGCGGTGTACAAGGACGCGCCCATCCTCATCCTCGACGAAGCCACCTCGGCGCTGGACGCCGAGAGCGAGCGCGCCGTGCAGGACGCGCTGGAGCGCCTGATGCAAGGCCGCACGACGCTGGTGATCGCGCACCGCCTGGCCACCATCGAGCATGCCGACCGCGTGCTGGTGCTCGACGGCGGCCGCCTGGTCGAGCAGGGCAGCCACGCCGAGCTGCTGGTCCGCGCCGGGTTGTACGCGCGCCTGCATGCCATGCAGTTCCGCAACTGAAGGAGAAAGACCATGAGCGTCCCGATTTCTCGCTGGCCGGTGCCCGACCTCAACGGCCTGCCCGAGGACATCAAGTCCCGCATCCTGGAGGTGCAGGCCAAGAGCGGCTTCGTGCCCAACGTGTTTCTCGCGCTGGCGCACCGGCCGGCCGAGTGGCGCGCCTTCATGGCCTATCACGACGCGCTGCTGGTCAAGGACACGGGCAGCCTGACCAAGGGCGAGCGCGAGATGATCATCACCGCCACCTCGGCCGCCAACCACTGCCTGTACTGCGTGGTGGCGCACGGCGCGATCCTGCGCATCTACGAGAAGAAGCCGCTGGTCGCCGACCAGGTGGCCATCAACTACCGCAAGGCCGACATCCCGCCGCGCCAGCGCGCGATGCTCGACTTCGCAATGAAGGTCTGCCAGCGCTCGCACGAGGTCGACGAGGCCGACTTCGAGCGCCTGCGCCCGCACGGCTTCAGCGACGACGACATCTGGGACATCGCCGCGATCACCGCGTTCTTCGGCCTGTCCAACCGCCTGGCCAACGTCAGCGGCATGCGGCCCAACGACGAGTTCTACCTGATGGGGCGCGTGCCGCGCACCAAGTAACCCCGTGACCGCGGGCCGGCCGTAGAAGCCAGCGTGGACAGCGAAGACGACGATGCCCTGATGCGCGCTTTCGCCGGCGGCGACGCGCGGGCCTTCGAGCGCCTGTACCGGCGCCACCAGGCCGCCCTGTATCGCTTCGTGCGCCGCGTGCTGGGCACGTCGCTGGCGGCGCAGGCCGACGAGGTGTTCCAGGACACCTGGCAGCGCGTGATCCAGGCGCGCGAGCGTTGGTCGCCGCAGGGCGCCAGCTTTCGCACCTGGCTCTTCACGCTGGCCCACCACCGCGCCATCGACTGCCTGCGCAAGAGCGGGCGCGAAGTCTCGGTCGACGCACCCACCGCCGCCGACGACGACGCCCGCGAGCCCTGGGCCGACTGGCCGGCGGCCGATGCGCAAGACCCGGCCCAGCTGGCCTTCTGGCGTGCCGCCGGCCAGCGCCTGCTGCAATGCCTGGATGGGCTGCCGCCGGCGCAGCGCAGCGCCTTCCTGCTGCACCACGAGGACGGCCTCGGCCTCGACGAACTGGCGCGCGCGCTGGACCTCGGCTTCGAGACCGCCAAGAGCCGGCTGCGCTACGCGATGAACAAGCTGCGCGCCTGCATGGGCGCCTACCTGCCGGCGGGAGACCTGGCATGAGCGACACCGGCGACGAGCTGCCGCGCGACGAGCACCTGCGCGCCGCGCTGCGCCACGCGCCCGACCGCGACGCCGCGGCGCCCGCGGCCTTGAGCGAACGCATCCTGGCCGAGGCCCGCGCGGCGGTGGCCACGGCGCCGGCACGGGCACCGGCGCGGGCATCGACACGGGCATCGGCACGGGCGGCGACACCACCGCCGCGGCCGGGTTTCGTCGAACGTTGGCGCGCCGGGTGGTCGCGGCCGCTCGCCGCCGGTGCTTTCGCGTCGCTGCTGATTGCCGGCTTCGTCGGCCTGATGTGGCGCGAAGGGCCGCCGCCGGAGGCCTTCCCCGGCGGCGACACCACCGCGCCGGCGGCGGCACCGGCGCCGATGCCGGCTCCGGCACCCTCGCCGAAGGCCGAGCAAGCCCCCGCGGCCGTTGTGCCGCCACCGCCACCGCCACCGCCACCGCAGCGCCCGCCCGAACGCCGGCGCGAGCGCGAGGCCACGGCCGCTAAGCCGCCACCGCCGCCGCCGCCGCCGCCGCCCAGCCCGCCGCCCGAGGCGGCAACCGGCGCCGTACCCGCCGCACCCGCACCCGCGCCGGCCGCAGCGCCGCCCCCGCCGCCGCTGTCCAAGGCCCAGCAGGCGACCCCCGACCGCGCGGCCGAACGCGCCGACGCGGCGGCCGCCAATGCCCTGCCGGCACCGGCCGCCGCACCGCGGCCGGCCCCCGGCCTGGGCCGCGTCGCCGCGCCACCGCCCGACCCGCTGGCCGCCGCGCTGAACGCGCTGGCAGGCAGCGCTGACGACCCTTCGCTGCGCGAGCGCCTGACCGCGCTGCGCGAGCGCGTGCAATCCGCGTGGACGCCCACCGCCGTGCCGTCCGCTCCGCCCGAAGCGCTGCAGGCCGCCGACGGCCGCGCGCTCGGCCGCTTGTGGATCGAGCCCGGCCGCATCGTCTGGCAGGACCCGCAGGGCCGCACCTGGCAGGCCGCGCTGGCCCGCTGAAGCGCGGGGCCGCTGTCGGCCGCATGCAACGCGCCACGGCGCGAGCCGCCGCAAATCACCGCCGCGGCCCCATACTCCGCAGCGTGAACACCGCCCTGCGCCCCGTCTCTTCGCGACGACTCTCCCGCGGCCAGCGTCGAGAGCTGTCGTGCCGCCTGATCGACTGAAAGCGCATTTCGTCGTTCACTCCACCCGGAAGGCCACGAGAGATCTCGTGGCCTTCGGTGTTCTTGCCACCGCCGCCCGGCCCCGGGATTGCTCAAGGCCTTTCGTTTCCAAGCCCATCGGAACGAAAGCCATGACCACCGTCGACCTCGCTTCGCCTGCCGCGCCCGCGGCCCCCGCCGCCTTCGACCAATACCCCGTGCACGCGCTGATGCACGTCACGCAGCGGCCGGCCGCCGTCTTCACCCATGGCCGCGGCAGCTGGCTGTGGGACAGCAGCGGCCGCCGCTACCTCGACCTGGTGCAGGGCTGGGCCGTCAACACGCTGGGCCACGCGCCGCCGGCGATTGCCCGCGCGCTGGCCGCGCAGGCCGCGCGGCTGCTGCAGCCGGGCCCGGGGCTGTACAACGACCGCGCGGTCGAGCTGGCACAACGTTTGACCGCACTGAGCGGGCTCGACCGCTGCTACTTCACCGGCGGCGGCGCCGAGGCCAACGAAGGCGCCATCAAGCTGGCGCGCAAGTTCGGCGCCCTGCACCGCGGCGGCGCGTTTCAGATCGTCACCTTCGAGAACGCCTTCCACGGCCGCACGCTGGCGACCATGAGCGCCAGCGGCAAGCCCGGCTTCGAGCGCTTGTTCGAGCCCAAGGTGCCGGGCTTTCCGAAGGCCCGGCTCAACGACATCGACAGCGTCGCCGCGCTGCTGGGCCCGCAGACGGTGGCGGTGATGCTCGAGCCCATCCAAGGCGAGGCCGGCGTGATCGAGGCCACGCCCGAATTCCTGCGCGCGCTGCGCCGGCTGTGCGACGACCTCGGCCTGCTGCTGATCTTCGACGAGGTGCAGACCGGCATCGGCCGCACCGGCCAGTGGTGGGGCTGGCAGGCCAGCGGCGTGCAGCCCGACGTGATGACGCTGGGCAAGGGCCTGGGCGGCGGCGTGCCGATCGGCGCGCTGCTGGCGCGCGAGCGCGTGTGCTGCTTCGCCCCCGGCGACCAGGGCGGCACCTACCACGGCAACCCGCTGATGTGCGCCGCCGCGCTGGCGGTGCTGGATGCGGTGGCGGCCAGCGGCTTCCTGGAGCAGGTGCGCGAGCGCAGCGGGCAGTTGCGCCAGGGGCTGCAAGCCATCGCCGATGCGCTGGGCAGCGGCCCGGTGCGCGGCCGCGGCCTGCTGCTGGCGCTGGACCTGCGGCAACCCGAGCAGGCCACGCAGGCCGCGCAGGCGCTCCTGCAGCAGGCACAGGGCGACGCGCCGGGCCTGCTGGTCAACGCGGTGCGGCCGCAGCGCCTGCGCTTCGTGCCGGCGCTCGACATCACGGCCGACGAGATCGACCTCGCGCTGCAGATGCTGCGCGCCGTGCTGCTGCGCTGAAGCCGACAACCCCCGGAGGGACAAGCCGCCGTGCTCAGGCCGCGCGCAGCGCGGCGGCGCAGCGCCGCGCGACGGCCAGGCGCTCGGGGCGCATCTGCTGCAGACGGTCCTGCACCGCCTGCAACACCGCGGGCGCGGCGCGCTCGGGGCGGCCGCAGTCGAAAGGCGGCGCCGGCGCGTACTCGATGCCGAGCTGCACCGCCTGCGCCAGCTCGGGCCCGGCGATCTCGGCCAGCAGCGTCAGCGCCAGGTCGATGCCGGCGGTGACGCCGCCGCCGCTCAGCACCGGGCCGTCGCGCACGACGCGGCCGGCGTCGGGCGTCACGCCGTCGAACTCGGCCAGCAGCTCGCGCCAGGCCCAGTGGCAGGCGGCGCGCCGGCCCTTCAGCAAGCCGGCCGCGGCCAGCGCCAGCGAGCCGCTGCACACCGAAGCGACGTAGCGCGCCGGCGCGCCCAGGCGCTGCAGCCCGGCGATGAACGCCGGGTCTTCCATCGCCTGCACCACGCCCATGCCGCCCGGCACCAGCAGCACGTCGCAACGTTCCACCTCAGCCAGCGGCACGGTCTCGAAGCTCAGGCCGCCGTCGGCCGCCACCGCGCCACCCGTCGCCGAGGCCAGCAGCAGCCGCGCGCCCGGCAGCCGCCACAGCACCTCGTGCGGGCCGGTGAAGTCGAGCTGGGTGATGCGCGGGAAGAGCGCGAGGACGATGTCGAAGGTGGGTTGCATGGCAGGCCTGGCGATTGAAGAAGGCCGCCAGCATCGCGCGACGGCCGCCTGGCAGCAATGACGCAGATCCCACTTTTCATGCCATGCTGCGGGCATGGCCCGCTGCCGCATCGTTTTCCTGGTCTTCCCCGGCTTCCAGCAGCTCGACATCGCCGGTCCGCTGGCCGCCTTCGAGGCCGCCGAGCACCTGCTACCCGACAGCTACGCCTGGCGCTTTGCGGCCCCGCGCGGCGGGCTGGTGCGCAGCACGTCGGGGCTGGCCTGGCCGGCGCAGGGGCTGCCGCGCGGCCAGAACTTCGAGCTGCTGCTGGTCAGCGGCGGCGACGGCGTCGATGCCGCGGCGCGCAACGGCGCCTTGCTGCGCTGGCTGCAGCGCGCGGCGCGGGCGCGGCAGCGGCGCATCGCCAGCGTCTGCAGCGGCAGCCTGCTGCTGGCGGCGGCCGGGCTGCTGGACGGCCGCGCCGCCACCACGCACTGGAGCCGCACGCAGCAGTTCCGCCAGGCGCACCCGCAGGTGCGGCTGCAGCCCGACCGCATCCACACGCGCGACGGCCGCTTCTGGACCAGCGCCGGCATCAGCGCCGGCATCGACCTCGCGCTGGCGCTGATCGCGCACGACCATGGCGAGGCGCTGGCGCGCCGTGTCGCGCAGCAACTCGTCGTCTACCACCGGCGGCCGGGCGGGCAGTCGCAGTTCTCGGCGCTGCTGGAGCTGCAGCGCCCGCAGGGCCGCTTTGCGGCGCTGCTGGACCACGTGCGCAGCCACCTCGCCGATCGCCACGCGGTGGAAGACCTGGCGGCGCGCGCCTGCATGAGCCCGCGCCACTTCGCCCGCGCCTTCCGCGCCGAGACCGGCAGCACGCCGGCGCGCGCGGTGGAGCGGCTGCGCGTCGAAGCGGCGCGCGCCGCGCTGGACAGCGGCGCCGCGTCGGTGCAGCAGGTGGTGCGCGACTGCGGCTTCGGCACCGGCGTGGGCGCCGGCGAGCGCATGCGCCGCGCCTTCCACCGCCTGCTGGGCCAGCCGCCGGCAGCGCTGAAGCGCTCGGCAGCGCAGGCCGCCTGAAGCACAGGCTTGGCGCCGAGGGCTTTCCCGCCCCGCATTCACGGGGCATGTCCGCAGCCGGGCCGAGGCCGTCCGTTGCCCGCCGGCGCCGGTCCATGCCAAGATCGAAATCAAGTGCTACAAAGTCACGTCATTCGTCACACCACGGGTCGGCGATGGCCCGCATCGAGGAGGCTCCCCGCATGAACACCCCCGCACGCCGCACGCTCGGCGCCATCGCCGCCGGCCTGCTGCTGGCCGCCGGCCCGGCCGCGCTGGCGGCGCCGATCACGGTGTCGCAGACCTACCAGTTCCTGGACAACGTTTCACCCAATGCGCTGGGCATCGGCGCCGGCACGCGGCAGCAGTTCGGCTCCACCTGTGTGGTGCTGACCGGCAACGCCTGCTCGCCGCAGAATCTGGCCAACGCCCAGGGCACCACGGTCAGCGCCACCCAGGGCGGCACCACGCTGAACTTGAGCTTCGTGGCGTCGGCGCTCAGCTCCAACCACTGGGCCCGCGCCGGCGACCCCGCCGCGCTGCCCGACGGCAGTTGGACCCTCACCGCCACCAACGGCAGCAACACGGCCAGCGCCAACACGCCCACGCTCGCAGGCGCCTCGGCGGTGGGTTTTGCGCAGGGCGCGGCGATCCAGCAGAACGGCCAGTCGCCCACCTTCTCTTGGACGCTGCCCACGGGCGGCGCCTCGATCGACGCGGTGACCTTCATCGTGCGCGACGTGGCCGACGTGCGCAACGGCATCTCGACCATGATCTACCGCCAGAGCCTGGCGGCCGGCGCCACCTCGTTCACGCTGGCGCCGGGCGACACGGGCTTCCTGCTCGGCAACGCGCTGGAGTTCGGCCGCCAGTACGCGATCGAGCTGCAACTGCAGGACACGCGCAACAACAGCAGCAACGGCTCGTTCTTCAACGTGCTGAGCCAGTCGCGCACCTTCCTGAACTTCGCGCTGTCCACCAACACCAGCGCGCTGCAATACCTGCCGATGCTGGACACCTCCAGCGGCAGCCCGGTCTACGTCTTCCAGGGCGTGCCGGTGCTGGCCGGCAAGACGGTGCTGATCGACCCCGAGGTGGCCTACGGCTACGACTACCGCATCGGCGACGGCGACCCCCTCTTCCGCTCGGTGACGCTGCCGACGGGCGTGGGCGACGACCTGTTCGACCTCTGGCTGTGGGACGGCAATGCCTGGGTCGACGCCGGCGTCGACCTGCAAGGCGGCGACGAGTACCTGTTCGCGAGCGGCGGCGTCGACCGCTTCCGCATCACCGGCATCGAGACCGACGCCGGCATCGACCCCTATGCCGCGGGCAGCTTCACCACCGGCGTCAGCTTCGTCGCCGACGGCACCTTCAACGGCACGATGACGCCGCTGATCGCCACGGTGGCCGGCGTGCCCGAGCCGGCCTCGCTGCTGCTGGCCGGCCTGGCGCTGGCGGCCGCGGGTACGCTGCGCCGGCGGCAGCGGCTGCAGCCTGCGGCGCGCGCTTCCAGCGTCGCGTAGCAGACGTCGGACGCACCCGGCGTCCAGCAAGTCCACGGCAGGCGGGCACGCGCTTCACCTGGCGCGGGTGGCCGCGCAGCAGCAGCAGCCGCCGCCGCTCGCTCGCCACGCGCCGCGCGCCGCCCGCCGCCCGCCGCGCGGCCGAACGCCTAATGCGCTTAAGCTGCGCGCCCATGCCGCCGCCCCGCCCCGCGCCCGCCCGCCGCCAGTCCCCGGCCGCCGGCGTGGCCGTGCTGGTCGCCGCGCTGCTGGCCGCCTGCAGCGCGCCGGGCCCGGTCAGCGAACCCCACGGCCTGGGGCCCAGCGAGGCGCGCGCGCTGGTCGCGCGGCTGCTGCCCGATCGCGTGCGCGACAAGCCCGGCTGGGCGGCCGACATCCATGCCGCGCTGTCGGCGCAGGAGCTGCCGTCGACGCCGGCCCATCTGTGCGCGGTGATGGCCGTCGCCGAGCAGGAGTCGGGCTTCCAGGCCGACCCGCCGGTGCCCGGGCTGGCCGGCATCGCGCGCCAGGAGATCGACCGCCGTGCCGACCGCGCCGGCGTGCCGGCGCTGGCGGTGCGCGCGGCACTGGCGCTCAAGTCCCCTGATGGTCGCAGTTATGCCGAGCGGCTGGACGCCGTGAAGACCGAGCGCGAGCTGAGCGTGATCTTCGAGGACTTCATCGGCATGGTGCCGCTGGGCAAGACCTTCCTGGCCGACAGCAACCCGGTGCGCACCGGCGGGCCGATGCAGGTGAGCATCGCCTTCGCCGAAGCGCAGGTGCGCCAGCGCCGCTATCCCTACGAGCTGAAGGACTCGGTGCGGCACGAGGTCTTCACGCGCCGCGGCGGGCTCTACTTCGGCGCCGCCCACCTGCTGGACTACCGCGGTCCGTACGAGCAGATGATCTTCCGCTTCGCCGACTTCAACGCCGGCCGCTGGGCCAGCCGCAACGCCGGCTTCCAGGCCGCGCTGGCGCTGGCCTCGGGCTTGCCCGTCACGCCCGACGGCGACCTGCTGCCGCACGGCGGCGGCGCCGCCGCCAAGGCCGCCGGCGAGACCGAGCGCGCCGCCTACTCGCTGGCCGGCCGCCTGGGCCTGGACGAAGCCGCGATGCGGCGCGACCTGGCGCGCGGCGACGAGCCCGGCTTCGAGAAGACGGTGCTGCACCAGCGCGTCTTCGCCTACGCCGAGCGGCTGGAACGCCGCGCGCTGCCGCGCGCCGTGCTGCCGCGCATCGACCTGCAAAGCCCCAAGATCACGCGCAAGCTCAGCACCGAGTGGTTCGCGCGCCGCGTCGACGAACGCTACCGCCGCTGCCTGGCGCGGGCCGAGGGCGCGGCCAACGATTGAGGTCAGGCGCGGGACCGGCCGCCGGCGCGCGTGCCCGGCGCGCGTTCGGCGCGCGTTCGCGGTCACACCGGCGCGCGCTGCAGCCAGTCCTTGAACTCGGCCGCCCGCTCCTGGCTGACCAGCAGTTCGCCGGCCAGCGGCGGCTGCAGGTCCAGCCGCAGCCGCCCCTTGCCGGCCGGTCGATAGGCGGCAATCGCGGTGGCGGCCACCAGCACCTGGCGGCTGGCGCGAAAGAAGCGCGCCGGGTCCAGCTCGCCCGCCAGGTCGGCCAGCGTGCCGTCCAGCAGGTAGCGGCTGCCGTCGGCGGTGACGGCGTAGGCCAGCTTGTCGACCGAGACCAGGTAGGCCACCTGCGCCGCCGGCAGCACGTGCACCGCGCCGCCGCCCTTGCGGCCGAGCAGGCGCTGGCGCCAGGGCGCGGGCGCCGCCGCCGGCGGCGCGGTCGTCGCCAGCCAACGATCGACATCAGCCGCGAAGCCGGCGCGCAGCCGCTGCGCCTTGGCGAAGGCCTGGGCCAGCGCGCGGTCGGACAGCGGCTTGAGCAGGTAGTCCACCGCCAAGGCCTGGAACGCCTGCAGCGCGAAGCGGTCGTAGGCGGTGGTGAAGACCACCGGGCAATCGGGCCCGCGCTCGCGGAACAGTTCCAGCGACAAGCCGTCGGCGAGCTGGATGTCCAGCAGCAGCAGGTCCGGCGGCGCGTGCGTGGCCAGCCAGTCGCGCGTGGCCGCCACGCTTTCGGCATGGCCGGCCAGTTGCGCCTGCGGCGCGACGCGCGCCACCAGCGCCAGCAGCCGCTCGCGCGCCGGCGCTTCGTCCTCGGCGATGAACAGCCTCATGCGGCGGCCACCAGCGGCAGCTCGACCTCGAAGGCCTCGTCGCTGCGCCGCACGCGCAACGCGCGGCCGCTGAGCAGGCGGCAGCGTTCGTCCAGGTTGGCCAGGCCTCGCCCGCTGCCCGGCAGCGCGCTGCTGCGCGGGCGCAGCCGGTTGTGCGCCACGATGCAGTCGCCGCGGCGCTGCAGGCCCAGCTGCAGCGGTTCATCGCGCCCGGTGCGGTTGTGCTTGACGGCGTTTTCCAGCAGCGTCTGCAGCGCCAGCGGCGGCAGCAGCCAGGGCCCGTCCAGGCCCGGCGCCAGCCGCATCTGCACCGCATCGCCGAAGCGCGCCTGCAGCAGCCGCTGGTACTGCTGCAGGAAGGCCAGTTCCTCGGCCAGCGGCACCAGGTCGCGGTCGCGCGCGGCCAGCACGTAGCGGTAGATGTCGGCCAGCGTGGCGCAGCAGGCCTCGGCGCGCGGCGGGTCCTGCGCGATCAGGTGGCCCAGCGTGTTGAGGCTGTTGAACAGGAAGTGCGGGTCGACCTGCGCCTTCAGCGCGTCCAGCTCGGCCTGGGCGCGCGCGCGTTCGAGCCGCGCCACCTGCAGCAGGTCGGACTCGCGCTCGCGGATGAGGAACAGCGTCTCGTAGACATGGGTGACGAACAGCACGCAGACGAGGTTGATCGCCACCACCAGCTGCAGCATCGCCGGCGGCAGCGGCTGGCCGGACAGCCGCGCCCCCAGCCACAGGCCCAGCACCGTCAACGGCGCGGTGTACAGCACGTTGGCGGCCACCAGCAGCATCAGCTTGCGCCAGGGTTGGCCGAACCAGTCGAAATGCTGCCGCTGCTTGAACAGCAGCCAGCGGTTGCCGGCCCAGATGGCCAGCGCCAGCGCGATGTAGGTGGCCTGCGCCAGCCACCAGCGCGCATCGCCGGGGCCCAGGCTGCCGTACAGGCCGCCGAGCAGCGGGATCACCAGGCCGAAGGCCAGCGATCCCAGCCACATCACCGGCCGGTCGTCCAGGCGCACGGCGGGGCGCAAGTCTCGCCGCACGTTGGGCGGCGCATCGGGCGGCATGTTGGGCGGCACGTCGGGCCGCATGTCGGGCCGCGCGTTGGGCCGCGCGTTGGGCTGCGCGTCCTGCCGGTCCGCCGCCTTCGGCACCCCGGCAGCCGCCGCGGGCGTGCCGGCGTCCGCCTTCGGCGCCGGCGGCCTTGCCGGCCGCGGCGCACCGGCCGCAGCATCGCCATCGTCTTCAAGGAGGGTCGACATGAACAGTTTGCCGTTCAGCATTCCCGCGGTGCTGGCTGCCGCGCTGGTCAACTTCGCGATCGGTGGCCTGTGGTATTCGCCGCTGGCATTCTCGCGCGCCTGGGTGGCGGCGGCCGGCCTCGACGAGCAGCGCCTGCGCCAGGCGCCGATGGGGCGCGTGTTCGTCCTCGCCTTCGCCGCCGCGCTGGTGATGGCGCTGAACCTCGCCGCCTTCATCGGCCCGGGCAAGGGCGTCGGCTTCGCGGTGCTGGCCGGCCTGGCCGCCGGCCTCGGGTGGGTGGCGATGGCCCTGGGCGTGACCTACCTCTTCGAGCGGCGCCCGCTGCGGCTGTGGCTGATCAACGCCGGCTACCTGGTCGTCGCTTTCACGGCGATGGGCCTGGTGATAGGGTTGATGCAATGAGACGTCGCCTCGCCGCCGCTGCCGCTGCCGTCACACTGCTGGCCTTGCCGGCCTTGTTCGGCGCCACGGCCGCGCGCGCCGAGTTGACGCAGACCTCGAGCACCGGCTTCACCAGCAGCTTCCGCGGCGAGGTGCAGGCCGGCGCCGACGCCACCTGGCGGGCCATCGTGCAACTGCCGCGCTGGTGGAGCGATGCGCACACCTGGTCCGGCAAGGCCGCCAACCTGAGCCTGGACCTGCAGCCCGGCGGTTGCTGGTGCGAACGCTGGGACGACCGCGGCAGCCCCGCAGCGGTGCAGCACGCGCAAGTGCTGACGGTGCTGCCCGGCCGGCTGCTGCGCCTGCGCGGCAACCTCGGCCCGCTGCAGGCGCTGCCGGTGGACGGCGTGCTCGACATCGCCACCGGCGTGCAGGACGGCAAGACGATGCTGCGCCTGAGCTACAGCGTCGGCGGCCCGGCCGACGCCGGCCTGGAGCCGCTGGCGAGCGCGGTCGACCGCGTGCTGGCCGAGCAGTTCAAGCGGCTGAAGGCGCTGGCCGAGACGGGGCGCGCCGATTGAAGCGGCGCGCGCCGCAGCGCGCGGGAGACCATCAACCGCCGGCCCCCGCATGCCGCAGCAGCAGCGCGGCCAGCAGCAGCATGGTGAAGCCGATCGTGGCGTCCAGCAGCTGCCAGGCGCGCGGGCGCGCGAACCACGGCGCCAGGTGGCGCGCGCCGTAGCCCAGCAGGCTGAACCAGGCCAGGCTGGCGGCGCTGGACCCGGCCACGAACCAGCCGCGCCAGCGCGGCGGATGCTGTGCGCCGATGCTGCCCACCAGCAGCACGGTGTCGAGGTAGACGTGCGGGTTCAGCAGCGTGAAGGCCGCCGCCTGCGCCAGCACGGCCGTGCGGGTCGGTCCAAGCCCTTCGGCCGCCGCCTGCAACTGCCCCGGGCGGCGCGCGCGACGCAGCGCCTGCACGCCGTAGGCGGCCAGGAAGACGGCGCCGGCCAGCGCCAGCGCGCGCGCCAGCCCGGGGCGGCCGGCCAGCGCCTGCGCCATGCCGGCGACGCCGGCCACGATCAGCAGCGCGTCGGCCGCGGCGCAGAACGCCACCACGCTGCCCACGTGCTGGCGGCGCAGGCCCTGGCGCAGCACGAAGGCGTTCTGGGCGCCGATGGCGACGATCAGCCCCAGGCTCAGCGCCAGGCCTTGCACGAACACGGTGAACGCAGGCATGGCGCCAGCTTGCGCGCCGCGGCCGATGAAGGCAAATGCAAGCTGCTAAGCCGGATGAAGCAAAACTGAATCGGCCGCAACGCCGGGCCGCGGCCGCCCGGGACCGCCCACGCAACGCCCGCACAATGCGCCCGTCCGATGCACCGCTGGAGTTGGGCCGATGAACCACAACGCTGCCGACCATGCCTGGCAACCCGCCGCGCGCTATCCCGACCCCGCCGTCGAGACGCTGGACGCGCGCTTCAAGCCGTACCGGCTGACCTCGGCCGCCGTCGAACGCCTGTACACCGGCTGCCGCTGGTCCGAAGGGCCGGTGTGGTTCGGCGACGGCGGCTACCTGCTGTGGAGCGACATCCCCAACGACCGCGTGCTGAAGTGGGAAGCGTCCACCGCGCAGGTCAGCACCTGGCGGCAACCATCGCACTTCGCCAACGGCCACACGCGCGACCGCCAGGGCCGGCTGCTGGCCTGCGAGCACGGCGGCCGCCGCGTGCTGCGCATCGAGTACGACGGCAGCATCACCGTCATCGCCAGCCACTACCAGCGCAAGCCGCTGAACTCGCCCAACGACATCGTCGTCAAGAGCGACGACAGCATCTGGTTCAGCGATCCGCCGTTCGGCATCCTCGGCCACTACGAAGGCCACGTGGCGCCGGTGGAACTGCCGACGAACCTCTACCGCTTCGACCCGCGCAGCGGCGAACTAAGCGTGGCCTGCAGCGAGATCAACCGGCCCAACGGCGTGGCGTTCTCGCCCGACGAGCGGCGGCTGTACGTGGTGGAAAGCGGCACGCTGCCGCGGCGCATCCGCGTGTTCGATGTCGACGAGCAAGGCCGGCTGAGCAACGACCGCGTGTTCCACACGCCCGACGCCGAAGGCACGCCCGACGGCTTTCGCTGCGATGTCGACGGCAACCTGTGGGCCGGCTGGGGCTTGGGGCCGGGCCGCGACGGCGTGCGCATCTTCCACCCCGACGGCACGCCGATCGGCCACATCCACCTGCCCGAGCGCTGCGCCAACCTGTGCTTCGGCGGCCCGGCGCGCAACCGGCTGTTCATGGCGGCCAGCCAGTCGCTGTATGCGCTGTACGTCAATACGCAGGGCGCGGCCTGCTGGTAGATCCCTGCCGGCGGCGCAGCCTTGGCGCGTGGCCGCCGGGTGACGGCGCGCGCCGGGCCTAAGATGACCGCGGCCTGAATCCTCAGGCGACGCCGCGCCCGCCTGCCCATGTCCAGCACCGACCCCGGCCCCATCGTCGACATGGACCACCTCGGCGACCACCTCGACGACCACCTCGACGACCACCTCGACGACCACCTCGACGCCCGCATCGTCGAGCAGATGGCCGAGGCGCTGATCTTCGCCGACCGCCAGGGCGTCATCGGCCGCTGGAACCGAGCGGCCGCCGAGCTATTCGGTTATGCGGGCGAACAGGCGCTCGGGCAGAGCCTGGACCTCATCATCCCGCCGCCGCTGCGCCAGGCGCACTGGCGCGGCTTCGACGCCGCGATGGCGCAGGGCCGCACGCGCCTGGGCGGCCGGCCGACGGTGACGCGCGCGCAGCACGCCGACGGCCGCCGCCTGTACGTGGAGATGAGCTTCGCGCTGGTGTGCGACGACGCCGGCGCGCCGCTGGGATCGGTGGCCGTCGCGCGCGACGTCACGGCGCGCGTCGAACGCGAGAAGGCCGCGGCCGCGGCCGCGGTGGCGGCCGGGCCGGCCGCGCCGGCAAAAACGCCTTGAGCCGCATCGCCGTCGAGGCCGCCGCGGCGCCGGACGAAGGCGGCTCGCTGGCCGATCTGCTGCAGGCCGTGCGGGCCTGCCGCGTCTGCGAAGCGCATCTGCCGCTGGGGCCGCGGCCGGTGCTGCAGGCCGATGCGCGGGCGCGCCTGCTGGTCATCGGCCAGGCGCCGGGCGCGCGCGTGCATGCCAGCGGCATCCCCTGGGACGACGCCAGCGGCCAGCGCCTGCGCGAGTGGATGGGCTTGAGCGCCGCCGACTTCTACGACGCCACGCGCGTCGCGATCATCCCCGTCGGCCTGTGCTACCCCGGCCGCGGCGCCAGCGGCGACCAGGCGCCGCGCCCCGAGTGCGCGCCGCTGTGGCTGGACCGCCTGCGCCGCCGCCTGCCCGCCGTGCAGACCACCTTGCTGGTGGGCCGCCACGCGCAAGCCCAGGTGCTGGACGCCGGCGGCGGCCGGCGCACGCTGACGGCCACCGTCCGGCAATGGCAAGACCTGGCGCCGCGCTACTTTGCGTTGCCGCACCCCTCGCCGCGCAACACGCCGTGGCTGAAGGCCCACCCCTGGCTGGAAGACGAGCTGCTGCCGGCGCTGCGCAAGCGCGTGCGCGAGTTGCTGGGCACGCCTTGATCGACAACGAAGCGGCAACGAAGCGCCAACGAAGCCGTTGATTTCAGGCGTTAGCGCCCGTGCACCGATCGCAGATGCCCCGGCTCGCGCGGCGCCGCCGGCGCGGCGGCCGGCTCCTGCGCCGCCTGCTCCAACCCGGCCAGAATGCCGCAGGCCGCGGCAGTCGGCGGCGCGGTGCAGCGCCGGCGCAGGTCCTTCAACTGCCGCTCCAGCGTGCGCAGCTCGCCGATGCGCCGGCTGACGTGGCCGATGTGCTGGTCGAGCAGCGCGTTGACGTCGGCGCAGGCTTCGGCCGGGTCGTCGCGGGCGCGCAGCAGCGCGCGCACCTCGTCCAGCGACATGTCCAGCCCGCGGCAGTAGCGGATGAACTGCAGCCGCTCCAGGTGGGGCGCTTCGTAGACGCGGAAGTTGCCCTCGCTGCGCGCCGGCGGCGGCAGCAGGCCGGCGCGTTCGTAGTAGCGGATGGTCTCCACCGGCGTGCTCGACGCGGTGGCCAGTTCACCGATCTTCATGCAAGGCTCCCGGCGCGCAGTGTAGGGGCTTGACCCTGTAGCAGCTACAGGCTTTCCAATGGCTGCCAGCAGGGAAAACTTGGCATGACCGATACCGCGCATCACCATCACGATCACGGCGCTCCTGGCGCTCACGGCGACCCTCGGCCGCCGGCCGCGCAGACGCACGCGCAAACGCACGCCCACGATCACGATCACGGCCATGACCACGCCCACGCGCCGCAGGCCGCGTGGTGGCGGCTGGCCGCGGCGCTGGCGGTGGCAGTCGGCGCCGAGTTGCTGCACCTGCTGGCGCCGTCCACGCTGCCCTGGCAAGCGGCCGGCATGGCCGCGGCGGCCGTGGCCATTGCGCTGTCGGGCCTGGGGGTGCTGCGCCAGGGGCTGGCGGCGCTGGCGCGCGGCCAGCTGAACATCGACGCGCTGATGGGCGTGGCGGTGACCGGTGCCTTCGTGATCGGCCAGTGGCCCGAGGCGGCGATGGTGATGGCCTTGTACGCGCTGGCCGAAGCGATCGAGGCGCGCTCGGTCGAGCGCGCGCGCCACGCCATCGCCGGGTTGCTGGCCTTGTCGTCGCCGCGGGCCGAGGTGCTGCAGCCCGACGGTCGCTGGGCGCTGCAGGACGCCAAGGCCGTGGCCGTGGGCGCCGTGGTGCGCGTCAAGCCCGGCGAGCGGCTGCCGCTGGACGGCCGCGTGCGCGCCGGCCGCGGCGCGGTGGACCAGTCGCCGGTCACCGGCGAAAGCCTGCCGGTCGACAAAGGCCCCGGCGACGAGGTCTTCGCCGGCAGCATCAACCAAGGCGGTGCGCTGGAGTTCACCGTTACGCGGGCGGCCACCGACACCGTGCTGGCGCGCATCATCCACGCGGTGGAGCAGGCGCAGGCGCAGCGCGCGCCGACGCAGCGCTTCGTCGACCGCTTCGCCGCCGTCTACACGCCGGCGGTCTTCGTGCTGGCGCTGGCGGTCGCGCTGCTGCCGCCGCTGCTGTGGGGCTGGCCCTGGCTGCAGGCCGTCTACAAGGCGCTGGTGCTGCTGGTCATCGCCTGCCCTTGCGCGCTGGTGATCTCGACGCCGGTCACCGTGGTCAGCGGCCTGGCCGCCGCCGCGCGGCGCGGCATTTTGATCAAGGGCGGCGTCTACCTGGAGCAGGCGCGCCGGCTGCGCGTGATGGCGCTGGACAAGACCGGCACGCTGACCGAAGGCAAGCCGCGGCTGGTGGCGCAAGAAGGCCTGTCGACGGCGCTGCCCGCGGCGCGGGTGTGGGCCATCGCCGGCAGCCTAGCCGCGCGCTCGGACCATCCGGTGTCGCAGGCGCTGGCCGCCGGGCTGCGGGCCGAAGCGCTGGCGGTCGACGACTTCGCCGCCGAGCCCGGCCGCGGTGTGCTGGGGCTGATCGAGGGCCGCGCCTACCGCCTGGGCAACCACCGCTGGATGCACGAGCGCGGGCTGTGCTCGCCCGCCATCGAAGCGGCGCTGCAGGCGCACGAAGCCCAGGGCCGCACGCTTTCACTGTTAGCCGACGACGGCGGCGTGCTGGCGCTGTTCGCGGTGGCCGACACGCTCAAGCCCGGCAGCCGCGCGGCCATCGAAGAGTTGCGCGCGCTGGGCCTGCGCTGCCTGATGCTGACCGGCGACAACCCGACCACGGCGCGCGCCATCGCGCAGCCGCTGGGCATTGGCGAGGTGCAGGCCGAATTGCTGCCGCAGGACAAGCTGCAGGCCGTGCAGGCGCTGGCCGCCACGCAACCCGTGGGCATGGTGGGCGACGGCGTCAACGATTCGCCCAGCCTCGCGGCGGCCACGGTCGGCTTCTCGATGGGCGGCGCCGGCACCGACATCGCCCGCGAAGCCGCCGACGTGTTGATCATGAACGACGACCTGCGCCGCGTGCCCGAGACCATCCGCCTGTCGAAGAAGACGCACGCCGTGCTGTGGCAGAACATCTCGCTGGCGCTGGGCATCAAGGCGCTGTTCTTCGTGCTGGCGCTGCAGGGCAGCGCGACGATGTGGATGGCCGTGTTCGCCGACATGGGCGCCAGCCTGCTGGTGGTGGGCAACGGCCTGCGGCTGCTGCGCGGCGTAACGGCGGCTTAACGGCGACGTGACGGCGGCGTGACGGCGGCGGCGTGAAGTTGTGCAAACGGGCTGGACGGCGATCTATTTAAGATATATCTTAGAACCATCGAAACCAAACCCGAATCAACATGCACGTCCCCTTCAAATCTCCCTTCAACGCTTCCTACAACGATCGATTCCAGGCGCCCGGCGGTGGCGGCCGCGGCGCGGCGCGCTGGGCCGCCGGCGGCGACGGCCCGCGTGGCGGCCGCGGTCCCCGTGGCGACCGTGACGAACGCGGTGGCCCTGGCGGCGACCGCGGCGACCGCGGCGGCCGCGGTGATCGCGGCGATGGCCCGCGCGGCCACCACCGCGGCGGACCCGGCGGCCCCGGCCGTGGCGGCCGCATGTTCGAGCAAGGCGCCATCAAGCTGCTGGCGCTCGGCGTGCTGGCCGAGCGGCCGTGCCATGGCTACGACCTCATCAAGGCCATCGAAGACCTGGTCGGCGGCGACTACAGCCCGAGCCCCGGCGTGATCTACCCGACGCTGGCCTACCTCGCCGACATGGGCTGGGCCACCGCCGCCGACGACGCGGGCGGCCGCCGGCAGTACACCATCACCGCCGGCGGGCGCGAGCAGCTCGAACGCCAGCGCGACGAACTCGCGGCCTTGCAAGACCGCTTGCGCGGCGTGCGCCGCGAGGCCAGCGCGCGCGGCGCGCCGGAGATCCAGCGCGCGATGGACAACCTCAAGGCGACGCTGCGCGTGCGCTTCGCTCGAGGGCCGGCCGCCACGTCCGGCACGGCCGATGCCGAACTGATCCGCCAGGTGGCCGCGCTGATCGACGCCGCCGCCGCCGGCATCGCCAGGCTGTGACGCCGCGGCGCTGAAGCCGCCGGCGCTCCCACGCGCAGGCCCGGCGGCCCGCCGCCTGCAACCTTTGGCCAGCAGCGCTAGCATGGCCCGGACGGACGTCGCAGGCAGGGGGTGCCGGCGCCGCCGCGGAGGGGACCAGCCATGAGCCAGCCCGACGTGCTCGATTGCAGCTTGCAGCCGCCGACCGAGCGCGCCTCGTACTGGGAAGACGGGGTGCAGCGCCTGATGGCCTGCCACGTCAAGGCCGAGCCGCTGGAACGCGGCCAGCCGCTGGTGTCGCTGCTGGAGAAGCTCGAACTCGGCGAGCTGACCTTGTTCTCGATCCGCGGCAGCGCGCAGCGCGCATGGCTGCAGCCGCCGAGCAGCTTTCGCGGCCTGATGCTGATGACGCCGCTGGCCGACGGCGGCTGGCTGGCCGATGAGGCGCAGACGCCGATCCGCGCCGGCCACGCCTATTTGCTGGACCCGCAGCGGCCCTGGGTGATGAACCTGACGCGCGCTTTCGAGCACCGCGTGCTGATGCTGCCCGACAGCCTGGCCCGATCGGCGCGCAACCTGCTGGCCGGCGCCGCGCAGGCGGTGATGCCGCTGCAAGGCTGCGGCGAGCTGTTCGGCCACCTGCTCGGCGCCGCCTTCGCGCAGGCGAAGGCGCGCTCGCTCAGCGCCAGCTCGATGGCGACGGTGGCGCGCACGCTGGTCGACCTGCTCGACGCGGCGATCGGCGACGCCGGCGCTTCCTCGGCGCGCACGCATGCGCGGCTGGCCGCCTTCCACCGGCGGCAGATCCGCGAGTACGCGCTCGGCCGGCTGCACGATCCCGAACTGGACGTGCACGCCATTGCGCGCGCGGTGCGGCTGTCGGTGCGCTACGTGCACCACCTGTTCAGCGCCGAAGACCAGTCGCTGATGCGCTGGATCTGGTCGCGGCGGCTCGAACGCTGCCTGCAGCAACTGCAGGCCGGCGCCGGCTCGGGCCTGCACGTCAGCGACGTGGCCTATGCCTGGGGCTTTCGCGACCCCAACCACTTCAGCCGACTGTTCCGCCAGGCCTACGGCAGCTCGCCCAGCGCCGTCGCCACGCGCACGCCCGTGCGTCGCGACGACAACGGCGACAGCGCCTGAATAACGCGCTACATCGTGTACTGCAGGAACACGCCGAACAGCGTGGCGCGGTAGCGCGTCGGCCCCAGGTCGATGTAGGTGGCCGGCAGCAGGCCGCCGGTGTTCGCCGACAGCATCGGCGTCAAGCCCGTGTAGTGCCAGTCGGCGATGCGCATCTCTTCGTAGCGCGCCAGCAGGCGCAGGCTGAGACTGGGGCTCAGCCGCCTGGCGAAGCTGGCCTGCACCGCGTTGATGCGGTAGCTCATGTCGGGGAAGGCGTTGCCCAGCGCGGCGACGGCGGCGCCGGGCGTGCCCAGCAGCGCGCCGCCGGGGTCGAGGTAGGCGTAGCCCAGCCCGCTGGTCGACCGCGTGTGCGTGGCGCTGACGTCGGCCACGCCGAACGAGAAGGCCTTCTTGAAGCCGAGGCCCAGCACCTCGGTGCGGTCGCGGCTGTCGGCGGTCCAGATGTTGTTGGTCAGGTAGACCGGGCCGCCGTAGTTGCCCGCGCCCACGGTGCCCGGCGCGTCGTTGACGTTGGCCTGCGCGTAGTGGTTGCGCTGGTACGACAGGAAGGCGTAGGCGGTGGCGCCGTCGGACGGCGTCCAGTTCGCGTCGAGGTTGACCGAGTCGTCGCGCTGCTGGTCGATGCGGCCGAACTCCGAGCCCCAGTCGATGCGCCGCAACTGCACCGCGGCGCCGACGTCGACATCGCCCGCCACCGGGTAGTTGACGCGCACGTTCAGCGTGTGCTGGCGCCGGTCGGCGAGGTCGAACTTGCGCAGTTCTTCCAGCGTGTGCGGGATGCCGGGGTCGACCGCGCCGGGCAGGCTGGTGGTGTAGAACTCGGCGTAGGGGTCGGAGTTGTAGGCGCTGCCGCCGCGGTCGGCGTATTCGTAGCTGGCGCGCAGCGTGCCGTCGCCGAGGCCGCGCATCGTCAGGCCCAGCTTGATGCGGTCGTCGTGCGTCAGCTTGCGCTCGCGGTAGCGGCGCCGCATGTCTTCGCGCTCGTACGACAGGTTCAGCGTCGTCAGCCGCGCCAGGCGCCAGTCGGCATCGAGCTTGAAGTTGGTCTGGCTGCCGTCGAACGGAATCGAGCGGTAATGCCACAGCGGCGACTGCGGCGAGTAGATGCCGCCTTCGAACGGCACCACCGTGCCCTGCGCGCCGCCCAGCGCCAGGTAGCCGTACTGGCCGGTGATCGGGTTGTAGGCCGTGTAGTGGCTGTGGTTGCGCGTGTCGGAAAAGCGCAGCTTGGCGCGCACCGTCAGCGCGTCGGCGGGCACGAACGAGGCGTTGAGGTCGACCAGGCTGGTGTCGATGCGCGCATTCGCACTGCGCTGCGACAGCGCATCCGTGGTCGCCCAGTCGGCGTAGTTCCAGCTGGCGCCGGGAATCGGCAGGCCGCCGAGGCCGGTGGTGTTGACCGATGGCGCCAGCAGGTCCTCGTTCTGCAGCATGCGGCCCATCGACACCGTGGCGTTGAAGCGCGCCCGCGCCCATTCAGGCACCGAATGCGACAGCTCGGCCTGCAGCGTGTAGGCCTGGTTGCTGGGCGTCAGCGCCATCTGGCCGCGCAGCAGGTTGGCCGTGTACGGGTTGGCGCCGATCACCGAGCCGACGTTGAACGGGTTCTCCCAGGTCAGCGAGGCATGGTCGTTCTGGAAGATCGAGGCCGAGGCGATCAGGTTGAACTGCGTGCGCGCGTTGGCGTATTGCAGCCGCGCGCTGATGTCGTGGGTGCGCTGGTCGATCGGCTCGATCAGCTCGCTGGTGCCGCCGACCAGCGAGCCGCCGAGGCTGAGCGGGAAGAACATCGCGCCGCCCATCGGGCGGCTGCCGTTGCGCTGCTCCACCGTGTAGGCCGCGTAGACCGACCAGCGTTCGTCGATGCGGTGCTCGTAGCGCAGGCCGCCGCGGTGGCGCTCGACCGCGAAGGTGTAGCCGTCGCCGGCGTTGGCGGCAGCCTCGATCGCCGTCAGCGAATTGGCGCCGGGCTTCAGGCTGGACGGCAGCGTCAGCGTGTCGCTGCCGCCGCCCAGGAAATAGGTGCGCCCGGCGCCGAGCGTGTGCGGAATCTGGTTGATGAAGGCTTCGATGCTGTAGTCGTTGTAGCGCCCGTACTCCATGCTGACGAACTGGTCGCGGCGGCCGAGGTTGGAGCCCGACAGCGAGAAGTGCCGCGCGTCGGCCGCGCGTTCCGCCTCGAAGCTGAACCAGCTGAGCGCCAGGCCGTTGTTCCAGTCACGGTACTGGCGGAACGCCGGGTTCGCCAGGCCGCCGCTGCCGCCCCACAGGCCGACCTCGACCGACAAGCCGTACTGCCAGCCGTCGCTGCCGTCGCGCAGCGGCCGATGGACGGGAAGGTTGTCGTAGCGCAGCCCGGTGGGCGTGTGCGAGCCGCCCGGGCGGAAGGTGCCGATGGCGCTGTCGCCGCTGGCCAGGCCGGGGTCTTGCCCGGTCGGCACCAGGCCGTTGCCGAGCAGCGTGTCGGCGCCGAGCGCCGAGTCGGCGTGCGCCGCCGGCAGGCCCAGCGCGATGACGGCGGCAGCGGCCAGGGGCGCGAGCGCGAGGCCGCGGACCGGAAGGGCAATCGATGCTGGCATGGCGCTTCTCAACGGTGGAACCGGACGCCGTTCGGGCTGTTGCTGCCGTGGATCTGCGTGTGGCAGTTCTGGCAGCTGCGCGCCAGCAGGCGTTCGTTGATGTTCTCGACCGCGCCGCCGGGCAGTTGCTGCGCGGTGAACAAATCGTTGGGATGGCGGGTGCTGCTGTGGCACTGCTGGCACAGCACCGGGCGCGACACGACCAGCAGCTTGTCGTGGTTCGAGCCGTGCGGCGTGTGGCAGTTGAGGCAGTTCTCGCGCACCGGCGCGTGTTCCCACAGGTAGGGGCCGCGCTTCTCGGCGTGGCAGGTGTAGCACAGCTCGTTGGTCGAGTTGGCCTTGAGCAGCGGCGCCGTCGACGAGCCGTGCGGGTTGTGGCAGTCCTCGCACGACATCTTGCCCTCGGGCAGCGGCATGTGCGAGCGCTTGCGGAAGTCGGCGCGCTGCTGCTGGTGGCAGCTGTAGCAGGTCTCCGAGATCGACGGCTTGCGCAGCAGCCCGGTGGCCGAGGCCTTGCCCATCGGGTTGTGGCAGTCGCTGCACGCCAGGTCCACGCGCTCGTGCACCGAGCCGGCCCAGCGGATGCGCTGGCCGCCCTGGTGGCAGCCCAGGCACTGGTTGTTCTGCACCGACACCGGCGTGCCCCATTCGCGCGTGAAGCCGATCAGCGCGCCGTGGTCGGTGGCGTTCTGCACGTGGCGCGAGCCGGGGCCGTGGCAGGCCTCGCAGACCTGCTGCTCCTGCGCGTTGCGCGGGTTCAGCCGGAAGGCCTTGAAGTGCCTGGTGTGCGCGAAGTTCTGGCCTTCCTTGGCATGGCAGTTGGTGCAGGCCTTCTCGCCGACGTAAGTGGCCGGCGGCGGCGGCGCCCCGGCCGCCGGCTGCGCCACCGCCGGGGAGACCACCAGCGCCAGCCACAAGGCCGCGGCCACCCGCCACGGCGCGCGCAGCGGCCACCAGGTCAACGATGCGTTGCGGGAACTTGTCATGGTGGACACAGCATAGGCCCGCGCCCCGCAACGCTCCGCGCACAGGAGTGCGCAGCCGCTAGGCCGAAAGTGCACAGCCGGGCTCGGCGACGATCAGGCGCTGACGGTCGCCCAAGACCAGGTGCCCAGGTGCGGGCCGTCCGGCGCAAGAAGCCATGAGCCGGCGCGCCGTCGTCAGTGCTGCCGCCAGCGTGAATTGGCGCCTCGCCTGCCGATGGCCGACGTGGACAATCGACGGGCGGCCGTCGGTGCGCCGTCGGTGCGCCGTCGACGAGCCGGCGCACGCCGCTCGTCACGAACGTTCAGGCTCCGTTGTCTCCATGATCAAACTTCTCTTCAGCAAGCTCTTTGCCGTCTGCCTGGTGGTCATCGGCATCTTCTTCATGGTGGCCGGGCACAAGAACGCGGCGAAGTTCGCCGCCTTGCGCGATCACGGCAAGACGGCGGCGGCAACCATCGTCAAGCTCGACTGGAAGGAGAAGAAGGCCTCGCATCTGGACGACCAGTACACCGCGCACGTTCGCTTCACCACCGACGACGGCCGCCAGGTGCAGACCGAAGTCCACGTGCCCACCGACCAGGGCCGCGCCATTCGATCCAACATGGCGCCGTCGGCGATGACCGTGCGCTACCTCCCCGAGGCGCCCACGACGCTGTACGACGTCAACAAGGACGACGACTCCGACGCACAGGTCGGCGGCGGCCGCCTCATGGCGCTGATCGGCGCGGGCATGCTGGCCGTCCACTTCCTGCTCGGGCGCCGGCGCCGGCGCTGAGGGCTTGCAGCGCGCTGTCAGAGCAAGGCGATGTCATATCGCTCAGGAGTGGAGTTTTTCTTCTTCTGAATATCGCTTGGAGAGCTTCAGGTCGCGCCTTTCAGTTCTAGCTACCCACCTGGCTACCCAGTGAACACGAGACGGCAAGCGACTGCCTGCGGCGCGTCGGGACACGGGATAGCCGAGGCGAGTTTTCCCTCTTTGTTGAGCCAAAGCTGTGCCCCAAATCTCATGCGATAGCGCCGTTCAGTCCTAAGCCGGTCGTGGAAGTCCGCTGATGTCGAACGAATAGCGCGCGACATGTGGGAGCCATTCGCGGAGCAGTTCGACGTCCGCAGGAAAGCCTGCCGCGTTCGTCAGTGACTGCAAGGCGTCGACAAGGCCCTTGCCAGAGGCAACGCATGCCCTCAGCCGCGAGGATTGGCTCAAGCCCTAACGCCTTGGTTTCTCGGATCTGCCTTACACAAGCGCGACGATGACGCGGGGGCGGCTCAGCCCCACCGCGTCCGGCCGTTCGCGCGGATGTCGTGCAAGTGGTAGACCTTCTCCTCGACATTGTCGAACTTGAAGCTCTTCGGATCTCGGCCCATCATCGGCGCGATCCCGGCCATGCAGATCTGCTGGTCAGAGAACGGTTCTACCGCCACCACGGAGACGCCCAGGAAACAGGCGCCCAACACGGCGGATCGGCATATGACTCTTAACGCGCGGCTTGACTTGACACCCCCAACGTACCAGCTCCTTTGCCAGGCATGCTACCGACCCGGCTTCACGCGCCCGGCTCATCCTCAAACCTAAGGTTGCAGCTTCCCCGATCGCAGGACTACCGTCCTGGTCCTTCGTGTATTCGAGGAGGCCAGCATGACTGACAAGCGCTTCGCCGCGGCCCAAAAGGGCGTTCCCTACGACGCGACGATTCTGTCGCCCCTGGTCTCCCCGGCGAAAAGGAGTGCCCGAGGTGCCATGGCCGCCGCGCCCGCCCGGCGCACAAAGGCTCCAAGCGCAAAGCTGCAGGCCGCGGACGCCGTCCCCGCCGCACCGTTCCTCGCCCCTGGCTCGCTGAGCAACGCGGAGCGCCTGCGCATCCTCAAAGGCTTCGAGGCCGTGATCGAGGGCGTGTACACGCATCTCCCCCTCAAACGCGCCCGCTACGGCTTCGACCCGGTGCAAAGGCTCAGGATCCTGCGTACGCAGATCACCCTCTTCGACGACGACACCTTCCACAAGGAGCTGGCCGCGATCCTCACGGAAATGCGCGACGCCCACACCCGCTACAGCGGACCCATCTCGCTGGCGCACAAGGTGGCAGCGCTGCCTTTCTTCGTCGAGATGATTGGCTCGACCGCGAGTCCAACTTACATCGTCACCAAGGTCGCCCCAGGCCTGGACCCGCAGTTCAAGCCCGGAGTGGTCCTGGAGTACTGGAACGGCGTGCCGATCGACCGCGCCGTGATGCGCCACTCCGACGAGGAGATCGGTGGACGACCCGACAGCCAACGTGCCTGGTCGGTGCAAAGCCTGACGATGCGCTCGCTGCAATACGGGCCGGCTCCCGACGAGCTCTGGGTCATCGTCGGCTACCGGACCACCGACGCCTCCGGCGCGCCGACCGGTGCGGCGCGGGAGCTGCGGGTTCCCTGGCAGATCCTCGACCCCAGCCAGATCGACACCATGTTTTCCGAAGGGCCAGTGGCACAGCGCGCCAAGCTACGCCGCACCCTCGCCGTCAACCCCGCGGCCGCGGCAGTGCGACAAGCCAAGATGCTTCTCTTCGCGCCGCAATCCTTGGTGGGCGAGCAAGCACCGGCACCGCTGGAGGGCAAGGCCACCCAGGGCCTCACCAGCACACCAATCCCGACCGACATCACCAACACCCTCAGGGTGCAGACGCTCGAGGTGGAGGGCGGCCCACCCATCGGCTACCTGCGCATCTGGGGCTTCGACACCCCTCCCGGCCAGTTCATCGAAGAGCTACTCAAAGTGATCCCCAAGCTCCCGCCTGCCGGGCTCATCATCGACGTGCGCGCGAACCCCGGCGGCTACATCCTGGCCGCAGAACTGGCCCTCCAACTGTTCACACCCAAGCGGATCGAGCCAACCCGCTTTTCAGTGCTGGCGACGCCCTTCACGCGGGACATGGCCAGCTTGCCTTCAATGGGAGGGGAACTCGACCCTTGGAGAGAGTCGCTGATTGCTGCGGTGCGCAACGGTGAGCTCTACTCCCAGCCCATCCCGATCACCTCGCCTGCCGATTGCAACGCCATCGGCCAGCTCTACCCTGGACCGGTCGTTCTGGTGGGCGACTCGACCACCTACTCCGCAGGCGATCTGTTCGCCGCCGGCTTCGTCGACAACGACATGGGGCCCTTCGTCTGCGTCGGTGAGGCCACCGGCGCCGGCGGCGCCAACGTCTGGAAGTACACAGACTTGCGCTCGGTGCTGGCTGACTCGGGCCTAGCACTGCCTTCCCTCACCGCCGGCATCGGACTGACGATCTCGTTCCGACGCGCCACCCGCGCCGGGCCGAGCGAAGGCCTGCCCATCGAGGATGTGGGCATCGCCGGCACCCCCTACGCGATGACTCGTGCCGACCTGCTCTCGGGCAACGTCGATCTGCTCAAGCACCTTGTGGCGCTGCTGCGCCAGCAAAAGGCAAGCAACCTGACCTCAGACGTCGACCGGCCAGGCAAGAAGGTCACGTTCACGGCCCAAGGTCTTGACCGTGTCGACCTGTACCTGGACGGGCACCCTGCCAGCAGCACATCCGTCACGGACGGCAAGACAGTGGTCGTCTCGTTCACGGCCAGCAGCAAGCTCGTCGAAGCGGTCGGCTTCAAGTCGGAGGTGGTGCGACAACGGCGCCGCATCGCCCTGAGGTAGTCCGCGGCGCGCTAGTCCCGTAAGCGTGGCCTGGAGGCCCTCTTGACGAGGGGTCTGTCAGGTCAGATGTCGACCACGTGCCGCAGCAGCGCGAAGCCCACCCGCCAGGTGGTGCCGTCACCGGGATCGATCGAGGCGGTGCGCTGGTTGATGCGCACGATGGTCCCGACGACCGTATTGAGGTGCTTGTCCTCGAAGGCCACCTTCTCGCCGCAGCGGAAGTCGTTGCGGCCGGCGCGCGGCGGTGGTGGCGGCTCTGGGGGCGCTGCTGGCCTTGCGGCGCCCGGTGCCGGCGGCTCCACCGCCGTGTAAGGCACCGTCCACGAACTGCGCGTGCCGTCCTCGTGCACGGTCAGTTGTGTGTCCTTCATCGCGATGATCTTGCCCAACCGCATGCGGCCGTCGCGCCAGTCCATGAAGCGAACCGTCTGTCCGATGTGCAGGTCCTTGCGCACCTGCACGATGCGCTTCGGGTCGGCCAGCATGCGCTCGATCACGGAGTTCAACTGGAACAGCTGCAGGTTGCTGGCGTGCTGCAGCACCTCCAGCAGCCGCGGATCGATGCCGGGATCGTTCATGCGACCATCTTGCCGTACTATCGTGGCCGCAGCGGCCGACCGATGTTCCACGGCAGCAACTCGTCGATACGGTTGATCGGATGCTCGGCGATGCGCTCGAACACCTGGCGCAGGTAGTCCTCGGGGTCCAGGCCGTTGAGCTTGGCCGTCTCCACCAGGCTGTAGAACGCCGCCGCGCGTTCGCAGCCGAGCAGACCCTCCAGCCACTGGCGCATCTGCTCGAGCAGCGGTCCAGCGCGCGCCTGGCGCTGTGCCTTGCGCATCTGCGGCGCCTTGCCACGGATGTCGTCCTCGATCTCGTAGAGCGCGCGGATGCGCTGCAGCGCCTGCCCCGCCAGGCTGTTCGGATCCCGGCCCGTGCTCTTGAACAACTCCCACCAGGGCCGGCGGGCATGCGCCCAGCACGCCACCTCCTGGACGTCGCCGCTCGCGTAGATCCGGGGCCAGCCGCTGTACGCATCGGCCTGCAGCGCCCCATTGAACCCGCGCAGGTGCGCCTGCGGATGCTCGCCGCCGCGGTCGGGCGAGTAAACGAACCAGGCCGCACGCGGGGATGCGTCGCCTGCCGGTCGATTGTCGCGCACGTACACCCACAGCCGGCCGGTGCGAGTCTTGCCAGCGCCGGGCGCCAGCACCTTCACCGGCGTGTCGTCACCGTGGATCTTGCCCGCGGCCAGCACGTAGCGCCGGACCGCTTCGATCAGCGGGTCGATCAACTCGTCGCCCTTGTCCACCCAGCCGGCCAGCGTGGAGCGGTCGAGCTCGACGCGCTCGCGCGCGTAGATGCCGCTTTGCCGGTACAGGGGTTGATGGTCGCAGTACTTGGAGACCATGACGTGCGCCATCAACGCCGGCCCCGGCAGTCCCCGGGCAATGGGCCGGCTCGGCGCGGCGGCCTGGAACACGCGCTGGCAGCCCACGCAGGCCAGTTTCGGGCGGATGTGGCGCAGGACAGACGCAGGTCCGAGAGAGCGCCTTCCTTGCTAGCCATCTCCATTTCTCCTGCCCTGCTCTGGGGTCGCTAGCTACCCATCTAGCTACCCAGACAGCTACCCAATCTTGATGTGACAGGCGTTGGCGCGTGGCAATTGAGGCGCGTCGAGACGCCTCGAAAGTCATAGCAAAACGATGTCGTACTGCTCCGGATTCATCGTCGGCTCCGCGCTCAGGCTGATGGGCTTGCCGATGAATTCGCTCAGGCCCGCGAGGTGCACGCTTTCCTCGTCGAGCAGCGTCTCGACGACGGCGGCGCTGGCGACGACGCGGAATTCCCTGGGGTTGAACTGGCGCGCCTCGCGCAGGATCTCGCGCAGGATGTCGTAGCAGACGCTGCGCGCGGTCTTCACCTGGCCGCGGCCCTGGCAGGTGGGGCAGGGCTCGCACAGCATATGGGCCAGGCTTTCGCGGGTGCGCTTGCGCGTCATCTCCACCAGGCCCAGCTGCGTAAATCCGCTCACCGTGGTGCGCGTGCGGTCGCGGCTGAGCTGCTTGCGGAACTCGGCCAGCACGGCCTGCTGGTGCTCTTCGCGCGCCATGTCGATGAAGTCGACGATGATGATGCCGCCCAGGTTGCGCAGCCGCAGCTGGCGCGCGATGGCGCCGGCCGCTTCGAGGTTGGTCTTGAAGATGGTGTCGTCGAAGTTGCGCGCGCCGACGAAGCCGCCGGTGTTGACGTCCACCGTGGTCAGCGCCTCGGTCTGGTCGAAGATGACGTAGCCGCCGCTCTTCAGGTCGACGCGGCGCGACAGCGCGCGCGCGATCTCTTCCTCGATGCCGAAGAGGTCGAAGATCGGCCGCTCGCCCTTGTAGTGCTCCAGCTTGGCCACGGCGCCGGGCATGTAGGTCTCGCCGAAGGCGTGCAGCGCGTCGAACTGCATCTTGCTGTCGATGCGGATGGCCTGCGTGGCCTCGGTGCTGAGGTCGCGCAGCACGCGCTCGGCCAGGCTCAGGTCCTGGTGCAGCAGGCTGCCCGCCGGCAGGCAGTGGCTGCGCTCGCGGATCAGCTCCCAGGCCTTGCGCAGGTAGGCGATGTCGTCGGCCAGCTCGGTGTCGCTGGCTTCCTCGGCGTTGGTGCGCAGGATGAAGCCGCCGCCGCCACCGTCTTCCGGCCGGCCCACCAGCGCCAGCATGCGGCTGCGCAGCTGGTCGCGCAGCTCGGGGCTGCCGATCTTCTGGCTGATGCCGATGTGGTTGTCCTGCGGCAGGAAGACCAGCATGCGCCCGGCGATGCTGATCTGCGTGGACAGCCGCGCGCCCTTGGTGCCGATGGCGTCCTTGATGACCTGCACCGTCAGCGTCTGGCCTTCGAAGACCTGCCGCTCGATCGGCGGCAGCGGGTCGCCGCGGTTGCCGCCGCCGTTCCAGCCGCCCGAATGCGGGTGCAGGTCGGCCACGTGCAGGAAGGCCGCGCGCTCCAGCCCGACGTCGACGAACGCGCTTTGCATGCCCGGCAGCACGCGCACCACCTTGCCCAGGTAGACGTTGCCGACCTGGCCGCGCTCGAGGGTGCGCTCGATGTGCAGTTCCTGCACGGCGCCGTTCTCGATGATCGCCACCCGCGTCTCCTGCGGGGCCCAGTTGATCAGGATGTCTTGGCTGGCCATGTGGCGCAGTCTAGAACGGACAACGGCGAAGGCCCGGTCCTTGCGGGCCGGGCCTTCGGATGGGCGGGGTCGCCGGGGGGCGTCGGCTTCGGCGTCGGCTCCAGCGGCGGCTTCAGCCGCGGCGGCGGCGGCGTGCGATGCCGGCGCCTGCCGCCGCCAGGGCCAGCAAGGCCAGCGAGGCGGGCTCGGGCACGGTGCTGCCGGCGGTCGTGTTGACGGTGACGCGCAGGTTGTCCATGCCCCACGCTTCGTCGTCGCCGCCCTGCCAGCCGTTGCCGCCGACCTGCCAGCCGAAGGTGATGGACGATGCGGTGTGCGCGATCGTCAGCGCCGGGTCGCCGGTCATGTCGGCGATGCTGTCGCTGTAGTAGTAGTTGACGTCGAACTGGGTGTACGCCGCCACCAGCTTGCCGCCGCCGATCTGCGTGATCCCGCCGGACGCGTTGTCGTACGTGTAGTTGCCGACCACCACGCCGTCGATGGAGAAGGTCAGCAGGTCGGGCGTGACCGTGCCGTTGATGCTGTCCCACGAATCGAGGAAGGCCAGCAGGTAACCCAGGCTCAGGCTGGTGTGCGCCGGCAGGTTGGACAGCGTCAGCGTCGTCTCGCCGGTGGTCGAATTGCGGAAGACGTTGCCGTAGGTGGCGTTGTACGCCGGGTCGGTGGCCTGCAGGCCGCCGCCGGCATCGCTGAAGACCGCCGTCGTGCCACCGGCGGTGACGGCCGGCGCATCGAAATTGTTCGAATACACCGTGACCGTGGCGGCCGCGGCCGGCAAGGCGCACGCGGTGGCGGCCGCCAGGGCCAAGGCATGGAGACGCTTGAACATCGACATCACTCCCTCGTCGCAGACCCGGCGGGTCGCTGCGGAAAATTCTAGGAGCGGCCGTCGCCGCCGACGGAGCCCCGCCCCCCCCGGTTCGAGGGTGCCAACGGCGCCATCGGCAGCGCCACGCGCGCGGCGGCCAGCAACTGCGCCGTCTCGAACAGCGGCAGGCCCATGATGCCGCTGTGGCTGCCGTCGATGCGGCGGATCCAGCCGGCGATGGCGCCCTGGATCGCGTAGGCGCCGGCCTTGCCCATCGGTTCGCCGCCGGCGACGTAGCGTTCGATCACCGCGGGCGGCAGCGGCGCCAGGTGCACGCGCGATTCGTTCAGCAGCAGCCGCCGCTGCCGGCCGCGCGCACCCCAGGCCAGCGCCACCGCGGTCAGCACGCGGTGGCCGCGGCCCGACAGCGCGGCCAGCATCGCCGCCGCATCGGCCGCGTCGCGCGGCTTGCCGAGGATGCGCCGGCCCAAGGCCACCGTGGTGTCGGCCGCGAGGATGGGCGCCGGCGGCAGGCCGCGCTCGCGCGCTCGCCGTTGCGCGGCGGCCAGCTTGGCCAGCGTCACGCGCTGCACGTAGTCGCGCGGCCACTCGCCGGCGCGCTCGGCTTCCAGCGCCTCGGCGTCTTCGTCGGCGGCGGCCAGCAGCGGGCGGTGCGCCACGCCCAACTGATCAAGCAACTGGGCGCGGCGCGGGCTCTGGCTGGCCAGGTAGACGAAGTCGTGCTGGCGCGGCAAGTGCATGGCGGCGATTGTGGCGTGCCGCGCCACCGAGGCCGGCCTGCGTGGTTCAATGCGGCGATGGCTCTGACCTACCACCGCATGCGCCTGCGCCACGCGCGCCGGGTGCTGCTGCTGGCGCTGCGCCGCTGGGGCTGGCGCTCTGGCTGCTGCGCGCACGCCCTGCGGCGCCGGCGGCCACGGCCGTGCTGGCCGCCCTGGGTTGGGTGCTGGCGCTGGGGCTGGCCCTGGCGCTGGGGCTGGCGCTGATGGGCTGGACGCGGCGTCGCGCTGCGCGGCCCGCTCGGCTCATCGCCACGAAGACACGGCCGGACGCGATCGCCGCCGTTCGCCCGCGTCACTGGTCGCATGCCTTGCTGTGGCTGCCGCTGCGGCGCCGCGCCGGGCGCGGCAGCGCCTTGCTGCTGTTGCTGGGCGGCGCGGCCATGCCGGCGCTGGCGGCCAGCCCCTGGGCCGATCCGGCCGTGCAAGGGCCGGGCTTGGCCGTGCTGGCCTTGTTGTCGCTGCCGCTGGTGGCCTTGCTGCGCCAACGCCTGCGGCAGATGCACTCGCCTTGGCAGGCGGCCGGCGCCGCGCTGCCGCTGGCCGCCCGCCAGTTGGAACGCGCCGGCGCCGCCGTGGCCTTGCTGCCGCTGCTGCTGGCGCTGCCGGTGCTGGCGGTGACGCTGGCCGGCGTCGGCGCGCGCGCGCTGCCGGCGCTGTTGTATGGGCTGGTGCTGATCGCCAGCAGCTTGATTCAAGCGTTGGCTTCGAACGACGAGGCGCCCGCCACGCGCGCCATGCGCTGGCTGCTTTGCGCCGCGCTGCTGTGCGCCACGGCCTGGGAATCGGTGCCGGCATGACGGCCGCCCTGCTCAGCGCCGAAGGCTTGAGCTTCGGCTGGCCGGGCCGGCCCTTGTTCCGGCACTGGTCGCACGCCTTCGGCCCCGGCCTGACCTGGGTGCAGGGTGGCAACGGCAGCGGCAAGACCACGCTGCTGAAGCTGCTGGCCGGCGCGCTGACGCCCGCGGCCGGCACGCTGCGCTGCCGCGGCATCGCCGCGCACGAGGCGCCGCTGGACTACCGGCGCCAGCTGTTCTGGAGCGGCGCCGAGCCCATCGCCTTCGGCCATCTGAAGCCGGCGGAGTACTTCGACTTCATCGCCGGGCTGTACCCGACGCTGCAGCCGCAGGCGCTGCCGGGCTGGGTGGAAGCCTTGGGGCTGACGCCGTTTCTCGGCCGCCGCATCGACCAGTTGTCCACCGGCAGCGGGCGCAAGCTGGGGCTGTGCGTGGCGCTGGCGGTGGGCACGCCGGTGCTGCTGCTCGACGAGCCGCTGGCCGCGCTGGACCTGCGTTCGGCCCGCGTGGTGAGCCAGGCCCTGGCGGCGCTGGCCGACGACGGCAGCCGCTGCTGCATCGTCACCAGCCACGAGCCGCTGGGCAGCGCCGAAGCGCGCGCGCAGCGGCTGGACCTGGATGCGCTGCTCGCCGACGGCGGCTATTCGCGGTGATACGGATGCCCGTCCAGCAGCGACCAGGCGCGGTACAGCGCCTCGGCCAGCAGCACGCGGGCGAAGGCGTGCGGCAGCGTCAGGTCCGACAGCCGCAGGCTTTCGTCGCACGTTGATTTCAGCGCCGGCGCGATGCCGTCGGGGCCGCCGATCAGCAAGGACACGTCGCGCCCGTCGCCGCGCCAGAAGGCCAGCCGCTCGGCGAGTTGCGCGCTGCTCAGCCGGGTGCCGTGCTCGTCCAGCAGCACGCGGCGGGCGCCGCGCGCGTCTTTCAGCAAGGCGGTCTCGAAGCGCTGCGCTTCGGCCTGCATGCATTGCGCCGCCGATTTGCCGCCGCTGCGCGGCTCGGCCTTCAGCGCCTTCAGCTCCAGCCGCATCTCGGGCGGAAAGCGCTTGGCGAAGTCGGCCCAGGCCTCGTCGGCCCAGGCCGGCTGGCGCTGGCCGACGGCCACCACCAGCAGCTTCATGCGCTCAAGGCCGGCGGGCCGGCGTCTTGCGGGCGGCGGGCTTCTTCGCCGCGGACTGCTTGGCCGCGGGCTTCTTGGGAGCGGCCTGCTTCGGCGCGGCCTGCTTCAGCGCGGCCTTCTTCGCCACGGCATGCCTTGCCGGCGCCTTGCCGGCCGCCGCGGGGCGGCCCGGCGCTGCGCGGCCCGGCGCCTTGCGGGCCGGCGCCTTCTTCGCGGCGGCCTTGCGCGCCGGCGGCGCGGCCTTGCCCGCCTTGGCGGCCGGCTGGCGCGGCGGCGGCGCCGAAGCGTCCTCGCTGGCCTTGGGCAGCGCCACGGCCTTGCCGTCGGCCAGCTTCATCTTCACGGCCTTGCCGCCCCAGATCTCTTCGAGGTGGTAGTAGTCGCGGATGGCCGGCTGCATGATGTGCGCCACCGCGGCACCGCAGTCGACGATGATCCACTCGCCGTTGTCCTCGCCCTCGGTGCGCAGCACGTCCATGCCGCGCTTCTTGACCGACTCGCGCACGCTGGAGGCCAGCGCCTTGGTCTGCCGGTTGCTGGTGCCCGAGGCGATGATCACGCGCTCGAACAGAGGGGACAGGTGCTCGGTGTTGAAGATCGCGATGTTCTGCGCCTTCACGTCTTCGAGGCCATCGACGATGGCCCGTTGCAGCTTGCGGATGTCCATTCAGCTCCCGGTTCAGGGGCGATACAGCCCGTGCTGGTCAATATAACGCGCCACCTCGGGCGGCACCAGATGGCCGATACGCTCCCCGCGCGCCACGCGCGCGCGGATGTCGGTGGCCGCGATGTCCTGCAGCGGCAGCGGCAGCGCGCGGTGCGGGTGGCGCTGCACCTCGGGGTCGACGGCCAGCAGCGGCCCCGGGCGGTTGGCCACCGCCAGCGTCACGCGCGCCAGCAAGTCCTGCCAGCCGGCCCAGGTGTGCAGGCCGGCGTACTGGTCCTGGCCGATCAGCAGCACGAGTTGCGCGCCGGGCATCTCGGTCTGCAGTTCGCGCACCGTGTCCAGCGTGTAGCTGGGGCCCTGGCGCAGCAGCTCGCGGCGGTCGAGCGCAAAGCGCGGCTCGTCGGCGATGGCCAGCCGCAGCATCGCCTCGCGGTCGGCGGCCGGGCTCAGCGTGCGCGCCTTCTGCCAGGGCTGGCCGGCGGGAATCCACAGCAGGCGGTCGAGCTGCAGTTCGTCCAGCGCCAGCCGCGCCAGCGCCAGGTGGGCGTTGTGGACCGGGTCGAAGCTGCCGCCGAAAAGGCCGACGTGTCCGCTCACGCCGCCTCGTCGGCCCAGTCGCGCGGGCGCAGGAAATCGCTGTACAGCCGGGCCTCGGGCGTGCCGGCTTCGGGTTGCCAGTCGTAGCGCCACTGCACGCGCGGCGGCATGCTCATCAGGATGCTTTCGGTGCGCCCGCCCGACTGCAGGCCGAACAGCGTGCCGCGGTCGAACACCAGGTTGAACTCGACGTAGCGCCCGCGGCGGTAGGCCTGGAAGTCGCGCTCGCGCTCGCCATAAGGCGTGTCGTGCCGGCGCTGCACGATGGGGCGGTAGGCCGGCAGGAAGGCGTCGCCCACGGCGCGCAGCATCGCGAAGCTGCGCTCGAAGCCCAGCTCGTTGAAGTCGTCGAAGAAGATGCCGCCGACGCCGCGCGGCTCGTTGCGATGCTTCAGGAAGAAGTACTCGTCGCACCAGCGCTTGAAGCGCGGGTGCAACTCGGGCCCGAACGGCGCCAGCGCGTCGCGGCAAGTGCGGTGGAAGTGCACCGCATCGGCTTGCACGCCGTAGTAGGGCGTGAGGTCCATGCCGCCGCCGAACCACCATACCGGCGGCGCGCCCTCGGGGCGGGCGGCGAACAGGCGCACGTTCATGTGCACGGTGGGCACGTGCGGGTTGCGCGGGTGCAGCACCAGGCTGACGCCCATGGCCTCGAAAGCGGCGCCGGCCAGGTCGGGCCGGTGCTGGGTGGCCGAGGGCGGCAGGCCCTGGCCGATCACGTGGCTGAAGTTGCAGCCGCCGCGCTCCAGCAGCTTGCCTTCTTCCACCAGCTGCGTCAGCCCGTCGCCTTGCAGGCGGCCGCCGGGCGGGCGCGTCCAGCCGTCGCTGGCGAAGGGCTTGCCGTCGTCGGCCTGCAAGGCTTCGACGATGCGCTGCTGCAGGCCCAGCAGGTAATCTCGAACGGCAACGGTGTCCATCGTCGTCAATGCTTGATGGCGCGGTGGCCGATGTCGTTGCGCCATTGCGCGCCGTCGAAGCGGATCTGGCGCAGGCCTTCGTAGGCGCGCGCCTGCGCCAGGCGCACCGAATCGCCCAGCGCGGTGACGCACAGCACGCGGCCGCCGCTGGTGCGCAGCGTGCCGTCGTCCAGCGTGGTGCCGGCGTGGAAGACCTTCAAGTCTTCGGCCTCGGGCGGGCCGCCGTGGATGGCGTCGCCCTTGCGCGGCGCGAGCGGATAGCCGGCCGCCGCCATCACCACGCCCAGCGCGGTGCGGCGGTCCCACTGGAGCTGCACCTGGTCGAGCGTGCCTTCGGAGGCGTGCATCAGCAGCTCGAAGAGGTCGCTCTTCAGCCGCATCAGGATCACTTGCGCTTCGGGGTCGCCGAGCCGGCAGTTGAACTCCACGGTGCGCGGCTGGCCCTTGGCGTCGATCATCAGCCCCGCATACAGGAAGCCGGTGAAGGCCATGCCTTCGCGCGCCATGCCGTTGAGCGTGGGGTGGATGATGTCCTGCATCACCCGCGCATGCACGTTGGGCGTGACCACCGGCGCCGGGCTGTAGGCGCCCATGCCGCCGGTGTTGGGGCCGCTGTCGCCGTCGCCAATGCGCTTGTGGTCCTGGCTGGTGGCCAGCGCGAGCACGTTCTTGCCGTCGGCCACGACGATGAAGCTGGCTTCCTCGCCGGCCATGAACTCTTCGATCACCACGCGCGCGCCGCCGGCGTTGTGCTGCACGCCCAAGGTGTTGGCCACCAGCATGTCGTCGATCGCGGCATGGGCCTCGGCCAGGGTCGTCGCCACCACCACGCCCTTGCCGGCGGCCAGGCCGTCGGCCTTGATGACGATGGGCGCGCCCTCGGCGTCGACGTAGGCGTGCGCGGCGGCCGCGTCGTCGAAGGTCATCGCGCGCGCGGTGGGGATCTTGTGGCGCTGCATGAAGGCCTTGCTGAAGGCCTTGGAGCTTTCGAGCTGCGCCGCCGCCTGCGTGGGGCCGAAGATGCGCAAGCCGCGCTGGCGGAACAGGTCGACCACGCCGGCGGCCAGCGGCGCTTCGGGGCCGACGACAGTGAGCGCGACCTTCTCGCGCTGCGCAAAGTCGGCCAGCGCCGCCGGCTCGCTGATCGGCACGTTGCGCAGCGTGCCGTCGTGCGCCGTGCCGCCGTTGCCCGGCGCCACGAAGACGGTCTGCACGCGCAGGCTTTGCGCCAGCTTCCAGGCCAGCGCATGCTCGCGGCCGCCGCCGCCGATCACCAGGACTTTCATTCCGACATTAGCGCGTTGTGGAAGACGTCCTGCACGTCGTCGAGGTCCTCGATCACGTCCAGCAGCTTCTGCATCTTCGCGGCGTCGTCGCCCGCCAGCTCCACCGGGTTCTCGGCGCGCATCGTCACTTCCGCGATCTCGGGCTTCAGGCCGGCGGCTTCCAGCGCGTTCTTCACCGCCTCGAAATCGGCCGGCGCGGTCAGCACCTCGATCGAGCCGTCGTCGCCGCTGATGACGTCTTCGGCGCCGGCTTCCAGCGCCACTTCCATCACCCGGTCTTCGCTGGTGCCGGGCGCGAACACGAACTGCCCGCAGTGCTTGAACTGGAAGGCCACGCTGCCTTCGGTGCCCAGGTTGCCGCCGTACTTGCTGAAGGCATGGCGCACCTCGGCCACCGTGCGCACGCGGTTGTCGGTCATGCAGTCGACGATGATCGCGGCGCCGGCGATGCCGTAACCCTCGTAGCGGATCTCCTCGTAGTTGACGCCTTCGAGGTTGCCGGTGGCCTTGTCGATGTTGCGCTTGACGGTGTCGGCCGGCAGGTTGACGGCCTTGGCCTTGTCGACGGCCAGCCGCAGCCGCGGGTTGGCCGCGGGGTCACCGCCGCCCTGGCGCGCCGCGACCATGATCTCGCGGATCACGCGCGTCCACGCCTTGCCGCGCTTTTCGTCCTGGCGGCCCTTGCGGTGCTGGATGTTGGCCCATTTGGAATGTCCGGCCATGGTGCTTCTTCGGCTCCTGACCGCGCCTGGCGCGGTGCTGCTGGGGTGCGGGATTCTACCGAGGGCCCCCAGGTCCGGGCTGCGCCCGGCCCGCCCCCCGAGGGGGATCAAGTTGACCGGCGGAGCCGGATCAACTTGAGAGGGCCCCCAGGTCCGGGCTGCGCCAGGGTCGCCCCCCTTGCGCCACACTGCGGCCTCATGACCGCGCCCGCCGCCCCCTTGCGCGAGACGCTGGCCGGCGTCGTCGGCTCGCTGGCCACGCTGGCGCTGATGGTCTCGCAGGCGCTGGTGGCGCATGCGCCGCTGGGCGCCGGCGGCGCGGCCAGCGGGCTGGCGGCCACCGCGGTCACCTGCGGGCTGGCGGCCGTGGCCTACGCGCTGTTCAGCCGCGCCGCGCTGCCGGCCGCCGGGCCCAGCATGACGACGGCGCTGATCCTCGCCGGCTTCTTCGCCGGCCAGATGGCGGCGCGGCCCGACGCCGCGTGGGCGCTGGCCGCCGGCGGCCTGGCCTTGATGTTGAGCGGATTGCTGCAGGTGGCCGGCGCCCTGTTCGGGCTGGCGCCGCTGGTGCGCCAGGTGCCGCGGCCGGTGCTGGCCGGCTTCATCAACGGCGTGGCGCTGCTGATGGCGATCAGCCAGGTGCCATTGCTGCTGGGGCTGCCGGCGGGCACGCCGCTGGCGCGCTGGCTGTCGCCGGCCTGGCAGCCCGGCGCGCTGGCGCTGGGCCTGGGAACCATGGCGCTGATCCTGCTGCTGGACCGCCGCCGCCCCGGCCTGCCCTGGGCCCTGCTGGCGCTGGTGCTGGGCAGCGCGGCATACGCCGCGGCGCAGGCGCTGTGGCCCGGCGCGGCACTCGGCGCGGTGGTCGGGCCGGTGCCGGCGGCCTGGCCACAGCCGCTGGCGCTGGCGCCGCTGTTCGCACCCGACGGCTGGGCGCGACTGCTGGCGCAGGGCGACGCGGTGGTCGGCACCGCCGTCGTGCTGGCGCTGATCGGCAGCCTGGAGTCGGCGCTCAACCGCCAGGCGCTGGACCCCTTGCTGCAGCAGCGCCACGATCCGCGGCACGAGTTGCTGTCGATCGGCGCGGCCAACGTGCTGTGCGGCGTGCTGGCCGGGCTGCCCGCGGTGGCGCAGCTGGCGCGCGCCGGCGCCATCCACCGCGCCGGCGGCCGCGGCGCGCTGGCCGCCGCGGCCGGCGGGTTGGCGCTGCTGCTGGTGTTCGTGGCCGCCGCGCCGCTGGTGGCGCCGCTGCCGCTGCCGGTGCTGGCGGCCATCGTGATCGTCATCGCCTGGGGCATGCTGGACCGCTGGACGCTGCGCCTGCTCAACCCCTGGAAGCGCGGCAGCCACGCCAGCGGCTTGCGCGGCGGGCTGGCGGTGATGGCGCTGGTGTGCGCCGTCACGCTGTGGCGCGGCTTCACCGTCGGCGTGGCCGCCGGCGTGCTGCTGTCGATGGCGGTCTTCATCGCGATGATGAACCGCTCGCTGCTGCGCACGCGCGCCGACGCGGCCGAGCGCCCGTCGCGCCGCGTCTACCCGGCGGCGCTGGAAGAGCGGCTGCAGCCGCTGCGCCGCAGCGCCGTGCTGTGGGAGCTGGAAGGCGCGCTCTTCTTCGGCAACGCCGACCGATTGCAGTCGCTGGCCGACACGCTGCAGCCCGACGCGCGCGTGCTGGTGATCGACCTGCGCCGCGTCAGCTCGATCGACGAAAGCGGCGCCGCGGCGATGGCCGCGCTCGGCCAGGCGCTGGACCGGCGCGGCGTGCCGGTGCTGCTGGCCGGGCTGGCGCCGGCCTCGGCGCCGGCGCAGGCGCTGGCCGTGATCGCCGACGAACTGCCGCTGTGGCCCGACGCCGACCGCGCGCTGGAAGCCGCCGAGCGCCGCCTGCTGGGCGCGCAGGCCGACGCGCTGCTGGCCCCCACCGCGCCGGCCGACAGCCTGCTGCTGCAGGGCCTGCCGCCGGCCTGGCAGGCGCTGGTGATGGCTCGGCTGCAGCCGCTGTCGCTGGCGATGGGCCAGCGCCTGTTCAGCCGGGGGCAGGCGGCCGATGCGCTGTACCTGCTGTCGGCCGGCTCGGTGAGCATCGTCGACGACGACGGCCGGCGGCTGGTCAGCGTCTCGCCGGGCATGATGTTCGGCGAGGCCGGGCTGCTGCAGGGCGGCACGCGCAGCGCGCATGCCGAGGCCGACCAGCCGGCCCTCGTGCACCGGCTGTCGCTGCACGACCTGCAGGCGCTGCAGCAGCAGCACCCCGAGCTGCTGGCGGCGCTGTACCGCAACCTCGCGGTGTTCGTGTCGTCGCGGCTGCGGACGGTGACCGGTGCGTGGTGGGCGAGCCAGGCCTGACGGCCTGGGCCGCACCAATCAGGCCTGACGACCTGAGTCGCCCAAGGCAGGCCTGAACTAGACTGCCCGCCACCGCACCGCCGCCTTCGGAGCCCGTTCATGAGTGACCCCATCCTCGTCGCCCAGCACGGCGACGTCGTCTGCGAACTGCTGCCGGCGCTGGCCAACCGCCACGGCCTGGTCACCGGCGCCACCGGCACCGGCAAGACCATCACGCTGCAGAAGCTGGCCGAGAGCTTCAGCGCCACCGGCGTGCCGGTGTTCCTGGCCGACGTGAAGGGCGACCTGACCGGCATCACCCAGGCCGGCACGGTGTCGCCCAAGATGGCCGCGCTGCTGAAGGAGCGCGGCCTGCCGACGCCCGAGCCGGTGAAGTGCCCGGCCACCTTGTGGGACGTGTTCGGCGAGCAAGGCCACCCGGTGCGCGCGACGGTCAGCGACATGGGCCCGCTGCTGCTGGCGCGCATGCTGGCGCTCAACGAGATCCAGGCCGGCGTGCTGAACCTCGTGTTCAAGATCGCCGACGACAACGGCCTGCTGCTGCTGGACATGAAAGACCTGCGCGCGATGCTGCAGTACGTGGGCGACAACGGCAGCCAGTTCACCACCGAGTACGGCAACATCAGCGCCGCCTCGGTCGGCGCCATCCAGCGCGGGCTGCTGCAGATCGAAGAGCAAGGCGGCGACAAGTTCTTCGGCGAGCCCATGCTCGACATCGCCGACTTCATGCAGACGGTTGATGGCAAGGGCGTCGTCAATGTCCTGGCCGCCGACAAGCTGCTGAACGCGCCGCGGCTCTACGCGACCTTCCTGCTGTGGATGCTGAGCGAGCTGTTCGAGCGCCTGCCCGAGGTGGGCGACCTCGACAAGCCCAAGCTCGTGTTCTTCTTCGACGAGGCGCACCTGCTGTTCAAGGACGCGCCCCAGGTGCTGGTGGAGCGCATCGAACTGGTGGTGCGCCTGGTGCGCAGCAAGGGCGTGGGCGTGTACTTCGTGACGCAGAACCCGCTGGACGTGCCCGACAGCGTGCTGGCGCAACTCGGCAACCGCGTGCAGCACGCCTTGCGCGCCTTCACGCCGCGCGACCAGAAGGCGGTGAAGAGCGCCGCCGACACCATGCGCCCCAATCCGAAGTTGGGCGACATGGCCGCGGCCATCACCGAGCTGGCGGTCGGCGAGGCCTTGATCAGCTTCCTCGACGCCAAGGGCCGGCCCAGCGTCACCGAGCGCGTGTTCGTGATCCCGCCGGGCAGCCAGATCGGGCCCATCACGCCCGAGCAGCGCCAGGCGCTGATCGCCGGCTCGCTGGTCGCCGGCACCTACGAGAAGACGGTGGACCGCGAATCGGCGTACGAGAAGCTCAAGGGCCGCGCGGGCGCGGCCGGCGGCGGGAGTGGTGGCAACGGCAGCGCCACCGCCACCTCGGCACCGCTCAATTTGCCGGGCAGCACGCCGGCCGGCGAGGCCGGCGGCGGCATGATGGACATGGTCAAGGACGCGATGTTCGGCACCGTCGGCCCGCGCGGCGGGCGCAAGCCGGGGCTGGTGGAATCGGCCGCGCAATCGGCCGTCAAGAGCATCGGCTCGTCGCTGGGCCGCGAGCTCATCCGCGGCGTGCTGGGCTCGCTGCTCGGCGGCGGGAAGCGGCGCTGAGCGGCGCGGCCGCCACCGCCGTCGGCGCCGCTGGTGGCGGTGCCGCATCCCGCAGCCCTTCCAGCACCGCCAGCACCTGCTGCACCGCGCCGTCGTCGCCGCCGCTGCGGTGCGCCAGCGCCAGTGGCCGCCACAGCGCGGGCTTGAGCGGCCGCACCTCGATGCGCGCCTCGGGTGCCGGCGCGCTGGCCTCGTGCGGCAGCAGCGCGGCGCCGTAGCCGGCGGCCACCAGGCTCTTGATCGCGTCGTTGTAGTTCAGCTCGATGCGCGCCTTCGGCCGCTGGCCGGCGCGCGCGAACCAGTCGGCCGTCAGCCGCGCCAGCCGCGTGCTGCCGTCGTTGAGGATCAGCGGGCGCTGTGCCAGCCAGGCCGGCGCCAGCGTCTTCGGCGCGGCCCAGGCGGCGGGCACGAAGGCCAGCACCGGGTCGCGCCGCCAGGGGCGCACCTGCACGCCGGCCAGCGGCGGCTGCGGCAGCGCGACGATGCCCACATCCAGCGTGCCGGCGGCCAGCCGCGCCAGCGTCTCGGCCGAGGTCAGCACCTGCACCTGCACGTCGATGCCGGCGTGGCGGGTCTCCAGCACCTGCAGCGCCTGCGGCAGCAGGTGGGCGATGGCGCCGGTCGACGCACCCAGCCGCACGCGCCCGCCGCGGCCCTGGGCCTGCGCCAGCACGGACGCCAGCGCCTCGTCGGCCTCGGCCAGCAGGCGACGGGCGCGCTCGATCAGCGCCGCGCCGACGCCGGTGGGCGACACCGCGCCGCGGCCGCGCAGCAGCAGCGGCGCGCCCAGGCGCGATTCCAGCTCGGCCACGTGCAGCGTGACGGTCGGCGGCGCCAGGTGCAGCGCGCGCGCCGCGGCCACGAAGCTGCCGAGGTCGGCCACCGCCAGCAGCGTGCGCAGGCGGTCGAGGTTGAGTTCGCGCATACGGGCTCGATTCAGCTTTGATGAATCGACAGTTTGCAAGATTCAACTTGCCTGCTGCAAGCCCCGGGCCGACGATGCGCGCCATGACACCCCGCATCTACATCGACGGCGACCAGGGCACCACCGGCCTGCAGATCCTGGCGCGCCTGCAGTCGCGCCCCGACCTGCAGCTCATCACGCTGCCCACGGCCCGGCGCAAGGACCCTGCCGCGCGCGCCGACGCGCTGAACCGCTGCGACGTGGCCATCCTGTGCCTGCCCGACGCCGCGGCGCGCGAGGCGGTGGCGATGATCGAGAACCCCGCGGTGCGCGTGATCGACGCCAGCTCGGCGCACCGCATCGACCCCGGCTGGACCTACGGCTTCGCCGAGATGCTGCCCGGGCAGGCCGAACGCATCGCGCAATCCCAGCGCGTCAGCAACCCCGGCTGCTATCCCACCGGCGCGCTGGCGCTGCTGCGGCCGCTGGTCGACGCCGGCCTGCTGCCGGCCGACCACCCGGTGAGCATCCACGCGGTCTCGGGCTACTCGGGCCAGGGCCGCGCGGGGGTCGAGCGCCATGAAGGCGAGCAGGCCGCGTCGGCCCCCGCGCTGCAGCTCTACGGCCTGCAGTTGCAGCACAAGCACGTGCCCGAAATCCAGCAGCACGCCGGGCTGACGCAGCGCCCCTTCTCCGTGCCGGCCTACGGCCACTACCGGCAAGGCATCGTGCTGAGCATTCCGCTGCACCTGCGGCTGCTGCCCACCGGCACGACGGCGGCGCGCCTGCATGAGGCGCTGGCCGACCGTTATGCCGGGCAGCGCCACGTCGAGCTTCTGCCGCCGGCGGCCGCCGCCGCGCTGGACACCATCGACCCGCAGGCCCTGAACGGCCGCGACGACCTGCGCCTGCTGGTGCTGGCCAACGAAGCGCAAGGCCAGGTGCTGCTGGTCGCGGTGTTCGACAACCTCGGCAAAGGCGCCGCCGGCGCGGCGGTGCAGAACCTGGCGTTGATGTTGGGCGGCTAGGCTTCGCTTCAGGCCGCCAGCCGCGCCATCGCCGCGGCGGTCTCGGCGTCGGCCGGGAAGAAGGCTTCGATCGTCAGCTCGGACAGCGTCACATCGACCGCGGTGCCGAACACCGTGGTCGTGCTGATGAACGACAGCGGCCCCTCCGGCCCGGCCAGGCGGAACGGCACCGCGATGCGGCCGTCGGCGGGCGGCGCCGAGGCCGGCCGCGGCGGCGCGGGGTAGTGCTTCAACTCGTCCAGCAGCGCAGCCAGCACGGGGTCGGCCGAACGTTCGACCTCGTGCGCCAAGCGCACCAGCAGATGCTCGCGCCATTCGGCCAGGTTCAGGATGCGGCCGGCCAGCCCGGCGGGATGCAGCGTCAGCCGCAGCACGTTGAGCGGGCCGGACGGCAGCGGCGGCGCGCCGCCGGCGCCGGCCAGCAAGGCATGCACGGCGCGGTTGGCCGACAGCAGGTTCCAGTGCCGGTCCACCGCCAGCGCCGGGTGCGGCAGATGGCCTTGCAGGATGCGCTCGACCGCGCCGCGCGCGGCGGCCAGTTCGGGCGCGTCCAGCGGCCGCTCGCGATACAGCGGCGCGAAGCCGGCGGCGACCAGCATCGCATTGCGCTCGCGCACCGGCACCGAGAGGTGCTCGGTCAGCCGCAGCAGCAGCTCGCGGCTGGGCAACGATCGACCTGACTCGACGAAGCTGAGGTGGCGCGTAACTGTTCACGTGGTACCCGCGCACCAAGACCAGCAAGTGCCAGTCAGCCGCTGGGCGCTGCGACCGGGGCAGGCAACAGCGAAGGCGGCGCGGTCTTGTCGATGAAGGCGAGCACGGCGTTGTGCATGAAACGCCAAAGGTCGAGGCCTTGACGCAGACAGATCCCGTGGACGTTGAAGCCACGCGCCAGGAACTGATCGCCCCGCAGCGAGCAGGTGGGGCCGGAGATCTTGCGCTTGAGCACCAGGCTGCGCAACGCCTGCTCGGCAGCGTTGCTGGTGGGCTGCAGCAGCGGGTTGGTGGTGAAGCTCCACAGCGCGGGCCACAACGCCGCACGTTGGTGCAAGTGCCGGCGATGCGCGAGCACAGGGTTTGCTGCCCTTTGCTCCAGTGCCGCGCGTAGCCGCCGCCGGATGCCTTGCAGGCCCGCACCGCGCAAGCGGCCTTGCTCGCGCCGGCGGAACATCACCCAGCCCAGCGCCTGCAGCAACGTGGCGTGGTCAGGCACGCGGTCGGGTTCCAGTCGCACTCACGCTACGCCAACGGGCTTGGTGCACCGTGAGCACGCACGAGCAGATGTGCACCGATGTCTCGCACGCACCATGTTTGAATCAAATCAAACTTCGATGCTAGATGAACAGCTACGCTGGATCAGCATACTCGCGCCGCTTTTTTGACTGGCTGCGGATTTAGCTCACGAGTTAGTTCGCGATCAAGACACGGGCGAGACGATTCAGCCTTGTTGGACTTGCGGGAGATCAACAGAATGAAGCATGCAGATTGCAATATGACTGTTCATACCAACGGAAGAAAATGGAGGCGGCATTGTGGTACGACATTGCTACTACTGGCGACCACGTTGAGTTCAAGTCAAGCAGCCAGTCCGGGGGCGTTGCTAACTGATGCTGCCACCGGCGACACTAATGAATTGACCATTGTTATTAATTACGGCAACACAAGTAGACTATCAGCACTCTCCAAGTCGCTGGCTGCCGCCAAGAATTCTGTCGAAATCGAGCGCGCGCTCGTTGCAGGCGTTAACAATACTGAGGATAACGTCAATGCCGCATTAGGCAATCCGCTCCATGCGCGCTACGTGATAAATTTTGACCGCTTATCAGATCGCGATCGGATTGCAATTGATACTGCTATTGCGAACGACAAATTAGGCAATGTCACAGCGATGTTTGCGCGCGAGCGATTGGAGCGTTATATTGTTCTACGGTACGTCAGCGTAGAAACTGCCCGCTTGGCATTCAGTAAATTGCGCCGCGAACTCGCGATACAAAATGTCAATATTAACAGAGTTGGCGCAACTATTTCGGCAGCTCCGAGTGACCCCTATTTTTCCAACAATGGAACCCCAGCTCAGTATCAATGGGGCATGGACGCCATGAAATTTTCTGATGCCTGGAGCTTGAGCACCGGCGCGGGCGTGTATGTTGGACTATTGGATTTTGGATATCTGGGAGTACAAGTTGCTCCATTTGGAAATCCAGCAACTGATTTTAGAACACATCCCGATCTTATTCAGAACTTCCGTCGTCACTTCTTAAGTGATTACGCCCAAGCGGGAATGTATTACGCCGGATACAATAATTCCAATCATACAATTCATGTGGCCGGCATCTTGGCGGGCGCGCACAATAACGCCAGCCCCAATCCCCCTAACATCGTGTTTGGTCCTGCTAATACCGGCTATGTTGCCGGAGGTTGTCCGGAATGTAGTTTCACTGTATTTCCATACGGAATACCTGGCACCGCTCGCACGGATTCATATATTGGCGCGCAAATCACGGAAGCTGTTGATATAGGTTTACAAATCATTAACTGGAGCGGAGGAGCTCCAAATCAAACATGCAACGATTCTCCAGTTATTTGTGCTGCCATAAACTATGCAACAACCCGAGGCGTGCTGATTGTAGTTGCAGCGGGAAATAATTTAAATAATTCGACCGTCTTTCCTGCGCTCGGTGACGGCCCGCAGTTTCCAGGCAACTTGGGAGATTCAAGCAGCGTCCTCCCGGTTGGTGGGTTGAAGCCAGATCTTCATCGTTGGGAGACCACGCAGTCAACGTGCACACTGGATTACTGCGAGCTCGGTACAAACAATCCATCATTGGCAGGCGTGATGGGACCGGCTCAAGATATTGTTTCTGATTTTGTCGCAAATACCAATCATAATATACAACTATCATGCGGAGATACGACAGGCGTAGATCTATCTGCGCCTCGCTTTCTGGCCTCTGGTATAGGTGATGGCGTCGGCACTTGCACCGGGACGTCAATGGCGGCACCTCATATATCGGCGTTGGCAGCACTCCTTCGATCCGTAAATCCGCGTGCCTCTTTTGCCGCCGTGCGTGATCTAATACGATCTTCAGCGGATCGACATCAGACGCCGGATACCTATTATGGTCATGGTTTGCCTAGTGCAGTGACTGCTATGACTTCGGCTATTGCCGCCAATCCGTCGCGATTAACTCCGCTCTTTTCCTACTACAGCAGCAATCGAAGTGATTCGTTTTACACGATAGTGCCGCAGATGGCGCGTGCGGCGGTTGAGGGCTATCTGCGCCTACGGGTCAGTAATTCCAGTCAATACATTAATCAGTACTTTCCCGCGTACGGTAATATAATCTCCAGTTATTGGTTGCCGCCAGGATCACCATTCGTTATTGGCCCCAGCGCTCCCAACTACACGATGGCGGAGGCCTGGGTCTTTACGAGCGCCGCCAATCCAAAGAACGCCGCAGTACCGTTGTCGCGACTCGTGCGCATGAGTTGGAAGTGCGGGGACGCCACCACGTACATCCCAGCTATCTGCGCGACTAACCCAAATCACGTCGATACGACACTCGTACTGGACAATGAGGTGTCAGCTTTTGAGTCGCTCGGATATAAGGTGGACGGTCATGAAGGCTATATATACCCAGCCAACTTGACCCAGCCGTTAGGCACGGTGAAGCTCTTGCGGCGCTATCACTTGGCACGCGACGACCACGCCGTATTTCCCGAACCTGCGCTGTCGTCGATGCTTGGTCAAGGGTATTCTGCCGTCAGCAACAACATCGAATGGCTCGGTTACGTGTATCCGAACCCTGCGAGCGGCACGATGCCGACGGTTCAATGAGCGAGCAAGACACCCCTGCGGCCCGACCCCGCCCGAAAGCGCCCCCGATGGTCGCGGCACTTGCTGCCATCGTGTTGCTCGCCGCTTGCGGCGGCACGAGTTCCACTGCAGATCCCGATCCCCCGGTCACACCGCCGGCTGCCAAGCCGATGCTGACCCTGTTGGCCGGCGGCTTCAACGGCAGCGCACGCGATGGCAATGCCGGGCAGGCCGGCTTTCTCAACATCGATTCGCTCGTCGCGGACAGCCGGGGCGTGATCTACGCCGGCGACTACAGCGCGATCCGCAGGATCAGCGCCGAGGGCGAGGTCACAACCTTGGCCGGTGACTTGACGCAGACCGGCGATGTCGATGGCCAAGGTGCCGCTGCCCGTTTCGGTTCCATCGTGAATCCCGCGTTGCCCTATTGCACGGTGTACGGGTATGGCCGCTACCCCTGCTTGGGGCTTGCCCTGGATGGCGATGGCCCGCTGATGGTGGCCGACCAGGGGGCCGGCAGGCTGCGGGCAGTCTCGACCACGGGGCTGGTGTCGACTCGGTGCGGCAGCCAGGCCGACTGGGCATCGGCGATGGGCGTGGCCGTCAATGCGCAGGGCGTGACGGTGACCGTGCAGGTCAGCACGCCGTCGCCGACGGCGGCCAACCCGTCATACGGCCTCTTCATCAGACGTTGCGACGCCGGCATTTCGCTGCCCGCCTACGCGAAGGAAGTAGCCGTCGACGACGTCGGCGCCTTGGTCTTCAATGACCTCGGCGAGCTCTACGTCAGCGACGTTGCCCGGCTCGATGCGCCGTCCGCGACCAGGATCTGGCGCATCTCCGCGAATGGGGACAAGAGCCTTTTCGTCGGCGAGTCTGCCGGCATCGGCCTGCGTGCCGGTGCCATGGCGGTCGACGCAGCAGGCCGTCTGTACCTGGCCGACACGGCCAAACGCGTCGTCCGCAGGTTCGGCATCGACGGCACGATGACGGTGCTGGTCGGACAGCTCGGTGTTACCACGCCTGGCCTTCAGCTCGGCGCGCTGCCGGGGCGCCTGAACCAGCCCAATGCGCTGGCGGTGGACCGCGTCAACCAGCGTCTGCTGATCGGCGATCTCAACGATGAAAGCAGACCCGTGGTGTTGACGGTGCCGCTGGCCGCGGGCACCTGACACCTTGTTCACGGGGTAGCCCCAGCGCATCCAGGCTCGCGGGGGTCAAGGTGCCCGGCAAAGCCGGGTCACCTTGAGAGCCTCAAGCCCCCACCCGCCCCCGCACGTGCGCCGCCAGCGCTCTTAGCGCCCCATCGATCGCCGCCTGCAGCCGCTCGAAGCCGGCGTTCTTGCGGTAGTCGCGATCCATGTAGAGCGAGCGCTTGACCTCCACCTGCAGCGCGTGCCAGCCGCGCGCCGGCTGGCCCGAGGCGCGGATGATCTCGACGCCCTTGAACGGATCGTTGCGCGCGGTGCTGTAGCCGGCGGCCTGCAGCGCGGTCTCGATCACGGCCAGCGTCGCCTCGTCGCAGGTGGCGCCGTCGAGGTTGCCCAGCACGAAGTCGGCCAGCGGCTTCTCGGGCAGGCCCAGCTTGCGGTAGCTCTCGTCGGGCATGGAGTGCACGTTGAGGTGCCAGCGCTGCGGCCAGCGCGCGGCCGCGGCGTCCAGCGCCTCGTTCAGCGCGCGGTGATACGGCTGCCAGCAGCGCTCGATGCGGCCTTGCAGTTCGGCCGCCGTCAGCAGCCGGTCGTAGATCGGCCGGCCGTCCATCAGCCGCCACACCAGGCCGATGCCCAGCTCGGTCTTGCGGCCCGGCGCCACCGGGCCGGGCCAGGGGTCGGCCAGCAGCGCGAGGTCGATGTCGTGCAGGCTGCGGTTGGGGTCGATGTAGGCGCGCGGGAAGTTCGCCGCCAGCAGCGTGGCGCCGTGCGCGGGCGCGCTGCCCCACAGCTCGTGCACCCAGGTGTCCTCGCCCTGGCGCAGCGCCGCGCCTGGCAGCGCGGCCCCGAAGTCGGCCGGATAGTCGGTGCCGCTGTGCGGCGAGTCGACGACGATGGGCAGCGCCGCGGCGCGCGGCAAGCTCAGGGTGACGGGCGGCGGCGGTGCGGCGGTGCTCATCGCGACATGCTATGCCAGCGCCTGGCCGCGCCGGCATATGCGCCGGCCTATGCGCCGGTTTATGCGCCGGCTTATGCGCCGGGCGCGAATGCTCATGACGATTAGTTCGACGGCGGCGCGGGGCGCGGCGACGAGAATGCGCGGCTGCCCACCCACAAAGACCGCGGCTTTCGCGCGCCGCCTGCCACGTGAACTTCCAGCAACTGCGCTCGCTGCGCGAAGCGGTCCGCCAGGGCTTCAACCTCACGCTGGTGGCGCAGGCGCTGCACACCTCGCAGCCCGGCGTCAGCCGCCAGATCCGCGAGCTGGAAGAAGAACTGGGCATCGACCTCTTCGAGCGCGCCGGCAAGCGGCTGACCGGCCTGACCGGCCCCGGCGCGGCGGTGCTGCCCATCGTCGAGCGGCTGCTGCACGAGGCCGACAACTTGAAGCGCGCCGGCGACGACTTCGCGGCCCAGGGCCGCGGCACGCTGACCATTGCGGCCACGCACTCGCAGGCGCGCTACGCGCTGCCGCCGGCAGTGCGCGATTTCAGCGCCGCGCACCCCGAGGTCAGCCTGCACCTGCACCAGGGCTCGCCGCGCCAGGTGGCCGAGCTGCTGCTCTCGGGCGAGGCCGACATCGGCGTGGCCACCGAAGCGCTGGCCGACTACCCCGAACTGCTGGCCCTGCCCTGCTACCAGTGGACGCACTCGGTGATCGTGCCGCGCGGCCACGCGCTGGACGCCGAGGCCGCGGCCGGCCAGCCGCTGACGCTGCAGCGCCTGTCGACGCTGCCGCTGATCACCTACGAGCGCGGCTACACCGGCCGCGGCCACATCGACGAGGCGTTCTTGCGCGCCGGACTAACGTTCAACCTGGTGCTGTCGGCGATGGATGCCGACGTCATCAAGACCTACGTCGAGCTGGGCATGGGCGTCGGCATCATCGCCGCCATCGCCTACGACGAAGAACGCGACGCCCGCCTGGCCGCGATCGACGCGCGCCACCTGTTCGCCGGCAACATGACGCGCCTGGCCGTGCGCCGCGGCCGCTTCCTGCGCAGCTACGAATACGCCTTCATCGAAACATTCGTGCCGCCGCTGACGCGCGAACGCGTGGAGCAGGCGGCGGCCCGGCCGGTGGGGGACGCGGGCCTGCGTTGAGTCACGAGCATGAACCGTAGGCCTTTGAAGGCGCCCGACGCGCTTGCCAAGGCGTAGCGAAGGCCTGCACAAAGATTTCTGTGAATCATTGTCCTGCCGCTCCCTGATCACAGAAGGCCACAATGGAAGAGCACAGGAGGATAGCTGACGACCCGTATACTGCTTTTGCTTTTCCGCCCGCCGTCGCCCATGCCCCGAGCTGACCTCATCGTGAACCTAGTGCGTGCCGGGACGCAGGGAGATCAGCGTACCTTTCGGTCGACGGTCGAAGCCATCGCAGCCGAAGAGCGTGCAAAGCGCCACACCCAGCTCGCCGAGCGCCTGGAAGAAAATCTGCGTCAGCCGGCACCCAGCGCCAAAGCCGCCGAAGTAGTCCGTAGCTTCGACGGTGGTCACGGCGGCCTGCTCTACGAAGTGGAGCCACGCCGTGGGTTGACCAGCATGTTCCTCGATGACGCTGTCGCCACTCCGGTGCGAGAGCTGGTCGAAGAGCAACAACGCGCCGAACTGCTTCGTTCCTACGGAGTCGAGCCTCGCCACCGCGTGCTGCTGGAGGGCCCGCCGGGCAACGGCAAGACGACACTTGCGGAAGGCATCGCGTTCGAGTTGATGGTGCCGCTTTTTGTGGTGCGCTACGAAGCTGTGGTCGGCAGCTTTCTCGGTGAAACCAGTGGGCGCCTGAAGCGGCTGTTCGACTTCGCGCGCACGCACCAATGCGTGTTGTTCTTCGACGAGTTCGACACTCTGGGCAAGGAACGCGGCGACACGCACGAGACAGGCGAGATCAAGCGCGTGGTGAGTTCACTGCTTCTGCAGATCGATTCACTTCCAAGCCACGTGGTCGTCGTGACGGCCACCAATCATGCGGAGTTGCTGGACAGGGCCGTGTGGAGACGCTTCCAATTGCGCCTGAACCTGCCAGCTCCTACGCCAGCGCAGCGCGCAGCGTGGTTCGAACGGTTCGAAACGACGCTGGGCGTGCCGCTGGGCCTGCCTGCCAAGACGTTGGCGACCCGCCTGCCGGTGCAGAGTTTCTCCGATCTGGAGCAGTTCTGCGAGGACGTGCATCGTCGATATGTTCTGGCGCTGCCGGGCGCAGACCTTCAGCGGATCTTGACCGAGCGCCTATCCCAGTGGAAAGAGCGCGTCGGCCCGACAACTGCCGACAGGCCTTGATGCGTGGCGACGGGTACAGCTGAGCAGTTCCCGCTGCTGATCTTCCCCGCGCCGTCTCAAGTGGTGCGCGAAGGGGGGAACGGTTTCCCGCCGTCTGTTCACTATCCCGATCACGCGCGTCAGGGCCGACGACTGGGCGATCGATTCGGACGCCTGCAAGCGGCCTTCGATGCACGACGACTGGAATTGCGCGCACGTGCGCAGAACGATGATCCGGACTTGGTGCTCGTGTTCGAGACCGTCGGATCCGTCGATGACTTCATCTCGACGGCGCAACGCGTGCCGGGGCTCGAGTGGTTGGCGGCGGTTGACGACGAGATCGCGCCCGACGAAGACTTCTACGATACGCGGGAGAGAGGAAAGCCGCTCGGCGGCAAGCTCTTTCTGGTAGGCAGCAACAGGGCCGCGCTCGATGAGGTGGTTCGCCTGTGGGGTCTGTACCGGGACGATCCGAACGCGAACCTGGGCCCGGGCCTGAGCGCCTGGAAAGGCGTCTTCGCGCACCTGAAGGACGCGCGCTTCTGGAGTCCAGCCGATCGCCTGGGCCCAGAGCTTCGGGACGCCCTGCGTTTCCGAGTCCAGCATGGTGCCGCGTCGATACGGTTCGAAATTGAAGCTTGGCACTTTGCTGCAGCAGCTAGGAACGCTGCAGCATCAGCAGAAATCCGCGAGCTTGTAGGGCAATTGGGCGGCGCTGTACTTCACGAGAGCCTGATCGGCGACATCGCGTATCACGGCTTCCTTGTCGACGTGCCAGCCTTGGGTGTGGGGCAGCTTCTCGATGGAGAGGCACCACCGTTGCTGCATTCCGACCGCGTGATGTTCTTCCGTGCGCAGGGGCAGGCCGTTGTCCCTGTCGAGGCAGCTACGGCGCGCTCGCCGACAAGGCCACCGCCCGCACAACGCACCAACGGAACTGCTGTGGTCGCCTTGCTCGACGGCTTGCCACTAGCGAACCATCCTATGCTTCAAGGCCGCGTTGAGATCGACGACCCAGACGGCTGGGGCGACAACTATCCGGCTGCAGAGCGAACTCACGGCACGGCGATGGCATCGCTGATCGCGTTAGGTGACTTGGGTATGGCGGACGCGCCACTGGCCCGACCCATCTATGCGCGGCCCATCATGCGTCCCGCCGGGCCGAGTGGTCAGCGCGTCGAACGCACACCAGAAGACCGCCTGCTGATCGACTTGGTCCATGTGGCCGTGCGGCGAATGTTCGAGGCGACTGCTGGGCGGCCTGCGTTGGCACCCACCGTGCGAGTCATCAACCTCTCCGTAGGCGACCCCCATCGAGCGTTCGGTGGCGAGCTCTCGCCGTGGGCTCGTTTGCTCGACTGGCTTCAGCACAAGTACAACGTGCTCTTCGTGGTTAGCGCGGGCAATCGGGAGCATGGCGAGCTGCTGCTGGAAACCGCAGCGGGCAGCGTGTCCGCGATGCCACTGGAGCAACGGTCAAGGCTGGCGATGCAGGCACTCTGCCGCGACGACATGCATCGCCGTATCCTGGCCCCTGCCGAATCGGTCAATGCCCTTACCGTCGGGGCCTGTCATTCGGACGGGTCCACGGTGACGCCGGTGCCCGGACGCTTCGTGCTGTTCGCGGAAGGAGGGTTAGCGCCCTATTCGGGCATCGGACCGGGATTCCGGCGAGCGGTGAAGCCTGACATCCTGCTTCCAGGTGGCCGCGTCCTCTATCGAGAGGCCGTCCAGTCACCGGCAGGTCAGACAAGAGTCCAGGCCATCGAAGCACTGCAGCCTCCAGGGCAGTTGGTGGCCGCGCCGCCAACAGCGCAAGGCGCCGCACTGCACACACGTGGCACCAGCAATGCGGCCGCGCTGGGAACGCGGTGGGCTGCACGTGCCCATGCGGTGCTCCAAATCCTCCGTGCCAGCTACCAGACCTTGGATGAGAGCTATGACGCGGTGTTGATCAAGGCGCTGCTCGCTCACGGTGCGCTCCTTGGCGACGTGCAGTCTCAGGTGCTGGCGGCAAGGCCCGATGTCGACGAATGGCAGGCACAGCGGCGGTTGGCAAGCCGCTACGGCGGACTAGGCGTTGCCGACGTCGAGAGGGCACTGACCTGCACTGCACAACGCGCGACCCTGCTGGGTGTCGGTGCGCTGAAGAACGACAAGGCCTTGGAATTCCGCGTGCCCTATCCGCCTGCTCTCCATGCGACCGTCGTAAAGCGCAAGATCACTGTGACGCTGGCCTGGATGACGCCGATCAATCCTCGACACTCGAAGTACCGCGTGGCGCGGCTCTGGGTTGACCTTCCCGATGGACCCTTGCGCGGCGATCGTGCTGAAGGCGAGTGGCGGCAACTCCGGCAAGGGACGATCCATCACGAAGTGTTCGAGGAGTCGCGCGCTGCAGTCGTACAAGAAGGCACAACCCTAGCGGTGCGTGTCAACTGCCTGGCCGATGCCGGCCCTGTCAGGGAGGCGATCAGATTCGCGCTGTGCGTTTCGCTGGAGGTCGCAGAAGGCGTGAATCTGCCGGTCTATCAGCAAGTGCGAGAACGAATTGAGCCGCGTATTGGCGTGCGGCCGGGGCCTGCCGCCTAACAGAAAGTCTTGGCTAGCTGTGAAGTGTCAACAGGTTCTTTCGAGGAACCAAGAGACGTGAGACCGGCGGCTTGAGGTTGATGCCGTGGTGCGGCCTGTGCCAGTTGTAGAAGTGGTTCCAGGCCGGCAACTGCTCGCGGCGTTGGTCTGAACTGGAGTAGGGCTGGCCGTAGGCCCACTCGCGCAGGGCCGACTGGATGAAGCGCTCGGCCTTGCCGTTGGTCTGCGGGCGGTACGCGCGGGTGAACTTCTGGCTGATGCCCAGTTCCAGGCAGCTTGAGGCGAACAAGGCGGAGTGGAACGACTTGCCGTTGTCGGTCAGCACCCGCTGGATGGACACGCCGAAGCACTCGAAGTAGGCCAGCGCCTCGCGGAAGAGTTCTGTGGCCGCTTTGGACAGTGGGACGGTTCGTGGCACCGTGTTCTTGGTCTCCAACAGCCTGACCACGCGCTTGCCAAGCTCGACCTGCCCCTTGCGAAGTCCCGTGATCTCGGACGAGCGCATGCTGGTCTCGATCGCAGTGCGCACGATCCACCTCATCATGGGAATCGAGTAGTCGTCGACCAGCGCCATGAGACGCCGCTCTTCAGCTTCCGCGAGCCGCCGGTTCCGTCCAGCGCCAGGCGAGGGCCGGCGAATGTTGAGCACAGGGTTGACGGCCAGACCCAAACCCCATTCCTTGATGGCGATGGTGAACAGGTGGCCGATGAGCGCCAGTTCCAGGCGAACGGTGTTGCCCGCCCGCGGCCTGGGCTTGCCGTCGCGCGCACGATCCTCCCCGGCCAATCGCTTGTCCCGGTGTGAGCGGCGGTCTGGAAGCGCGCTTATTCGGCGGTGAGAGGGCGCTTTCGATCAAGCGGCGGTGAAGTGCCGGTTCCGATGACCGGCGGCGAGGTACTGTTTCTGGGCTGATCGTTATTGGCGACGGAAGTCGTCATGCCGGCCGCCCTGCAGGGCGGCCGGCATGACGGGCCGCGACGCTGGCGTGAACTGAACATCGGGCCGGCGGCAAGTGCGGTAGAACGTGCGCCGTGCCCGAGTGGTAGGCGGGCGCGGCGTCGGCCCTTTGCGTGGCAGCTCCAGATCCGAACGCCGTGCCCTACACCGCGCCGATGAAGCGGGATGCAATCGCAGTGTATGCGCGCGTGCGCGGCACGGCACTGGCGTCGCAGCGCGCTGCATGGGGCGTGCCTCGGGAGTCCCCCGAGGAGCCTGGCAGCTGGTCGACCATCCCGCCCGCCTGTTCGTGTGCGCACGTTGCCGGGTGCAGGTGCTGCTGTGCAGTCGCTGCGACCGCGGTCAGCGCTACTGCGGCCGACACTGCTCAGGCGCGGCTCGGCTGGAGTCACGTCGAGCAGCAGGGCGTCGCTATCAGCGCAGCCGCGCCGGGCGTATGGCTCACGCGTCGCGGTCACGCCGCTGGCGCCAGCGGCGCCGTGAGCGCGAGCTGGCAAGCGGTGAAGTCGCCGTCTTCGACGGCGGTGTCATCGACTTCGTGACGCATCACGGTTCCCCGACGCCGGCCCCCGATGCTCCACTGCCTGCCGCCGCCGAGCATGCCGCCGCGGTGACCGGCGCCCTCGTGTTGCCGGGTACCGCGCGGTGCCGGCGCTGTGCTGCACCGCTGCCACCGTGGGTTCGCCAGGGCTTCGTGCGCCATGGCATGCGGCGCTGGCCGGCTCGCGTGATCCAACCCGATCCATGAAGGAGGAACTTCGCTTGGTCATCCCCGCCGATCTGAGCGCCACGATCTTGCGCCTGTACAAGGCCGAGCGCTGGCGCGTGGGCACCATCGCCCGCCAGCTGCATGTGCACCGCGACACCGTGCGCCGCGTGCTCGCCCAGGCCGGCGAGCCGGCGCTGTCCTCGCCGCTGCGGCCCAGCCGCGTCGATCCGTACCGAGCGTTCATCCTGCACACGCTGGAGCGCTTCCCCACGCTCACCGCCGCGCGGCTGTTCGCCATGGTCTGCGAGCGCGGCTATCGCGGCAGCCCGGAGCACTTCCGCCACGTCATCGCCGGCCTGCGCCCGCGCCCGGCGGCCGAGGCCTACCTGCGGCTGCGCACGCTGCCGGGCGAGCAGGCGCAGCTCGATTGGGGCCACTTCGGCCACCTGCAGATTGGCCGCGCCCGCCGGCCGCTGATGGCCTTCGTGATGGTGCTGAGCTACTCGCGGCGCATCTTCCTGAGGTTCTTCCTCGATGCGCGCATGGACAGCTTCCTGCGCGGCCATGTCCAGGCGTTCATCGCGTTCGGCGGCTGCCCGAGGGTGCTGCTGTACGACAACCTCAAGAGCGCGGTGCTCGAGCGCGCAGGCCAGGCCATCCGCTTCAACCCCGAGCTGCTCAAGTTCGCCGCCCATCAGGGCTTCGAGCCGCGCCCGGTGGGCATTGCGCGCGGCAACGAGAAGGGGCGCGTGGAACGCAGCATCCGCTACATCCGCGAAGCCTTCTTCGCCGCGCGCGAGTTCGCCGACCTGGACGACCTGAACGCGCAGGCGCAGGCGTGGTGCGAAGGCCCGGCGTGCGAGCGCCCCTGGCCCGAGGACAGCGCCTCGAGCGTGCGCCAGGCGTTCGAGGCCGAGCGCGCCAGCCTCATGGCCCTGCCCGAGCGCGAGTACCCGCTGGGCGAGCGCCTGGCCGTGCAGGTGGGCAAGACGCCGTACGTGCGCTTCGACCTCAACGACTACTCGGTGCCGCACAGCCACGTGCGGCGCACGTTGCAGGTGCTGGCCGACGAGCAGCGCGTGCGCGTGTTCGACGCTGTGCAGGAGCTCGCCTCGCACCGGCGCTGCTGGGACAGTGGCGCGCAGATCGAGGATCCCGCTCACATCCAGGCGCTGCTCGAGCACAAGCGCGCGGCGCGCACCCATCGCGGCACCGACCGCCTGACGCACGCTGCGCCGGCCGCGTCGGCGCTGCTCAAGGCGGCCGCCGCGCGCGGCCACAACCTGGGCGCCATCACCGCGGCGCTGCTGCGCCTGCTCGAGCGCTATGGCGCGACAGCCTTGCAGGCGGCCATCGGCGAGGCGCTGCAGCGCGACGTGCCGCATCCCAACGCGGTGCGCCTGGCGCTCGAGCGCGCGCGCGAGGAGCAAGGCCTGCCGCCGCCCACTGCGCTGCGCCTGAGCGAGACGGTCGCGCGCCGCGACGCGCCGGTGCGCTCGCATGAACTGGCCTCGTACGACCGCATCGTGCAGGCCGCTCGAGCGCACGAGGAGGACACCGATGAGTGAGACGCCGATGAACTCCGTCGAGCTGCAGGCGCAGGCCGCCGCTTTGCGCCTGCATGGGTTGCTGGCGCACTGGTCCGAAGTGATGGCCGACGCCGATGCCGCACGGTGCGTCACGCAGTGGCTGCGCTGGGAGGCGCAGGAGCGCGGCCGGCGCAGTCTGGAGCGGCGGCTGCGCGCCGCGCACATCGGGGGCTTCAAGCCGATCGCCGACTTCGACTGGAGCTGGCCCACGCAGGTCGATCGTGCGGCCATCGAGGAGCTGATGACGCTGCAGCTCATGACCGACGCGACCAACGTGGTGCTGGTCGGCGGCAATGGTCTTGGCAAGACGATGTTCGCGTGCAACCTGGGCTACCAGGCGGTGCTGGCGGGCCACACGGTGCTGTTCGTCACCGCCGGGCAGTTGCTGGGTGACCTGGCGGCCTTGGACAGCGACTCGACGCTGCGGCGGCGGCTGCGCCACTACGCCGCGCCGGACGTCCTGCTCATCGACGAGGTGGGGTACCTGTCGTACTCGAACCGGCACGCGGATCTGTTGTTCGAGCTCGTCAGCCGCCGTTACCAGCACAAGAGCACGGTGGTGACGACCAACAAGGCCTTCGCCGACTGGGGCGAGGTGTTCCCCAACGCGGCATGCGTCGTCTCGTTGGTGGACCGCCTGATGCACCGCGCCGAGGTCGTGCGCATCGAGGGCGAGTCCTACCGCGCCAAGGAGGCGCAGGAGCGGTTAACGGCGCGCGCGAAGCAACGCCGGGCCTTGACCGCAAGGAGCAAGCCGTGAGCACGCGCGATGCCTCACTGCCGCCGCTGCCGGCACACTGGACGCCCGAGCAGGCGCTGGCGGTCTTCGAGTGCCTGCACGCGCTGCGCGAGCAGCTGTGGTCGATGTACGGATCCGACGTGCAGCAGGCTTGGGCAGCGCAGCTCGCGCAGCACTTGCCTCTGCCCGAGTTCGATCCGAACGAGCCGTTCTGAACGTCCACTCGCTTCAAGGCACGAGGGCCCCGACGGGGCCCTCGTTGCTCCGGCTCACGCCGCCATCAAACCCGCGCCCTCGCCGCCGAATAGAGGCGGTTCTATGCCGCCGCCAACACCCGGTACTCCGCAACCAGCTCAGGTGTGATGCCGGCCAGCGAGTACTTGCCGAAGAACGCTGTCAGCGGCACGGCCCGTAGCTTCGCGCCGATCTGCGTGAACGGGCGCTTGGTAGGCGTGACCTCCGCCAAGTACCGGTGGATGGCCTTCTCGAACGTCATGCGTTCGGACGGCCCGCGCTGCAGGAACAGCCCGCGCACCATCTCATCCTCGGTGCGGCGAGACCAGTCCTCAGCGTCCCGCTTCAAGCGGAACGTCTTCACCGTGGTCGGGAAACCGGCCTTGCGGATGACGGCCTTCTAGGTGCCGGAAGGCGTTTTGACGATGGTCGGCAATGGTGGTGCTCACCCCTTCTCATCTGAGCACTGCACCGAAACTGTACCGGAAGCCCTCTTTCGGTACGTCGGCGATCGATCTGATCGCCCGCAAACCCGTATGAAACCTTGGTAGGCCGTGTTGGACTTGAACCAACGACCAAAGGATTATGAGTCCTCTGCTCTAACCAACTGAGCTAACGGCCCCTTCACACGAAGCGCGCGATTGTAGGAGGCGCTACTTCTGCGACAGGGTGTGGCCGACCAGGCGCGCGGTGATGTCGACGATCTGGATCATGCGGTCGTAGGCCATGCGGGTGGGGCCGATGACGCCCAGGGTGCCGACGATGCGGCCGTCCACTTCGTACGGGGCGGTGACGACCGACAGTTCCTCGAAGGGCACGACCTGGCTTTCGCCGCCGATGTAGATGCGCACGCCTTCGGCGCGGCTGCTGGTGTCCAGCAAGCGCATCAGCTCGGTCTTCTGCTCGAACAGGTCGAACAGCCGGCGCAGGCTGCCGAGGTCGTTGCCGAAGTCCTGCACGGTGAGCAGGTTGCGCTCGCCGGAGACCACCACCTTGTCGGTGTTCTCGGCCAGCGCCTCGCTGCCGGCCTGCACGGCCGCCTGCATCAGCGTGCCGATCTCGCTGCGCAGCGCCTCGATCTCGTGCTGCAGCCGCTCGCGCACTTCCTCGATGGTCAGGCCGGCGTAATGGGTGTTGAGGTAGTTGCTGGCTTCCACCAGCTCCGACGGGGTGTAGTCGCGCGCGGTGAAGATCACGCGGTTCTGCACGTCGCCGTCGGGCGCCACCAGGATGACCAGCAGCCGGCGCTCGCTCAGGCGCATGAACTCGATGTGGTGGAAGACGCTGGCCTTGCGCGGCGCCGTCACCACGCCGACGAAGCTGGACAGGTTGGACAGCATCTGCGCGGCCTGCGCGATCACGCGCTGCGGCTGGTCGGGGTGGAGCTGATCGCGCGCGGCGGCCACCTCGGGCGCCACGGCGTTCAGCCGCGCCAGGTCGAGCGGGCGCGCCATCAGCATGGTGTCGACGAACAGCCGGTAGCCGCGCGCGGTGGGCACGCGGCCGGCGCTGGTGTGGGGGCTGGCGATCAGGCCCAGCTCTTCCAGGTCGGCCATCACGTTGCGGATGGTGGCCGGCGACAGCTCCAGCCCCGAGGCCCTGGACAGCGTGCGCGAGCCCACCGGCTGGCCGTCGGCGATGTAGCGCTCGACCAGCGTCTTGAGCAGGCTCTTGGCTCGGTCGTCCAGCATGCTTTCGATTGTACGAAGGGCCTTCGCGGCAGGGCCGTTTTGCGGACCGTCCATTCAGGGGCCCTATGGTTTAATGCCGCGCATCATGCCGGAGCGCTTTCGCCACGCTGCCATCGTCGGCAAGTACCAGGCCCGCGGCATCCGACCGATGCTCGAGGAGCTGGCGCATTTTCTCGTCGGCCTGGGCCTCGAAGTGTCGTTCGAGCGCGAGACCGCGCTGGCCACCGGCGTCAACGATTTCGACGTGCTGCCGGTCGACCAGCTGGGCCTGCGCTGCGACCTGGCGGTGGTGGTGGGCGGCGACGGCACGATGATCGGCATTGCGCGCGAGGTGGCGCGCCACCACCTGCCGCTGGTGGGCATCAACCAGGGGCGGCTGGGCTTCATCACCGACATTCCGCACGACCAGGTGCGCGACGCGCTGACGCGCATGATCGGCGGCGACTACGAAGAAGAGCACCGCACGATGCTGGAAGGCCAGGTCTGGCGCGACGGCCAGCCCATCTTCGACGGGCTGTCGCTCAACGACGTGGTGGTCTCGCGCGGCGCCACCGCCAGCATGGTGGAGTTGCGCGTCGACATCGGCGACGAGTTCGTCGCCAACATGCGCGCCGACGGCTTGATCGTCGCCACGCCCACCGGCAGCACCGCCTATTCGCTGAGCGCCGGCGGGCCCATCCTGCACCCGGGCATCGGCGGCTGGGTGCTGGTGCCGATCGCCTCGCACACGCTGTCCAACCGGCCCATCGTGCTGCCCGACACCGGCGAGATCCGCATCACCATCGTCGCCGGCCGCGACACCTCGGCCAACTTCGACATGCACAGCATCGCCAGCCTGCTGCACGGCGACCAGATCCACGTGCGGCGCTCGGCGCACAAGGTGCGCTTCCTGCACCCGCGCGGCTGGAGCTACTACGCCACGTTGCGCCGCAAGCTGCGCTGGTACGAAGGCGTGGTGTAGGGTCCGCCCGTGCTGCGCCGGCTGAGCCTTCGCGACGTGGTCATCGTCAGCCAGCTGGAGCTGGATTTCGGCGCCGGCTTCACGGTGCTGACCGGCGAGACCGGCGCCGGCAAGTCCATCCTGATCGACGCGCTGCAGCTCGCCCTGGGCAACCGCGCCGAGGCCGCACTGGTGCGCGAAGGCGCGCCGCGCGCCGAGGTCAGCGCCGAGTTCGAGGTGCCGCCCACGCTGGCCGCCTGGCTGGACGAAGGCGGCTTCAGCGCGGCCGAGGGCACGCTGCTGTTGCGCCGCACGGTCGACCGCCAGGGCAAGAGCCGCGCCTGGATCAACGGCAGCGCGGCCACCGTCGCGCAGTTGCGCGAGCTGGCCGAGCACCTGGTGGACATCCACGGCCAGCACGCCTGGCAGGGGTTGACGCGGCCGGCCACCGTGCGCGCGCTGCTCGACGGCCAGGCCGGCGTCGACGCCGGCGTGCTGCTGCAGCACTGGCAGGCCTGGCGCGCCGCGCTGGCCGCGCTGGACGCCGCGCGCCGCCAGCGCGACAGCCTGGAGCGCGAGCGCGAGCGCCTGGCCTGGCAGATTGCCGAAGTCGACAAGCTGGGCCCCGGCGCCGACGAGTGGGACGAGCTGAACGCCGAGCACCAGCGCCTGGCGCACGGCCAGGCCTTGCTGGACGGCGCGCGCGGCGCGCTGGATGCGCTCAGCGATGCCGACCCCGCGGCCGAAGGCCTGCTGGCGCGCGCCATCGACGCGCTGGACGAGGTGGCGCGCTACGACGGCGAGGTGGCCGCCGTCGCCCAGACGCTGCGCGACGCGCAGGCGCAAGTGCAGGACGCGGCGCACGGCCTGCAGGCCTACCTGGGCCACCGCGAGCCCGATCCCCAACGTCTGGCGCAACTCGACGACCGGCTGGCGGCCTGGGTCTCGCTGGCGCGCCGCTACCGCCGCACGCCGGCCGAGCTGCCGGCGCTGCTGCAGGGCTGGAAGGACGAGCTGAAGTCGCTGGACGCGGCCGCCGACCTCGAAGCGCTGGAACGCGCCGCGCAGGCCGCCGCCGCGCAGTGGCGCGCCGAGGCGCAGCGCCTCAGCACGGCGCGGCGGCGCGCGGCGCCGAAGCTGTCGGCCGCCGTCACGCAGGCCATGCAGCAGCTCGGCATGGCCGGCGGCCGCTTCGAGGTGGCCTTGCTGGCGCAGGACGAGCCGCAGTCCTTCGGGCTGGAATCGGTGGAGCTGCGCGTGGCCGGCCACGCCGGCAGCACGCCGCGGCCGCTGGCCAAGGTGGCCTCGGGCGGCGAGCTGTCGCGCCTGGCGTTGGCGATCGCCGTCACCACGGCCGTCACCACCGCCGGCAGCGGCGTTGGCATGGTTGCCAGCGCCACGCCCACGCTGATCTTCGACGAGATCGACAGCGGCGTGGGCGGCACCGTGGCCGACAGCGTCGGCCAACTGATGAAGCAACTGGGTCGCTCGTGCCAGGTGCTGGCCGTCACCCACCTGGCGCAGGTGGCGGCCTGCGCCGACGCGCACCTGGTGGTCAGCAAGGCGCTGCAGGGCAAGGCCACGCTCAGCCACGTGCAGCCGGTGGCCGGCGAGGCCCGCGTCGCCGAGGTGGCGCGCATGCTGGGCGGCGAAAAGCTCTCCGGCACCGCGCACGCGCAGGCGATGATCCAACGGGCGACGCAACGCGAGAGTTCGCCATGAGCGCGATCCGGGTCCCCCGTTCGCGCTCGCTCCCCCGCGGGGGGACGGCGCGCAGCGCCAAGGGGGCACCATGAGCGAGTGGGCCCCGCTGGACCTGGCCACCGCGCGCGACGAGGTGATCCTGATCACCGGCATCTCGGGCTCGGGCAAGTCGGTGGCGCTGCACGCGCTGGAGGACGCCGGCTACTTCTGCGTGGACAACCTGCCGCCGGAGTTGCTGCGCGAGTTCATCCGCCTGGAGCGCGAGCGCTTCACGCACCGCGTGGCGGTGGCGGTGGACGTGCGCACCGCCGGCTCGCTTCCCACGCTGCTGCCGCTGATCGAGCAGCTGCGCGCCGAAGGCCTGCGCGTGCAGCCGTTGTTCCTGGACGCCAACACCGACGCGCTGCTGCGGCGGTTCTCCGAAACGCGGCGGCCGCACCCGCTGTCGGCGGCGCCGGTGGGCGGCGACGCGGCGCGCGCGCTGATCGAGGCCATCGAGCTGGAGCGCGAGCTGCTGGCCGACTTGCGCGAGATGTCCACCGTGATCGACACCAGCCAGTTGCGGCCGGCCATGCTGCGCACGTGGGTGCGCTCGCTGGTCGGCGCGCGCGCGTCGCGGCTGACGCTGGTGTTCGAATCGTTCGCCTTCAAGCACGGCGTGCCGCTGGACGCCGACTACGTGTTCGACGTGCGCGTGCTGCCCAACCCCTACTACATCCGCGAGCTGCGCACGCTGACCGGGCGTGATGCGCCGGTAGCCAGTTATCTGGACGGCCAGCCCGAGGTGGCGGCGATGATCGAGCAGATCGAGACCTTCCTCGCGCGCTGGCTGCCCGCCTTCGAGGAAGACCAGCGCAGCTACCTCACCGTGGCGCTGGGCTGCACCGGCGGCCAGCACCGATCGGTCTACGCGGTGGAGACGCTGGCGCGGCGCTTCGAAGGCCGCCACGCCACGCTGGTGCGCCACCGCGAGCTGGACGCCCGTGACTGACCTGAACCACCCCCGAAGCGCCTTCGGCGCTTCCCCCTCAAGGGGGCGCCGCCTGCGAACCGGCAAAGCCGGATCCGCGGCGGCCGCTTGGTTCCGACTGACTCATGCGACGCGGGTGGCGCTTGGCGCCATGGACAACTGAAATGAGCCCCGCCGCCGGCGACGCGCTGCCGCTGTTTCCGCTGCAGACGGTGTTGTTCCCCGACGGGCTGCTGATGCTCAAGGTCTTCGAGGTGCGCTACCTCGACCTGGTCAGCCGCTGCCTGCGCAGCGGCCACGGCTTCGGCGTGGTCTGCCTGCGCCAGGGCGCCGAGGTCGGGCGCAGCGAGCAGCCGGTGCTGTTCGAGCCGGTGGGCGTGCATGCGCGCATCGACCAGGTGGACAGCGAGCAGCCCGGCATCCTCAAGCTGCGCTGCCTGGGCCAGCAGCGCTTCCGGCTCGAAGGCCGGCCCCAGCAGTTGCCCGACGGGCTGTGGCAGTCGGGCTTCAGCGCGGTCGAGCCCGATGCGCCCAGCGTGCCCGGCGCGGCGATGTTCGAAACCGTGAAGGCCTTGTCCAACGCCATCGCGACGCTGCGCGAGCGCGGCCAGCTGCCGTTTGCCGAGCCGTTCCGCCTGGACGACGCCGGCTGGGTGGCCAACCGCTGGTGCGAGCTGTTGCCGATCCCGCTGTCGGCCAAGCAGAAGCTGATGGCGCTGGAAGACCCGGTGCTGCGGCTGTCGGTGGTCGACGGGTATCTGCGGGACAAGCAGGTCGTCCGTTAGGGGAGCCAGCCCCCTACGGCCCTTCGGGCCGGTCCCCCGGTCCCAGCAGGGGACCCTACTGGTCCTGGGGAGCGATCCGGACCGGGGGACCCGGATCCGGATCCTCAGCGGCCTGCTGCTGCAGCAGCAAGCGGCGCAGCGGCGTCGGGATGCCCAGCGTCAGCGCCTCGTCGATCGACACCCAGCGGCCTTCGGGCCAGCGCCGGGCCAGCGCGTCGCGGTGCGATTTCGCCAGCCGCGCCGGCAGCGGCCAGCGCAGCGGCTGCAGCGTCCAGTCGAAATGCGTCAGCGCGTGCTCGATGACGGGCAGCGCCTGCGGCTGGCCGGGCAGGGCTTGCAGCGCGGCGAGCGCGTCGTCGGCCGAATCGAACTCGGGCAGGCTCCACAGCCCCGCCCACACGCCTTGCTGCGGCCGCTGCAGCAGCCAGACCTGGCCGCGCCAGCGCAGCAGCAGCCAGGCGTGGCGGCGCGCGCCGCGGCGCAGCTTGCGCGTCTTCACCGGATAGGCCCCGGGCCGGCCGGCGGCGCGCGCCGCGCAGACTTCGGTCACGGGACACGTCAGGCAGCGCGGCGCGCGCGCCAGGCAGACCGACGCGCCCAGGTCCATCAAACCCTGGGTGTAGGCCTCGATGCCCGTGGCCGGCAACAGCGATTCGGCCAGCCGCCACAGCTTGGCGGTCTCGGCCGCGATGGCCAGGTCGCCAGCGAAAGCGAAGGCCCGCGCCAGCACGCGCTTGACGTTGCCGTCGAGGATGGCGGCGCGCTCGCCGAAGCAGAACGCGGCGATCGCCGCCGCCGTCGAGCGGCCGATGCCCGGCAGGCTTTCCAGCGCCTCGGCCGATGGCGGAAAACGCCCACCGTGCTCGGCCACCACCACTTGCGCCGCGCGGTGCAGGTTGCGCGCGCGGCTGTAGTAGCCCAGGCCGCTCCACTGCGCCAGCACTTCGGCCTGCGGCGCCGCGGCCAGCGCCTGCACGCTGGGAAAGCGCTGCAGAAAGCGCGGGTAGGCGTCCAGCACCGTGGCCACCTGGGTCTGTTGCAGCATCACTTCCGACAGCCACACGCGATAAGGGTCGCGCGTGCCCTGCCAGGGCAGGTGGTGCCGGCCGTGGCTTCGCTGCCATTGCTGCACCCGCCCTGCAAAGTCGGCAGGGGCCCGGCCGGCGGCGCGCGGCATCAGGGCGCGTGCAAGGCTTCGGGCTGGGCCGGCGCGGGGAAGGCGGCGCGCGCGCGCTTGAGCACCTCGTCGGCGCGCAGGTCCAGCAGGCGCTGCAGTTCCTGCAACTGGGCGTCTTGCGATTCGACCTCGGCGATGCGCTGCTCCAGTTCGCCGGCGGCCGACTGGATGCGCTGCAGCGCCTCGCGCCGCTGCTTGAAGGCGCGGCGGCGGTCGCCGAGCTGCTGGTCGACCTGGTTGGAGGCCGTGCGGCTCCACAGTTCCAGCTCACTGGCCGCGCTTTCGAACACGCCGCGCAGCTTGGACAGCAGCATGCGGCGGAACTGTTCCATGAAGCCCGGCGAGGCCATGCGCCACGACTGCAGCAGCCCCAGGTAGCGGCTGTAGTTGTGGTCGATCAGGTCGAGCTCGCGGCCGAAGCGCTGCAGCTCGGGCTGCGCCTGCTTGGCGAAAGCGAAGCCGAACTCGGCGTTGAGCTGCATGAAGCTGGCGTCGAGCATTTCGCGGATCTCGTCGGCCTGGCTCTGCGCCGAGGCCAGCGCCGCCTTCAGCCGCGTGCACAAGGTGACGAAGGCCGCCTTGCCGCCCAGGTTGAAGGGCCGCGCGCCCAGCGCCGACTGCATGGCCGTGACCTCGGCGCGCAGCACCTGGTTGCTGATGCGCGCCAGCGCCGCCTTCAACTGCCGCTGCTGCACCGCGCGCACGGCCTGCAGCCGGGCGATGCAGTGCTCGAACTCGGCGGCCTCGGCGTCCACCCGCTGCAGCATCAGCTTGACCTTGCCGCCGCTTTTTCCCCGCAGCCCTTTCAACTCCAGCATCTGCTCGGCCAGGTTGCGGCGCTTGTCGGCGATGCGGCGCGCCGCCACTTGGCGCACGCGCTCGATCACGCCGACCGCGCCGGATTCGAGCAGCTCGCGCTGGCGCGGCAGCAGCCCGGTGGACAGCGCGTCTTCCAGCTCGCCCAGGTTGCTGCGCTGCAGGCTGCCGGCGCTGCCCGAGACGCGCGCGGCCAGGCCGTCGCGCGCCGACAGCGCGAACACGCGCGCGGCCGGCAGCTCCAGCGTGGCGGCCACCTTCTCGCGCTGGCTGCTGATCTGCGCCTGCACCTCGGCCTCGGAGGCCAGCGGGTCGTACAGCGCGTCGATCTTGTTGAGCACCGCATAACGTTCCAGCGAGGCGGAACCCAGGTGCTCGCGCCAGATCGCCAGGTCCGACCGGGTGACGCCGGTGTCGGCCGCCAGCACGAACACGGTGGCGTGCGCCGTGGGCAGCAGGCTGAGCGTCAGCTCGGGCTCGGCGCCGATGGCGTTGAGGCCCGGCGTGTCGATCACCACCAGGCCGCGGCGCAGCAGCGGGTGCGGGTAGTTGATCAGCGCGTGGCGCCAGGCCGGCACCTCCACCGTGCCGTCGGCGGCCAGCGGCGGGTTGTCGTCGGGCTGCTCGGCGCTCCACAAGCCCAGCGCGCTGGCCGTCTCGACGCTGACGCGCTGGGTGCGCGTCACCGCCTGCAGCGCCTTGGCCAGCGCCTCGGGGTTGTCGATCTCCAGCGGCACGTGCTGCCAGGGTTCGTCGCGCCGGCGCAGGTCGGCCAGCGACAGGCCGCGCAGCCGCGTCTCGATGGGCAGCAACGACAGCCGCGCCGGCGTGTCGGCGCTGTACGACAGCTCCACCGGGCACATGGTCGTGCGGCCGGGGGTGGCCGGCAGCACGCGGCGGCCGGCCTGCGCGAAGAAGATCGCGTTGATCAGCTCCGACTTGCCGCGCGAGAACTCGGCCACGAAGGCCAGCACCAGGCGGTCGGACGCCAGCCGCTCGCGCAGCGCGGCCAGCGCGGCGGTCTGCGGCTCGTCGATCAGGTCGTGGTCGATCAGGTAGCGCGCCAGCACCGTGACCGCGCGGTCGACCTCGTTGCGCCAGCCGGCCAGTTCATCCAGGCGCGAAACGATGGAGCTTTGCATGCGGTGTGGCGGGCGAGGCGGTGGCAACGGCGGGGTGGGCGCCGCACCAGCGGCAGGGCCCTGGCCCATGCTAACGCACGGGCTCCGCACGTGAGGCGGAATGTGTGAGCGGTTACGCCGGCGGCGCGTCGTTTGATGGCGTCGGCGGCGGCATCAGCGGCGCTGGCAGCGCGGGCAGAAGAAGGTCGAGCGCTGCGCCTGCACCAGGCGCCGCACCGCGCCGCCGCAGCCGGGGCACGGCAGGCCGGCGCGGCCGTAGACGGCGGCCTGCGACTGGAAGGCGCCGCTCATGCCGTGCGCGTCGCGGAAGTCGCGCAGCGTCGAGCCGCCGAGGTCCAGCGCGCGCGCCAGCGTGCCGCGCAAGGCGTCCAGCAGCCGCGCGGCGCGCGGCCGGCTGATGCGCCGGGCCGCCAGCCGCGGATCGATGCCGGCGCGGAACAAGGCTTCGCAGGCGTAGATGTTGCCGGCGCCGACGATCACGTCGCCGGCCAGCAGCACGGCCTTGATCGGCGCGCCGCGGCGCTGCAGCGCGGCGTGGAAGCGCTCGGCCGTCAGCGCCGGGTCGAACGGCTCGGCGCCCAGCCCGCCCAGCAGCTTGGCCGCCGGGTCGGCGTCGAGCGCCGGCGACCACAGCACCGCGCCGAAGCGCCGCGGGTCGGTCAGCCGCAGCGTGCCGCGGTCGGTCAGCAGGTCGAAATGGTCGTGCGCGCCGGGCGGCAACGCATCTTCACGCCAGGCCAGCGAGCCCGACATGCCCAGGTGCAACAACAGGCCCTGGCGCGGGTGGGGAACCGCGGCGCCAGCGGCCGGCTCCAAGGGCAGCCACAGGTACTTGCCGCGGCGGGCGATGGCGCCGACCAGCAGGCCCTGCAAGCCCGCGGGGTCGTGGCCGAGCGGCCAACGCAGGGGTTTGCCCAGTCGCAAGGCCAGCACGCGCGCGCCGCGCAAGGGCTGTTCGATGCTGCGCCGGGTGACCTCGACTTCGGGCAGTTCGGGCATTGATGTGCGGGTTGATCCGGCGTTGCCGGGCGCCTTGGGGCCCACGGGAGCCAGGCCGGTCGGCGACCGGCCGGCCGGCAGGAAGACCGACGGGGCCTTTGCGGCGCCCATTATGTGAGAATGAATTTCGTCCCCGGAGAGTGTTCCATGCCACTGCGCTACCGACGGCGCGTTGCGGTTTCGACGGCCCTGGTCGCCGCGGCCGTGTCTTTCGTGCCGCCACCGGCCGGCGCCCAGGCGGCGGATGCCGCCGGCGCGCCGGTCGTCAACTCCGGCCTCGACGCCGCGCTGTTCCAGCAGTTGTTGTTGGCCGAGATCGAGGCCCGGCGCGGCCAGACCGGCGAGGCTTTCGAGCGCGTACTCGACGCGGCGCGCCGCACGCGCGACGACCAGCTCTTCCGCCGCGCGGTGGAACTGGCGATGCAGGCCCGTGCCGGCGACCAGGCGCTGGCCGCCGCCCGTGCCTGGCGCCTGGCCCAGCCGCGCTCGGCGGAAGCCGTGCGCACGCAGCTCCAGGTGCTGGTGGCACTGAACCGCGTGCCCGAGCTGGCCGAGCCGCTGCGCGCGCTGCTGGCGCTGACGCCCGAGTTCGAGCGCGGCGCGCTGATCGCCGCGCTGCCGCGCTTCCTGCAGCGCACGCCCGACCGCCGCCAGGCCGCGCAGCTGATCGACGGCGTGCTCAAGAGCTACCAGCAGCCGCCGGCCACGCGCACCGCGGCGCTGGTGGCCAGCGGCCGGGCCTGGGCCGCGGCCGACGACCTCGACCAGGCGCTGGCCCGCGCGCGCGAGGCGCAGGCGGCCGACCCGCAATCGCCCGGCCCGGCGCTGCTGGCGCTGGACCTGATGCCGCGCCGCCCCGAGGCCGAGGACATCGTGCGTGCCCACCTGGCCGGCCCCGCCGTCGAGCCGGCGCTGCGCCTGGCCTATGCGCGCAGCCTGATGGCCAGCCAGCGGCTGGTGGACGCCGCCGCGCAGCTCGAACAGGTCCGCAAAGACCGGCCCGAGCTGGCGCCGACCTACCTGACGCTGGGCGCGCTGCGCCTGGAGATGCGCCAGCCGCAGGCGGCCGAGGCCGCGCTGCAGCGCTTCCTGCAGCTCACCGAGGCCGACGCCAAGGCGGCGGCCGCGAAGACCACGGCGGCCGCCGACGGCGACGACGATGACGACGACGACAGCGGCCCCGCGCAGGCCCGCGTGCAGGCCTGGCTGATGCTGGCGCAGGCGGCCGAGCAGCGCGGCGACTTCGCCGCCGCCGAGACCTGGCTGGGCAAGATCGACGACCCGCGGCGCGCGCTCGACGTGCAGACCCGGCGCGCCACGCTGTTGGCCCGCCAGGGCAAGCTGGCCGAGGCGCGCCAGGCCGTGCGCCTGGCGCCCGAGCGCGAGCCCGGCGACGCGCGCGCCAAGCTGGTGGCCGAGGCCGGCGTGTTGCGTGAAGTCAAACGTTGGGGCGACGCCTTCGAGGTGCTGGGCGACGCCGCCCAGCGCTTCCCCGACGACCCCGACCTGCTGTACGAGCAGGCCATGGTCGCCGAGAAGCTGGACCGCACCGACGAGATGGAGCGGCTGCTGCGCCGGGTGATCGCGCTCAAGCCCGACAACGCCCATGCGCACAACGCGCTGGGTTATTCGCTGGCCGACCGCAGCCAGCGCCTGCCCGAGGCGCGCGAGCTGATCCGCCGCGCGCTGGAGCTGTCGCCCGGCGACCCCTTCATCACCGACAGCCTGGGCTGGGTGGAATACCGCCTGGGCAACCTGCCCGAGGCCTTGCGGCTGCTGCGCCAGGCCTACGCGGCGCGGCCCGACGTGGAGATCGGCGCCCACCTGGGCGAGGTGCTGTGGGCCGGCGGCCAGCGCGACGAAGCGCGCAGCATCTGGGCCGAGTCCAAGGGCCGCGACGCCGCCAACGACGTGCTACGCGAGACGCTGGCGCGCCTGAAGGTCGATCTCTGATGCTGCGCCTGGGCCGGGCGCTGGCGCCGGCGTTGCTGGCGTCGGCGCTGCTCGGCGCCTGCGCGACGCCGCCCGGCCTCGATGCGGCGATGCCCTGGACCAGCGGGCGCGTGGCGCTGCGCGTCGACGCCAGCGCCGAGCGACCGGCGCACGCGCTGACGGCCGACTTCGAGCTGCGCGGCGATGCCGAGCGCGGCGAGCTGCGGCTGAGCGGCGCGCTCGGCGGCCGCCTGGCCACCACGCGCTGGAGCGCCGGCGAAGCGGTGCTGGACACTGGCCAGGGCGAGCGGCGCTACCCCGACCTCGAATCGCTGTCGCGCGACGCCTTGGGCGAAGCGCTGCCGCTCCGCGCCCTGCCCGACTGGCTGGCCGGCCGGCCCTGGCGCGGCGCCGCCAGCCAGGCGCAGGCCGACGGCTTCGTGCAGCTCGGCTGGGCCGTCTCGCTGGCCGGCTTTGCCGAAGGCCGCATCGACGCCGTGCGCGAGGCGCCGCCGCGCGTCACGGTGCGGGTGCGGCTGGAGCGCGCGGCCGCTTCATGACACACCCCGTGCCAGCCCGTCTTCCGCGGGCCGAGCGCCGGGCCGCTCCCAAGCCGGCCCGCATCCCCTCGGGGGATCGGCCGACGTACCCGTCGGACGAGGGGCCGTCATGACTCTGCGTGCGCTGTACGACCTGGCCGCGCCGGCCAAGCTCAATCTCTTCCTGCACGTGGTCGGGCGCCGCGCCGACGGCTACCACCTGCTGCAATCGGCCTTCGTGCTGATCGACTGGGCCGACACGCTGCACCTCGAAGTGCGCGCCGACGGCCGGCTGCAGCGCCACGACCTGGCGGCCGCGCTGCCGGCCGACGACTTGTGCCTGCGCGCCGCGCGCGCGCTGCAGCAGGCCGCGGGCTGCGCGCTGGGCGCCGACATTTCCATCGACAAGCAGCTGCCCTGGGGCGCCGGGCTCGGCGGCGGCAGCTCGGACGCCGCCACCACGCTGCTCGGCCTGAACCGGCTGTGGGGCCTGCGCTGGCCGCGGCAGCGGCTGCTGGAACTGGCGGCCACGCTGGGCGCCGACGTGCCCTTCTTCGTGGGCGGGCGCAACGCCTTCGTCGAAGGCATCGGCGAGCGGCTGACGCCGCTGGCGCTGCCGCGCGCCTGGTACGCGGTCGCCAAGCCGGCGGCGTCGCTGGCCACGGCGGCGATCTTCGCCTGTCCTCTTCTCAAAAGAGATGGCGCCGCTGCTATACTCGCGGGCTTTCTCGCAGACGCTTCCCCCGCCGGGGCGCCGTCCGGCGACGGGCTCGACCGCATCGTGCAAGGCTTTGGCCGCAACGATCTCCAGCCCGCTGCCGAGCAGCTTTGCGACGAGGTGGCGCAAGCCGCCGCCTGGTTGCAGGCCCGCTACGGCAACAGCCGCATGACGGGCTCCGGCAGTGCAGTGTTCGCGAGGGCCGGCACAGGCGACCAGCCCGTGGCGACTTTTCCGGCGGCGTCGCTGCCGCCGGGATGGGTCGGCCGCATGTGCCGCAGCCTGGACCAGCACCCGCTTGCGGACTGGGCCGGCTGAAACGGTTCTTGGGTGGCGGCGCCGATGCACCGCCTCCTGTGTAGGGGAGTCGCCAAGTTGGTCAAGGCATCGGATTTTGATTCCGACATGCGAGGGTTCGAGTCCTTCCTCCCCTGCCAAACCCATTCCTGACGGGGCCCTCGCGGCCCCGTGCCTGCCTCGGAAAGACCCGCCCGTGCTCTTCAACACCGTGCTCTTCACCGGCAATGCCAACCCGGTGCTGGCGCAGGAGATCGCCACCCATCTGGGCGTCGAACTCGGGCGCGCGATGGTCGGCCGCTTCTCCGACGGCGAGGTGGCCATCGAGATCCGCCAGAACGTGCGCGCCCGCGACGTCTTCGTGGTGCAGCCCACCTGCGCGCCGACCAACGAGCACCTGATGGAGCTGCTGATCATGGTCGATGCGTTGAAGCGCGCCAGCGCGCGCCGCATCACCGCCGTGATCCCCTACTTCGGCTACGCGCGGCAAGACCGCCGGCCGCGCAGCACGCGGGTGCCGATCAGCGCCAAGGTGGTGGCCAACCTGCTGGAGACCGTGGGCGTCGAGCGCGTGCTGACGATGGACCTGCACGCCGACCAGATCCAGGGCTTCTTCGACATCCCGGTCGACAACATCTACGCCAGCCCCGTGCTGCTGTCGGACCTGAAGAGCCGCAACTACGACAACCTGGTGGTGGTGTCGCCCGACGTCGGCGGCGTGGTGCGCGCCCGCGCGCTGGCCAAGCAGCTCGGCTGCGACCTGGCCATCATCGACAAGCGCCGCCCGACGGCCAACGTGTCGGAAGTGATGCACGTGATCGGCGACATCGACGGCCGCAACTGCGTGATCATGGACGACATGATCGACACCGCCGGCACGCTGGTGAAGGCGGCCGAGGTGCTGAAGGAACGCGGCGCGCGCAACGTCTACGCCTATTGCACGCACCCGGTGTTCTCGGGCCCGGCGATCGAGCGGCTGAAGAACTCCAGCCTCGACGAGGTGGTGATCACCAACACCATTCCGCTGTCGGACGCGGCCAAGGCGGCGAAGAACATCCGCCAGTTGTCGGTGGCCTTCCTGTTCGCCGAGACGATCCGCCGCATCAGCGATGGCGAGTCGGTGACCTCGCTCTTCGCGGAACAAAACAACAACTTCTAGAAGATGCAAAAGCGGGTTCCGGCAGGAGCCCTTTCAGTCGGGCCCTGGTCGCGGGGCCTTTTTCAACTCTGGAGAGAAATCCATGAAATTCACCGCTTTCGAGCGTAGCCTGCAGGGGACCGGAGCGAGCCGCCGCCTGCGCAACGCCGCCAAGGTGCCGGGCATCGTGTACGGTGCCGGCGCGCCGCAGATGATCGAGCTCGATCACAACGCGCTGTTCTTCGCGCTCAAGAAGGAAGCCTTCCACAGCTCCATCCTCGAAATGGACCTGGCGGGCAAGACCCAGAAGGTGCTGCTGCGCGACTTCCACATGCACGCCTGGAAGCCCATCGTGATGCACGTGGACTTCCAGCGCGTCGACGAGACCACCAAGCTGCGCAAGAAGGTGCCGCTGCACTTCAGCGGCGAGGAAGGCTCGCCCGCGGTGAAGACCGACCACTGCCTGGTCAGCCACGTGACCACCGAACTCGAGATCGAGTGCCTGGCCACGCAGTTGCCCGAGTTCGTCACCGTCGACCTCTCGGGCCTGACCAAGAACCAGTCGCTGCACGCCAGCGACCTGAAGCTGCCCGAGGGCATCAAGGCCGTCAAGCACGGCACGCGCAACCCGGTGATCGTTGCCGTCACCACGCCCAAGGCCGAGGAAGAAGCCGCGCCGGCCGCCGTGGTAGCCGCCCCCGAAAAGGGCAAGGGCAAGGGCAAGAAGGACGAGAAGCAGAACAAGAAGTAGTAGCTACCTTTCTGGCTTCGTAAACAAGGCCGGCCGAGAGCGAAAGCTCCGGCCGGCTCTTTTTGGACCCGGCGACAGCTGGTCTACGTCAACGACGTGATCAAGGGCAAGCTGATGGAGTCGGAGAAGCTGCAAGAGCAGGCGGCGAACAACACCAAGGAGCAGTTCGCTGCCTCACCCGACCTGGCCATTGAGATTCTCGGCGCTGTGATGGACGCGCTCACCGCGCACACGGCGATGAGCAAGCAGGCGTTGGAGACCGAGAAGCTGCGCGCGGACATGAAGGATGTCCTGTTGGGTGCCTGCAAACTGTGGGAAGGACTCAGGGCGAAGGCTACTGGCAATGACGCACCTACTCAAGGCTGAACCGTCGCCTCTCTCCGTGCTTCCGGCCTTCCCGGCGGCGCCGTCATCGGCCGTTCCGGTTGACTACGCGGCGCTGTTCGATGCTCTCTTTGCACCAACGACGTTGGAGGTCGTGTTCAGGGAGGAGTTCGAGAGCACGACCGGCAAGGGCGTCGATCGCTTGAACGGCTTTCAGTTTGCACGGAACGCGAAGGGGCAACTGGCGACCGCGTCGGCAAAGTGCCTGACAGGCCAGTACCGGTTCTCTCCGTTTCTGGAGGTGCTGAAGACGAAGGGAAGAGACAAGTACCCCCGCTTGATTGGCATCCCCACAGTGCGCGACCGTGTGGTGCTGCATCAACTGAACAAGTTTCTCGCCGCCGTCTACCCTGAGCGTGTGCCGAAGAACGTCGCGAGCACGTACGTGCGCGAGATCTCGATCGACTTGAAGGGGAAGTCTCCGACGGACACCTGGATCTGTAGCACTGATATTAAGACGTTCTATGACTCGATCCAACGCGATCGGTTGGTCAAAGTCCTGTCGAAGCGGGTCAAGTCTCAGAGTGCCCTCAGGTTAGTCGGCCACGCGCTGGCAACACCGACGGTCCCTAAGAACACTAGGAAGGCCAGACACAAGGATTTCCGAACGGAGGTCGGCGTGCCGCAGGGGCTCGCCATCTCGAACATCTTGGCTTCGATCTACATGCAAGAAGTCGACGACGTCATGCCGACAATGGGCATCACCTACTACCGATATGTCGACGACGTCCTGATGTACGGCGACCACGACGCGGTTCAGAATGCCTTCGACTCACTTCGCGCGAGGCTCAAGCGCCGCGGCCTGAGCTTGCATCCCATCGGATCCGGCAAGTCGCACCTTCAGCAGTTGTCCAAGCCGTTCGGCTACCTGGGGTACACGTTCCAATGGCCGTTGATCTCGGTGAGGGACTCCACGACCGAGCGATTCCTCCAGTCGATCGCGGCCAAGTTCAGCGACTACACCCACAACAAGACGCGCCGGTTGGAGCGGTTCAAGTACCTCACGCCGGAGAGGCTCAAGGAGATCTTCGTCCTCGAACTCAATGAGCGAATCACAGGGGCCATCTCGCACAAGAAGCGTTATGGGTGGATCGCGTACTTCAACCAGATCAGCGACCTGAAGTTGCTCCACCGCTTAGACAAGGCGATAGAGGGCATGTTCAAACGACTACCTGACTTTGGCTGCAAACCGCCGGCCGACCTGAAGAAACTGCGACGCGCCTACTTCGAGATGAAGTTCAACCCGCAGGGTGGCTACGTTCGGGACTACGACAAGATCACGACCAGGGTGGAGATGCTGGCATTGCTCACCGAACGAGGTCGAGTCGGACCCGAGGAAGCCCTGACCGACGAACAAATCAAGGATCGGTACGAGAAGTACCTTCAGCACATCCTGGCCGCCATGCACAAGGACGAAGGGGTGCTGTATGGCTGACTTCGCTAAGATCCGCGTGCGGGTGACGCCTATCGCGCAAGCGATACCTCACTGGGCTACGGTCCGGTGGGCGGAAGTGCTCTCTACCCAGCGCAAGCATGGGACGTCGCGTTTCGCGGCGAGACCTTCTCGAGGGGATGCTATGCGTCGCTGCTCGGGAAGTGGATATGACCTGATTCTCGAGGTGTCACCCGCACCCCAAACCATGGCAGGTTGTCACCTATGAGGCAGTTCATCTCGGACCTGCGCACGCGGGCATGGCGGACTTCAGGATCGCGCTACAACGCCGCCCGTCGCCTGAAGCAGCGGGAGAGCTTCTCGACCTTCAGCCTGGCCATGCTCTCGGCGCTGAGCGTCGCGGCGGCTGTCGCCCAGCGAATCTACTCGCCGCAGCCTGGCACGCCGCTGGACAATTACATGACTGCGGTGTCGATTGCGCTCGGGGTGTTCCTCCTGGCCATCAGCCTTGTCGAGTGGGGCGCGGCTTATGGCGCGAAGGCAGATGCGCTCCATCGCAACGCAGAGGACCTGACAGCCTACCAACTGAAGTTGGCGCAGGTGCTTGCAAAGATGGACGCCGGGAAGGCATTGGAAGACTCCGAGGTCGATGCGCTGCGAGTTGAGTACGAGACCATCAAGGATCGCTGTCCCCACAACCACGCACCGTCCGATGACGAGCTCTTCAGGACTCAGCAGCGCACGGCACCCGAGTTCGGGGCCGCCAATGGCAAGCCGGCGACAACCAACTGGGATGCCTTCGTCATCAAGGCGCGTTGGCAGTGGTCGACCATCTGGCTCTTTCTCTTGATTTGGATAGCGGTCACGATTGCTGGTGCCTATGCCTTCTGGGTCCCAAAGACCTAGAGGTGCATCTCCTGTCAGAGGGTCATGATGGTGGTGCGTCTCAGCCTTCTCGCAGCGAGTTCGGCAGATCTGCTGTCCCAGCTTGCGGCGACCGACATCACTGTGCCGCTGAGGACGGAAGGCAGAACGACCGAGCACTGTGAGCGATACACGACGGCTCGCATGCTTTCAACGCTCGCTGGTACACCGTTGATCCAGTACCCGTTGAAGGTGGAGCACCGGGACAAGCCCGACTTCGTACTCCACTACCCGACGAAGCAGATCGGCATTGAGTGTACAGAGGCCGTTTCTGATGAGTGGGCCCACATAGACGCCATCCGAGAACGCGAGTTTCCGGACAGCATGATCATGCTTCCGATGCTCAAGCCTGGCGAGCGCACCCTGACCAACGCCCAACGTGCGGAGATCGCCGGCGGACGAGGCGCTGGTCCGCCGTGGGTCGGCAACATGACTGAGCGACAGTGGGCGGATGCAATCTCGCACTTTGTTGGCCGGAAGACGAAGAAGCTTCGCGAGGGTGTCTATGACCTGGATAGAGAGACTTGGCTTCTCATTCAGGACGAATGGCGCGTCCCGGTCTACCGCCCCGAAGATCGCCTGGAGGCTGCCGACCTGTGCATCGCCCAGTTGGACGGCCACCTTGCGGCACCGGCCTTCAGCAGGATCTATGTCGCTGACAGCAAGTGGCTCCTCCGCCTTGCGCCGGGGCCAGTCGAGATGCTGCCCATCCAGGATCTGTGGCGAGGCCAGTGAGCCCGTGAACTGCCACCCAAAGTCAGGGATGCTGCCGAATCGACCTTACGAAAAACGGTGGCTATAGCGTCAATAAGCCGCTGGCTGGCATCGCTTCGAGAGCCGGCCGCGCAAATCTGAACACGGCCTAAAGTGGATTGGCTGCTCCGATGGGCGAGGATAGAGCCCGAGTCGA
>Ga0102832_1000371_pt1 | contig 86407 bp, 83 predicted proteins | sample EBPBio282013_DNA_FD_88942 | JGI IMG/M metagenome (GOLD analysis project Ga0102832, IMG submission 88942) | Wastewater treatment Type I Accumulibacter community from EBPR Bioreactor in Madison, WI, USA - Reactor 2_5/28/2013_ DNA (Illumina Assembly) | ecosystem: Engineered > Bioreactor > EBPR >...
TCAGCCAGAACGCCCGCACGGTCGTCTTCGCCGGCACCTTCCGGGCCGGTGCGGGCCGGTCCCGGGTGGCCGACGGAGCGCTGCACATCGAGTCCGACGGGCCCGGCGTCAAGTTCGTGACCGAGGTCGAGCACCGCACCTTCAGCGGTCCGGTGGCGGCCCGGGGCGGCCAGCGGGTGCTCTATGTCACCGAGCGCTGCGTCTTCCAGCTCACCCCGCAGGGGCTGCGGCTCATCGAGATCGCCCCCGGCGTCGACCTGGAGCGGGACATCCTCGCGCAGATGGACTTCCGGCCGATCATCGACCGCGCACCGGCGCTCATGGACGCCCGGATCTTCGCCCCGGAACACCTGGACCTGCGCTCGGACCTGCTCGACGTACCGGTCACCGACCGCCTCTTCCTCGACCCCGAGCGGCACCGGTTCTTCGTCGACTTTGAGGGGCTGCAGATCCGCACCCCGGCCGACGTCGAACGGGTCCGCAGCGCCGTCACCGACCTGCTGGCCCCGCTCGGCTACCGGGTGTCCACCGTCGTGAACTACGACAAGTTCTCCATCGTGCCCGAACTGATGGACGACTACGTCCAGATGGTGACGGACCTGATGGACCACTACTACGCCGACGCGACGCGCTACACGACCAACGCCTTCCTGCGCGCCAAGCTCGGCAGCTCTGCCGTCGAGGGGCCGTGTCCGGCGTCGGCGTTCGAGCTCGGCGCCTGACGACGTACGTCGTCCGCTCCCGCACGACCAGAATCACCCGCCGCAACCACGGTTTTCGCCGCCGTGGGCGCCTAGATTGACGTGCGACACAGCCCGACCGACGACGTTCGAGGTGGATTCATGGCGAAGCAGCGCAAGGTCATCATCACGTGTGCCCTGACGGGCTCGATCCACACGCCGTCGATGTCGCCGTACCTTCCGGCGAACGCCGACGCCATCGCCCAGGCCGGGCTGGAGGCCGCGGAGGCGGGCGCCGCGATCCTGCACCTGCACGCGCGCACCGAGGACGAGGGGCGGCCCACCCAGGACCCGGACGCGTTCCGGCCGTTCATGGAGAAGCTCAACGCCAACACCGACGCGGTCCTCAACATCACCACCGGCGGCTCCCCGGCCATGACGGTCGAGGACCGGATGCGGCCGTGCATGGAGTTCGCGCCGGAGGTGGCCTCGCTGAACCTGGGGTCGATGAACTTCGGGATGTTCCCGATGCTGGCGCGCTATGGCGAGTTCAAGTACGCGTGGGAGCCGGAATACCTGGAGAACTCCAAGGACCTGGTCTTCAAGAACACCTTCAAGGACATCGAGACGATCCTGACCCGCGGCACGGCCAATGGCACCAAGTTCGAGTTCGAGTGCTATGACATCAGCCACCTCTACACGCTCAAGCACTTCGTCGACCGCGGCCTGGCGCAAGCGCCGCTGCTGATCCAGTCGGTCTTCGGCATCCTCGGCGGCATCGGCACCCACCCCGAGGACCTGATGCACATGAAGCGCACCGCCGACCGGCTGTTCGGCGACAGCTACCAGTGGTCGATCCTGGGCGCCGGCCGCCGCCAGGTCCCGCTGGCCACGATGGGCGCCACCATGGGCGCGCACGTGCGCTGCGGTCTGGAGGACAGCCTGTTCACCACGGACGGTTCGCTCGCGGAGTCGTCGGCAGTGCAGGTCGCCAAGCTGCGCCGGATCGTCGAGGAGCTCGGCCTGGAGATCGCGACCCCCGACGAGGCCCGCGAAATCCTGGCGCTGAAGGGCCGCGACAAGGTCAACATCTGAGCACCCCGCACCCCCTCGCCGATTCAGCGGGGGGTGCCGGCACTGTGGCGGGCGAGCCTTCCCCGGGCTCGCCCGCCGCGTGTCATCCTGCACGAGTGAGCTTGCGCGCGGTGCTCTTCGACATGGACGGGACGTTGCTCGACCACGCCTCCGCCGCCGCGGCCGCCGGCGAGGCCTTCGTCCGGCGGGTCCGCCCGGACCTGCCGGTCGCCGCGGCCATGGAGCTGTGGTCGGACGCCGACCACGACGGCTACCAGCAGTTCCTCGCCGGGGAGCTGACCTTCCAGGAACGTCGGCGGTACGGCGTGCGCGGGTTGATCCCCGAGCTGCGCAACGCCCCCGACGCCGACGTGGACGCGGCCTTCGAGACCTATCTCAGCGACTACCGGGGACGCTGGCGCGCCTACCCCGACGCCCGCCCCGCCGTCGCCGCGATGCTCGACATGGGGATGCGGGTCGCGGTGCTCTCGAACGCCTCCCAGCTCCAGGCGGAGGAGAAGGCCGACGTCATCGGCCTGTGGCCGGAGCTGACGCCGATCATCAGCTCCGAGTCGGTGGGCGCGGCCAAGCCGGACCCGCGGATCTTCGCGGTGGCGTGCGACGCCCTGGACTGCCCGGCCGAGGAGACGCTCATGGTCGGGGACGACCTGATGGGCGACGTGCTGGGGGCCGTGCGTGCCGGGCTGCGGGCCACCTGGCTGAACCGCGACGACCCGCGCACCGTGGAGGACGCGCTGGGGCTGTCGACGTCCCCGGCCCCGACGATCCACTCCCTCGCCGAACTGCACACCGTCCTCGGCTGAGCCGGCGCTCAGCCGCCGCCGGTCGGCAGGCGGACCTCGACCCGGGCGCCACCCAGGGGGCTGCGCCCGGCGCTGATCCGGCCGCCGTGCCGCTGCACGATGCGTCGACAGATCGCCAGGCCGAGCCCGGTGCCGGGGAACCGGCGCACGTGATCGGGGGCGCGATAGAACTCCTCGAAGATCGCCGCCTCCTGACCCGCCGGGATGCCGATGCCGGCGTCGTCCACCCGCAGAATCACCCAGCCGGGCTCGGCGACCGACGTGATCTCGACGACGGGCAGCCGCCCCGCCTCGACGTACTTCAACGCGTTCCCGACCAGATTGTCGAGCACCTGGCGCAGCTGCGCCCGGTCGGCCAGCACCTCGTGCGGGGCGGCCACCCGGACCGTGGGCACGGGGTCGAGCGAGGCGGTGCGGGCGGCGACGACCTCGGCGGCGAGAGCGTCGAGGTCCACCGGGGCGGTGCGCACCGAGGCGTCCCGCGCCACGGCGTAGGCCATCAGGTCGGTGAGGAAGGCGTCCATCTGCGCCACCGCGGTCACGATGTGCTCCAGCGGTTCCCGCGCCGCGTCGGGGGCCACCTCGGCCACGTCGCCGGCGAGCAGCTGCGTCCACACCTCGATGGCCGTCAGCGGCTGACGCAGGTCGTGGGCGGCGACGCGGGCGAACGTGCGCAGTTCGTCGACCTGTCGGCGTTCCTCGGTGACGTCGTGCAGGGCGACGACGGTGGCCCGGCCCGAGCCGCCCGCGACGCGACTCGCCTGGACCACCAGCGTGCCGCCGGTCCGGTCCGCGGGAGCCTGATCCGCGGCGGCCTGGTCAGCGGGAGCCTGGTCAGCGGCGGCCTGGTCGGGGTCGGCCAGGTCGGCTTCGGCCAGGTCGACCGGCCCCGACTGCAGGGCCAGCTCCACCGCCTCGGCCAGGCGCGGACTCCGCAGCGCCAACGACTCCCCGACCGACACGCCGCTCAACCGCGCGGCCGCCTGGTTGCGGATCGTCACCGTCCCCTGCTCGTCCAGCACCAGTACGCCGTCGTTCATGGCCCGGATCACGGCTGTCAGCAGGTCGGCCTGGCGCGACGCCCGGTCGGCCTCCTCGCTCGCGGCCGACCGTTCCCGCCGCAGCTGGGTCAGCAACTGGCTGCGGCCCTCCCGATCGGCCGCCGTGGCCATCGCCACGATGAGTAGGAGCAGCAGCACCATGTGCACGTTGTTCGTGGCGGCCTCCGGCGTACCGCCCCCGAACGGCGTACGGCGGGAGGCGGTCAGCGCGGTCACGGTCGAGCCGACGACGACCAGATACCAATAGGTCCCCGGCAGCGAGAAGACCGCCGCCGAGCCGAGGATGACCACGATGACGGCGTACGCCCCGAGCTGCTCCCCCGGCGTGTCGGGGGAGGCGACCATGACCGCCACGGTGGCCGCCGTCACGACCGCCACCACCGTAGCCGCCGCCACCGCCGCCGCGATAACCACCGCCGCCGCCGTCACGACCGCCACCGCCGTAGCCACCGCCACCACCGCCGCCGCCATAGGGCGGGCGCGGGCCGCGCGGACGGAAGCCGCCGCCATCGCGGCCGCCACCACCACCGCCGCCATATCCACCGCCGCCGCCACCGCCACCACCGGGCTGACGTTCGACGGCTTCACGGACCGCGATCGAGCGGCCATCCAGCAACGCGCCGTTCATGGCCTGCATGGCCGAGGCGCCTTGGTCATCGGTTTCCATCTCGAGGAACGCGAAGCCGCGGCTGCGGCCGGTCTCGCGATCCACGATCACTTTCGAAGAGGTGACGGTGCCGAACTGAGAGAAGGCTTCAGACAGACGCTCAGACGTGACCGAGTAGGGCAGGTTGCCCACAAACAATTTACGACTCATTCAAGGCTCGGGGCTGGAGGAAGGATTGAGCGGAGTCCGGCGCGCGCTTGCTGGACGCTGGGGTCCAAGCGTTTCGAAGAGATTGACGGATGACCAAGAAGCTCACGAGAAGACGTTGACCGGCGTAGCGCTCCGCGACGTGCCGTGACTCGAGATCGATGCTCATCGGCCGTATCGCAATGCAGCTTTTATGCGCTGATTCGCCGCTCAAGTCCACCGCCTGCGCGTCTGAACCGTTGCAGGGTTGAGATGCAACGACGCTGGTCACACAATCGACACTAAATCCGGCGGAATTGATCGGCGCGTCTCGCCCTGTAATTGCAGAAGCGCCGAGATTATTTCCGGCGCGTGTTCAACAAGATATGGGTGGCCTAGGGTTCACCACCCACGAAGGGGAGGATCATGGCGAGTTCTAATCCGCGCCGCAGCGGCGCCCAGGTGCTGATCGACCAGCTGCGCATCCACGGCGCCGACACGATTTTCGGCGTGCCGGGCGAGAGCTACCTCGCGGCGATCGACGCCCTGTACGCCCAGCGCAACTCGCTGCGTTACGTGATCTGCCGCCAGGAAGGCGGCGTCGCCAACATGGCCGAGGCCTACGGCAAGCTGACCGGCAAGCCCGGCATCGCCTTCGTGACGCGCGGTCCGGGCGCGACCAACGCCAGCATCGGCCTGCACACCGGCTTCCAGGACTCGACGCCGATGATCCTGCTGGTCGGCCAGGTGGCGCGAGAGGCGATGGACCGCGAGGCGTTCCAGGAGATCGACTACCGCCGCATGTTCGGCCAGATGGCCAAGTGGGTGGTGCAGATCGAGGACGCGCGGCGCATCCCCGAGCTGATCAGCCAGGCCTTCCACGTCGCGGTGAACGGCCGCCCGGGCCCGGTCGTGGTCTCGTTGCCCGAGGACATGCTGGCCGACGAGGTCGAGGTCGCCGATGCCGGCCCCTACAAGGTGTCGCGCGGCGCGCCGGCGCCGCAGGACATGGCGACGCTGCGCGAGCTGCTGTCGAAGGCCGAGCGGCCGATCCTGATCGTCGGCGGCGGCGGCTGGACCGCCGAGGCGTGCAACGACATCCGCGCCTTCGCCGAGGCCAACCACCTTCCCGTGGCGGCGTCGTTCCGCAACCAGGACCTGTTCGACAACCGCCACGCCAACTACGTCGGCGATCTCGGCGTCGGCGTCGGGCCGGCACTGGGCAAGCGCATGAAGGAGGCCGACCTCGTGATCGCGGTCGGCCCGCGGCTGGGCGAGGCGACCTCGGCCAACTACACGCTGTTCGACGTGCCGGTGCCGCGCCAGAAGCTGGTGCACGTGCATGCCAGCCCCGAGGAACTGGGCCGCGTCTACCAGGCGGCCCTGCCGATCAACAGCGGCATGGCGCACTTCGCCGCCGCGGCGAAGGCGATGAAGCCGGTCGACGGCAGCCGCTGGAAGGCGGCGACCGCGGCGGCGCGCGCCGAGTACCTCGACAACATCAAGCCCGGCCCGCTGCCCGGCGCGGTCAACATGGGCGAGGTCTGCGCCTGGCTGAACAAGCGGCTGCCCGACGACGCGATCGTCACCAACGGCGCCGGCAACTACGCCGCGTTCCTCCACCGCTTCTTCCAGTACCGCGGCTTCAAGACCCAGCTGGCGCCGACCAGCGGCGCGATGGGCTACGGCGTGCCGGCCGCGGTGGCGGCCAAGATCGTGGCGCCCGGGCGCATGGTGGTGTCGCTGGCCGGCGACGGCTGCTTCCTGATGAACGGCCAGGAGTTCGCGACCGCCGTGCAGCACGGCGCCAACGTGATCATCACCGTGGTCGACAACGGCATGTACGGCACGATCCGCATGCACCAGGAGCGCGAGTACCCGACGCGCGTGCATGGCACCGAGCTGAAGAACCCCGACTTCGCCGCCTACGCCCGCGCCTTCGGCGGCCACGGCGAGACGGTCGAGAAGACGGAGGACTATCCCGCCGCCTTCGAGCGCTGCGTCGCGGCCAACCTGCCGTCGATCATCCACGTCAAGACCGACCCCGAGGCCCTGACCTCGCGCATCACGCTGACCCAGCTGCGCGAACAGTCGCTGGCGAAGCAGAAGGGGTAGAAAAAACTGTCATCCCGAGCGGAGCGAGGGACCTTTCCTCGGAGCCTGAAAGGTCCCTCGCTGGCGCTCGGGATGACAATCCTCTTGTGTCCCTCGTGCCCCCTCTACGCCGCCAGGATCGACACGCCGTAGGCGTCGAACCGGCGGTCCCGGGTGACGATCGTCAATTGTTCCGAAAGGGCCTGCGCCACCAGCAGGCGATCGAAGGGATCGCGGTGGTGGAGTGGCAGCGTCCGCAGCTTCTTCATGTGCGGCACCGCCAACGGCAGAAGCGAAGCCTCCAGGTGCTCGACGCCCTCCATGAAGTCATCGGGCAGGTCGAGCTTTCCGATGGACGCCTTGATGGTCAGCTCCCAGAGCGACGCAACGCTCACGAAGCGCTGGTTGTCGGTGTCCTCGAGGGCGCGCCGCGCGGACGGCGCCAGTTCCGATGGCCGCAGGATCGCCCAGAGATAGGCATTCGAGTCGAGAAGAAGCTTCACCGCTTCGCGACGTCCTCGCCCAGCATCAGGGCCTCGATCTCCGCGTCGGTCTCGGGCGAATCCCAGCCCGGGTGCAGCTTGATCTTGCCCTTGAAGGTGCCGAGCCGCGGCTTCCGGCGAGGCGGCTCGTAGGGGAGCAGCCGCGCCACCGGCTTGTCGGCCTGGCAGATCACGACTTCCTCGCCGGCGCGCACGGCCGCGATCAGCTTCGAGAGCTGCGACTTGGCCTCGTGCGTGTTGACGCGCTTCATGTTGGCTAAGTTAGCTAACCTCGTTGCCTTTTTCAAGGAGGCCCCTTGCGAGGTTCCTTCGGCCGCTGTATAGCCCCGTCACCGTGGAGATTTGAGCCGACCGGCTTGCGACCACGTTAAACATCGCTAAAAGGTCGGAGAGGCGTCCAAGCCCCCGTCCTGTCCGGTCGGGGGTTTTTTGTTGGCTTGCGAGGATCGGACGATGAGCGGAGCGAAGAAGGCGGGTCCCGACCAGACGAAGTGGCGGACGCAGACCCGCGCGGTGCGCGGCGGCCAGGTGCGCAGCAACTTCGACGAGACGTCGGAGGCGCTGTTCCTGACCTCGGGCTACGCCTACTTGAGCGCCGAGGAGGCCGAGGCGACCTTCAAGGGCGAGAGCAACCACTACCAGTACTCGCGCTTCGGCAACCCGACCGTCAGCATGTTCGAGAACCGACTGGCCGCGCTCGAGGGCGCCGAGGCCTGCCGCTCGACCTCGACCGGCATGTCGGCGGTGTTCTTCGCCCTGCTGGCGCTGCTCAAGGCCGGCGACCGCATCGTCGCGGCCCGCCAGCTGTTCGGCTCGTGCCACTACATCGTGACCGACCTCTTGCCGAAGTACGGCGTGCACAGCGAGCTGGTCGACGGCGGCGATCTCGCGCAGTGGGAGAAGGCGCTGTCGAAGCCGACCCAGGCGGTGCTGTTCGAATCGCCGTCCAACCCGATGCTCGACATCGTCGACATCCGCGCGGTCTGCGACCTCGCCCACAAGGCCGGCGCCAAGGTGGTGCTCGACAACGCCTTCGCCACGCCGATCCTGCAGCGGCCGCTGGAGTGGGGCGCCGACGTCGTCGTCCACTCGGCGACCAAGTACATCGACGGCCAGGGCCGCACGCTGGGCGGCGCGGTGCTGGGTTCGCGCGACTACATCATCGACAAGCTGCAGCCGATCATCCGCAACACCGGCCCGTCGCTCAGCCCGTTCAATGCCTGGGTGCTGGTGAAGGGGCTGGAGACGCTCGGCCTGCGCGTCGAGCGCCACTGCGCCAACGCGACCAAGGTCGCCGACGCGCTGGCGGCGCACAAGGCGGTCGGCCGCGTGCTCTACCCGGGCCGCAAGGACCACCCGCAGCACGCGCTGGCGATGAAGCAGATGCCGAACGGCTCGGGCGGCGTCGTCACCTTCGACCTCAAGGGCGGCAAGGACGCGGCGTTCAAGGCGCTGAACCGGCTGACGCTGGTCGACATCTCGAACAACCTGGGCGACGCCAAGAGCCTCGTCACCCACCCGGCGACGACGACGCACATGCGCATCGGCGCCGAGGAGCGCGCGAAGCTCGGCATCACCGACGGCACCGTCCGCATCTCGGTCGGCCTCGAGGACGTCGAGGACATCATCGCCGACCTCACCCAGGCCCTGAACGGGTGAGCCTGTCCCGCCGCCTGTGGGACGACAATCGCGACCAGGCCGAGCGCATCCTCGCGCACGGCTTCGTGCGCGGGCTGGGCGACGGCCGCCTGCCGGCCGACCGCTTCAAGGCCTACGTCGCGCAGGACGCGTGGTTCCTCGAGGCGTTCGCGCGGGCCTACGCGCTGTGCCTCGCGGGCAGCACGACGCGCGACGACCTCGAGGCCTTCGCCGGCCTGATCGGCGGCGTGGTCGAGGAGCTGAAGCTGCATGCCGGCTACGCGGCGCGGCTGGGCATCGACATGGGAGGCGTGACGCCGGTCGCGGCGACACTGGCCTACGTCGATTTCCTGGCAGCGACGGCGAAGCGCGGCGTGCTCGGCGAGACCATCGCGGCGATGACGCCGTGCATGCGGCTCTACGCCTTCCTCGGCCAGTCGCTGGCCCGGGGACCGGTGGCGCCGGCCTATGCCGAGTGGGTCAGGACCTACGCCGATCCCGGCTTCGAGGCACTGGCCGCCGGTCTCGAGACGCTGCTCGACCGGCACGCCGCCGACACCGGGGCGGTGCGCGCCCACTACCGTCGCGCGATGGCGCTGGAATACGACTTCTTCGACGCCAACCTCTAGAGCGCGGCGAGCCTTTCCATCGAGCGGTCGATCGCGCCGTGCAGGTCGGCGGTCAGCCGCGGGCCCATCGCCGTGCGCACTTCCTGTTCCGCCGCCGCCCAAAGCGGCAGGGCGCGCTTGAACAGGGCGCGGCCGTCCGGCGTCGCCACCAGCTCGTGGCGCCGGCGGTCGCCGGAATCGGCGCGCTCGACCAGGCCCTGCTTGAGCAGCGGCGCGAGGTTGCGGGTCAGGGTCGTGCGGTCGGTCGCGGTCAGCTCCGACAGCCGGCCGATCGTCACCGGGCCCTGGCCCAGCACGTGGCCGAGCAGCGAGAATTGCGAGATCTTGAGACCGGTCGGCGCGAGATGGTGGCTGTAGATCTGGGTCACCCGGCGCGCCGCGCGGCGGACGCGGAAGCAGGTGCAGTCGAGGGGCGACAGTCGCGGGCCGGTCATGCGCCGATACTAGGCGCGGCGCTTGCGACGGCCAAGCCTTGATGTGTATATGCACGGATTACCCGGGAGTATCGCGATGACCGATTCGTTGACCGATTCTGGCTACGGCGTGGTGCCGCTCGAGCAGGCGCGGACCATGGACGGGATGACGCTGTTCAAGGGCCTGCTGGAGGGACGCTTTCCCGGCCCGCCGATCGGCAAGACGCTGGGCTTCCGCATCTCCGAGGTCGAACTCGGCCGGGTCGTCTTCGAGTACACGCCGGTATTCGACCACTACAACCCGATCGGCACCGTGCACGGCGGCATCGCCGCGACCCTGCTCGACTCGGTGATGGGCTGCTGCATCCACACCACGCTCAAGGCCGGCATCGGCTACACCACGGTCGAGCTCAAGGTGAACTACGTGCGCGCCATGACCGACAAGACCGGCCCGGTGAAGGCCGAGGGCAAGATCATCAACGTCGGCTCGCGCATCGGCACCTCGGAAGGCCGGCTGTACGACGCCAATGGCAAGCTGCTGGCCCACGGCACGACGACCTGCCTGATCTTCCCGATCTGACCCCCTCACCTAGCCTCTCCCCCTTGCGGGGGAGAGGAACATGAAAGGTCTTCCCCGTCATTCTCCTCTCCCCCTTGGGGGAGAGGCCGGGTGAGGGGTAGTCTGCATTCATGCCCCAGGCCCAAGCCGAGCAGCGACTGCTGCGCCTGTCGATCGCCGTCACCATCCTGGTGTCGCTGTTCGGCGTCGTGTTCGGCCTGCTGTCGGGCTCGATGTCGATCGTGTTCGACGGCATGTTCGCGGCGATCGACGCCGGCATGTCGGGGCTGGCGCTGTTCGTGTCGCGGCTGGTCAGCCGGCAGAGCGACAACCCGCGCTTCCAGTTCGGCTACTGGCACATCGAGCCGATGGTGCTGGCGTTCAACGGCGGCACGCTGATGCTGCTGTGCGCCTACGCCTTCGTGAATGCCGTCGCCAGCATCCTGGCGGGCGGCCGCCACCTCCAGTTCGACTGGGCGATCGCCTACGCGGTGATCGTCTGCATCGTGTGCTTCGCCATGCTGTTCTACGAGCGCCGGGCCAACCGGCGCATCGGCTCGGACTTCGTGCGGCTCGACGCCCAGAGCTGGCTGATGTCGGCGGCGATCACCAGCGCGCTGCTGGTCGCCTTCGCGATCGCGTGGTCGCTCGAGGGCACGCGCTGGCATCACCTCGTGCCCTACGTCGACCCGGCGGTGCTGGCGCTGCTCACTGTCGTGCTGGTCTTCGTGCCGATCCGCACGGTGCGCCGCGCGCTGCAGGAGATCCTGCTGATCACCCCACCCGAGCTCGACGCCCATGTCTGCCGCGTGATGGACGCCGTGGTCGCCCGCCACGGCTTCAAGGACTACACCAGCTACGTCGCCAAGGTCGGCCGCGCGCAGTTCATCGAGATCCACGTCGAAGTGACGCCGGGCTCGGGGCCGGCCAGCCTGGCGGCGGCCGACGCGATCCGGCGCGAGATCGCCGACGCGATCGGTGGCGAGGGACCGCAGCGCTGGCTGACCATCGATTTCACCGCCGATCCGCGCTGGCTGTAGGGTCTTTGCCCATTTGACCTTTGGCCGCCGAGGTCCCATGTCGGAAGACAGGAACGACGCATGTACACAGCCACTACCCGTGCCATCCAGGTGACGGTCACGCCGCAATATCTGCCCCAGCAGTCCGACCCCGGGAAGTCCCAGTTCGTCTGGGCCTACTTCGTGCGGATCGAGAACAGGGGCGATGTCGCGGTGCAGTTGAAGAGCCGCTACTGGAAGATCACCGACGGCCTCGGCCGCGTCCAGGAGGTGCGGGGTCCCGGCGTGGTCGGCAAGACACCGCTGCTGCAGCCGGGCGAGGTCTTCGAGTACAATTCGGGGACGCCGCTTTCCACGCCATCCGGAATCATGGGCGGTGCGTATCAGATGGAGAGCGAGGGTGGCGAGCGTTTCGACATCGAGATCCCGACCTTCTCTCTCGACATGCCCAGCCCGTCGCGGCGTCTGAACTGAGGGCCCCGGTGAAGCGGGGAAAAGACATGAACAAGATGCTCAAGAAGAGCGAGATGGTCTCTCTCGCCACCGGCCTGACCCGTCCGTCGCGCGAGGAGGCCGAGGCCGCCGTGCGCACGCTGATCCGCTGGGCCGGCGACAACCCGGACCGCGAGGGCCTGGTCGGCACGCCCGACCGTGTCGTGCGGTCCTACGAGGAATTCTACCGCGGCTACGACGAGGACCCGCGCGAGATGCTGCAGCGGACCTTCGAGGAGACCGACGGCTACGACGAGATCGTGGTGCTGCGCGACATCCGCCTCGAGTCGCACTGTGAGCATCACATGGTGCCGATCATCGGCAAGGCGCACATCGGCTACCTGCCGGGCAAGCGCGTGGTCGGCATCAGCAAGCTGGCGCGCGTCGTCGACGCCTTCGCCTACCGGCTGCAGATCCAGGAAAAGCTGACGGCGCAGATCGCCAACACCCTGCAGGAGGTCCTGCAGCCGCGCGGCGTCGCGGTCGTGATCGAGGCCGCCCACCAGTGCATGACCACCCGCGGCGTGCACAAGTCCGACGTCGCGATGGTCACCAGCCGGATGCTGGGCGCCTTCCGGGACAACGGCGAGACGCGGCGCGAATTCCTGACCATGATCGGCCGCTCGTCGGTATGATGGCGGGCGAATCGTAGAAGGAAGCGAAATGACAGGGGAAGTCGTCGGCTCGGTCGAGATGCTGCGCCGCCTGGTGGCGTTCGATACCACCTCGCGCAATTCCAACCTGGCGCTGATCGAGTACGTCCAGAAGTACCTCGAGGGGCATGGCGTGGCGTCGAAGCTGGTGCCGAGCGGGGACGGCAAGAAGGCCAACCTGTTCGCCACCGTCGGCCCGATGGTCAAGGACGGCGTCGTGCTGTCGGGCCACACCGACGTGGTGCCGGTCGATGGCCAGCCGTGGGACACCGATCCCTGGACGCTGACGCTCAAGGACGGCAAGTACTACGGCCGCGGCACCTGCGACATGAAGGCGTTCTTCGCGATCGGCCTGTCGAAGCTGCCCGAGTTCAAGAAGGCCAAGCTGAAGAAGCCGATCCACTTCGCGCTGTCCTACGACGAGGAAGTGGGCTGCATCGGCGCCCACGCGCTGGCCGCGAAGATGGCCGCCGAGGTTCCCAAGCCGCGCGCCATCATCATCGGCGAGCCGACGATGATGACCGTCGTGCATGCCCACAAGGGCGCCCAGATCTACGTGACCAAGTTCACCGGCTTCGAGGCGCACTCCTCGATGACCCATCTCGGCGTCAGCGCGATCCACTTCGCCGGCGAGTTCGTGCACTGGCTGAACACCGTGCAGGACGAGCTCGAGGCCGCGGCGCCGAAGAACAGCGAGTTCATGCCGGCGGCCGCGACCTTCAACGTCGGCACGATCGTCGGCGGCACGGCCGGCAACATCCTCGCCCGCGAGTGCGAGGTGCTGTGGGGCTACCGCGAGCTGCCGACCGAGCCGCTCGACAGGCTCGGCAAGCGGGCGATGGCGTGGCTCGAGACCGAGCTGTTGCCGAAGATGAAGGCCAAGCATCCCGCGGCGGCGATCTCGACCGAGCTGCGCTCCTCGACCCCGGCCTTCTCGGCCGAGGGCAACGACGAGGCCAAGACGCTGGCCGCGACCTGGTCGGGCTCGAACACCGTCGGCAGCGTGGTCTACGCCACCGAGGCCGGCATCTTCCGCAAGACGCTGGGCGTGCCGACCGTGGTCTGCGGCCCCGGCGACATCGCCCAGGCCCACCAGCCCAACGAGTTCCTGCTGGCGTCGCAGGTCGAGGCCTGCGAGGCGTTCATGGACCGCATGCTGGAGTGGTGCTGCCGGGATTGAAGAAAGGGTCCCTCGCTACGCTCGGGATGACAACAAGACTGTCATCCCGAGCGTAGCGAGGGACCTTTCTCCTTAGACATAGATCAAGGCCCCCGGCCCCGAAGTCGGGCCCCCTAGCGGGCATGACCCTCCTCCCGGAAGAGCATCGCGCGCTGCAGGAGACGGTGGCGCGGTTCGTCGAGCGCGAGCTGATGCCGCTCGAGCCGACCCTGCTGGCCCGCGAGGCGGCGGGCGGCGAACTGCATCTCACCGCCGACGAGGCCGCGCCGCTGATGGCGACCTGCCGCGAGATCGGCCTGACCGGCCTCGACGCGCCGTCCGAGATGGGCGGCGCCGACCTGCCGGCGGTCGCGCTGATGGGCGTGCAGGAGGAACTCAGCCGCACCATCGTGCCGTTCTCGTTCCCGCCGGAGTCGCCGGTGCTGCGGCTGCTGATGGCGGTGGCCAACGACGACCAGCGCCGCCGCTACCTCGAGCCCTACGCGCAGGGCCTGATCCGCTCGGCCACCGCGATCTCCGAACCCGGCGCCGGGGCGGACCCGGCGGCGATGACGACGCGCGCCGTGAAGGACGGCGATCACTGGGTGCTGAACGGTCGCAAGATCTGGGTCAGCTACATGCCGGCCGCCGACTTCACGGTGGTGCTGGCGCGGACGTCGCCGGGCAAGGACCATCGCGGCATCACCGCCTTCCTGGTCGACCGCGACACGCCGGGCTTCCGCATCGAGCGCGAGATCCCGATGCTGGGCGGCCATCGCACCTACGAGCTCGTCTTCGAGGACTGCCGCGTTCCCGACGCCCAGGTGCTGGGCGAGCCGGGCAGCGGCTTCGCCCACATGCAGCTGCGCCTGACGCGGCGGCGGCTGCTGATGGGGCCGATGTGCATCGGCATGGCGCGGCGGGCGCTCGACATGATGGTCGAGCACGCCAACCGGCGCGTCACCTTCGGCGTGCCGCTGGCCGAGCGCCAGGCGGTGCAGTGGTGGATCGCCGACGCGGCGACCGAGATCCATGCCTGCCGCCTGATGGCGCTCGACGCGGCGGCCAAGCAGGATGCCGGCGGCGACGTGCGGACCGAGGCCTCGATGATCAAGGTGTTCGCCACCGAGATGGCGACCCGCGTGATCGACCACGCCATGCAGGCGTTCGGCGCGATGGGTGTCGCCAAGGAGATGCCGCTGCAGCTGATGGCGCAGAAGGTCCGGACGATGCGGGTCTACGAGGGCCCGACCGAGGTCCACCGCATGGTGATCGCGCGCCGCCTGCTGGGCGGCCGGCGCTAGGCCTCGCTCAGGGCAGCGGCGGCAGGGCGCTGACCAGGGCGCGTGGCGGCACCTGCATCAGGCCGGTGAACGGCCGCTCCATCTCGAGGATCAGCAGCAGCGCCGCCGAGGCGCACAACGCCACGAGGATCAGCGCGGCGATCGAGGTCGGGTTGAGCGGCGAGAACAGGCTGAAGCTGGCGAACAGCGCGGTCAGCCAGAACATCACGACGTAGAGGATCGGCGCCGGCAGGCGCGCCCGCGATCGCTCGTAGAGGTCGAGCCGCGACTGGGCGATGCGGATCGCCGTCGCCACCGCCTGGTCGTGCAGGGTGCGCTGCAGCGGCGTGGTCATCGGCAGGGTGGCGATCGAGTCGAACAGGGCATGCGCCTTGGAGCCGAGCGGCGAATACTGATAGGGCCGGACATCGTCGTGCCAGACCTGCTGGATGAAGATCTCGGTCGAGGTGCGCAGCATCCGGCGGCTCTCGATTGCCTGCGGACCGTAGTTGTCGAGGATGGTGTCGAGCAGGATCAGGTCGGCGGCGATGCGCCGGACCTCGGAGCGCTGGGTCTCGAAGAAGCCGTTGGCCGAGTTGATCAGCAGGCCCAGCACCAGCGCGGTGATGGTCGCGACCAGCGCCGCGCCCAGCCGTACGATGTCCTTGGCATGGGTGTCGAGATGGTCGTCCGGCAGGACACGCCGCAGCACCACGCCGAACGCGGCCCCCAGCACCATCAGCAGCAGCGCCAGAAGCGCCTCGAGAATCGGATTCACGCCGGGATGCTAGCAGACCCGGTGCCGGTGGTCCGGGTCTTTCAGCCCCCGACGCCCGCGTGCCTCGCCAGCAGCCGGGCGCCGCTCTGCTCGACGAGCGTGCGGAATGCCGCGGAATCGCCGTTGAGAAGCCACTCAGCGTAGGCGAGGGCGAGGGTCGCGCCGCGTCGCCGGGCGACCGAGGCGGCTTCCTCGGCGGTGTCGCGGGCACGCTCGACCAGCCCGGCACGCTGTTGCACCCAGGCGAGGTCGCAGAGCATGCGCGCCTCGTTCTCGAGCCCGGCCCGGCGCTGGCGCGCGAACCGCAAGGCCTCGGTGAGCAGTCCGGCGGCGCCGGTGTAGTCGTCCGCGAGGCCCAGTCCCAGCGCACCGAACGACAGGCCGTAGACGTTGAGGTAGGGATTGCCGCTCTTCTCGCCCAGCGCCTGGGCGATCGCGCCGTGCACGCGCGCCAGCTCGGCATCCCGGCGGCCCCACGCGATGTCGACCATGGTGCCGTGTGCGAGGATGCGGTGCAGCGTGTCGACGGTCGCCTCGTCGGCGGCGATCATCTCCTCGGCCAGCAGCCGGGCCTCGTCGCATCGGTCCGACATCGCCAGCACCTTGCTGCGCATGCCCTTGACCCAGGTGGCGACCCGGAAGCCCAGTGTCTGCTCGTCCTGTGCCTCGACCTTGTCGACCTGGGCCAGGGCCACGTCGTTGTCGGCGAGCGCGCCGCGCAGGTCGCCGGCCAGCCAGCGGGCGTGGCAGCGGATCGCCGACAGCAGGACGCGCAGCCCGGCGTGCCTGGCGGGGTCGAGGCGTTCCATCGCCTGGGTGACGGTGTCGACGTAGTCGGTCGCGAGGCCGGTGCTGGCGAGCGCGCGGCCGTAGGCGGCGGTCACCAGCGTCACGGCCCGCATGTCGCCGAGCGACACGGCGATCGCCAGCGCCTCCTTGTAGTAGGTCTCGACATCCGTGGCGGCCAGCCCTTCGCGCCACGCGAGGTTCACGATCTGGCCGGTGGCCATCAGCAGCGGGTAGCGGGCGGGTCCTTCCAATGGCAGGGCGCTCAGCAGGCGGCGCACGCGCCGCCACGCCTCGAGCGCCTGCGCCGGGTCGCGCGTGCCGTGCCACATCGCGGCCTTCATGTTGTACGAGGCGGCCATCGGGCCGTTGCCGGCCTCCTCGAAGTGGTAGGCGACGAACCCGGCCTGGGCGCCATTGGGATCGGGCAGGCTCTTCTCGAGGTCGGCGGCAACCGCTGCATGCAGGGCGCGGCGCCGGTCACTGGTCAGCGACCGGTAGGTGACTTCCTGGACCATCGGGTGGCGGAAGGCGAAGCCGCCCATCGTCCCGCCGCCAGTCTCGTAGACCAGCCCGGCGGCCGACAGGCGATGCAGCACCGCGCGCACCGCGTCGCCGGCGACGCCCGCGACATGTTCCAGGACGGCTGCGCCGAACTCGCGGCCGATCACCGCCGCCGTCTGCAGCAGCGACCGCTCGAGTTCCGGCCGGCTGTCGATGCGCGCGCTGACGATCGCCTGCACGTTGTCCGGGATCAGCTTCATGTCGGGCGCGCGGAGCAGGCGATAGTCGCCGAGCGAGCCGGCGAGGTGGCCGCTCTCGTCGAACTTGCGCACCAGCTCCTCGATGAAGAACGGGTTGCCGCGCGCGCGGTCGCCGATCAGCGGCACCAGCGGGGCGACCGACGGGTCGTCGCCCAGCAACCCGTGGACCAACTCGCCGGCGGCCGCCTGGTTGAGCGGTGGCAGCGAGATCTGCTCGTAGTTCTCGATCCGCATCCACGACGCGGCGAAGCCGGGACGGAAGTTGACCAGCAGCAGCAGCCGCGTGCCGACCAGCGAGTCGGCCAGCACCTCGAGGATCGACTCGCTGCCGGTATCGAGGAAGTGCAGGTCCTCGACCAGCAGCACCAGCGACTGGTCGCGGCTGGCCGAGCGCATCAGTCGGCGAAAGAAGCCGTTCAACCGCTCGCGCCGCGTCGCCGGGTCGATCTTCTCGCGCGCGCCGGCGCCGTCCGCCAGGCCGAGGAAGTCGGCGATCAGCGGCAGGTCCGCCGACAGCTCGGGGTCGAGCCGGCTACAAAGGTCGGCGATCTTGTCGCGGGCTTCGGCCGGCGTGTCGTCGGCGGAGATCTCGAACACCGCCTTGACCACGTCGATCACGGGCTCGAACGGCGTGGCGCGGCTGTGCGCGAGGGCGCGCGCCTCGAGCACCCGGACGCCCTGGGTGCGGCAGTGCTCGGCGAACTCGAAGCACAGGCGGCTCTTGCCGACGCCGGCGTCGGCGACGATGCCGACTGCGCAACCGTCGCCGTCCGAGGCCCGCTCCAGCGCCCGCTTCAGCAACTCGATCTCGCGGTCGCGACCGAGGAAGCGCGTGCGCGTGCTCTCGCTGCTGAAGCGCTGGCTCATCGCGCCGCGCCGTAGCCCGGTCAGCTGGAAGATCTCCATCGGCACCGACAGGCCGCGGATTTCCTTGCGGCCCAACGATTCGACGGAGATGAACTGCCGCGCCGCGCGCAGCGTCGACGGCGACACCACGATGCCGTTGGGCGGCGCGAGGCTCTCGAGGCGGCTCGCGACGTGCACGGTGACGCCGCCGGCGTCGAAGTCGGTCGAGAACGAGGTGGCGATGGTGCGCGCCAGCACCTCGCCGCTATGGATGCCGGCCCGGATGGTCAGCGGCGCGCCGGGCAGGGCGCGGATCGCGTCCTGCAGCGCGAGGCCGGCGCAGCAGGCCCGAACGGCGTGGTCCTCCTGCGGGTTGGGGGTGCCGAACACCGCCATGATGCCGTCGCCCTGGACGCGCACGACCGAGCCCTCGAAGCGCCGCACGGCCTCTTCCATGGCGGCGATGCCGGGTGCCAGCCGCTTGACCGCTTCCTCCGGGTCGAGGCTCTCGATCAGCTGGGTGGAGCCCGCGATGTCGGCGAAGAAGACGGTGATCTGCTTGAGTTCGGCCTGGACCGGGGCCGCGGGCGGGGCCGGTGCCTCGGTCAGCCCGGCTCCGCACTGCGCGCAGAAGCGCGCAGCCGGCGGGTTCCGGTGGTTGCACGACGAACAGGTTCGCCCCAGCGCCGCACCGCAGGAAATGCAGAAGCGGGCGCTTGGGACGTTATCATGGTTGCAGCTCTCGCACTGCATGGTGGGAGCGTGCGCCGTTGGTTGATCGGAAGATTGGTCCTAGACCTTTTTCTTCTTTGCGCTCTTGCGTCGGCTCAGGCGCACCAGCGCGGCCCTCTTCTTGGCGGCGATGAGCGTCGGGATCGGCACGGTCCTGACCGTGATGATCAGGGAGTAGCCGGTAGACGTTCCGTAGGTCTGCGGCTGATCGACGGCAATCTCCGGCCCGGGCAGCACGACGAATACGATCTCCTGGCAGGCAGGGTCATCAGCGAGTCCTTGGAAGATCAGGTGGGCGATTTCCACGTCGACCACGCTGTTGAAGGGGCCGCTCTTGGGAGGTGCAACGGTCCCTGGCGCAGGGACGGGCGCCAGCGTTTGCGAAGGAGCCGTGGCCAGCGCATCGAGCCAGAACTCCCAGCGGCTCTGCGAATCGCCGTTCGGGTCGTCCATTGCATCGACGACCACCTTCAGTTTGTCGGCGGACATCTTCAGGGGAATGCGGTTGGCTCCCCCTTTCTTGAACCAAGCCTTCTTGTTTCTCTTCTTGTCGATCAGCCCGCCGCCCTGCGATGGACCGAAGTGCTTGTTGAGACGCGCGACCATCTTGATGGTCTCGACGGTGTTGAAATACATGCCCATGGACGCCCCCTGCTTGTATTTGCATGGATCATGCTATCAGGTTCGGCGCGGGCTTCAACCAGCCGCCTCACCCGCTAGTCCTGCAAGCTGGGCCCTGCCGGCAGACCAAATCCTCGGTGCTCGTTCCGGTCCGAATGCCAAGACAAGGCCTACGGACTCGGCCCAGCGTGTGGCCTGATCCTCGCTGCTCAGCCAGCGGTAGGGAACAAAGAATGGCGGCCCGCCAAGATGGTGACCCGTCTCATGCGCCAACACAACCGCCAGCCCGGCCGAGCCGACCTTGCGATGACGCACGAGCCCGCCGAACAAGCGAACACGCTTCTTGCCCGCCTCCAGGAATGCCTGCGCGTTGGCAAGCCGGACGCGGTTCTCGATGTCGTACTCGATTTCAGGAAAGCATGCCGCGAACCGCCTGATCACGGAGCGGGCCCGGCGCTGGGGCCAGCGAGCCTTCAGCGGCCAAAGCAGATGCCGGGGAACCGAGGCATCGAGAATGGGCATCCAGCGATGGTGACAGCCGCGCGCGGCCCCGACAACTGCCTCACGCCGCCGACGCGTACACCCGGTCGAGGTCGGCTTCGTCGTAGGCGTACTCGGTCGAGCAGAACTCGCACTTCACGGCGACGCGGCCCGTGGGGTCGCGCAGGTCGGCCAGTTCCTCGCGGCGGATCGAGCGCAGCACGCGGTCGATGCGGTCGCGGCTGCAGCGGCAGCGCGCGGCGAACGGGCGGCGCGGGAAGTGGCGCGGCCGCTCGTCGTGGAACAGCCGGTGCAGCAGCGTCGCCGACGGCAGCTCGGGACCCAGCATCTCGGCCTCGGTCGCCGAGGCCATCAGGATCACCGCCTTGCGCCAGTCGTCCTCGCGCTGCTCGCGGTCGATGTCGATGCGGCCGGCGTCGAACTCCGGCATCTGCTGCACCATCAGCGCCGCGGCGTGCCAGTGGTGCTGGCCGTCGGCGCCGGCGGTGCGCCGCGCGGCGATCTTGATGCCGGTCGGCAACTGCTCGGACTGCCGGAAGTAGGTGTGGGCGCAGTCGGCCAGCGTCGCGCCCTCGAGCGGCACCACGCCCTGGTAGCGCTGGGTGTGCTGGCCCTGGTCGACGGTGAAGGCCAGCCGGCCGGTGCCGAACAGCTTCGGCACGTAGCCGTCGGGCGCCTCCTGGTTGCCGGCGCCCAGCGCCACGGCGAGCTTCCACGAATCGAACTGGGCGTAGCCGCGCAGCGCGCCGTCGCTGGTCAGGTCGGTGACCAGCAGGCGGATCGGGCCGTCGCCGGTCAGCTGCAGCGTGAAGATGCCATCGTACTTCAGCGAGGTCGCCAGCGTGGCGCACAGCACCATCGCCTCGGCCAGCGGCCGCGCCACGGCCAGCGGGTAGCCGTGGCGCTCGATCACCGCGTCGAGGGACGGACCCAGCCGGACCAGCCGGCCGCGCACGCCCAGCGCGTCGAGCTGGAAGGGCAGGGCATGGTCCCAGTCGGACGTGGATGGATCGGAAGCGCGCCGGTCTTCCGCCGAGCCCATCAGGACAGGCACCAGGCGAGGATGCTCTTCTGGGCGTGCAGGCGGTTCTCGGCCTCGTCGAACACCACCGACTGCGGCCCGTCGATCACGTCCTCGGTCACTTCCTCGCCGCGGTGCGCGGGCAGGCAGTGCATGAAGATCGCGTCCGGCTTGGCCTGCTTCATCAGGCGCTGGTCGACCTGGTAGGCGCGCAGCAGGTTGTGGCGTCGCGCCGCGCTCGGGCTGTGCGGGTCCTCGTCGCCCATCGACACCCAGGTATCGGTGACGACGCAGTCGGCGCCCTTCACCAGCTTCTCGGGGTCGTGGCCGATGCGGATGCGGCCCTGCGACTTCTCGGCCCACTCGACCACGTCGGCCGGCGGCTTGAGCTCGGGCGGGCAGGCGACGCGCAGCTCGAAGTCGAACTGCACGGCGGCGTGGATCCAGCTGGTCGCCATGTTGTTGCCGTCGCCCGACCAGGCGATCGACTTGCCCTGGATCGGGCCGCGATGCTCCTCGAAGGTCATCACGTCGGCCATCAGCTGGCACGGGTGCGTGCGGTCGGTCAGGCCGTTGATCACCGGCACCGTCGCGTACTTCGCCATCTCGAGGAGCTTATCCTCGACGGTGGTGCGCATCATGATGATGTCGACGTAGCGCGACAGCACGCGCGCGGTGTCGGCGATGGTCTCGCCGCGGCCGAGCTGGGTGTCGCCGCGGCCCAGCATGATCGTCTGGCCGCCGAGCTCGCGCATGCCGACCTCGAACGACACGCGGGTGCGTGTCGACGGCTTCTCGAAGATCATGGCGAGCGTCTTGCCGGCCAGCGGCTGCTCGTGGCCGCCGTTGGCGCGCGCCTTCTTCATCGCCTTGCCGTGATCGAGGATCTGGCGAAGCGTCTTGGGATCGACCTGGTCGAGGTCGAGGAAGTGCTTGGGCGTGGCCATGGCGATCAGTCCGCCGCCTTGGTCGCGCCCGCCTTCTCGAACGACACCGCGGCCTTCTCGAGGATCGCGAGGCCCTCGTCGAGCACCGCCTTGTCGGCGATCAGCGACGGGAAGATGCGCACGACGTTCTCGCCGGCGATCACCACCAGCATGCCGAGCGACTGCAGCCGGTCGACCATCTCGCCGGCCGGCACGACGCACTGCAGGCCCTGCAGGAAGCCGGTGCCGCGCGCCCCGGCGAACACCGCCGGGTGACGCTTCACGAGGTCCTGCAGCTTGCCCTTGAGGTACTCGCCGCGCTCGTGCACGCCCTCGATGAAGCCGGGACGCGTGATCTCGTCGAGCACCGCGTTGGCCACGCCGGTCGCCAGCGGGTTGCCGCCGTAGGTCGAGCCGTGGGTGCCGGGCACCATGCCGACCGCCGCCTTCTCGGTCGCCATGAAGGCGCCGATCGGGAAGCCGCCGCCCATGCCCTTGGCCACCGCCATGACGTCGGGCGCGACGCCCGACCACTGGTAGGCGAACAGCTTGCCGGTGCGGCCGAAGCCGGTGTGGATCTCGTCGTAGAACAGCAGCAGGCCGAACTCGTCGCAGATCTGGCGCAGCGCCTTCAGGAACTCCGGCGTCGTCTCGCGCACGCCGCCCTCGCCCTGGATCGGCTCGACCAGGATGCCGGCGGTCTCGTCGTCGACCATGTCGCGCACGACGTTGGCGTTGTTGAGCGGCGCGTGGCGGTAGCCGGCGGCCGGCGGGCCGAAGCCCTCGAGGTACTTCTCGTTGCCGGTCGCGGCGAGCGCGTTCAGCAGGCGGCCGTGGAACGCCGCCTGGAAGCAGATGATCTTGTACCGCTTCGGATGGCCGTTCACGTACTGGTACTTGCGGATCAGCTTGATGCCGCCCTCGATCGCCTCGGCGCCCGAGTTGCAGAAGAACATCGTGTCCGCGAACGTCAGGTCGACCAGCCGCTGCGCCAGCTTCTCGCCGTTGCCCACCCGGTACAGGTTCGAGGTGTGCCACAGCTTCTGGCCCTGCTCGGTCAGCGCCTTGACCAGGGCGGGGTGGCAGTGACCCAGCGCGTTGACGGCGATCCCTGACGTGAAGTCGAGGAATCGTCGGCCATCCGTCGCGTAGAGATAGTTGCCCTCTCCGCGTTCGAACACGACGTCCTTGCGACCGTACGTCGGCATCACAGCCGTCACCACTGGAACCTCCTCCAAAGAAATAAGCCCGCTCATCCCGGGAAACCGGGTCGAGCGGGGTCGGTCACTATCCAATCCGGTCCGGGGTGTGTCAACTTGGCCCAAAGACCCTTGGCCAGCGGGGACGTTCCGCTGGAACGGGCGCAAGACATGGGCTAGGACACCCCCGCTTCCATGACCCCCCTGCCAACCCGTAATTCCCAGCTTTCCCTGCAACGGGCCGGTTTCAGCACGGTGCCTGAAATGCTGGACTATGCCGCCCGCGGGGAGACCGGCATCACCTTCTATAGTGCGCGTGGCGAGCGGCTGGCCGCCCTGCCGTGGCGCGAGGTCCGCGAGCGCGCCCACGTGATGGCCCGCAAGCTGATCGGCGCGGGTTTCGCGCCGGGCGACCGGCTGCTGATCACCGCCGACACCTGGCCGGGCTTCTTCGACGCCTTCTTCGGCGCCCAGTACGCCGGCATGCTGCCGGTGCCGGTGTCGGTGCCGGTCGGCATCGGCGGCAAGGACGCCTACCTCGACCAGCTGCGCCGCCAGTTCGCCGCCTCGGGCGCGGTGGCGGCGGTCGCCGTCGACGAGCTGGCGGGCTACCTCGACGACGCGGCGCGCGAGTTCCCGGCGCTGCGCCTGCACGGCGGGATGTCGGTGCTGGAGGCACTGCCGGAGAAGCCGGTCGACCTGCGGCCGCTCGGCCCGAAGGACACCTGCTACATCCAGTTCTCGTCGGGCAGCACGCGCCATCCGCACGGCGTGCAGATCACCCAGGCGGCGCTGATGGCCAACCTCGCCGGCATCACCGGCCCGGGCGGCCTCGAGGTCGTGGCCGGCGACCGCGCCGCGAGCTGGCTGCCGCTCTACCACGACATGGGACTGATCGGCTTCCTGATGGCGCCGCTGTCGACCCAGCTGTCGATCGACTACCTGACGCCGCGCGACTTCGCGCGCCGGCCGATGCAGTGGCTGAACATCATCTCGAGCAACCGCGGCACCATCGCCTACAGCCCGAGCTTCGGCTACGACCTCGCGACGCGGCGCGCCGGCGCCAAGATCCCGCCCGACCTCGACCTGTCGTGCTGGCGCCACGCCGGCATCGGCGGCGACATGATCCGGCCCGACGTGCTCGAGCGCTTCGCCGCCGCCTTCGGCCCGTTCGGCTTCAAGTCCTCGGCCTTCCTGCCGAGCTACGGCATGGCCGAGGTCTGCCTCGCGATCACCTTCAGCAAGCATTCGACCGGCGTGCGCACCGACACGATCGACCGCCAGGCGCTGGCCGACGCGCACCTCGCGCAGCCGGCTGCCGACCCGCACGACGAGCACAAGGCGCGGCGCTTCGTGGTGTGCGGCCGCGTGCTGCCGGGCCACGTGCTGGAGGTGCGCGGCGACGACGGCAAGCCGGCCGCCGACCGCGTGGTCGGCCGCATCTTCGTGCGCGGCCCCTCGGTGATGCCGGGCTACTTCGGCGAGCCCGAGGCGTCGCGCGAGGTGCTGTCGGACGACGGTTGGCTCGACACCGGCGACCTCGGCTACACGCTCGACGGCGAGATCGTCGTCACCGGCCGCGCCAAGGACCTGATCATCATCCACGGCCGCAACATCTGGCCGCAGGACATCGAGTGGGCGCTGTCGTCGCGCAAGATCGTCAAGAACGACGACGCCGTGGCCTTCTCGGTCGAGGACGATTCGGGCGACAGCGAGCACGTGGTGGTCGCGGTGCTGGCGCGCGTCGCCGGCGACGAGGGCCGCCAGGCGCTGGCCAGCGAGGTCGCGCTGGCGGTGCGCGAGATGATCTCGGTCGACTGCCAGGTCGTGCTGGTGCCGCCGACCATGGGCCTGCCGACCACCTCGTCGGGCAAGCTGTCGCGGTCGCGTGCCAAGGCGAACTTCCTTGCCGGCCTCTACGCCCCCAAGTCCCCGGCGGCCTGAGCCGCCGCGCGCGCCATGAGCCGGCTGGTCGCCGTCACCGGCGTCACCGGCTTCGTCGGGCCGCACCTCGTGGCGGCGCTGGCGCGGCGCGGCTTGCGCCTGCGCCTGCTGGTGCGGCGCTGGTCGCCGCTGCCGTCGCTGGCCGGGGTCGACGCCGACATGGTGCTGGGTGACCTGTCGGACGAGGCGGCGCTGAAGCGGCTGGTCGCCGGCGCCGACGCCGTCGTCCATGCTGCCGCCCTGATCAAGGCACGCCACGCCGCCGACTTCCTGGCGGTCAACCGCGACGGCACGGCGCTCCTGTCGGCGCTGGCGCCCGACGCGCTGTTCGTCCTGCTGTCGTCGCTGGCCGCCCGCGAGCCGCAGCTTTCGCCCTACGCCAACAGCAAGCGCGCCGCCGAGCAGGTGGTGGCCAGCCGCTCGGGGCCGTGGCTGATCGTCCGGGCGCCGGCGGTCTACGGGCCGGGCGACCGCGAGACCTTGGCCTACTTCCAGACGGTGGCCGGCGGGCTGGCCGTGCGGCCGGCCGTGCCGTCGGCCCGGCTGTCGCTGATCCACGTCGCCGACCTCGCCGAGGCGCTGGCGCGTTCCGTAGAACAGAATATCAATGGTTCGCTGTACGAAATAGATGACGGCCACGAGACCGGCTACTCCTACCGCGACATGGGGGCGGAGGCCGGCCGGGCGGTCGGCCGGCGGCCGCTGTCGCTGGCCGTCCCGCGCTTCGTGATGGCCGGGCTGGCCCGGGTGAACGCCCTGAACAACGCGCTGGGCGGCAAGCTCCAGATTCTCACGCCGCCCAAGGTGAACGAGATTTTTCACAGCGATTGGACGGTCCACGACCGGCGCCTGCCGGGGGTGCTCGGCTGGGCACCGCAGCATGACCTGGCCTCCGGCTTCGCGGAGACGATCTCGTGGTACCGCCAGGCCAAGTGGCTCTAGATGTTGTGAAACACGGCGTAACAAATTGTCATTTCACAATAAAAGACCATTCCTCCACATATTTCCTGCCCGACCCCCGGGACCGGAGAATCGTTTTTGCGCACCGCACACCAAATGACCGTCGAAAACGACGGCTTTGCCGACACCCTGACCCTGGCCCGCGATGATGTCTCGCGCGGCGAGGTCATCCGCGAGATCTGCGTCCACCTCGCGCCCTACCAGGCCGGCGAGAAGCCGATCACGGGCGACACGGTCATCGCCAAGGACCTGACCATCGATTCGCTGGCCATCATGGACATGGTGATGGAGCTGGAGGACCGTTTCGACGTCTCCATCCCGATGAACGTGATCGCCGAGATCCACACCGTGGACCAGCTGGCCGACACGATTCTCGAGCTGCGCGCCCGCGCCTGATCTTCTTGCCATAGGGAGGCCTGGGACAGTCATGGGCCTTTTCGACCGTCACGCCGGCCTGCTCGAGGCCTACCGCGATGTCCGGACCACCGGACACGACCCGTTCCAGATCCGCATGGAGCGGGTCCTGTCGCCGACCACGGCCATCATCAATGGCCGCGAGATGCTGACGGTCGGCACCAACAACTACTTCGGCCTGACCTTCGACCCGTCCTGCATGGAAGCGGCGATCGAGGCGATCCGCGCCGAGGGCACCGGCACGACCGGCTCGCGGATCGCCAACGGCTCCTACTCCGAGCACGTCTCGCTCGAGCAGGAGATCGCGGCGTTCTACGGCAAGAAGCACTGCATGGTCTTCACGACCGGCTACCAGGCCAACCTCGGCATCATCTCGACGCTGGTGGCCCAGGGCGACTTCCTGCTGATCGACGCCGACAGCCACGCCTCGATCTACGACGCCTGCAAGATGACCCAGGCCGAGGTGGTGCGCTTCAAGCACAACGACCCGTCGAGCCTCGAGGCGCGGCTGCGCCGGCTGGGCGACAAGCCGGGCAACCGGCTGGTGGTGCTGGAAGGCATCTACTCGATGCTGGGCGACTCGGCGCCGCTCAAGGAGTTCGTCGAGGTCTGCAAGAAGTACAATGCCTACGTGCTGGTCGACGAGGCGCACTCGCTGGGCGCGCTGGGCGAGCACGGCCGCGGCCTGTGCGAGGAAGCCGGCGTGCTCGACGACTGCCACTTCATCGTCGGCACCTTCTCCAAGACGCTGGGCGCGATCGGCGGCTACTGCGTGTCGAACGATCCCGACTTCGACATCCTGCGCGTCACCGTGCGCTCCTACATGTTCACCGCCTCGCTGCCGCCGTCGATCGTGGCCTCGGTCCGCCAGGCGCTGCGCGTCGTCATCGCGCGGCCCGAGCTGCGCAAGCAGCTGTGGGACAACGTCGCCACCCTGTACGACGGCCTCAAGGCGCGCGGCTTCGTGCTCGGCCCGCAGCACGGGCCGGTGGTCGGCGTGCACCTGCCCGACCGCACCACCGCGATCGGCTTCTGGCGCGCCATGCTGGACGCCGGCATCTACGTCAACGTCGCCGTGCCGCCGGCCACGCCCAACGGCGTGTCGCTGCTGCGCTGCTCGCTGTGCGCCGCGCACACGAAGCAGCAGCTCGAGCACATGATCGACGTCATGACCGGCATCGGCCGCCAGTTCGGCGTGCTGCCGGAAAAGTCGGCGGCGGCGGACTAGGCGAGCTTTCGCCCGAACAGCCACGTCGCGTAGGACAGCGTCACCGCGGCGATGACGATCATCGGCCAGAGCTGCGGCCAGGCCAGCGACCAGCCGAGGTCCTGCAGGAAGACGCCGCGCGACAGCTCCATCATGTAGCGTAGCGGGTTGGCCCGCGTCAGCGCCTGGCACCAGTCCGGCATGTTGGCGATCGGCGTGGTGAAGCCCGACAGCACGGTGGCCGGGCTCATCAGCAGGAAGACGCCGAGGATCGCCTGCTGCTGGGTGCGGGCCAGCGACGAGATCACCAGGCCGACGCCGATCGCCGCCAGCACGAACAGCACGATGCCGACCCAGAACAGCGCGACCTGGCCGGCGAACGGCACGCCGAAGGCCAGCACGGTGACGGCGGCGATGACGTTGGCCTCGACGAAGCCGATGACCAGCGCCGGCACGGTCTTGCCGACCAGGATCTCGAGCGGCCGGAGCGGCGTCACCAGCAGCTGGTCGAAGGTGCCGAGCTCGCGCTCGCGCGCCACCGACAGGGCGGTGATCAGCAGCGTCGCCACCATGGTCAGCAGCACCGTGAGGCCGGGCAGGATGAACCAGCGGCTGTCGTAGTTGGGGTTGAACCAGGCCCGCGTCTCGACGTTGACGGAGGCGCCGCGGCTGGCCGACAGCGCGCGCTCGCGGTTGAAGCGCTCGACGATCTGGGCGGCGTAGTTCTGGACGATCAGCGCGGCGTTCGACCGCCTGCCGTCGAGCAGCAGCTGGAGGCGGGCCGGCCGCCCGGCCAGCAGGTCGGCCGAGAAGTCCTGCCCGACATGCAGCACCGCCTTGACCCGCTGGGCGGCGATGTCGTCCTCGACCGCGCGCGGGTTGTCGTAGCGCCGCACCACGCGGAAGGTGTTGCCGGCGCCCTCGAAGCGCTGCAGCAGCTCGGTCGCCAGCGCGGCGCGGTCCTCCTGCCAGATGCCGACATCGACCTCGCGGACCTCGAAGGTCGCGGCGTTGGCGAACAGCAGGAGCTGGATGATCGGCGGGACCACGAGCACGAAGCGGCTCTTGCGGTCCTTCCACAGCGTCAGGAACTCCTTGACGATCAGCGAGCGGATGCGGCGCCACATGGCGGCTACTCGAGGCTGCGCCGGGTGCGCACCACGGCGATCGTCAGCAGCACGACGGCGAAGCCCGCCAGGGCGGCGAGGTCGGGCAGTAGCACCGGCCACACCGTGCCGGCGAGGAACAGGGTCTGCAGGCTCGACACGTAGTAGCGGGCGGGAAACACGGTGGTCACCAGCTGCAGCCAGCGCGGCATGCTGGCGATGTCGAACATCAGGCCGGACAGGATCAGGGCCGGCATGAAGGTCACGAGGAAAGACAGCTGGGCGGCGACGAACTGGCTGCGCGCCACCGTGGAGATCACCAGCCCGAGGGCCAGCGACACCACGAGGAAGACCGACGACATCGCCAGCAGCATCGCCCACGAGCCGCGGAACGGCACCTCGAACACGAACAGGCCGAGCCCGACCGACACCGCCAGCCCGCCCAGTCCGAGCCCGAAGTAGGCGACCAGCTTGCCCATGATCAGCTCGGTCATGCTGGCCGGCGACACCATCATCGCCTCCATGGTGCCGCGCTCCCACTCGCGCGCCACGACCAGCGCGGTCAGCAGCGCGCCGATCATGGTCATCACCAGCGCGATCAGGCCGGGGACGATGAAGTTGGCGCTGCGGATCTCGGGATTGTACCAGTAGCGATGGTCGACGGTGATCGGCGGCGTCACGACGTGGCCGCGGTCGCGGCCGCGCGCCGCCAGCCACTTCTCGATCGTGCCCAGCGCGTAGCCGGTGACGATGCGCGCGTTGTTGGCGTCGACGCCGTTGACGAAGATGCCGATCTCGACCGGCTGCAGCGGGTTGGCGACGCGTCGCGCGAAGTCGCCGCGCAGCACCGCGAAGCCGGCGATGTCGCCGCGCATCAGGGCGGCCTCGGCGGCGCGGGCATCGGCGAACAGGCTCGGCCGGAAGTAGCGGCTGTTGGAGAAGGACTGGTAGAGGCTGGCCGATTCGACGCTGCGGTTCTCGTCGACCAGCCCGAACCGCACGTCGCGCGCGTCGAGCGAGATGCCGAAGCCGATCAGGATCAGCAGCACCACCGGCATGACCAGCGCGATCGCGATCGACGACGGATCGCGCACGATCTGCACGAACTCCTTGCGCAAGAGTCCAAGGAAACGCCGCGCGCTCATGACTTCCTCCCGGCGCGCGAGCGCGGGGAGGTGTCGCCGTCTTCGGCGACGGAGGGGGCTAGGGCAAGCGTCGAGGGGCTCATGACCCCTCCGTCCGCTGCGCGGACACCTCCCCGCGCTGCCGCGCAGGGAGGAAGAGCGGGAGCGGTCCGGCCCGTCATCACGCGGCCTCCGCGATCAGCGCCACGAAGGCGTCTTCGAGGGTCGGCTCGGGCTGCTCCGGCGAGGCGAAGCGGCGCTTGAGGTCGTCGGGCCGGCCGGTCGCGATCAGCTTGCCGGCATAGACGATGCCCAGCCGGTCGCAATACTCGGCCTCGTCCATGAAGTGCGAGGTCACCAGCACGGTGACGCCGCGGTCGGCCAGGGTGCCGATGCGTTGCCAGAACGAGCGTCGCATCAGCGGGTCGACGCCCGAGGTCGGCTCGTCGAGGAACAGCACCCGCGGCTCGTGCAGCAGCGCGCAGGCGAGCGCCAGGCGCTGCTTGAAGCCGAGCGGCAGGCCGCCGGCCTCGGCCTCGACCACCGGCGCCAGCTCGAAACTGTCGATCGCCCAGGCAATGCGCTCGGCGCGGCGCGCGCCCGACAGGCCGTAGACGCCGCTGAAGAAGTCGAGGTTGTCGCGCACCGACAGCGTGCCGTAGAGCGAGAAGCGCTGCGACATGTAGCCGATGCGCTCGCGCGCCGCGGCGCGGGCGCGGCCGAGGTCGAGCCCCGCCACCCGGGCGCTGCCGGCGGTCGGCTTCAGGAGGCCGCACAGCATGCGGAAGGTGGTCGACTTGCCGGCGCCGTTGGGACCGAGCAGGCCGAAGATCTCGCCCGGCGCGACGCTGAAGCTGACATGGTCGACGGCGCGGAAGCGGCCGAAGTCGCAGGTCAGGTCCTGCGCCACGATGGTGGCGCCATCGGCGGCCCCGTCTGCCGGAAGGCCGACGCTGTCGGCCGACTCCTCGTCGGGCGCGTCGTCGGGCGCGGGGGCGGCCGGCGCGGCCAGCAGGTCGACGAACGCGTCCTCGAAGCGCGGCCGCACCGGGCGCAGCGTCGCGCCCGGCGCGTCCAGCGCCGCCGGGTCGGGCAGCGCCGCGCCGGCGCGCAGCACCAGGCGCAGGCTGTTGCCCTGGATGGTGGCGTCGGCGACCGCGCCGTCGGCGGCGGCGCGGCGTTGCGCGCGGTGGCGCTCGGTCCCCGGCAGGTCGAGCAGGAAGGTGCGGCCCTCCAGCCGCCGGGCGAAGTCGGGCGGCGCGCCAGAGGCCAGCAGCTTGCCCTCCTGCAGCAGCAGGAAGCGGTCGCAGCGTTCGGCCTCGTCGAGGTAGGCGGTGCTCCACACCACCGCGACGCCGTCGCCGGCGCGTTCCTTGACCATGCGCCACAGTTCGCGGCGCGACGCCGGGTCGACGCCGGCGCTGGGCTCGTCGAGCAGCAGCAGCCGCGGCCGCGCCATCAAGGCGATCGCCAGCCCGAGCTTCTGCTTCATGCCGCCCGACAGCGCGCCGGTCAGGCGGCCGAGGAACGGCGCCAGGCCGGTGAAGCCGATCAGCGAGTCGACGCGCTCCTGGCGCTGGCGCGCGTCGAGGTCGTGCAGGTCGGCGTGCAGCCGCAGGTTCTCGGCGACCGTGAGGTCCTCGTAGAGGCCGAAGCGTTGCGGCATGTAGCCGAGGTCGCGCTGGAAGGCGGCGACGTCGCGGCTGTCGTGGCCCAGCACCGTGACGCGGCCGGCGTCGGGCGCCATCAGCCCGGCGACCAGGCGCAGCAGCGTCGTCTTGCCGGCGCCGTCGGGGCCGACCAGCCCGGTGACCTGGCCGGCCGGGATCTCGGCGCTGATGCCGTCGAGCGCGGCGACCGTCGCGGCGCCGGCGGCGAAGCGCTTGACGACGCCGTCGAACACGACGGCGGGCGGCAGCGGCGGCACGCGCTCAGCGGGCGAGGGGGATGCGCACGGTGACCGGCATGCCCTGGCGCAGCCGGTCGTCGGGATCGCGCACGAAGATGCGCAGCCGGTAGACCAGCTGGGTCCGCAGCTCGGTGGTCTCGACGGTCTTCGGCGTGAACTCGGCGGTCGGCGAGATGAAGCCGATCCAGCCGTCGTAGCCGCGCGTCGGGTCGGTGTCGGTGTAGACCTTGACCGCCATGCCCGGCTTGATGCGGCCGAGGTCGGGCTCGGCGATGTAGGTCCGCACCCAGGTCTTGTCGGTCAGCGCCAGCGTGTAGACCGGCGAATTGGGACCGACCATGGCACCCGGCTCGACGATGCGGCTGAGCACGATCGCGCTGGCCGGCGCCTTCAGCTGGGTGTCGTCGAGCCGCCGCCTGGCCAGCGACACCGTCGCCTGCTGGGCGCTCAGCGCCGCCTTGGCCTCGTCGATGTCCTCCTGGCGCGGGCCGATCTGGGTCAGCTGCGCGACCTGGCTGGCGACGTCGAGGCGCGCCCGCGCCGAATCGTAGGTGTTCTTGGCCTCGTCGTAGAGCTCGCGCGACACGTTGCCGGACTTCAGGAGCTCGGTGCGCCGGCGGACCGCCAGCTCGGCGTCGACCACGGCGGCCCGCGCGGCCTCGACCTGCGCCTTGTCGCGGGCGATCTCCTCGGCGCGGCTGCCGGCCTGCAGGCGCTGCAGGGCGATGCGCTGGGCGTTCATGCGCGCCGTCGCGAGGTCGGCGAGGTCCTGGTAGGTCTCGGGTTCGAGCCGGGCCAGCAGGTCGCCTTCCTTGACCGTATCGCCTTCCTCGAACTTCATGTCCTGCACGCGGCCGATCGCCTGGAAGGCCATGTCGACCTGGCGCACGTCGATGTTGCCGTACAGCGTCAGGGTGTCGGGCGGCGGCTTGGACCACGGCTTCCACGCGAAGGCGCCGGCGGCGGCGAGGATCGCCAAGCCTGCCACCAGGATCGTCCATCGGCGCTGCGATTGCGTCATACCGTCCTCGAAAACCAGCGGGCCCGAACCCTAGCGAAGGGTGTCGGCCCGGCCTTGACCTCGGTCAAGCCAGTCGAGGCGACGCGACGGACCCTCAGTGCGTGGCCAGCGACAGGGCGGGCGCGGCGGTGCAGCGCCGCACCGCGGCGACCGCCTTGGCCGACAGCTCGACCTCGAGGCTGCCGTCGAACGCCGCCGGCTGGCCGGCGGGCTCCTTCAGGAGGTCGAGGCGCAGCACCAGGTGACGGCCCTTCTGGAGGGCATCGACCAGCCCTTCCGAGAGCCGGGGCACGCGATCGGACGCATCGTCGGCGACCACGACGTGGTCCTCGGCGAAGTACAGCCCGACCGGAACGGCACGGCCATCGATCGACAGCTCGCCGCGCGGCTCGTCCTTCAGCGCGGCGGTGGCGGCGCCCCGGGGCAGCAGCGGACCGTCGTCGGCGAGGTAGAGCTGGAGCTGCAGGGCGGGCGTCGCCTCGCCGGTCGGCTCGCACATCAGCACGATGCTGTCGACGTTGAGGTCCTGCCGGTCGGGCGTGGCGACGGCGTAGCTCGGCGTCGCGACGCCGGGCTCGGTCTTCCACGCGGCGAAGGCGGCGGGGGCGCCGGCAAGCGCGCCGGCGAGGGCCAGGGCGATGGTATGGAGCAGCAGGGGCCGAGAAGTCATTTGGCGACGTCCTTTCCCAAGCGGACCGAGGCTAGCCCGGCCGGGGACCGGGGCGCATGATCCAGATCAAGGGCTTCCCCGGCGGCTGCCGGCAGGATGGCCCCTGTTTCAGGAGGAACCAAGGCATGGCCCGGAAAGTTCCCGTTCCCTGGATCGTCGTCGCCGACGGCGCCCGCGCCCGCTTCTTCACCCCGCACGAGAGCGGCCGCAAGTTCGCCGCCGCCGGGCCCGGCAACCTCGTGGCGCCGCAGAGCAGGCAACGGCCGCGCGATCTCAAGAGCGACAAGCCGGGCCGTGGCTTCGCGGCGGCCGGCCGCAGCGGCCGCCATGCCTTCGAACCGCCACACGACTTTCACAAGCTGGAGAAGCACCGGTTCATGGTGGTGCTGGCCGAGGCGCTGGACGAGGCCTGTGCCGCCAGGGCGTTCGACAGCCTGGTGCTGGTGCTGCCGCGGCGCAGCCTCGGCGAGCTGCGGCCGCTGCTGTCGCGCCGCGTCGCGTCGCGCGTGACCCTGGAGATCGCCAAGGACCTCAGCCCCCAGACGATGACGGCGCTGTGGAAGCAGCTGTCACCGAAACTCAACGTCGCCGTGGCGTAGTCGCCAGCCCCGTCCCCCAGGAGTCGTCTTGCCCAAGGATCACGCACTGCCGGTCGTCCACCCGGAACCGGCGCAGGAGACGCATGGCTTCTCCGGCCTGTCGGAGATCACCGACCGCGCCCTGCACGCGGCGCTGGCCAAGCTGACGCTCGGCCTGTCGCCGGCGGCCGTGCTGTCGGCCCAGCTCCACTGGCTGGTCCACCTCGCGACCTCGCCCGGCAAGCGCTTCCAGCTGGCCGACAAGGCGATGCGCAAGCTGCTGCGCTACCAGACCTACGCGTGGCGCAACCTGCTCGAGCCCGGCAAGGTGCCGCCGGTGATCGAGCCGCTGCCGCAGGACCGCCGGTTCAGGGGCGAGGCCTGGCAGCAGTGGCCCTACAACCTGGTCCAGCAGGGCTTCCTGCTGCAGCAGCAATGGTGGCACAACGCCACCAGCGGCGTGCGCGGCGTCACCCGCCACCACGAGGCGATGGTCGAGTTCGGCGCGCGACAGCTGCTCGACCTGTTCTCGCCGTCCAACTTCCTCGCGACCAATCCCGAGCTGCAGCAGCGCACGCTCGAGACCGGCGGCCGCAACCTCGTCGAGGGCCTGCAGCACCTGTTCGAGGACTGGGAGCGCACGGTCAACGGCCGCCGCCCGGCCGGCAGCGAGGCCTACGTGGTCGGCGGCAACGTCGCGGCGACCCCGGGCAAGGTGGTGTTCCGCAACGGCCTGATGGAGCTGATCCAGTACGAGGCGACGACATCCTCGGTGCGGCCCGAGCCGCTGCTGATCGTGCCGGCCTGGATCATGAAGTACTACATCCTCGACCTGTCGTCGGAGAACTCGCTGATCCGCTACCTCACCGGGCAGGGGTTCACGGTGTTCGCGATCTCGTGGAAGAACCCGACGGCGCGCGACCGCGACGTCGGCTTCGACGACTACCGCGGCCAGGGAGTCATGGCGGCGATCGACGCGATCGGCGCGATCGTGCCCGGCCGGCAGGTCCACGCGCTCGGCTATTGCCTCGGCGGCACGCTGCTGTCGATCGCCGCGGCGGCGATGGCGCGGCAGGGCGACAACCGGCTGGCCTCGATCACCCTGCTGGCTGCCCAGGTCGACTTCACGGAAGCCGGCGAGCTGATGCTGTTCATCGACGAGGGGCAGGTCAGCTTCCTCGAGGACATGATGTGGGAGCAGGGCTTCCTCGACGCCAAGCAGATGTCCGGCGCGTTCCAGCTGCTGCGCTCCAACGACCTGATCTGGTCGAAGGGGCTGCACCGCTACCTGATGGGCGAGCGCGACGAGATGAACGACATGATGGCGTGGAACGCCGACGCCACGCGCCTGCCGTACCGCATGCACTCCGAGTACCTGCGCCAGCTGTTCCTCAACAACGACCTCGCCGAGGGCCGCTACGCGGCGGGCGGCCGGACGGTGATGCTGGCCGACATCCGCGCGCCGATGTTCGTGGTCGGCACGGTGCACGACCACGTCGCGCCGTGGCGCTCGGTCTACAAGATCCACCACCTCGTCGACGCGCCGGTGACCTTCGTGCTGGCGAGCGGCGGCCACAATGCCGGCATCGTCGCCCCGATCGACCGGCCCGGCCCCTGGCACCAGGTGATGACCCACGCGGTCGACGCCCGCCACCTCGACTCCGAGACCTGGGCGGTGACCGCGCCGCAGCGCGACGGCTCGTGGTGGACGACCTACGCCGCCTGGCTGGCGGCGCACTCGGGGCCGCCGGTGGCGCCGCCGCCGCTCGGCAACGCCGCTGCCGGCTACGTCGTGCTGGGCGACGCCCCGGGCACCTACGTGCTGGAGGAATAGAAAGGTCCCTCGCTTACGCTCGGGATGACAGGGAAGAGCGGGCCGCGCTCCCAACATTGCTTGTTTGTCATCCCGAGCGCAGCGAGGGACCTTTCGCTTCGCCTTGACAAAACGCGCCGCCGGCCGCTTTTCGACGGCACATGTTCACGCTGGCGCACCTCTCCGACCCGCACCTGCCGATGCCGGAGGCCAGGCCGTGGCAGCTGCTGGGCAAGCGCGCCACCGGCTACCTGAACTGGTGGCGGCGGCGGGCCCAGCTGCACCGGCCCGAGGCGCTGGCCGGCGTGGTCGCCGACATCCGGGCGCAGAAGCCCGACCACGTGGCGCTGACCGGCGACCTGGTGAACATCTCGCTGCCCGAGGAGTTCGCCCGCGCCGCGGCGTGGCTGCCGTCGCTCGGCGGCCCGACCGAGGTGACGATCGTGCCGGGCAACCACGACGCCTACGTGCGGACCGGCTGGGCCGAGGGGCTGGGCCGCTGGGCGGCCTACCTGGCCGGCGACGGCCAGCCGCCGGCACCCGACCTGTCGGTCTTCCCGACGCTGCGCCGCCGCGGCCCGGTCGCGCTGGTCGGCCTGTCGAGCGGCGTGCCCAAGCCGCCGCTGCTCGCCACCGGCACGCTGGGCACGGCCCAGATCGAGCGCGCCGAGAAGCTGCTGGCCGAGCTCGGCCGCGAGGGCGTGTGCCGGGTCGTGCTGATCCATCACCCGCCGCTCACCACCGAGAGCCGCTTCAAGCGGCTGACCGACGCCGCGCGCTTCCAGGCGATGATCCGGCGGGTCGGCTGCGAGGTCGTGCTGCACGGCCACAACCACCGCAGCGAGGTCGCGCGCATCGCCGGTCCGCACGGTCCGGTGCCGGTGATCGGCGTGACCTCGGCCTCGGCGGCGCCGGGCAGCAAGTACGGCCGGGCGCGCTGGCACCTGCTGCGCCTGTCGCGCGACGCCGCGGGCTGGAAGATCGACGTCGAGCTGCGGGCGCTGCGGGCCGACGGCAAGGCTTGCGAACCTGACGGTATTCTTACGTTTCACACGCCGGCGGCCCCGGCCGTGGTACCCTAGGACAATGGCTCCCTCCGACATCGTCGTGACGCCGGTCGCCGGCAAGTCCGACCTCAACGCGTTCATCGCCCTGCCCAAGCGGCTCTACGCCGGCCACAAGGGCTACATCCCCCACCTCGACACCGAGCGCCGCGAGGCCTTCACGCCGGGCAAGAACCCGCTGTTCGGCCACGTCGAGGTCCAGTTCTTCCTCGCCCGCCGGGCCGGCCGCGTGGTCGGCCGGATCAGCGCCCAGCTCGACCGCGTCTACCTCGAGCGCTACCAGGACGACACCGGCCACTTCGGCTGCCTCGCCGCCGAGGACGACCCGGCGATCTTCGCCGCGCTGTTCGCGGCCGCCGCCGACTGGCTGCGGGGCAAGGGGCTGAAGCGCGTCACCGGGCCGTTCAGCCTGTCGATCAACGAGGAAGTCGGGCTGATGATCTGGGGCTTCGACAGCCGCTCGGTGCTGCTGACGCCCTACGACCCGCCGTGGTCGCAGGGCCATGTCGAGGCCAACGGCTTCACCAAGATCAAGGACCTGTTCTCCTACGACTACGACGTCCAGAACGCGCCCGAGACGATCGGCGCCAAGCTGATGGCGCGCGCCGGCATGGCCGGCCGGGTCAAGGTCCGCACCGCCAACATGAAGATGTTCGACGCCGAGGTCCGCACCCTGGTCGGCATCTTCAACGACGCGTGGAGCGACAACTGGGGCTTCGTGCCGTTCACCCAGCAGGAGATCGACCACGCCTCCAAGGCGTTCGGCCCGGTGATCGTGCCCGACCTCGCGGTGTTCGTGGAGGTCGACGACGAGGCGGTGGCCTTCATCGTGGCGCTGACCAACCTCAACGAGGCGGTCCAGGACTTCGGCGGCAAGCTCAACCCGATCACGCTGGCCAAGCTCCTGTGGCGGCTCAAGATCGCCGGCGTCGGCAGCACAAGGGTGCCGCTGATGGGCGTCAAGAAGCGCTTCCGCAACCACCCGCTGATGGGGGCGGGGCTGGCGATGATGGCGATCGACCACCTGCGCGCCAACGGCAAGCGGATCGGCAAGACCACCGCCGAGCTGGGCTGGATCCTCGAGGACAACAAGGCGACCAACAACATCATCCGCTCGGTCGGCGGGGTGCACTACAAGACCCACCGCCTCTACGAGAAGGCCTTGTGAGCGGGCAACCGCGCGCCCCCTCCGCCTTCGCCCCGCTCGCCATCCGCGCGTTCCTCGCGCTGTGGACGGCCAACCTCCTGTCCAATACCGGCGGCTGGATGGCGACCACCGGCGCCGCCTGGGAGATGACCAGCCTGACGTCGGAGCCGATCTTCGTCGCGCTGCTGGCGGCGTCGAGCACGCTGCCGATGTTCCTGTTCTGCTTCCCTGCCGGCATCCTGGCCGACCGCTTCGACCGGCGGCGCTACATCATCGTCTGCCAGTTCTGGATGATGGCGGTGGCGGCGACGCTGGCGGTGCTGGCCTACATGGGCCAGCTCAACCACTGGAACCTGCTGGCGCTGTCGTTCTGCATGGGGCTGGGCAACGCCATGAACGCCCCGGCGTGGCACGCCGTGGTGCCGGAGATCGTCTCCGGGCCGCTGCTGCGGCCGGCGATCGCGCTCAACAGCGCCGGCTTCAACCTCGCCCGCACGATCGGCCCGGTGGTCGGCCAGATCCTGCTCGGGCTGGTCGGCGTGTTCCTGCTGTTCGCGATCAACGCCGCGACCTACATCGGCGTCGTCCTCGCCATGCTGGCGTGGCGGCGGCCGGCCGAGGCGCGGGCCGCCCAGCGCCGCGAGGGCTTCCTCGAGGCGGCGCGCACCGGCATCGCCTTCGTGCGCGACAACCGCGACCTGCGGGCGGTGTTCGCCCGCGGCCTGTGCTTCTTCACGCCGGGCATCGCCATCGCCACCCTGCTGCCGGTGATCGGCCGCTTCGAGCTGGGGCTGGACGAGTTCACCTTCGGCATCCTCTACGCGGTGTTCGGCACCGGCGCGGTGGTGGCGGCCTTCCTGATGCCGACGATCAACCGGCTGCTCGGCCATGACCGCGCCAACATCTGGGCGATGGGCGTGCACGCGCTGGCCACCCTGGTGGCCGCGCTGGTCATGACGCCGTGGGTGGTCGGGGCCTGCGTGACCCTGGCCGGCGGCTGCTGGATCACGGTGATCGCCAACAACGGCGCCTCGGTGCAGATGATCCTGCCCAATTTCATGCGGGCGCGCGGCATGGCGGTGCACCAGATGGTGTTCTTCGGCTCGATGGTCGTGGGCTCGCTCCTGTGGGGCAAGGTCGCCACGCTGCTCGGCACCCAGGCGGCGCTCCTGCTGTCGGCGGCCTCGCTGGTGCCCTTCACGGTGCTGGCGGCGACCATCCGGCTGCCCGGCTCGACGCTGCCGCGCGCCTGAACTGTGGATTCGACACCACAAGACACACAAAAATTTGCAAGGAGACCAAGAATCTCCTTGTAACCGTGTCAATTAGTTGTAGATAGCGATCAAGACGCCCACGCACGTGCCGCTGGCCCATAGTGGTTACGCAACGACGGAAAGCGTCCTTTTTGGCAGTGCCGGTCTTCGAGCCGGGTCCGGGAAGGAGCTTCTGATATGGTTGCTTACCGCGCGGGGCGCGTTCCCCGCTATTCCGTCATTTGCCCGGTTCTCCTCGACCGGGCCGCTTCGAAAGACCTGCCGGTCCGGCAGACCGAAACTCCGTCGAGTATCGGCTGACGCACGCCGCCGTTTTCGGTGCCGTGCGTCGCGGGAGGCATCGCCATCCCGCTTCGACGTTATCCACGCTTTCCAGCAGTTTCGATTGACGGGGTACCCCCCAGCCATGACCGAGCGTATTTTCCGTTACCTCCGCGAGCAGCAGCCCGAGACGCCGTGCCTTGTGATCGACCTCGACGTGGTCGAGAACAACTTCCGGCGCATGCGCGAGCTGCTGCCGACGGCGCACATCTTCTACGCCGTGAAGGCCAACCCGGCGGCGCAGATCCTGTCGCGCCTGGCCAACCTCGGCTCGAAGTTCGACGCCGCCAGCCGCGGCGAGATCGAGTTCGTCCAGCAGGCCGGCGCCAGCATGGACCGCGTCTCCTTCGGCAACACGATCAAGAAGGAGCGCGACATCGCCTGGGCCTACCAGCAGGGCGTGCGCCTGTTCGCCTTCGACAGCGAGGCGGAGCTGCAGAAGCTCGCCCGCGTCGCGCCGGGCGCCAAGGTGTTCTGCCGCGTGCTGGTCGATTGCGGCGGCGCCGAGTGGCCGCTCAGCAAGAAGTTCGGCTGCGCGCCGGAGATGGCCAAGGACCTGCTGCGCAAGGCCAAGGACTGGGGCCTCGATGCCTACGGCATCTCGTTCCACGTCGGCAGCCAGCAGACCGACCTCGAGCAGTGGGACCGCGCGCTGGCGCAGGTGTCGCAGATGTTCTTCGCCCTGGCCGAGGCCGGCGTCGACCTGCGCATGGTCAACCTGGGCGGCGGCTTCCCGGCCCGCTACCGCGCCGAGGTGTCGAGCATCGACGCCTACTGCGAGGCGGTCGGCCGCGCGCTGGTGCGCCACTTCGGCAACCGCATGCCGGAGGTGATCATGGAGCCGGGCCGCTCGATGGTGGGCGACGCCGGCGTGATCCAGAGCGAGGTCGTGCTGGTCTCGCGCAAGGCGGCCAACGACCGCAAGCGCTGGGTCTACCTCGACATCGGCAAGTTCTCGGGCCTCGCCGAGACGATGGACGAGAGCATCAAGTATCGCCTGCGCACGCCGCGCGACGGCACGCGCGTCGGCCCGGTGGTGCTGGCCGGCCCGACCTGCGACTCGGCGGACATCCTGTACGAGAAGACCGAGTACAAGCTGCCGCTGTCGCTGAAGCCCGGCGACAAGGTCGAGATCCTCTCGACCGGCGCCTACACGACGACCTACTCGTCGGTCGCCTTCAACGGCTTCGCGCCGCTCAAGGCGGTCTGCATCTAGCCTTCGTCCTGTAACAGAACGACGTTAACGGGGCCTTGAGAAAGGCCCCGTTGCCGTTTAACGACCCATCCAAGACACCTGCGGGGGCAGCACGACATGGCCAAGGGCACGCGCGCGAAGAAGAAGTACCTCGATTTCAAGGGACGCATGGTGATCCTGGGCTGCGGCTCGATCACCCAGGGCGTGCTGCCGCTGATCCTGCGCCATGTCGGCATCAAGCCGAGGCAGATCACGATCATCGCCGCCGAGGATCGCGGCGGCCTGCCCGAGGTCGAGCGCTTCGGCATCGAGTTCATCGAGAAGCGCCTGACCAAGGCCAACTACCGCTCGGTGCTGGCGCCGCGGCTGGCCAAGGGCGACTTCCTGGTCAACCTGTCGGTCGAGGTCTCGTCGACCGCGCTGGTCGAGCTGTGCCACGAGCAGGGCGCGCTCTACCTCGACACCTGCATCGAGCCGTGGCCGGGCGGCTACACCGATCCCAACCTGTCGGTCTCGCTGCGCTCGAACTACGCGCTGCGCGAGAGCATGCTGAAGCTCAGCCGCAAGTACCGCGGCAAGGGCCCGACCGCGGTGGTCGCCCACGGCGCCAACCCCGGCCTGGTCTCGCACTTCGTCAAGCAGGCGCTGCTCAACGTGGCGCGCGACATCGGCGTCAGGGCGGCGGTGCCGAAGGACCGCGAGGGCTGGGCCAGGCTCGCCAGCCGGCTGGGCGTCAAGGTGATCCACATCGCCGAGCGCGACACCCAGGTGTCGTCGCGACCCAAGGAGGTCGGCGAGTTCGTCAACACCTGGTCGATCGACGGCTTCGTGTCGGAGGGCAGCCAGCCGGCCGAGATGGGCTGGGGCACGCACGAGAAGGCGCTGCCGCCGGACGGCGCGCGCCACAAGTTCGGCTGCGACGCGGCGATCTACCTGAACCGGCCGGGCCTGCACACGCGGGTGCGCACCTGGACGCCGCTCGAGGGTCCGTTCCACGGCTTCATCATCACCCACAACGAGGCGATCTCGATCGCCGACTACTTCACGCTGCGCAACGGGTCCCGGGTGGTCTACCGGCCGACCGTGCACTACGCCTACCACCCGTGCGACCAGGCGATCATGTCGATGCACGAGATCGCGGGCAAGAACCTCAAGCAGCAGAAGCGCCAGCGCCTGATCGTCGACGAGATCGAGAAGGGCCGCGACGAGCTGGGCGTGCTGCTGATGGGCCACAAGAAGGGCGCCTACTGGTACGGCTCGCAGCTCGACATCGTCGAGACGCGCAAGCTCGCGCCGTACAACAACGCGACCTCGATCCAGGTCTGCGCCCCGGTCCTGTCGGGCATCATCTGGGCGCTCGAGAACCCCGACCGCGGCGTGGTCGAGGCCGACGAGATGGACTTCGCGCGCCACCTCGAGATCTGCCGGCCCTACCTCGGCCCGGTGGTCGGCAAGTACAGCGACTGGACGCCGCTCAAGGACCGCGGCGGCCTGTTCCCGGAAAGCCTCGACACCAGGGACCCGTGGCAGTTCAAGAACTTCCGCGTGACCTGAAAGTCATTGGTTCATATCGTCTTTTCAAGACTATATCGACGGCGCGCGGGTTTTGCCGAGGTCTGGGATGCGAGCGATGGGGTTCGCATCCACCGGTCGATGGCTTTCCCGCTTGCGATACAACCAGCGTGGTGATGAAGCTGCGACCCTGAATGGCTGGTGGCTCTAGTCATCCCACCCGTTCTGTAAACCTGGTCTGTGCCAGCGTGTGATCCGGATCATGGGTTGCATCGCAAAGGAATGCTCGGCTCGCTTGTATTGGCGGACAGGGTGCGACAAGAATGCTGCGCTCAGTCAATGATGAGCACGTCGCGTAACACGGCGTTCTCCCCTGCGAGGGTGGACTCCGAGGTCATCGCCCTTAGCAGCGGGGGATCGAGCCATGTTTCTTGATATCGACGGCAACAGGGTGTTTGCACTCAGCTTTGGCAAGGGGCCTCGGACCATCCTTGCGCATAGCGGATGGGTCGGAAACTTCGAGGATTGGATAGCCACGCTGGCCCCTCTGAGCGAGTCGTGGCGAACGGTTGTCTACGATCATCGCGGAACCGGCGAGACGTCTGTCCCGGTCGAGAAGATCAGCCATGAGGCGATGGTGGATGACGTCTTCGCGGTAATGGATGCGCTGAAGATCGAGCGCTGCATCCTCGCGGGCTTCTCCAGGGGCGTAATGACGGTCATGCGGGCGGTCCTGCGCGATCCCGGCAGGTTCGACGGGTTGATCTTGATGAATGGTACGGGGGAAGTCGTGGTCCCCGGCACCGTGCCTGCGCCGCGGACGGCCCCCTCCAGGTGGCCCGGCGAGACGCATCGCGATCGACTTCGATGGTTCATCGAGCGATGCACGCCTGAGCCGGATAGCGACCACATCCGGCGTTGGGGCGTGAACATCCTGTCCCGTGCGACGCCCGAAGCGGCCGAGAGAATCATGACCATGCAGTGGGAACGCCCTGTTGACTGGGCGACGGAGTTGCCGCGCTGGCGCCTGCCGACCTTGCTTCTGCACGGGGAGAAGGATTTTGCCTGCACCCTGGACACCCAACGCTACATCCAGTCGCTCATTCCGGACAGCAAGCTGGTCGTGTTCGAGGGCGCCGGTCACATCCCGGCAATGGCTCGCCCGGACGAAGTGGCGGCAGCAATCAACGAGTATTTCACGGCGAGCACCTGAGCGTATCGCCCCGTGAGGGGGCGTTGGTTCGCGGCTGGAGGCTTTCCAGGAACTTCCGCTGGACGCCGTTCAAGGATCGCGGCCGCCCGTTCCCGGAACGCGCCGAGCCGACTCGCTACCTTTTGTGCTCTGGCTAACACTGCCATGGCAAAGCGTGTGAGGTGCGCCTCTACGTCCAGTGTATGATACTGACGCTTTCCAATATCTTGAGCTGCCAATCCCACGCCGCCAAGCACAAGCCGTCGCGTCTGTGTTCGTGTGTAGACACGACGGCGTCGGTTGATCACCTGCAGAGGGGCGAGTCCTCCAGGCAAATGCTCACTTGATTGGGGATGCTGGGGGGCTGTATCAGCCTTCGCAATCGACCGGCCATGAGCGAGATGATCGCTTGTCGGACGGGGCCAGACTCAATCCTTCCGCACGGTTTTTCATTGCATGGCGCCCTCTGCTCTTCTCTTCAAGGTCCGCCCCAGCGCGATCCATGGCCTGGGGCTTTTCGCGGCCCGTGCCCTCACCGAGGGCGAACGTTTGGGCGTGTATGAAGGTCGACGCTTGTCGGCCTCGGACGTCGAGGCCGTGGAGTGGGACAGCGACCTGACCTATCTCTTCGAGCTGTCGGACGGGACAGTCATTGACGGCGCCCAGGATGGCAACGACCTGCGGCACCTCAATCACAGTTGCCAGCCGAACTGTGAAGCCGTCGAGCGCCAGGAAGACAATGGCTTGCTGCAGCTCGACATCGTCGCGCTACGCGCCATTGCAGTCGGAGAGGAGCTTTTCATCGACTACGCGCTTGCGGTCGATGAATCCCAATCGGCTGAATCATACTCCTGCGTTTGCCTCGCACCTGCATGCAGAGGGACCATGGTCGGAGTCGATTGACCTGCTGAGAGGAGAAGGGGTCCCTGGCGGCTCAAGAACTTCCGGGTGACCTGACCGGGTCGTCGCCCCGCCGGGGAGGAGTCACCGGCTCTCCAGCAATCGTTCGAGTGCTGGAAGATCGGAGTGGTGCAGGAGCAGGACCCGGGCCGTGGCGGCCATGCTTTCGGCCGCCGGCGTGTAGCGCTGGTTCGAGACCACGACGGCGGTGTCCGCCTTGTCGTACTCCTTGCCGGCCATCGCCTCCTGGACGGCCGACAGCCCGATCGGGGCGGAAGAGCGCTTGCACTGCAGGACCACCCGGCGGGGCCGTTCCTTGACGGCCTTCTCGGCGACCAGGTCGATGCCGAAGTCGCCGCTTCCCTTGGTCACCCGGACGGCCCAGCCGGCGTTGCGCAGCAGGTCGGCGCAATGCTGTTCGTACTCCGCGCCGCCCATCCTGCCGACATCGGCCTCGGTGACCTTCTCCGCCATCTGCAGGCGAGCCGCCAGGGCCGTCGCGGTGATGATCTCCAGGACCTGCTGGGTGCGATCCTCGAACAGCTTCTGCTGGCTGGCGCTCAGGGCCGGCACGACCTGGGTCTGCGCGAAGTAGACCACCTCCTTGCCCCACCGCGCGAAGTCGGTGCGACCGTAGTCATCCTCCTTCACCAGCTGGCGATAGCGTCGTCCCAGGGCGTCCGCGTGCCCGGCGCAGATCTGGCTGACCTTGGCGATGAAGTTCTTGCGCGCCCGCACCCGGCTGTACCAGCCGAGGCCAACGATCGCGATGCCGGCCAGCAGCAGCAGGAGAGGGAGGTTGGGGCCCTCGCCATCGTCGGACATCGTGCCGGCCGCGGGACGGGCCGGCTCGCGCGGCGCGACGTCGCCGGCCCGTGCCGACGGCTGGTTCGTCGGGGAAGGCGGCGCTGGGCGAGATGGGGACGACGAGGAGGACGAGGACGGGGGCCTGGCCGCCTTGGCGCGTTCCGTGCCCAGCGCGGCGAGCGCGCCGGCATGGCCGGCGGCGGCGGCCTTCTCGAGGAGGGCGATCCGGGTCTTGTCCCGATCCGGGGGCTGCCACCGGTTGTCCTCGATCATCGTGAACAGGCTGGCGGCGCAATCGGCGTCGCCCAGCGCCATGCCGGCCTTGAAGAGTTCGATGGCCTTCGGATAGTCCCGCGTCTCGTTGAGGATCATCCATCCGAGGTTGTCGAACGCGGCGGCATAGTTCGCGTCGACGAGCTGCTGGAGAAGCGCGAAGGCGGCCCTCCTGTCGCGCAGCTGGAGGGCGCGCGCCAACTGGTACTTGAAGCGCGGGATGGCCGGATAGGCGTTCACCGCCCCCAGGCAGGCAGAGATGGCGGCCTCGACGTTGTTCTGCAACTCGGTGAACTGGACACCCCGGACATCGGGGCTCCGCGCCGGATCGGTCGGATTGGCAGCGAGCCTGTCGCACTCCTGCGCCGGCACGGCGCCGGCGCCCGACTGGGCCTGTGCCCCGGCGACGGTCAGCAGGCCGATCGCCCCGACGAGCCCGGCCAGGGCCACAACGCGCAGTCTGTTCCTGGTCACGCGGTAGAGTGTCGTACGCCTTGCCGTTCGCGCAACTCCCCGTTCAAAGCGCCTTGAGCGCGACGATGCGGGCGATCACCGCGTAGCACCAGCCGGCGTGGTAGCCGGCGCCCAGCGCCGCCGCCGTGGCCAGGTAGATCATCGGGACCAGCGGCTGCCGCTGCAGGACGAACACCAGGTCCAACCCGGCGGCCGCGAGCAGCAGCGCCGACACGGCGAGACGGTCGGCGCTGAAGCTGCCCGCGGCGAGGTGCGCCCCGGGGCGGAACTCGACGGCCAGGCGCCGTGCCCGGAACCGGCCGGCCGCGAAGCCGAGGACCAGCCCGCCCAGCCACATGGCGTCGCGGTAGGGCGTCGGGTTCAGTTCCTCGGTGAGCAGCAGCAGGGCGACGACCACCGCCGCGACGGCGAGGGCGCCGGTCAGCGCCACGTTGACGCGATGGGTCCGCCGCTGGTGCAGGACGACCAGGATGCAGGCGAGGGCCAGCAGGACGGTGACGATGTTCGACAGGCTGAAAGGCGGAATCGTCATTCTCGTTCCCGGACCACGCGGACGCGGCCCCATCTTCCGCCCATCGAGGCGGCGATGGCAACCTGACGGCCCAACAGGTTTGGCGCAACGACGCTGGCGGACCGGCGCCAGGTCGGGGGACGGTCGCCGGGACCTCAGAGCCCGTCGGGCGTTTTCTGCCGCGGGTGGACGTAGTCCTTGAAGTCGTCGAAGCCCTTCCATGCCGGCTCCGGCGGCTGGTAGCCGGGCCGCGGCGCGTAGGTCGACGGCTCGGTCGCGCCCGGCGTCACGATGTAGCGCGGACAGTTGGGGAAGATCGCCTGCGCCTTGACGCGGACCAGCAGCTGCGCGCCGGCGAAGCGCTGCATCATCGGGTCGTCGCGGCTGACCCGCGCGGTGCCGTTGACGCGCAGGCGGCGCGGCTGGCTGCCCATGTCGATGAACAGCAGCCCGACGGCCGGATTGGCGACGATGTTGCCCAGGCTCTTGAACATGCCGTTGCCGTCGTAGTCGGGGAACGCCAGCTCGTCGTCGCCGACCACCCGCACGAAGCCCGGCGCGCCGCCCTTGAACGAGCAATCGGGACGACCCGCGGCATCGGCGGTCGCCAGGAAGAAGGCCATCGCGCCCTCGATGAAGGCGCGGTCCGAGGGGCTGAAGGCGCGCCGGGTCAGCTTCTCCTCGAGCCGGTCGGCGATGCGGCGGCTGTCGAACTGGTCCTGGAGCTGTCGATTGCCGTCGTGGAACAACACGGTCATGGCCGTCCTCCTGCGGGAGTGTCGGGGCGGTCGAACGCGTACCAATGGGCGAGCGTACAGGACACCCGGCCGCCCGGTACAACCGATTCAGCCCGCGACGCGCGGGTCGCGGCCTTCCTCGGTCTCCCGGCGCAGGAACGCCCCGACGCGCTCGCCGAAGCCGGCGATGAAGCCGAGGTCCAGCTGTTGCCGCGCCCGCGCCCGGATGCCGGGCATGGCGTGGGCCACGAGGTGGGCCGGGACCGGCCGGCCGCGCAGCCCGATCTCCGCCGTCAGGTCGTCGAGGTCGCGGACCCGCGACGGGTCGCCGTGCAGGCACATCGCGACGAAGGCCTCGGCCCACGCGGTCTCCAGCCCGGCCTGCGGCAGGCCGGCATAGCGCCGTCCGTCGGCGACATAGGCCGCGCGCCGCGCCTCCGCCTGGTGCCGCAGGTAGGCGTGGATGCCCGCTTCGCCGGCCGGCGGTCCGCTCACGGCGCGGCGGTCCCTGCCGGGGGTGGGGCCAAGGTCGGGGCCGGCTCCGGGGCCGGCCGGACCTCGACCAGCCGCTTGGCCGGGCTGAGGGCATAGAGGTCGCGGTCGTAGGCCTGGCGGACGTATCCCAGCTGCACGAGCGTGCGCACCAGCCGGAAGACCGTCGACTTGTGCAGGCCGACGGAGCGGCTGAGGTCGTGCAGGCGCAGGCCCTGCGGTTGCGCGGCCAGCGCTTCCAGCACCTCGAAGGCGCGACTGACGGTGCGTGTCGTCATGGCGGCCATTCCAGTCCAGTTCCGCCGCGCCGTAAGTGATCTCTCTCACACAGCACCGAAAGGCCGGTCGCGGTGACCGCGGGCGGCTTGGCCGCTAGGATCGCGCCATGGCCCGCATTCCCCTGCTGCAGGACACCGACCCGAGCCTGCCCGACGACAGCCGCGCCTTCCTCGAGCAGACCGCCAAGGCGCGCGGCAAGATGCTCAACCTCTACCGCGCGCTGGCCAACCGGCCGGAGGCGGGGCGGGCGATCAGCGAGCTGATCCGCGTCGTCTACCGCTCGGGGTCGACGCTGCCGCCGCGCGACGCCGAACTGGCCTACCTCACGGCCACCGTGGTCAACGACTGCTACTATTGAATCCCCACGCACACGGTGCTCGGTCGGAGCATAGGACTGACGGAAGAGCAGATGGCGCGGCTGGCCGACGATCCGCTGCCGGCGGACCTCTACGCGCCGGGCCAGGCGGCGATCATCGCCTACGCCCGCAAGTCGACGCGGCTCGAGCCGATCGACGACGAGACCTTCGGCGCGCTCGCCCGCCACTTCTCGACGCCGCAGATCGTCGACATCACGCTGACGGTCGGGCTCAGCAACATGATCAACCGCTTCCATGCGACCTTCCGCACCGATCTCGACGCCGACACGGTCCGCGATGCCGAGGCTGGCGACGTGATCGCCGGCGCCTGCCCGATCCCGCGACCGAGGCCGCCCTCGTCCTAGCCAAGGTGTGAGCGTCCTCACACGCGCGCATGCGCCGCTGCTCGCGGCGGCGCGCGGTGCCGTAGGGTCGCGCCCTCGACCATCAGACAGGAGGCGCATCGTGGGCATGACGCACTACATGGAGCTTCTCGCGACCAACCAGCCGTGGAACCTCGTGATCTTCATGGCGGTGCCGATCGTGCTGGCGGAGACCATCGCGGTCACCGAGCTCTACATCCTCTACACGCGCGCCTATCACGGCGCGGTGCGGATGCTGAACCGGGTCTGCAGCATCGTCGTCGGCTTCTACTTCCTCGGCATCTTCCTCTACCTGCTCAACACCGCCGTGGTGCCGCTGACCGTGGCCAACGGCTGGCGCGGCGCGGCCGACGTGATCGCCGTCGGCTTCTACCTGCTGGGCGTGGTGCCGCTGCTCGGCCTCTCGCTGCTCGATCTCGGCCTGCTGGGCCGGGGGCGCGACGAGCACGGCCGCATGGGCCTGCATGCCGCCTTCGTGGCGCTGTTCCTCGTCGTCGGGCACATCGCCATGGTGTTCGGGATGCTCGATCCCGCCGTCATGGGCGGCGCGGCCGGCCACCGCCACTAGGCCCGCGCGACAGCACGGAAAAGGATGACCGGCCGTCCAGGGTGGGACGTGACGGCCGGTCATCGCGAGGTCATCCGGCCGCGCGTGCCGGGGGTGTAGTGGCGACGGCGGACGGGCGGAGGCGGAAACGCAACCTCCAGCATCGTCTACGGCGCGACCCGGGGGATGGATCACCCCGCGCTGGTCGCCGGCCGGCGCTACAGCCCGTACGCGTCCCCGACATAGCCGCGGCCGGGCCCGAAGCGCTGGTCCATCACCGCCGCGAGGTCGGCCTGCGCCGGTGCGACCCAGCCGCCGGCGCGCAGCGCGTATCCCCGGGCGCGGGCCGCGGCGGGTGGCGGCGTGCCCTGCTGCAGCGCACGGGCGTTGGCCAGCAGCATCTTGCGGAACTCGGCGATGCCGGCATCGGTCGGGCCGAGGTGCTCGCGGCTGCGGTCCTGCACCGGGCCCTGGCTGTCCTGGATGGCCGCGTCCTGCTCGCTGACGCCGGGGATGCCGGTGTAGCTCAGGGTCTTCTGCGCCTGGCGGTCGAGCCCGTACTCGTTCCGCAGGTTGCGCAGCGGCATGTAGGACGAGTCGACCTCGGCATGCAGGCTGAGGCCGCCGGCGTAGCGTTCGCGCTCGGCGGCGGTGAAGGGGCGGTCGGGCAGCCAGCTGTAAGTGTAGATCCAGCACGTCGTGTCGTCGACCGGCACCCAGCATTGCCCGTGGTAGACGTCGCCGGGGAAGGCGACCGGCACCAGCGCGTGGTTCGGCATCATGTACTGCGACACCCGCCAGTAGCGATCGGTGCCGTCGGTCTTGCGCGATGCGCCGATGGTCAGCCCGGTGTCGTGCGCGGCGATCGCGAAGCGCGGCCGCGGATCGTCGGTGATCCAGCGGATGCGGTCCTGCAGCGCGTCGCCGGCGCCGATCGCCGCGGTGCGGCGCAAGAGCTCGAGCTTGCGCGTCTCGTCGGTGTCGAGCACGCGGTGGAGGAACGAGAAGTGCGCGGTGTCGATCGCGCCCTCGAGGCTCTGCACCCAGTTGCAGTCCTGCCACTTCTTCGAGACGTAGCGATGCGCGTCCGGCACCAGCCCGAGTTCGAGCTGCGGCAGCTCGGGCATCGTCTCGCGCGGGCCCATGTAGACCCAGACCAGGCCGGCCCATTCGCGCACCGGGTAGGCGAGCAGGCGGATCGTATCCTTGTAGTTAGACTCCGGCGGCGAGGTCGGCAGGTCGACGCAGGCGCCGTCGACGTCGAATTTCCAGCCGTGGTAGACGCAGCGCAGCCCGCAGTCCTCGTTGCGCCCGTAGTAGAGGTTGGCGCCGCGGTGCGGGCAGTGCGGCTCGACGATGCCGACGCGGCCCTTGGTGTCGCGGAAGGCCAGCAGGTTCTCGCCCAGCAGGCGCAGCTTGCGCGGCGGCCCGTCGGGCTCCGGCAGTTCGGACGACAGCAGCGCGGGGTGCCAGAAGCGCCGCAGCAGCTCGCCCATCGGCGTGCCCTTGCCGCACGAGGCCAGGTAGGCATTGTCCGCCGCCGTCAGCATGGTCCCCTCCCGGGTGCGGGTCTTTTGCCGGCGATGCTATAAGGTTCGGGGAAGCGGGGATAGCGAGGCGTGGCCGTTCGGATCCTGGGAGGCGAGGCGGCGGCCTACGCCTTGGTCGTCGTGGTGGCCGTCGCCCTCAACCAGCATGTCGGCAACCAGGGCTACATGCCGCTGGACCAGTCGATCGTCTACAACGGCGCGTGGCGGCTGCTGGCCGGTCAGGTCCCGTACGTCGACTTCTGGCTGCCGTTCGGCCTCGTGCCGATCCTGCTGCAGGCCCCGCTGTTCCTGCTGCTCGGCGTGTCGTGGACCGCCTACGTCCTGCAGGCCTCGCTGCTCAATGCCGCGTTCGCCGCGTCGATGCTGTTCCTCGGCCGGCGGCTGGGGCTGCGGTTGGGAGCGGCGACGTTGTACGGCGGGCTGGCCGCCGTCGTCGCCTACCCACCGATGGCGACGCCCTACGTCGACCAGCACGCGGCGATCTTCTCGGCCTGGCTGCTGGCGGTCGTGCTGCTCGGCATCCTCGACCCGGCGCGTGGCCGGCGCTGGTGGCTCGCCGCGCCGCCGCTGTTCCTGCTCGCTTTCTTCTCGAAGCCCGTGCCGTCGGCCTACGCGCTCCTCGCAGGCGGCCTCGCCCTCGTCGTGACCGCCCGGCGCCAGCAGCGCGGGCGCGACCTCCTGGCCGTCACCGTCGCGGCGCTGCTGTGGGCCGCCGCCGCGGCGCTGGCGCTGCGGCTGGCCGGCGTGACGGCCGAGGCCTTCCTGGCGCAGGCCCTCGACGCGCCGCTGGCGCTGGCCCGCGAACGGGCGACATCGAGCGAGGTCGCCAGCGAGGTCGCCAACGAGGTCGCGGTGTCCGCCGAGGCAGCGCCGGCCGCGGTCGGCGACGCTTTCGCGCGGCGCGCCCTGGTGGTGGCGCTCTATGCGCTGGCGCTCCTGCCGGTGATCGCCGCGCTGGTCGTCGCGGCGCGGGCCCGCGCGCGTGACCCCGGGCGGGATCCCGCGATCCTGGCGCTGTTCGCGGCGACGGCCTTCGGCATCGCCGTCCTGTTCATGGCGCTGACCCGCAACCAGCCGGTGTCGGCGCTGGCGCTGGTGGCGCTGGCCTGGGTGGCGGCGCACGCCGCGCTGCAGCGCCTCGTCCCGGCGATCGCCACCGCCGCGGCGGCGGTCGCCACCGCGGCGACGCTGCTGATGCTGGGGACGTGGGTGATGCCGCGCTACCTCAACGACTTCGAGGGCGGCGTGCCGGCCGGCGTCGATGCCGCCGTCATCAGCCCGCAGCTCGCGCACCTGCGCTGGGCGCTGCCGCCGTTCGCCGCCGGCCTCGACGCCGACAGCGCCGACAGCTACCGCCGGCTGGTCGCCGAGCTGGCGGGGCGGCCGATTCCGCCGGTGATCGTCAGCGACTCGGTGCTCTACCCGCTGATCGGGCGCGCGCCGGTGCCGCCGGCGCTGTTCTGGCACCGCACCCTGTCCTTTCCGGCGGACGGACCGGCGCGCGCCGCCTTCGACGCGCGGTTCCGCCGCGACATCCTGGCGGCGGGCAGCGATCTCGTGGTCATGGACGGGCCGCGCACCTGGATGGCAGTGCGCCTCGCGACGTTCCCGTGGCTGGAAGCGTGCCTGCGGCCCGACGGCCGGCGCGAGATCGGCCGCTTCTCGCTGATCCCGCTCGACCGCGACTGCCTCGCGCGGCAGGCCGCCTCGGACGGCCCGGCGTTGCCGCTCAGGTAGCGGGCATCGGCAGGCCGAAGCTCAGCTTGATGGCGACGATCAGGTTGGTGACGGCGATGCTGGTCAGGATCAGGCCGAACACCCGGCTGACGATCTCGATGCCGCCCCGGCCGAGCAGCCGCGAGAGCACGCTCGACAGCGCGAAGCCCACGAACAGGGCGACGAGGCAGGCGACCAGCACGGCGGTGGTCTGGATCTGCTCGGCGAAGGTGCGGTCGGTGTTGTCGGCCAGCAGCATGACGGTCAGGATCGAGCCCGCGCCGGCGATCGACGGCATGGCCAGCGGGAAGACCGAGCGATGGATGATCGTGGCGTCGGCCGGCATCGACAGCGCGGTCTCCGTCACCTTGCCCAGCGTCATCTGCAGGCCGAACAGCAGCAGCACCAGCCCGCCGGCCAGCTGGAACGCGGCCATCTCGACATGCAGCGCGTCGAGCAGCTTGTCGCCCAGCAGGATGAAGAACAGCAGGATCGCGAAGGCGATCAGGCAGGCCGCGCCGGCGACCGCCAGCTGGCGGCGGCGCGTCAGGCCGGTCGTCACGGCGAGGAACACCGGGATCGTCGCCACCGGGTCGAGGATGACGTACAGCGTGACGAACTCGTAGAAGAAGCTGTTGGCGAACATCGGGACTCCCGGGCCTAGCGCTTGCGCACGAACTCCGCGCGCAGGACGAGGCCCTTGATGCCCTCGAAGCGGCAGTCGATCTCCTGGTCGTCGCCGGTCAGGCGGATCGTCTTGATGACCGTGCCGCGCCGCAGCGTCTGGTTGGCGCCCTTGACCTTGAGGTCCTTGATCAGCACCACGCTGTCGCCGTCGGCCAGCAGGTTGCCGACCGAGTCGCGGACCTCGACGGCACTCGCCGCGGCCTGCTTCGCCTTGGCCTCGGCGGCGGGAATCCACTCGCCGCTCGCCTCGTCGTACACGTAGTCTTCATCGGGATCAGCCATGACCCATGGCTGTAGCGGCCGCGGTTGATCTGCGTCAAGGGCGCCGCCCGCGTCCTTGCTACCAAGGGGCGGCAGGATCGGGAGCGGCGCCATGAAATCGATCAGTGACCGGGCGGAAGTCTCGGTCGACTTTCCCAGCAAGGCCTACATGGGCGCGTTCGGGCGCGAATCGTCGTTCGAGGTCAAGGTCGAGCCCGACGAGGTGATGCTGCGCATCGTGCGGTCGGGCGAGGAGCGGCGCGAGGTCTCGGTGCACCTGCACTACTACCTGCTGGCCGACATCCTGGCCCAGCTCGGCGAGGGCCTCGTCCACCACGACTTCCTCGACCAGGCCCACCTCGACAAGCTGCGCGAGGGCGCCGACTCGCTGGTCCAGGCGCTGAAGGACCGCAAGCCGGCCCGGAAGTAGCCGCCGTCCTACGGCAGGCAGTCGGCCCGCGCCGCCGCCGGGATCGGGTCGGCCGGCATGTTCAGCTTGCAGTGATAGTCGAACAGGCCGCGCGCCGCTTCGGGCATGCGCGCCCGGGCCTGGATCGGCAGCACGACGCGGCCGCCGCGCTTGTCGATCTGCTGGCGGCCATAGCCGATCGTCGTGCCGTCGGCGAAGTGGGCCTCGAAGAACGAATGGCCGGCGGTCGAGGTGAACTCGACGACCAGCACCTTGCCGTCGAGACAGTCGAAGCGCGGGCCGCTCTTCAGCGCGCCGTTCTCGGTGGTCTTGCCGGCCGGCGTGTCGATCGTCCATTGCGTGCCGGACCCGGTGCGCGTCGCCTCGCCCTTGATCGGGCCGCAGACGACCGGGCCAGGTGGGGGACCGGGCGGCGAGGTCGCGGCGGGCGCGGCGGCGGGCTTGGCCGACGGGGTCGGCGCGGCCTTCTGCGGCGCCTGCGCCATCGCCGCGGCCGGGACGGCCAGCATCGCCACCACCAGGCCCACGCTCGCTCTCTTCATCGTGCCATCCTCGCTCACCAGCGCCGCAACAGGTCGATGCGCCGCAACACGCCCTCGTTCCAGCGGCCGTAGACGAACCACGACAGCGTGTCGATGGCCGGGAAGTCCCGCCGCAGGTGCGGGATGATTTCGCGGTAGGCGGCGTCGGTCCAGTCCTCGTCGAGCACCGGGATGACGCGGGCGCGGCCGGCCTTGGCGACGGTGTCGGGAATGACGTTGCGGTAGACCCAGCGCGGCGCGTAGCCCCAGTCGCGGAAGTAGGCGAGCGGCGACAGGAAGTCGACGGCGCCGGCGAAGGTCGCGGCGTCCTGCGCCAGCTCGACGAACTCCGGCGGCAGGATGTAGAAGCCGAGCTCGAGTCCGGGGCGCGTGGCGTCGAGCAGGCCACGGATGCCGCGCACGTAGTCGCCCAGCGCGGCGGCGCGCCAGGCGTTCCAGGCGCGTCGCGCCGGGTTGTCGGTGGCGAAGTCGATGGCCAGCGGGTCGATGCCGGCGTGCGCCCGGTAGCGCGCGCGGGTACCCGGACCGACATCCATGTTGAAGTCGTCGAAGCGCAGCCAGTCGAGCACGATGCCGTCGACCGCGTAGCCGCGGGCGATCTCCGCGACGATGGCGCGCTGGTAGTCCTGCACCTCGGGGTCGAGCGGGTTGACGAAGTACTCCTTGTTCTTCTTGCCCTCGAACGGCACCGGCTTGCCGTCGACCGCGGCCTGCATCTGCCACGCCGGGTGGCGGCGTGCCGCCGCCTGGTCGTGGAACTGCGGCACCCAGGCGCGCACCTTGATGCCGTGCCGGTGCGCCACCCGCACGGTTTCCGCCAGCGCGTCGAAACGTTCCCAGCCCGGCGCGCGCGGCGCGAGATGGCTGTGGAAGAACACCGTGCCGGACGGCACCTCGTCGTCCTCGTCCTGCTTGGCGGCGACGTTGATCACCGCGACGCTGGTGGCGGCGGCGTGCTCGACCAGGCTCGCGACCTCGGCCGGCGTGCGCAGGTTGCGCGCCGTGCGGACCACGATCTCGGTGCGGTAGGGCCGCGGCGCGGGCTGCGCCGGGGCGACGCCGGGAGCGGCCAGGGCGGCGCCGGCCAGGCCGGCCAGGAAGCGGCGGGTCGACAGGGTCATGGTGGTCAGCGGGGCGGTCAGCGGGGCGGTCAGCGGAAGAACAGCAACGTCATCAGCGCGAACAGCGGCAGCAGGATGGCGCCCGACCAGGCCATGTAGCCGAAGAAGCTCGGCATGCGGATGCCGGCTTCCTCGACCACCGCCTTGACCATGAAGTTGGGCGCGTTGCCGATGTAGCTGTTGGCGCCCATGAACACCGCGCCGCACGAGATCGCGGCCAGGGTGCCGGCCAGCGGCCCCATCAGGGTCGCCGCGTCGCCGCCCGCCAGGTTGAAGAACACGAGGTAGGTCGGCGCGTTGTCGAGGAAGCTCGACAGGAGGCCGGTCAGCCAGAAGTACCAGGCGTTGGCCGGCTGGCCGTCCGGCCCGGTCACCAGGGCGACCAGCGGCGCCAGCGCGCCGTCGCGACCGGCCTGCAGGATGGCCAGCACCGGCGCGATGGTGATGAAGATCCCGGCGAACAGCTTGGCGACCTCGATCATCGGCGCCCAGCCGAAGCCGTTGTCGCGGCGCACCGCGCGGCGCGTCAGGCGCAGCGACAGGCCCGTCAGGCCGACCAGCGCGAGGTCGCGCAGCACGTTCTGCAGCTCCAGCGGCACGTGGAACACGGTGAAGGTGATGCCGGGCTTCCAGGTGCCGCTGGCCAGCACCGCGCCGACCACGGCCAGCATCAGCACGATGTTGACGCCGCCCTCGATGCGCACCGGCGAGTCGGGCGTGGGATCGCGCGGCAGGTGGCCTTCCTGGCGGTACCACCAGCTGTCGAGCGCGTAGAACAGGCCGAGCAGCACGATCGCGGCGGTCAGCATCTCGCCGAACAGGTGCTCGGTGGTCCAGAAGAACGAGACGCCCTTCAGGAAGCCGAGGAACAGCGGCGGGTCGCCGAGCGGCGTCAGCGCGCCGCCGATGTTGGCGACGAGGAAGATGAAGAACACGAAGACGTGCCGCTTGTGGCGGCGGTCGTCGTTGGCGCGGATCACCGCGCGGATCAGCAGCATCGAGGCGCCGGTCGTGCCCATCCAGCCGGCCAGCACGGTGCCGAGCGCCAGCAGCGCGGTATTCATCGACGGCGAGCCGTGCAGGTTGCCGCGGATATGGATGCCGCCGGTCACGGTGAACAGCGCGGTCAGCAGCACGATGAACGGCACGTAGTCGAGCAGCAGGAGGTGCAGCACCTCGTAGAGCGTGGTCGGCACGCCGTGCACGGCGGCGAACGGCACGACGACCAGCAGCGCCCAGGCCGCCGAGACCTTGCCGAAGTGGTGGTGCCAGAAGGACGGCACGAGCAGCGGCATCAGCGCGATCGACAGCAGGATGCCGGCGAACGGCAGGCCCCATTCGAGGCCGAGCGTGCTGCCCACGACCTTCGGCGCGTCGCCGCCGGCGGCCCAGGCGGCGCCGGCCGGCAGCGTCGCGAGGAGGCCGGCGAGCCCCCGCAGGACGTGCTGCCGCTTCACGCGATGTAGGTCGCGGAGACGCCGCCATCGACCACCAGCGTGTGGCCGTTGACGAACGAGGCGGCGGGCGAGGCGAGGAACAGCGCCGCGCCGGCGATCTCCGGCGGATCGGCCCAGCGCTTGGTCGGGCAGCGCTCGGCCAGCCGGCGGCCGGCCGGCGAGTCGATCAGCGCGAGGTTGGTCTCGGTGGCGAAGAAGCCGGGCGACAGGGCGTTGGCGGTGACGCCGCGGCTCGCCACCTCGGCGGCCAGCGACCGGGCGAGCGCCGCCAGTCCCGCCTTGGCGGCGGCGTAGGAGGCGGCGCCCGGCGTCGCCAGTTCGCCGACGATCGAGGTCACGAGGATGATGCGGCCCCAGCCGCGCTCCAGCATGCCGGGCAGCACCCGCTTCACGAGGGCATGGGCGGCCACCAGGTCGACGTCGACCAGGGCGGCGAAGTCCTCGGGCGAGATCTGGTCGAACGGCCGGCGGTCGCGCTCGCCGACAGCGTGGACCAGCACGTCGATCGGCCCGAGCCCGTCGACCGCTTCCTGCATGGCGGCGCGGTCGGCCATGTCGAAGGTCACGGCGGCAGCCGGGAAGCCCGCCGCCTTCAGTTCGCCGACGCGCGGCGCCAGCCGCTCGGCGGCGCGGCCGTGCAGGACCGGGCGGGCGCCGGCCTCGGCCAGGGCGCGGGCGATCTCCCAGCCCAGCCCGCGGGCCGAGCCGGTGACCAGGGCGGTGCGGCCGTCGAGCCGGAAGCGATCGGGGAAAATCGACGCGGGAGTATTCGACACGGGGTGGGTCATTCGTCTATTGGGCGGTACCGACATAGCTTTGTATTGGCGAATGCTGCACTTGCCCACCGTCATCGGCCACCGCGGCGCGGCGGCCTACGTCCTCGAGAACACCCTGGACTCGTTCCGCGAGGCCCGCCGCCGCGGCGCGGCCTGGGTCGAGATCGACGTCAAGCTGACCGCCGACGGCGTGCCGATCGTGATGCACGACGAGTCGCTGAAGCGGACCACCGGGGTCGACCGGCTGGTCGCCGCGACCCCGCGGGCCGAGCTGCCGGCGGTCGTGCCGACCTTCGAGGAAGCGATCGCCTGCTTCGCCGCCGAGGGGCTGGGCTGCAACGTCGAGATCAAGCCCTGCCCGGGCCGCGAGGCCGAGACCGCGACGGTCGCCGTCCAGACCCTGCGCCGCTGCTGGCCCGCCAGCCTGCCGGCGCCGCTGCTGTCGAGCTTCAAGGACGGTTCGCTGGCGGCGGCGCGCGACGCCGCCCCCGAGTACGACCGGGCCCTGCTGCTGGACGAGATCCGTGACGACTGGCGGGCGCGCGCCGAGGCGGTCGGCGCGGTCGGCATCAACACCAACGGCAAGCGGCTGACCGCGCCGCGCGCGGTCGAGATTCGCCAGGCCGGCTACGCGCTCAGCGTCTACACGATCAACGACGGGGCGGTCGCCCGGGCGCTGGTCGGGATGGGGGTCGACTGCGTCATCACCGACGCCCCCGACGTGGTGCTGGCCGCGCTGGGTTGACGCTGCCGCGACGCGGTGGTGGACTGTCATCAGACTGTAACAAGACAGACACCGCGCGGTCTTTCGGCTCGCCGATAGATCGACGCGATTTTCATGGGAGGCTATTTGTCATGAGGCGCATGTTCCTGACCTCGGCCGCGGCGGCGTCGCTGCTGGCCGCCCTGCCGGCGTGGGCGCAGACCGAGATCCAGTTCTGGCACGCCATGGGCGGCAACCTCGGCGAGACGGTCAACGAGATCGCGGCGGGCTTCAACAAGTCCCAGAGCGAGTACAAGATCGTCCCGGTCTACAAGGGCTCCTACACCGAGACCCTGACCGCGGCGATCGCCGCCTTCCGTGCCAAGCAGGCGCCGCACATCGTGCAGGTCTTCGAGGTCGGCACCGCCAACATGATGGCCGCCAAGGGCGCCGTGTACCCGATCTACTCGGTGATGGCCGACGCCAAGGAGCCGTTCGATCCCAAGGCCTTCATCGGCCCGGTCTACGGCTACTACTCGACGACCGACGGCAAGCTGCTGTCGATGCCGTTCAACTCCTCGACCCCGGTGCTCTACTGGAACAAGGAACTGCTGCAGAAGGCCGGGCTTGACCCGAACAAGCCGCCGCAGACCTGGCCGGAGCTGGGCGAGATGGCCAAGAAGGCGATCGCGGCCGGCGCCAAGTGCGGCTTCACCCCGCAGTGGCAGACCTGGACGATGATCGAGAACTACGGCGCGTGGCACAACCTGCCCTACGCGACCAAGCAGAACGGCTTCGGCGGCACCGACATCGAGCTGAAGTTCAACGACGCGCCGCGCGTCAAGTTCATCCAGATGCTGGCCGACTGGGGCAAGGACAAGACGTTCGTCTACGGCGGCCGCGAGGGCAAGTCGACGGCGCTGTTCACCGCCGGCGACTGCGTGTTCCACGTCGCCTCGTCGGGCAGCGCGGCCGGCATCGAGAAGGCGCTGGGCGCCGACAAGGTCGGCATCGGCATGATGCCCTACTCGCCGGACGTCATTGCCAAGCCGCAGAACTCGATCATCGGTGGCGCCACCCTGTGGGTGCTGCAGGGCCGTCCCAAGGACGAGTACAAGGGCGTCGCCAAGTTCATGAGCTACCTCGCCAGCACGCCGGTGCAGGCCAAGTGGCACCAGGAGACCGGCTACGTGCCGATCACCATGGCGGCCGCCGAGGCGACCGAGAAGGAAGGCTTCTACAAGAAGTTCCCGGGCCGCGACATGGCGGTCAAGGAGCTGACCCTGAACCCGCCGACCGAGAACTCGAAGGGCCTGCGCATCGGCAACTTCGTGCAGATCCGCGACGCCGTCGACGAGGAGCTCGAGTCGGTGTGGTCCGGCAAGAAGGACGCCAAGGCCGCGCTCGACGAGGCGGTGAAGCGCGGCAACGAACTGCTGAAGAAGTTCGAGGCGGCGAACAAGTAGGCAGGCATGTCTCTCCCGGTCTCCTCTCCCCCGTCGCGGGGGAGAGGCAGGGTGAGGGGGACCTGAAGCCATGGAAAAGCGCGTCACCTTCAACGAGCGATGGCTGCCCTACCTGCTGGTGGCGCCGCAGATCGTCATCACGCTGGTGTTCTTCTTCTGGCCGTCCGGCCAGGCGATCTGGCAGTCGGTGCTGCTCGAGGACGCGTTCGGCGGCAACACCAAGTTCGTGTGGTTCGAGAACTTCGCGCAGCTGTTCAGCGACTCGAACTACTTCGCCTCGGCCCGCCTGACCCTGGTGTTCAGCTTCCTCGTGGCCTCGCTGGGGCTCGCGGTATCGCTCCTGCTGGCGGTGATGGCCGACCGGGTGATCCGCGGCGCCTCGGTCTACAAGACCATCCTGGTCTGGCCCTACGCCGTCGCGCCCGCCGTGGTCGGCGTGCTGTGGGGCTTCCTGTTCAATCCCTCGGTCGGCGTGATCGCCTGGGCGCTGTCGGCGATCGGCATCGAGTTCAACTACGTGATCAACGGCAACCAGGCGCTGATGCTGGTGGTGTTCGCCGCCGTCTGGAACCAGATCAGCTACAACTTCCTGTTCTTCCTCGCCGGCCTGCAGTCGATCCCGAAGTCGCTGATCGAGGCGGCGGCGATCGACGGCGCCGGCCCGGCCAAGCGCTTCTGGGACATCGTCTTCCCGCTGCTCTCGCCGACCGGCTTCTTCCTGCTGGTGATCAACATCATCTACGCCTTCTTCGGCACCTTCGGCATCATCGGTTCGCTCACCCAGGGCGGCCCCGGCCAGGCGACCAACATCCTGGTCTGGAAGGTCTACAACGACGGCTTCCGCGGCCAGGACCTCGGCGGCTCGTCGGCCCAGTCGGTGATCCTGATGGTGGTGGTGATCGCGCTGACCTTCGTGCAGTTCCGCTTCATCGAGCGGCGGGTCCACTACTGATGGTCGAGAACCGCCCGTTCCTGACCTTCCTCAGCCACCTCACGGTGATCGTCGGGCTGGTGCTGATCGCCTTCCCGGTGTGGATGACCTTCGTCGCCTCGACCCACGACCAGGAAACGATGCTGCGCTCGCCGGTGCCGATCTGGCCGGGCAAGTACATGCTCGAGAACTACTGGACGGTGCTGGTCGACGGCTACCAGAAGCGGCCGGGCACGGTGCCGCTCTACGTCACGCTGACCAACAGCATGATCATGGCGCTGGGCGTCGCGGTCGGGAAGATCCTGATCTCGATCATCGCCGCGTTCGCCATCGTCTACTTCCGCTTCCCGCTGCGCATGGCCTTCTTCTGGGCGATCTTCGTGACGCTGATGCTGCCGGTGGAGGTCCGCATCGTGCCGACCTACGGCGTGGTCGCCGGGCTCGGCATGCTCGATTCCTACGCCGGGCTGATCATCCCGCTGATCGCCTCGGCGACCGCGACCTTCCTGTTCCGCCAGTTCTTCCTCAGCGTGCCCGACGAGCTGACCGAGGCGGCGCGGGTCGACGGCGCTTCGCCGATGCGGTTCTTCTGGGACATCCTGCTGCCGATGAGCCGGACCTCGATCGCCGCGCTGTTCGTGATCCAGTTCATCTACGGCTGGAACCAGTACCTGTGGCCGCTGCTGATCACCACCAAGGAGAGCTACTACACGGTGGTGATGGGCGTCTCGCGCCAGGCCAACGTGGTCGACGCGGTGCCGAGCTGGAACCTGCTGATGGCGATGGCGATGCTCGCCATGCTGCCGCCGGTACTGGTCGTGGTCTTCATGCAGCGCCAGTTCGTGCGCGGCCTCGTCGAGACGGAGAAGTAGGCCCATGGCGCAAGTCCACCTGCGCGGCGTCAAGAAGACCTACGACAACAAGGTCGAGGTCATCCACGGCATCGACATGGAGATCGCCGACGGCGAGTTCATCGTCATCGTCGGCCCCTCGGGCTGCGGCAAGTCCACCCTGCTGCGCATGGTCGCCGGGCTGGAGCGCATCACCGGCGGCGAGGTGGCGATCGGCGACCGCGTCGTCAACAACCTGGAGCCCAAGGACCGCGACATCGCGATGGTGTTCCAGAACTACGCGCTCTACCCGCACATGAGCGTCTACGAGAACATGGCCTACGGCCTGAAGATCCGCGGCATGTCGAAGGCCGAGATCGACGGCCGGGTGCAGAAGGCGGCGAAGATCCTCGAACTGTCGGCGCTGCTCGAGCGGCGGCCGCGCCAGCTGTCGGGCGGCCAGCGCCAGCGCGTCGCCATGGGCCGCGCCATCGTGCGCGAGCCGGCGGTGTTCCTGTTCGACGAGCCGCTTTCCAACCTCGACGCCAAGCTGCGCGTGCAGATGCGGCTCGAGATCAAGCGCCTGCAGCGCGAGCTCGACGTCACCTCGATCTACGTCACCCACGACCAGGTCGAGGCGATGACGCTGGCCGACCGGCTGATCGTGATGAATGCCGGCGTCGCCGAGCAGATCGGCTCGCCGATGGACGTCTACGACCGCCCGGCCTCGGTGTTCGTGGCGGGCTTCATCGGCTCGCCGGCGATGAACTTCCTCGCCGCGACGGTGACCGAGGACCGCCGGTCGGTGACCCTGCCGGGCGGCGACGGCGGTGCGGCGGTGACGCTGGCGCTGCCGCGGCCGGCCTCGATCCCCGGCGGCGCGGCGGTGACGCTGGGCATCCGGCCCGAGCACCTGCACCCCGACGACAACGGCCCGCTGGCCTTCGAGGTCGAGCTGGCCGAGCCGCTGGGCGCCGACACGCTGCTGCACGGCCGCTTCGGGCCGGGCCGCGAGCTGGTGACGGTGCGCCAGGGCGGCCACGTGCTGGCCAAGCCGGGCGAGCGCCGGCATTTCCGCGCCGAGCCCGGCCACCTCCACCTGTTCGAGCCCGGCACCGGCAAGCGGCTGGCCGACGGCTGAGCGTCGGCTACCAGGTCATGCGCAGGCCGGCCGTGAAGGCGTGCGCGTTGTCCTGGCCGGAAACGATGCCCTCGTAGCGGAAGTAGATCGACGAGGTGTCGGCGAGGGCGGTGCTGGCCGCCAGCCCGAGCAGCGCGCCGTCGCGGGTCGGGGAAATCCCGAAGGTGGTGAACGGCATCGCCGCCGCGCCGGCCAGCGTCGCCGTCACCGGCCGGCCGACATCGGCGTACTCGTGGCTCCAGCCGAGCCGGAGCTGCAGCGCGAGGCGATCGCGCCAGCCGAGGTCGATACTGCCGCCGAGCTGGGCACCGAGAACCGAGCGCAGCGAGTTCGTCGTCTGCGCGGCGACCGACAGGTTCAGCGACTGCGCGCCGGTCTCGGTGAAGGCGCCCAGGGTGCCGGTGTAGGCCTGCAGCCGCGCGAACGGGGTGAGCCACGCGGCGGCGAGATCGAACCGCCAGCCGCCCTCGAGCTGGCCGTACCACTGGTTGGCGCCGGCCTGGCCGTAGGCGGTGCGCATCGGCAGGCCGGTCAGGGCGATCGTCCGCCACATCTGGTTGTTGGAGTAGGCATAGCCCGCCAGCGCGTCGAGGTAGGCCGGTCCCGACGCGTGGTTGGCGTACAGGCCGGCGTTGAAGGTATCGGTCCGGCCCTGGCCGGCGAAGCCCGAGACCCACTGCGTGCCGGCCGACGTCCCGGCGGTGATGCCGAGCCGCAGCGTCTCGGTGACCTGCCGGTCGAGGCCGGCCGCGAAGCCGCCGCTGTTGTAGGTGACGGCGCCCGCCGCGGCGCCGCTGCCGAGGCTGCCCAGGCTGCCGACGCCGCCGCCCCACGCGCCCCAGCGCGCCGGGGCCGTGGTGTCGCACGCCACCTCGCAGGCCTCGGCCAGGGCGACGCGCGTGCCGGCCGGGGCGCCGCCGCCGGCCTGGCCCGCGAAGTTGTTCATCAGCGACTGCGCGCCCAGCACCAGCGAGCTGGCGAACCCGGCGTAGTTGTTGCCCGAGATCGATTGCAGCGCGTACTGCGCCGCCGCGGGGCCCTGCACGCCGGTGGCCAGCGCGCTCAGCACCTGGGCGAAGTCGCCGCTCGCGGTGTTGACGTTGGCGTCGAGAACCGCGCCGACCGCGGCCTGGGTCGGCGTTCCCGCCGCGGCCGCGAAGCCGCCGACCTGGAGGGCCAGGTAGGCATTGTTGGCGTCGTAGGACAGGCTCGGCTGCAGGAACGGATAGTTGTTGGTGATCGAGCCGAACCGCCCTGAAAGCCCGCCGGTCGCGCCGATGATGCGATAGGTCGAGCGGGCCGCCAGCGCCGTGGTCTGCTGGACGCCGAGCTGCAGGGCGCCGGCCACGCTGGCCGCGCCGCCGACGCTCAGGAGGTTGCCCTGGCCGCTGCCGCCGACCTGGGCGATGAAGGTTCCGGCGGCGGTCTGGGTGTAGGTGCCGGTCACCGTCAAGGTGCCGAGCGGGTTGCCGGGCGCGACGTAGCTGCTGCTCGACAGGTTGCCGACGATGGTACCGGTGCCGCTGACCCCTCCGGTGTTGGTGACGTTGCCGGTGATCGTGCCGTTGTTGGTGAGCTGGCCGCCGTTCACGACCGCGCCCTGCAGGCTGCCGGTGTTGAGCAGCGTGCCGAGGTTCACGAGCGCGGTGTTGACCGACTGGACCGTGCCGCCGTTGGTCATGATCGCGCCGGGGTTCACCACGTAGCCGCCGGCGGTGACGAAGGTCGCGCCGGCCATCACGGTGAGGTTGCCGGTCAGCGTGCCCGAGAGCGCCAGCGTGGCGCAGCCGATGCCGGCGGCGCAGCCCACCGTGGTGCCGCCGGTGTAGGTGTTGTTGCCGGCCAGCACCAGCGTGCCCGAGCCCAGCAGGGTGAGGCCGCCCGGCCCCGAGATGTCGTTGCTCCAGACGTCGATCGCGTTGAAGCCGCCCTGCGTGGCATCCATCGTGACCGTGGTCGGCGCCGTGAGCGCGCCGTAGCCGCCCGCCGCGGCGTAGAGGTTGAGCCGCACCCAGCCGCTGCCGTCGTCGAACGGGCCGCCCGACGGCAGCTCGGTCGACGCCAGCACGTCGATGCGCTGTTGCCGGCTGAGGTAGGGAAAGCGCGTGGCGATCAGCAGGTCGGCGTTGGTCGGTACCACGGCGGCGAGGTTGGTCGGGCCGACCGGCGGCAGGCCGTAGGTCGCCTGCTGGGCGTAGGTGCGGGCGGCGTTGGCGAAGGTCGCCGCGGCCGGAAAGGTGCCGTTGCCGAGGCAGGTCGCGACGGCGGCGGCGCCGGCGCAGCTCGCGTAGGGCACCGCGGCCAGGGTCGGGCCGACCAGGGCGGCGAGTTGCTGGCTGACCTGCTGGATCGCGGGCAGCGAGACGGCGGTGCTGTAGTCCGGGTTGCCGGCCAGGCTCTGGGTCATCGCGTAGTACGCGAGGACGCGCGAGCCGATGACGTCGAGCGTGTGGTGGGCGCCGAGGATGTTGCGACTGAGCGCGAACTGCTGCGCCGACACCATCAGGCTCTGGTAGGCCTGCGGCAGCAGCAGGGCGTAGAGCAGGCCCGTGGTATTGCCCTGGACCGAGTGTTCGCTGGGGAACGAACCGGAGGTCTGCAGGCCGTTTGGGCCGTTGCCCCACTGCTCGGTCTGGCTGGCGATCGAGGTGCCGGCCAGGCCGGCCTGGGTAATCGACGACCACGGGTTGCCGGCGATGGCCTGGCTGATCTGGAAGGGCCGGGGGTCGATCTGCCCCGGGTTGGCGTAGATCGTCGACTGGCCCGCGAAGGCCGTGGCGTAGGCGGTGAAGCTGTCCTTCAGCGCGCCGGCCTGGACTTGGTCGACCGCCGCCTTCTGCATCGTGGTGATGGTGTCCATCACCGCGGCGGGCGTCGCAGCCTTGATCTCGCTGTGGACCTGGTCGGCCAGTGCCGCCGACACCGGCAGCTGCGGGAAGGTGAGGAGCGACGGGTAGAGCGCGTTGCTGCTCTTCAGCATGTCCCAGATGTTTTCCTGGGGATGCAGCCCGTGCAGGTCGAAGTTGGTCGCCGCCTGGTTGCGTTGGGCGGCGCTGGCGTTGAGGTAGATGTTCTCGACGGCGGCGATGTCGGCGCGGAAGACGGCCATGCCGGCGGCCGTCAGCGGCAGGGACTGGAAGCTTTGCACCAGCAGGAACTGCTGGTTGGCCTGGGTGCAGGCGAGCGACGTCAGCCCGGCGCAGCTGACCTGGGCCCGCGCGCCGGTCGTTGCGCCGAGGAGGGCCGCGGCGAGCGCGACGAGGAAGCGGGTCGCGCTCACGCGGTCGGTGAAGCCGGTCAGGCGCCCGTGCGCGGGTACTTCATCGAGCAGCCGTAGGGGCGCGTCGACGGGTTGCTCACCGGCTTGCCGGCCAGCACCTCGTCGAGCGCGACGCGCACGTACTGCGTGGCCTTGGGAATGTCGGCGACGTCGGCGGAAGGGATCGAGTCGATGCCGCCCTTGTAGACCAGCGTGCCCTTGGCATCGACGATGTACAGGTGCGGCGTCACGGTGGCGCCGAACGCGCGGGCGACCTTGCTCTGCGGGTCGAGCAGCACCGCCGCGGGCGCGGCGTTGCGGCTCTTCGTCAGCTCGTTGGCCTGCTGGGCCGTGACGTAGCCCTGCTCGCCGGTCGCCGACGAAGCGGAGGTGAGCCACACCACGCCCTTCGAGGCGGCCTCGCGCTGCTGCGCCTGCATGTTGCCGGCATTGTAGTGCTTCCGCACGTAGGGGCAGTCGTGGTTGGTGGTCTCGATCACCACCACCTTGCCCTTGAGGTCGGCCAGCGACCACGTCTTGCCGGTGCTGTCGGTCGCGGTGAAGAGCGGCGCGGGCTGGCCGACATCGGGGCCGGCCGCGGCGGCGACGGCCGGCAGCAGCGCGACGGCGGCGCTCCCCACGATCAGGGAGCGACGGCGAAGGTGAACGAACGACATCTCGACCTCCAAGGTTAGCGCTTGGCCGGCGGCAATGCCGCCAGCTCGGACAGGATCAGCGATTCGGTCAGCACCTGCGGCAGGATCTTCGGCTGCGCGGCGCCGGGGGCCCAGAACAGGTAGAGCGGCACGCCGGCGCGGCCCAGCTCCTTCAGCACGGCGGTGATCTCGGGATCGCGGTTGGTCCAGTCGCCCTTCAGCTTGACCACGCCGGCCTGCTCGAAGGCCTTGCGCGAGGCCGGCGTGTCGAGCGCGACCTTCTCGTTCACCAGGCAGGTGATGCACCACGCGGCGGTGAAGTCGACGAACACCGGCTTGCCCTCGGCGACCGCCTGGTTCATGCGCTCGCGCGAGAAGCGCTCCCAGCCGTCGAAGGTGACGCCGGCCGGGCCGCCCGACACCGAGGCGGCGGTGGCCGGCGCGTCCTCGAGGCGCAGCACGGCGGCGAAGGCCAGCAGCACGGCGACGGCGGCGACGCCGCGGCGGATCCAGGTCGCGGCCGACACGCCGCTGCCCTGGCGCCACAGCCAGATCGCGAAGGCGATCAGGATCATGCCGCCCAGCGCGTAGACCACGCCGTCGGCGCCCGACTGCTGGGTCAGCACCCAGACCATCCACGCCGCCGAGGCGAACATCGGGAAGGCGAGGAACTGGCGCAGCCGGTCCATCCACGGGCCGGGCCGCGGCATCAGCCGCTGCAGCGCCGGCGTGAACGACAGCAGGAGGAAGGGCAGGGCGAGGCCGAAGCCCAGCGCCAGCAGCACCGCCACGGTCTGCGGCGCCGGCTGGCTGAGCGCGAAGCCCAGCGCGGCCGCCATGAACGGCGCGGTGCAGGGCGTGGCGACGATCACCGCCAGCACGCCGGTGAAGAAGGCGCCGGCCGTGCCGCCCTTCGCCGCCAGCCCCTGGCCGACGCCGGCGAAGCGGCTGCCGACCTCGAACAGGCCGGCGAGGTTGAGGCCGATCACGAAGAACAGGTAGGCGATCAGCAGCGAGAACACCGGCGACTGGAACTGGAAGCCCCAGCTGACGTCGCCGAGGCTGGCGCGCAGCACGATCAGCAGCGCCGCCATGGCGGCGAACGACACCAGCACGCCCAGCGTGTAGGCCAGCCCGTCGCGCCGCATCGCGGACCGCTCGTGGCCGGCCAGCTGCGCGAACGCCGCCGCCTTCATCGCCAGCACCGGGAACACGCAGGGCATCAGGTTGAGGATCAGGCCGCCCAGCAACGCGAACAGCAGCGCCTCGACCAGCCCGATCGACTCCCCGCCGATCGCGCTCAGCGTGGCGGCCGGTACGAACGCCGGGTCGAGCTTCGCGGTGACGTCGAAGGCCTGGCGCACGTCGCCGCCGGCGGCGCGCTCGGTCAGCACCAGCGTGCCGGCCAGCTCGGCCGGCAGCGCGGTCTTGGCGTCGCCGCGCTTCAGCGGGATGCGGATGCCGTCGGCGCCGACCGTGGCCGACTGGCGCGCCATGCTGGCGACCGGCCCCCACGCGGCGGGGAAGAAGTAGACGTCGCGGATGGTGTCGGCCTTCAGCCCCCGGGCCTCGACGATCAGCGTCGGGTCGCCGGCGCGCGACACGCCGTAGCGGGCGGGCCACGGGCTGGGCAGCGGCACGCGCTGGCGCGCCGCCTCGAAGATCTTCAGCGTCTCGGGCGACGCCGGCGCGCCGGTCGCCGTGACCGGCAGCACCAGCTCGAGCTTCGCCTCCTCGGGGATGCAGACGTCCTCGCAGACCAGCCAGTTGGCCTCGGCGACGAGTGGCAGGCTGCCGGTCAGCGTCGCCGGCGGCGTCACCTGGACCAGCAGAACGGCCTCGTCCTGGAAGCCGTAGTTCACGATGCCGCCGATGTCGTAGAAGTTGGGCCGCGGCCACACGATCGGGCCGGCGGTGACGCCCTCGGGCAGCTTCCACGCGATCTCGGTCGGCAGGCCCGAATCGCCCGGGTTCTTCCAGTAGGTGTGCCACTTCGGCCGGATGACCTGGCGCAGGCCGACCCAGAACGGCTGGCCCGGCTTGACCGCCGACACGTCGGCCAGCAGCTCGGCCCGCACGTTCTCGGTCTGCACCACGGCCGGGCCCGGCGCCTGGGCGAGGGCCGGCGCGGCCAGCAGCAGCAGGAGAAGGGCGAGCAGGCGCGACATGGGAGCCTAGAAGTGACGCCCCGCCGGGGCCGTTGCAAGGCAATCCGGATCACCCCGGCGTGATATTTTGCCCGCCGCGCGGGGCAGGCTAAGGTCCTGTGACAGTTGAGGAATTCCATGCTGAAGATCGACGGGAACCGGTTGATGGGGGCGCTCGACGCGCTGGCCGCGGTGGGCGCCATCGACGGCGGCGGCTGTGCCCGGCTGGCGCTCGGCGACGACGACAAGGCCGGCCGCGACCTCGTGGTCGGCTGGATGAAGACGCTGGGCCTCGAGATCCGGGTCGACGCGATCGGCAACGTCATCGGCCTGCGCGCCGGCCGCGAGGCCGGCCCGCCGGTGATGACCGGCAGCCACATCGACACGGTGCGCACCGGCGGCCGCTACGACGGCAACTACGGCGTGCTGGCCGGGCTCGAGGTGGTGCGGGCGCTGAACGAGGCCAACATCGTCACGCGCCATCCGATCGCCGTCGCCTTCTTCACCAACGAGGAGGGCGCGCGTTTCCAGCCCGACATGATGGGCAGCCTGGTCTATGCCGGCGGGCTGGGCCTGAACGAGGCCTACGCCGCGACCGACCGCGACGGCCGCTCGGTCGGCGACGAGCTGCGCCGCATCGGCTACCTCGGGCCGATGAAGCCCGGCGCGATCCGGCCGCGCGCCTTCGTCGAGCTGCACATCGAGCAGGGCCCGATCCTCGACGAGGAGAAGGTCCAGCTGGGCGTCGTCGAGGGCGTGCAGGGCATCTCGTGGACCGAGTACACGGTGACCGGCGTGTCCAACCATGCCGGCACGACGCCGATGCGCCTGCGCCGCGACGCCGGCTACCTCGCGGCCTCGACCAACGTCTTCGTGCGCGCGCTGGCCCGCCAGATGGGCGGCGACCAGGTCGGCACGGTCGGCGCGCTGGCGCTGCGCCCCAACCTGATCAACGTCGTGCCCAACCAGGCGGTGTTCACGGTCGACCTGCGCAACACCGTCGAGGAGCGGCTGCAGATCGCCGAGGCGCGGGTCGCCGAGCACATCGCGCAGGTCGCGGAAGAGGAGCGCGTCGCGGTCGAGAGCCGCGTGCTCGCCCGCTTCGAACCGGTGGCGTTCGACAAGGCGCTGGTCGACCGCGTCGAGAACCACGCCGAGGCGCTCGGCCTCAGCCACCGCCGCATGCCGTCGGGCGCCGGTCACGACGCGCAGATGATGCAGCGAATCTGCCCGACCGCGATGATCTTCGTGCCGTCGGTCGGCGGCCTCAGCCACAACGTCAAGGAACACACCTGGCCCGAGGACCTCGCCGCCGGCGCGCAGGTCCTGGCCAACCTGCTGGTGGAACTGGCGGACGAAGCGTGAAGGGTCCCTCGCTGCGCTCGGGATGACAGGCTTTTCTTGTCATCCCGAGCGCAGCGAGGGACCTTTCAGAACTTGCCGAGGAACAGGTTCGGCAACGCCAGCGAGAACGCCGGCACGTAGGTCACCAGGAAGAGCGCGGCGATCAGGGCGCCGTAGAACGGCAGGATGGTGCGCATCACCTGGCCGACCGAGATGCCGCCGATCGCGCAGCCGACGAACTGCGTCGTGCCGACCGGCGGGGTGTTGAGGCCGAGCGCGCAGTTGATCAGCATCAGCATGCCGAACTGCACCGGCCCCATGCCGTACTGCATGCAGATCGGCAGGAAGATCGGCGTGCAGATCAGGATCGTCGCCGCCATGTCGAGGAAGGTGCCGAGCACGAACAGGATCAGGTTGACCAGGAAGAAGATCACCCATGGATTGCTCGACAGTCCGGCCAGCGCCTTGCCGGTGAGGTCGGCGACCTCGTACAGCGTGATCAGGTAGCCGAAGGTGTTCGACACGCCGATCAGCAGCAGCACGATGCCGGTGGTCTTCACCGCCTTGGCGGCGGCCTTCAGGAAGTTGTCCCACGACAGGCTGCGGTAGACGAAGATGGTGAGCGCCAGCGCGTAGAGCACCGCCACCGCCGCCGACTCGGTGGCGGTGAAGACGCCGCTCAGGATGCCCGTCAGGATGATCACCACGACCAGCAGCCCCGGCACCGCGCGCGCCAGCGACGACCCGACCGCGCCCCAGCCGGGGAAGGTGCCGGCCGGGTAGCCGCGCCGGATCGCCACCGCGTAGGCGGCGACCAGCATGCAGGCCATCAGCAGCGCCGCCGGCAGCAGCCCGGCCAGGATCAGCGCGGTGATCGACACCTTCCCGCCGGCCGCCAGCGAGTAGATGATCATGTTGTGGCTGGTCGGCATCAGCGCGCCGACCAGCGCGGCATGGGTCGTCACGTTGACCGCGTAGTCGGCGTGGTAGCCCTCCTTCTTCATCATCGGGATCATCACCGCGCCAGTCGCCGAGACGTCGGCCACCGGCGAGCCCGAGACACCGCCGAACAGGGTGCAGGCCACGACGTTGGCCATGCCCAGCCCGCCGCGCACGTGGCCGACCAGGCTCTTGGCGAAGGCGACGATGCGGTCGGCGACGCCGCCGTACAGCATCAGCTCGCCGGCGAAGATGAAGAACGGGATGGCGAGGAACGAGAAGATGTTCATGCCCGACGTCATGCGCTGGAACACGACGGCGAGCGGCAGGCCCTCGTAGAGGATGGTGGCGACGGCCGACAGGCCGATCGAGAAGGCGACCGGCACGCCGAGCAGCAGGCAGAGCACGAAGACGACGGTCAGGATGGTCAGTGCCACGACGGCTCCACGTCCTCGCCGCGCAGCAGCGCCACGATGTGCTCGAGGGAGAACAGCGCGATCAGCAGGCCGGCGATCACCAGCGGCAGCTGGTTGACGCCCTCGGACAGGCCGAGCGTCGGGATCTTGTAGCCCATCACCGATTCGGCCAGCACCGCGCCGTTCCACGCCATGATGACGCCGAACGTGCCGACCAGCGCGTGGATCAGCAGCTCGAGCTTCAGCCGCAGCGCGTCGGGCACGAGGACCAGCAGCGACTCGAGGCCGATGTGGCCGGCGTCGCGGACGCCGACGGCGGCGCCCAGCATGGTGACGTAGAGGATCAGCACCAGCGCCAGGCTCTCGGCCCAGGTCGGCGTGTCGTTCAGCACGTAGCGACCGAACACCTGCAGCGCCACGGTGGCGACGATGCCGCACAGGCCGGCCACCGCGACGTACATCGACCAGCGCGAGATCGTCGCGTTGAAGGTGACGAAGGCGCGCCACATGGCCGGCGACGCTCCTAGTCGACTGCCTGGATGCGCTTCACCATGTCCTGCAGCTTGGGGTCCGACGCGAACTTGGCGTAGACCGGCGCCATGGCGTCGGAGAACGACTTCTTGTCGACGTCGCTCACGACCTGCGCGCCGCCCGCCTCGACGGTCTTGCGCGCCTGCGCCTCGCGCTCGTCCCACAGCTTGCGCATGTAGGGCACCGACTCCTTGGCGGCGGCGCGGATGATCGCCTGGTCCTCCTTCGACAGCCCGTCCCACACCTTCTTGGAGAAGACGAGGATCTCGGGCGCCATCGAGTGCTCGGTCAGGCTGTAGATCTTGGCCGCCTCGTAGTGGCGCGACGATTCGTAGGACGGCCAGTTGTTCTCGGCGGCGTCGACCACGCCGGTCTTCAGCGCGGTGTAGACCTCGGCGTAGGGCAGCGGCGTGGCGTTGGCGCCGATCGCCTGCATCATGGCGACCCACATGTCGGACTGCTGCACCCGGATCTTCATGCCCTTGGTGTCGGCCACCGACTTGATCGGCTTCTTGCCGGAATAGAACGAGCGCGAGCCCGAGTCGTAGAAGGCCAGCCCGACGAAGCCCTGCGCCTCCATGGCGGCCAGGATCTCGTCGCCGATCGGGCCGTCCAGCACCTTGCGCATGTGCGCCGTCGACTTGAACAGGAAGGGAAGCGACGGGACGATGGTCGCCGGCACGATGTTGTTGAACGGCGCGACGTTGACGCGGACCATGTCGAGCGCGCCGATCTTGGTCTGCTCGATCGTGTCCTTTTCCGAGCCCAGCGTCGACTGGCCGAACACCTTGACCGAGTGGCGGCCGCCGGTGCGCTCGTTGATCAGCTTGCCCATGTACTGGACGGCCTGGACCGTCGGGTAGTCGAGCGGGTGGACGTCCGACGACCGGAATTCCTTGGCCGGCGCGGCGGTGACGGAAGCCAGCGCGAGCGCGGCGGCGGCGAGCAGGGTCCTGGCGATGCTCATGGTTTCCTTCCCTCGGTGGTTGTTCTAAAGTTGTCTGACAACCTGACAAAAAGCTAGCACCGCCTCCCGTGCCCGACAAGCTTTCCGCCCTGCGCCCGCTCGATCCGCCCGGCAACCTCGCCGAGCAGGTGGTGGCGCGCCTCGCCGCCGACATCCGCGAGGGAAGGCTGGGTGCCGGCGCGCGCCTGCCGACCGAGCAGGCGCTGACCGCGGCGATGGGCGTGTCGCGCGCCGTGGTGCGCGAGGCGGTGGCGGCGCTGAAGGCCGACGGCTTGGTGACGACGCGGCGCGGCTCGGGCGCCTACGTCGCCGACCCGGCGGCCGGGCCGTTCCGGATCGGCGGCCGGACCGCGGGCCGCACCGTGCTGGCCGACGTTCTCGAGGTCATGGAGCTGCGCCGCGCCGTCGAGGTCGAGGCCGCGGCGCTGGCCGCCGAGCGCGCCGGCAAGCGGCAGGTCGAGGCGATCCGCGCGGCGTGGCGGGCGGTCGACCGCGCGCTGCAGGCCGGCGAGGGCGCGGTCGCCGAGGACTTCGCGCTGCACCGCGCGATCGCCGAGGCGACCGGCAACCGCCAGTTCGCCGGCTTCCTCGCCTTCCTCGGCAGCCACGTCATCCCGCGCCAGAGCGTGCGGCTCGCGACCGACACGCCGGCCGGGCGCCGCGCCTACCTCGCGCGCATCCAGGCCGAGCACCGACGCATCGTCGACGGCATCGCCGCGCACGACCCGGCCGAGGCGCGCCGGGCGATGCGCGACCACCTCACGCGCTCGCTGCAGCGCTATCGCAAGCTGGCGGAAGGAGAAGTTCATGGCCGAGACCGATAACCGACGAATCGTCTTCACCGGCGCGGCCGGCGGCATCGGCACGATGATCCGGCCGCTCCTGCTGGCGCGCTACCCGAGGCTGGTGCTGAGCGACCGCGTGACGCCGAAGGACCTGCAGCCCGGCGAGACCTTCGTGCCGGCCGACCTCGCGAAGCCCGACGAGGTCGCGGCGCTGGTGAAGGGCGCCGACGCGGTGCTGCATTTCGGCGGCCACTCGGTCGAGGGGCCGTGGGACACAATCCTGCAGGCCAACATCGCCGGCTGCTACAACGTCTTCGAGGCGGCGCGCGTGGCTGGCGTGAAGCGCCTCGTCTTCGCCTCGTCGAACCACGCGATGGGCTTCTACCCGCGCCGCCGCAAGATCGGCACCAACCTCACGACGCGGCCGGACAGCCGCTACGGCGTCAGCAAGGCGTTCGGCGAGGCGCTGGGCGCGCTCTATGCCGACAAGCACGGGATCGGCGTCACCTGCCTGCGCATCGGCAACGTCGGCCCCATGCCGCTCGATGTCCGCCGCCTGTCGATCTGGCTGCACCCGGAAGACCTCGTGCAGCTGCTCGCCATCGGCCTCGATCATCCCGACATCCGCTTCGAGATCCTGTACGGCGCGTCGGACAACGAGGCGTCGTGGTGGGACAACAGCCGCGCCCAGGCGCTCGGCTACCGGCCGGCGCACCGGGCCGAGGACCACCGCGCCCACGCCGAGGCCGAGCAGGCGAAGATCGGGCCCGACCCGGTCGGCGACCTGTTCCAGGGCGGCGGCTTCTGCTCGGCAGAATTCAGCAACGACGTGAAGCGCGCCGGACCCTGACGGATGCCGCGGAGGCGTGGACCTTGCATGCCCGTCGGCCATAATGGCCGGCGGAGGGTGACATGACGCGATTCCTGACAGTCGGGGCGGCCCAGATGGGACCGATCCAGCGCAGCCACTCGCGGCGCGAGGTGGTCGAGCGGCTGGTGGCGCACCTGCGCGAGGGCAAGCGCATGGGCTGCGACCTCGTGGTCTTTCCCGAGCTCACCCTGACCACCTTCTTCCCGCGCTGGTACATGACCGACCAGGCCGAGATCGACGCCTTCTTCGAGGCCGAGATGCCGTCGAACGAGACGGCGCCGCTGTTCAACGAGGCCAAGCGGCTCGGGCTAGGCTTCTGCCTCGGCTATGCCGAGCTCGCCCGCGAGAACGGCCGGGTGCGCCGCTTCAACACCTCGATCATCGTCGAGCGCGACGGGCAGATCGTCGGCAAGTACCGCAAGGTCCACCTGCCGGGCCACGCCGAGCACGAGCCGCAGCGGCCGTTCCAGCATCTCGAGAAGCGCTACTTCGAGGTCGGCAACCTCGGCTTCCCGGTGTTCAAGGCGTTCGGCGGCAACATCGGCATGTGCATCTGCAACGACCGGCGCTGGCCCGAGACCTACCGCGTGATGGGCCTGCAGAACGTCGAGATGGTGCTCTTGGGCTACAACACGCCGATCCACAACGCGCCGGCGCCCGACCACGACGAGCACACGTGGTTCCACAACCAGCTCTCCATGCAGGCCGGTGCCTACCAGAACGGCACGTGGGTGGTCGGCGTCGCCAAGGGCGGCACCGAGGAGGGCATTCCCTCGCTGGCCGACAGCATGATCGTCGCGCCCTCGGGCAAGGTGGTGGCCCGCGCCGGCGGCGACGGCGACGAGCTGGTCGTCCACCGCTGCGACCTCGATGCCGGCCAGAGCTACAAGCGCACGACCTTCAACTTCGCCGTCCACCGCCAGCCCGACCAGTACCGCATGATCGTCGAGCGCAAGGGCGCGATGGATCCTTAATCCCGACCGAGGGCCGCAGGCCCGAGCGGAGGGACCTACTTGTCAAACTTCCCGTAGCTGCGCTCCGGCGTGCCGCGGAACAGGCTCATGTGGGTGTGCGTCGCCACGAACGGGTCGCCGACCTTCTTCCGGCCGAGCACCACGGTGGTGCGGCCGGGGCGGTCGAAGCGGTCGCCGTTGGGATGGAAGCCGTCGGACGCCCACACGGCCATGCCGGTCGCCATCAGGCGATCGGGCGAGACGATCGCCTCGACCTTGTCGAGGTCGTAGCGGAAGTTGCGGATGGTGCCCCAGACGTTGCGCCACTGCTTCTGCTCGGCCAGCTCGCGCGTCTTCATGAAGTCGGTGAAGGTGCCGAAGGCGATCATGTCCTCGGCGAAGATCGGCCGCGCGCCCTCGTAGTCGACGGCGCGGCAATGCGCCGAGAGCTTGTCGAACCAGGCGCGCACGGCGGCGAGGTCGTCGGGATGCGGCGCGGTGATCAGCTTCATGTCGTCCCCCTAGAGTCCGAAACGCTGCCAGTGCTGGCGTTCCTCGATCGCGGCCAGCGCCGCCGGTCCCAGCTGGTCGAGGCTGGTGCCGAGCCCCAGCCGCGCCAGCAGGCCGCGGCGCGCGGCCATCACCGGCAGCATCACCTTCTGGCCGTAGCGTGCCTGCAGCGTGCCACGGAGCTCGCCCAGCCCGTCGACCAGGCCGAGCTCGAGGCCGCGGCGGCCGGTCCAGAACTCGCCGCTGAACAGCGTCGCCTCGTCGCCCTTGAGCCGGCCGGCGCGGCGCTCGCGCACCCACGCCTTGAAGTCGTCGTGGATCTCGGCCTGCAGCCGCTTCAGCCGCGCGACGTCCTCTTCCTTCTCGGGACGGAACGGGTCGAGGATCGACTTGCGCTCGCCCGAGGTGTGGATGCGGCGCTCGACGCCGATCCGCGCCAGCAGGTCCTGGAAGCCGAAGCCGGCGCTGATCACGCCGATCGAGCCGACCACCGAGCTCGGGTCGACCACGATCTCGTCGGCGGCGCAGGCCAGCCAGTAGCCGCCCGAGGCCGCGACGTCCTCGACGAAGGCGATGACCTTGAGGTTCTTCTCGCGCGCCAGCAGGCGGATGCGCTGGCCGATCAGCGCCGACTGCACCGGCGAGCCGCCCGGCGAGTTGATCGCCAGCGCCACGGCGCGCGCGTTGCGCGTCTCGAAGGCGCGCTTCAGGAGCGGCGCCACCGTCTCGATGTTGAGGCCGCGGCTGCCCAGCAGCCCGCCCGACGCGATGACTCCCGACAGGCGCACCACCGGCACGACCGGCCGTCGGCTCAAGCGAGCCCGCAACCAACCCAGCATGGCGGCACTGTCGCGGCGGTGCCCTCAGAAGGCAAGCGGCGCGGCGCGGCGCAGGATCGCCTCGGCCTCCGCCGTGTAGCCGCCGCCCGGCGGGTGCAGGACCAGCGGCGCGCAATCGCGGCGCACCGGCGTCGCCGCGCGGCGCGCCCGCACCAGCACGCGCCGGGCCGGCGGCAGGGTCTTCACCGCGAGGTCGCCCCAGCCCAGCGCCTCGAGGTGCCGCAGGATCTCGTCCAGCCGGTCGCTGCGATGGATGACCAGCAGGGTGCCTGCAGGTTTCGCGGCCGATACCGCGACGGCCAGCCAGCGCGCGAGGTCGGCGCTCGATTCGACGGTCGCCAGCGCCTTGCTCGGGTCGGGCGAGGGATCGGCCACGGCGGCGGCGAGATAGGGCGGGTTGGTCGCCACGACATCGGCCGGCGCGAGGTCGGCGGGCAGCGGGCCGGCGAGATCGTGGACCCGCGTCGTCACACGGTCGGCCACGCCGTTCAGGGCGGCGTTGCGCGCGGCCAGCGCCGCCAGCGCCGGTTGCAGCTCGAGGCCGGTGACGCGGCAGCCGGGCAGGCGGGCGGCGATGCACAGGCCGACCGCGCCGACGCCGGCGCCGAGATCCAGCACGTGGTCTGCCGGCCCGGCCTCGACCGCGGCGGCCAGCAGCACCGCGTCGATGGCGATGCGGTAACCGCGTTCTGGCTGCAACAGGCGGACCCGGCCCCCCAGCAAGGCGTCTTCGGTAACGGCGCGATCCATGTTAGGGATCATTTCACGACATCGTGTCGCAACAATCCAACGGCATCGAACGACTATTCTCACGCCATGGCGAACGTCGTAACCCTCGAGGGCAAGCGCAAGAGCCCCAGCCTGGAGCCCCTGCTGTCGCTGTGCGCCGACGACATGGCGCGGGTCGATCGCGAGATCGTGGCGCGCATGCGCTCGCCGGTCGCGCTGATCCCGGAACTCGCCAACCACCTGGTCGGCGCCGGCGGCAAGCGCATGCGGCCGTTGCTGACCGTCGCCGCCGCCCGGCTGTGCGGCTATGCCGCCAGTGACGACCGTCACATCAAGCTCGCGACCTGCGTCGAGTTCATCCATTCCGCGACGCTGCTGCACGACGACGTGGTCGATGTCAGCGCGCTGCGCCGCGGCAAGCCGTCGGCCAACGCGGTGTGGGGCGACAAGGCCTCGGTGCTGGTCGGCGACTTCCTGTTCACGCGCGCCTTCGAACTGATGGTCGATGTCGGCTCGATCGACATCCTGGGCGTGCTGTCGCGCGCCTCCTCGACGATCGCCGAGGGCGAGGTGCTGCAGCTGGTCAGCCAGCGCGACACCAGCACGCCGGAGGCGACCTACCTCGAGGTGATCCGCGCCAAGACCGCCAAGCTGTTCGCCGCGGCGGCCGAGGTCGGCGCCATGGTGGCCGGCCGCAACGGCCCCGAGCGCGTGGCGCTCGAGAGCTTCGGCATGAACCTCGGCATCGCCTTCCAGCTGGTCGACGACGCGCTCGACTATGCCGGCCGCGAGGCCCAGCTCGGCAAGTCGGTGGGCGACGATTTCCGCGAGGGCAAGCTCACCCTGCCGATCATCCTCGCCTTCCTGCGCGGCGGCGCCGTCGACCGCGAGTTCTGGAAGCGCACCATCGAGAAGCTCGACCAGCGCGACGGCGACTTCGAGCAGGCGATGACCCTGCTCGAACGCCATGGCGCCATCGCCGACACCTTCGAACGCTCGCGCCATTACGGCGCGATGGCCCGCGACGCGCTCGGCCTGTTCCCGGCCTCGCCGCTCAAGGCCGCCCTGCTCGAAGCCGTCGACTTCGCGATCGACCGCGCGCACTAGGCTTTTGCCGACTTGACCGGGACCGCGCGCCTCCTGCGCGCTCATGAGGCGCGCGAGACGCGCGCGGTCCCGACCTGACTCGGCTTGTTTTTCCTCCCTGCGCGTGAGCGCGGGGAGGTGTCCGCGCAGCGGACGGAGGGGTCATGAGCCCCTCGACGTGAGCCCATGACCCCTCCGTCGGCGAAGACGCCGACACCTCCCCATGCTGGCGCACGGGGAGGAAAGCAACGGCTTCGCCCCTCGGTCGAGATGACGTAAAATTGCCCATGGCCGCCACCCACATCCTCGCCATCGACCAGGGTACCACCAGCACCCGGGCCATCGTGTTCGACCGGCAGGGCCGGCCGGTCGCCAGCGCGCAGAAGGAACTGCCGCAGATCTTCCCCAGGCCCGGCTGGGTCGAGCACGACGCCGAGGAAATCTGGTCGGCGACGGTCGAGGTCTGCCGCGGCGCGCTCGCCAAGTCGAAGCTCGACGCCAGGGCGCTGGCCGGCATCGGCATCACCAACCAGCGCGAGACCACGGTGGTGTGGGACCGCGCCACCGGCAGGCCGATCCACAATGCCATCGTCTGGCAGGACCGCCGCACGGCCGAGCGTTGCGAGGCGCTGAAGAAGGCCGGCCACGAGCCCGACGTCACGGCGCGCACCGGCCTGCTGCTCGACCCGTACTTCTCGGGCACCAAGATCGCCTGGATCCTCGACAACGTCGCCGGCGCCCGCACCGCCGCCGAGCGCGGCGCGCTGGCCTGCGGCACCATCGAGTGCTTCCTGCTGTGGCGGCTGACCGGCGGCCAGGTGCACGCCAGCGACGCGACCAACGCCAGCCGCAGCCTGCTGCTCGACATCCATGACGGCGACTGGGACGACAACCTGCTGCACCTGTTCGGCGTGCCGCGCGCGCTGCTGCCCAAGGTCGTCGACTGCTCGGGCCCGCTGGGCGTCGCCGTCGCCGACATCCTCGGCGCGCCGGTGCCGGTGCTCGGCATGGCGGGCGACCAGCAGGCCGCCACGGTCGGCCAGGCCTGCGTGCGGCCCGGCATGGTCAAGGCGACCTACGGCACCGGCTGCTTCGCGCTGCTCAACACCGGCTCGATCGCCATGCGCTCGCACAACCGGCTGCTCACCACCATCGCCTACCAGCTGGGCGGCAAGCGGACCTATGCCCTGGAAGGCAGCATCTTCGTCGCCGGCGCCGCCGTGCAGTGGCTGCGCGACGGGCTGCGGCTGATCGCGGCATCGAGCGAGGTCGAGGGCCTCGCGTCGAAGGCCAACGACCAGCACGGCGTCTACATGGTGCCGGCCTTCGTCGGACTGGGCGCGCCCTACTGGGATGCCGGCGCGCGCGGCGCGCTGCTTGGCCTGACGCGCGACACCGGCCCGGCCGAGATCGCCGCCGCGACGCTCGATTCGGTGTGCTACCAGACCCGCGACCTCGTCGAGGCGATGCGCGGCGACGGCGCGACCATCGAGGAACTGCGGGTCGACGGCGGCATGGTGGCCAACGACGCGCTGATGCAGCGGCTGGCCGACACCGTCGCGGTGCCGGTCGAGCGCCCGGTGGTCACCGAGACGACGGCGCTGGGCGCGGCCTTCCTGGCCGGGCTGCACGCCGGCCTGTGGCCGTCGCTCGAGGCGCTGGCCGAGGGCTGGGCGCTCGACCGCGCCTTCCGGCCGGCCGAGAACGCCGCCTCGCGCGACCGCCGCTACGCCGGCTGGCAGGACGCCGTGCGGCGCGTCCGCAGTTCCTGATTGCGCCTCCCGGGGGGCGCCCCTAGGTTGCCGCCCGCCATGACCCAGCCCGCGCATTCCCCGGCCGCCAATCCCGTCTACTGCGGCGTCGACACGACCGACCTCGTGGGCGCCGCCCGGCTCATCCAGTCGATCGCCGGCGGCCCGCGCCCCGCGGTCGGCGGCATCAAGCTGGGCCTCGAGTTCTTCCTCGCCCACGGCGCGCCGGGCGTGCGCTATGCCTTTCCGGCGCCGGTGCGCGCCACCGGGGTCGGCTTCTTCCTCGACCTCAAGCTGCACGACATTCCCAACACCGTGGCGGGCGGCATCCGCGCCGTCATGGACCTCGCGCCGACCTACATCACGATCCACGCCAGCGGCGGCCGCGAGATGATGAAGGCGGCGGTGGAAGAGGCGGGGGCGTCGGCGCGCAAGCTCGGCATCGACCGGCCGAAGCTGCTAGGCGTGACCGTGCTGACCTCGCTCGACCGCGGCGACCTCGAAGCGACCGGCGTGCCGTCCGATCCCTCGGACCAGGTGGTGCGGCTGGCCGCGCTCGCCCAGGACAGCGGCCTCGACGGCGTGATCTGCTCGCCGCTCGAGATCGAGGCGCTGCGCCGTCGCTGCGGCCGCGACTTCGTGCTGATGGTGCCCGGCATCCGCCCGGTGGGCGCCGCCGCCAACGACCAGAAGCGCGCGATGACGCCGCGCCAGGCGGTCGACCTCGGCGCCACCCACCTCGTGGTGGGCCGCCCGATCTACAAGGCCGACGACCCGCGCGCCGCCGCCGAGGCGATCGCCCGCGAGGCCGGCGTCAACGACCTGTGACGCCCGCGGCCAGGATCGAGGCCAAGATCTGCGGCCTGTCGACGCCGGAAACGGTCGACGCCGCGGTGGCCGCCGGGGCCGAGTACGTCGGCTTCGTGACCTTCCCGGCCTCGCCGCGCCACGTCGCCTCGGTCGAGGCGCTGCGCGCGCTGGGCCAGCGCGTGCCGGCCGGCGTGATCCGCGTCGGCCTGTTCGTCGATCCCGACGACGCGCTGCTCGACGAGCGGCTGGCCAGCGGCGTCATCGACCTTCTCCAGCTGCACGGCCGCGAGACGCCGCAGCGCCTCGCCGAGATCCGCGCCCGCACCGGCAAGCCGGTGATGAAGGCGATCAAGGTCGCCGCCGCGGCCGATGTCGAGAGCGGCATCGCGGCCTACGCCCCGGTCGCCGACCGGCTGATGTTCGACGCGGCCGAGGGCACGCTGCCCGGCGGCAACGCCACTGCGTTCGACTGGACCTTCCTGTCGGGCCGCACGGTCCCGAAGCCGTGGTTCCTGGCCGGCGGCCTCAACGCCGGCAATGTCGCCGAGGCGGTGCGCGTCACCGGCGCGCCGGCGGTCGACGTTTCCTCTGGCGTGGAAGCGAGCCGGGGTGTGAAATCCGCCGACCTGATCCGCGCCTTCCTCGACACCGTGAAGGCGCTCTGAGCGGAGACACGCGATGAAGACCGAACGGCGGCTGAAGCAACTCGGCATCGAGCTGACCAAGGCCACTTCGCCGATGGCCAACTACGTCAACGCCGTGCGGGTTGGCACCCTCGTGTTCTTCGCCGGCAAGGGCCCGGGCCTGCCGGGCCACCCGCTGCCGGTCGGCAAGGTCGGCCGCGAGTTCACCAAGGAGCAGGGCTACGAGTTCGCGCGCCAGACCGGGCTCAGCCTGATCGCGGCGATGAAGACCGAGCTGGGCGACCTCGACCGCGTGAAGCGGATCGTCAAGGTGCTGGGCATGGTCAACGCGGTGCCCGACTTCGGCGAGCATCCCGAGGTGATCAACGGCTGCTCCGACCTGTTCGTGACGGTGTTCGGCGACCGCGGCCGCCACGCCCGCTCGGCGGTCGGCGTCGGCTCGCTGCCGCGCGGCATCCCGGTCGAGATCGAGATCGTGGTCGAGGTCAACGCCGCCCCGGCCCGCGGCAGCCGCGCCGCCGCGGTGCGGAAGTCGGCGGCCAAGGCCAAGCGCCCGTCACCCAAGCAGAAGTCGGCCAAGGCCAAGCGGCGCTAGGGGTTTTGACCGGTTCCGGCGGGACTGCTAAGTCCGCGCGTCCCGACAGGAATCCAGATGGCAGCCCTTTCCAACAGTCTCCGCACCGGTCCCGACGAGCGCGGGCATTTCGGCATTTTCGGCGGCCGCTACGTCGCCGAGACCCTGATGCCCCTGATTCTCGAACTGGAGCAGGCCTACACCACGGCCAAGGCCGATCCGAAGTTCCAGGACGAGCTGGACTACCTGCTGAAGCACTACGCCGGCCGGCCGAGCCCGCTGTACTACGCCAAGCGCCTCACCGAGCACCTCGGCGGCGCCAAGGTCTACTTCAAGCGCGACGAGCTGAACCACACCGGCAGCCACAAGATCAACAACGTGCTGGGCCAGGTCCTGCTGGCCAAGCGCATGGGCAAGACCCGCGTGATCGCCGAGACCGGCGCCGGCCAGCACGGCGTGGCGACGGCGACGGCCTGCGCGCTGTTCGACATTCCCTGCGTGGTGTTCATGGGCTCGGTCGACGTCGAGCGCCAGGCGCCGAACGTCTTCCGCATGAAGATGCTGGGCGCCGAGATCCGGCCGGTGACCTCGGGCTCGTCGACGCTCAAGGACGCCATGAACGAGGCGCTGCGCGACTGGGTCGCGACCTGCGAGACGACCTTCTACTGCATCGGCACGGTCGCCGGGCCGCATCCCTACCCGGCGATGGTGCGCGACTTCCAGTCGGTGATCGGCAACGAGACGCGCGAGCAGATGATGGAAGCCGAGGGCCGGCTGCCCGACACGCTGGTCGCCTGCATCGGCGGCGGCTCGAACGCGATGGGCCTGTTCCACCCGTTCCTCGACGACAAGAGCGTGCGCATCATCGGCGTCGAGGCGGGCGGCAAGGGCGTCGAGACCGGCGAGCATGCCGCGTCGCTGACCGGTGGCCGCCCCGGCGTGCTGCACGGCAACCGCACCTACCTGCTGCAGGACAAGGAAGGCCAGATCACCGAGGCGCACTCGATCTCGGCCGGCCTCGACTATCCCGGCATCGGCCCCGAGCACTCGTGGCTGAAGGAGCAGGGCCGCGTCGAGTACGTCTCGGCGACCGACAACGAGGCGCTCGCGGCGTTCCAGCTGCTGTGCAAGCTGGAGGGCATCATCCCGGCGCTCGAGCCGGCGCACGCGCTGGCCCACGTCCTGAAGCTGGCGCCGACCCTGCCGAAGGACAACCTGCTGGTCATGAATCTCTGCGGACGCGGCGACAAGGACGTGTTCGCTGTCGCCGAACGCCTGGGCATGAAGGTCTGAGATGAGTCGCATCACCCGGCGTTTCGCCAAGCTCAAGGCCGACAAGCGGGCCGGCCTCGTCATCTACGTCACCGCCGGCGATCCCGACCGCGACACCAGCTTCGAGATCCTGAAGGGGCTGCCGGCCGCCGGCGCCGACCTGATCGAGCTCGGCATGCCGTTCACCGACCCGATGGCCGACGGCCCGGCGATCCAGGCCGGCGGCCAGCGCGCGCTGAAGGCCGGCATGACGGTCGACGCGACCTTCGACATGGTGCGCCGCTTCCGCAAGGACGACAGCGACACGCCGATCCTGCTGATGGGCTACTACAACCTGGTCTACCAGCGCGGCGCCGAGAAATTCTGCCGCGAGGCGGCCGAGGCCGGCGTCGACGGCTTCATCCTGGTCGACCTGCCGCCGGAGGAAGCCGACGAACTGAAGCCGCACGCGGTGAAGCACGGCATCGACACGGTGCTGCTGACCGCGCCGACCACCGACGACAAGCGCCTGCCGGCGGTGCTGAAGTACTCGGCGGGCTTCGTCTACTTCGTCTCGGTGCTGGGCATCACCGGCACCACCTCGGCCAGCGAGGACGCGGTGCGCGAGCACGTCGCGCGCCTGAAGCGCCACACCGACCTGCCGGTCGGCGTCGGCTTCGGCATCCGCACGCCCGAGCAGGCCGCGGCCGTGGCGCGCCACGCCGACGCGGCGGTGGTCGGCTCGGCGATCGTCGATCGCGTGAAGTCGGGCCTCGACGCCAACGGCAAGGCGACGCCCGGCCTGGTCGCCGGCGTGCTGGCCGACGTCAAGGCCCTGGCCGGCGGCGTCCGCTCCGTCCGCAAGGGCTGAACACGGGCTGAAGTCCCCGCTGTGACATTTCGGGGAACGTGTCGGCGCGTCATTGTCGCGTCACGTTCCTCGGCACATATGCGCTCCGCTAACCGAGGCCATGGAAGCGGAGGCACGCAATGCAGCGCATCGACATCGAGCGCCGGAACCGGCTGATCGCGAACTTCACGGTGGCGCTGGATCTTCTCGAGGACGCGGGCCGCGAGCCCGATCGCTGGGAAGAGGAATGCCTGTCCTATGCGCTGGGCGCGCTCGCCTGCGGCATGATCCTCGTCGCCGAGGTCGAGCTCGACGCCTTCTTCCGCCCGCTCGACGACCGCTCGCCCGAGGTGCTGGCCGCGCTGGCGAAGCGGCCGGCGCGGTTCAGCCGGGCCATGCTGCGCCACGGCCTCGACTACGTCCGCACCCGCCAGGACGAGGGCCGCGCGCCGGGCGACCTCCCCGCCGTGCTGCGCGCCGGCCAGCAGGCGCTGCAGGCGTCGCTGGCCTGATCGCGACGCGATGATCCTTCCTCCCTGCGCGTGAGCGCGGGGAGGTGTCGCCGTCTGCGGCGACGGAGGGGTCGAGGGCAAGCGTCGAGAGGCTCATGACCCCTCCGTCCGCTTCGCGGACACCTCCCCACGCTGGCGCGCAGGGAGGAAGAGCAAACATCAACGATCTGACGGCAGGTCGTGGCGAGAAGGGTCCCTCGCTGCGCTCGGGATGACAGAGTTTTTCCTGTCATCCCGAGCGCAGCGAGGGACCCTTCTCACGCCTTCGCGTCGTCGTCGTCGAACAGCAGGTCGGCCACGAACGGGTTGGTCTTGCGTTCCCAGCCGAAGGTCGAGGTCTGGCCGTGGCCCGGCACGAAGGTCCGCGTCCCCGTCGCCAGCAGCACGTCGAGCGACTCGACCCAGCGGTCGAGGGATGACGTGCGGTCGAGCTGCGGGGGCCCGCTCTCCTCGACGAGGTCGCCGGGGATGGCCACCTCCCCGGCCACGAGCGCGAGATCGTATGCCGTGTGCCCACCGAGCACGCGCACCTCGACCCGCAGCCCGCCCAGGTCGAGGACGGCACCGTCCTCGAGGGTGCCGGTCGGTGGTCGCAGGACGTCGGGACGCAGCTCCGGCTCGTGCCCGAGCGCCTCGGACCACTGCTCGCGGGCGCGCGCCTCCCACGCCACTGCGGGCGGTCCCCAGGCCTGGCGCTGCTCGGCCGCCGACCCCGGCTCGTCGAGGAGGACCGCGTTGGCGAACCAGTGGTCCCAGTGGTCATGGGTGTTGACGACGACGAGCGGGAGGGCGGTCAGCTCGCGCACCGCCCGCTGGACCTGACGGCCCTGCCGGGGCCCGCCGCCGGTGTCGACGACGAGGGCCCGCTGTTCACCGCGCACGAGGGCTGGTGAGCCCGACGGTGGGCGTGCCGACCCGCCACACCGCGTCACTGACGCGTTCGACCTCGACGCCCGGCACGGGCGTCAGCGGCGACGGAGCAGCACGACGGTGTCGAGGGCCGGACGGTCCGCGTCCGGGACGACCCGCTGTCGCAGCTCGGCCCGCTCGACCACGACCGGCAGGCCCTCGACCGAGGCGACGACGTGCTCGGGGTCGAGGAGGGTCGCCGGGT
>Ga0102832_1000373_pt1 | contig 84889 bp, 69 predicted proteins | sample EBPBio282013_DNA_FD_88942 | JGI IMG/M metagenome (GOLD analysis project Ga0102832, IMG submission 88942) | Wastewater treatment Type I Accumulibacter community from EBPR Bioreactor in Madison, WI, USA - Reactor 2_5/28/2013_ DNA (Illumina Assembly) | ecosystem: Engineered > Bioreactor > EBPR >...
CAGAGGTCCTAAATAGCGCAAAGGCTCACGGCATCTAAGCAATTTCACCCGCGAGCCCAGATGCTTATCTAACTGTTGAAAGGTATCCTCTAGATGTTCAGGTAGATGTTCAGGTAGATGTTCAGGCACTTCGCTGGTGGTCAATACCAGGCTAGCTCCATTTTCTACAGCCAGACCAATGTAATCTCTTCCGTCTAAACGCAGTCCGTAGCGCTCTGAATCTACCGTTTCAGAGACATCAGCTACATAGATGAAACCATCTTTGCAAAGCTTGGGATCCGCAGTAACTCCTGCATAGCTACCCAAGGCAACAAGCTCGGCTTCATCAAGGTCGTGGCGATAAGTCTGGGTCAAGGGCGCTTCTCTGGCTTTCGGGCTCGCTAACTTGAGTTTAGTGCTGCAGTCTTTCAATCGGTTTTTTGTTAAGCATTAGTCTCTATTTGAAACTATAGACAGGCAAAGCAAACCTTATGTGAACAGCCCCAAATGAGACGTTAAGGAACAAGGCGCCCTTAACACTTCTTAACCAGCGTTAATGTACATACCGACATGAATTAAGACCCGAAGACCCTCGTCAAAAAGTGGAGGTTTTTTTCTGCCCACGCGCCCTTGTCGAGCTGTGTTCGTCTTACTACATTCTATAATATCCTAGAAGAAAAAGAAGACCGAGAGGAACCACAAAAGTGATTCCCCTCGGCCTAGCTAGTCTCGACCGCTTAAGCGCCCGTTTTGGCGAGCGCTTTGCTGTTTACTTGCCGCCTGCCAGGTCGACGGTGAGGGCGATGATCACCTTCACCACTTCCACCATGTAGGGCAGATTGCAGTTCTTCACCCGGTCGGAGAGCTGATGATAGTTCGGATTGAAGCCATCATCGGTGAACTCCTCCGAGATGAGCACAGCCTTGTAGCCGTGGTCGAGGAAGCCGGCGTGATCCGAACGATCGTCGACGGCATGATTGTGGGTATCGACCGGCTTGAGGTTGATGCCATAGCGAGCAATCGCCCGGAAGAAGGCGACCGCAATCGAGTGCGAGCCGTTCTTGTCGGCACCGTCGTGGATGTCGACCCGGTTGCCCGGCTTACCGCAGTAGCCGATCATGTCGACCTGCACCATGGCCACGACATCGGTCTTGGCTGCGGCAACCAGGTCGGAATAGGCATAGCTGCCCCAGAGACCCTGCTCTTCACCGGTGAAGTGAAGAATGCGCACGGTGTAGGGCAAACCCATGTCCTTGATGGCGCGAGCCAGTTCAAGCACACCGACCGTGCCGGAACCATCGTCGTCGGCGCCGGGAGCTTGCGCTTCCACGCTCCAAGGACGACCGGCGGTGGAGTCGAGGTGCGAGCCGATGACCACCACCTTGTCGGGGTTGGTCTTGCCCGGAATCACGGCTTCGATATTCTCGAGCTGCTTGCCGCGCACCTTGTAGGGCACACGACGGGCAGCAATGCCGAGAGCCTGGTACTGCTCGACGATGTAAGCAAGCGCGTGCTGCAAGTCACCGTGATGGGTGCTGCGGGTGGCGATCTTGATGCTCTTGCCGCCCACCATCAGGGGCAGTTCACCCGACAGACGCAGCATATGCTCGCGAATGCGGTTCTCGTCGACTGCAGCCAGAGCCGCCTGCACCACCGGGTTTACCGGCGGCAGGTTGGACAGGTCGATCTTGGGTCCGACAAAGTTGCGAGTGCGGCGCACTTCGTCGGGGTCGAACTTGCAGCCTCGATAGGCAGCCTTGCCCTTGTGCACCGAGTCGAAATCACCAGCCTCGGGGGCCAGAACTTCGGTTTCGCCGGCCGGCAGACTGTGGCTATGACCCTTGTGGGCATCGTCGGGCGAAGAGTCGACACCAGAAGAGTCAACATGAGAAGAATCGGGCTGGTCGGAAGACCGGCGCGACTTACGCAGGAAAAGAAAGAGAGCCAGGAGCGCGAGCGCACCCAGCCCAATCAGGAAGATGCTGGACATTCGGTTCTCCTTAGAGAGAGTTTAATTTGGTTGAAACCACTTTCTTCGCCACTGAGTCTGCTGCGCAAAGCGGCATACAGCCTTGCTAAGCGCATGACTGACAAGAAGAAACGACCGCTGGTCGCCAACAAAATGCTTTTTGCCAACCCGCCTGTCGCACCAAAAGTGGTGACAGAAGAAGTTGCTAGACCCAGTTATTATTCGGGCAAGTAAAAGCTAAGTTGTTAGATTTCCTCTAAGACGCGAAAAGTAGTTTGTAACTGACCATAAGAAAGAGGCTAGCCATGGGACAAGGCTTGCAGCGCCGCTCGCGCGAAGTTTTAAATTAGCAAAGACTAAAATAAAGCAGCCGAGACTTGCCGAGGTCGAAATTATGGCGTTCTCGAATGGGTCGAACCGGGCAAGGGCGCTTCGATTACGGCTGGCACAGCTAGTTCAAAGCCAAGACAGACAACTTGTTAAGCCGACCTCATATTGGCTGCATTGATTGACAGAGCTTGCGCAGCCTGAAAGAACATCGCTCAATGAATGTTATGTAACCGCTCTATGGTTAAGAATCGCATAGCCCCGCATGCGCCTGACAACTATTAGCGCTAGGATAGCAAACTGTTCAGATTTATATCTTCATCGCTTTATCGGGGAGCAAGCCAATGGCAATCAAGGAGTTCATCAAGCATCACTACCGTCACTTCAACGCAGCCGTTGTCGTGGACGCCTCAGAAGCTTATATTGCGCACCTGAATAAAGGCGGCAAGATGTTCATGACTCTAGCCGGCGCCATGAGTACCGCCGAACTCGGTCTATCACTGGCAGAAATGATCCGCCAAGACAAAGTCCATGCCATTTGCTGCACCGGCGCCAACTTAGAAGAAGACATCTTCAACTTGGTCGCCCACAATCACTATGAACGTGTGCCTCATTACAGACAGCTCTCACCCAAAGAAGAGCAAGAACTGCACGATCGCGGTATGAACCGAGTCACCGACACCTGCATTCCCGAAGACGAAGCAATCAGACGTATCGAGCACGAAGTTTTGGAACTCTGGCAAGAAGCTGACAAGACCGGCAACCGCTATTTCCCCTATGAGTTTATGTATCAGCTCATTCGCGGCGGCAAAATCAAGAAGCACTACCAAATCGATCCCAAAGATTCATGGATGATCGCCGCCTGCGAAAAAAATCTGCCTATCTTCACACCGGGTTGGGAAGATTCCACTCTCGGCAATATCTTCGTTTCGCACGTGGTGCGCAAAGACATTTCCAATTTCCAGGTGGTCAAATCGGGGCTGGAACAAATGGCCATGCTCATCGACTGGTACAAGACCAATAGCAAAGACGAAGCAATCGGCTTTTATCAGATTGCCGGCGGCATCGCCGGAGACTTCCCTATTTGCGTCGTGCCGCTCATTCAGCAAGACCTGCAAGAAGACTGCAAACTCTGGGGCTATTTCTGCCAGATTTCAGACAGCACCACCTCATACGGTTCGTACAGTGGAGCCGTACCGAATGAAAAGATCACTTGGGGTAAGCTGGGCGAAGATACACCGCGCTTCGTAATCGAGTCAGATGCCTCAATAGTGGCGCCTTTGATGTTCGCCTATATTCTGGGACAATAGTCAAGATAACTATTTTATGGTTGACCGGGCCAACTCCCGAAAGACTAAAGAAAGAGAGGGTGGATCAAATACGCCCTCTCTTTCTTTTGGATACTACGCCATGGTGATTAAGCCCGGCTGGTCAGGATTTCTGGCAGCTTACGCCGAGATAAGGGTGCGGCGAAGAGATCCCAAATAACTCGAGGGGTGGGGAATTAGCCCCGCCCACAAGCCACACAAGCATCGACGGCACGGCGATTGGCTTCCAACTTTTCCACTAAGGCTGCCTCTTTATCGGCTTTCTCTTTCTCGTTGCCGCCCTTGTAAAACTCAAGTAGTCTCTTGTGAAAGCTTACTCTCTGAATAGATGACTGCGGCATCTTGTCATAATACTGAGCCGCTTCCAAAAGCAAAGCCTCTGCTTTCTTGCGATCGCCGCCATAGGCAAGCTCATCATTAGCCCAACTTTCGAGTGAAAAAGCCAGCCCGGCATTGGCAGCCCCCACTAAAGCACTCTCACCCGCCTGCACAGCCTTTTTATAGCCATCGGCAACCTGCTTGAAATACTTCCTTCCATCTTCTTTCTTGCCGGCCTTAAAGCTTTCATGACCCAAAGCGTTGAGCAAAACCCGCTCAGACTGACTGCCCGGCTTCTCTTTAGCCAATTCGCCCTTAAGTTTATCTAGATCTGCGCCCTGAGCAGGCTGAGCCAATACACAAGCGGCCAGCGCCACCGAAGCCAAAACCTGCTCTTTTTTAGACATCAAATCTCTCCTGCTTGCTGTACAAGTAAACCACACCAGTTATTGTAGTTTACCGGCTAAGATAGCAAGCTGGCATTATTTGATGAAAAATGGCGAAGAGACCTTCGGTCTAGCAGTCGATAGTGTAATGAGACCTTAGTAAACTTGGTAAAACCAGTTTTGATAGAGCCTCAACCGCACAAAAGGAGAAAAATGCCATCTCAGAATCCCTCACAGCCCTTGCATGAAGAAACATTTTTCCTACCGCAGTGTGAACTCTGCGTTATTCATAGCAGCTTGCAACCTGATGAAATCAGCAAGATTCTTGACTTAGCTTCGACCTCAAGCGTCAGAATTGGCGAAAGTACCGGCGGTGTTATTGCCAGGCGATCGATTTGGGTGCTGCACAGTCTCGATTCTATTGGGACGCAAAATCTCGAAGATCATCTGGACTGGCTGGTCTCAAAACTTAGTAGCAAGCGCAGCACAGTAAAGACGCTCAAGAAGACAGGAGCCCTAATAGAACTACACATTCTCATAGACACCTGGAACCGATTCGAGCAAATAAAGATTCCCGCAAAGATAATCACCACGCTTGGACAACTCGGTATTGGCATCGATGTGCATGTGGTAATTCATGAAGACCGAAGAGAATTCTATGACTATGTAGACTAGTTGTGTATCCCGCACATGCTAAACGTTAACTATTGCCTGCATCTAGTGGTCTGTTATGCAACAATTCGCACTTACGGCTAATCATTAGCAATCGCTGTACTGTTACTGCTAGACTCTCATGATTACTCTATGAAAAACCAGTTAATCACCTGTATTGTTCTCCTTGCCGTTCAAGGACATCCTGCGTCTAGCGAGGAATCCAATGATGGAAACAGTGCGGACAATGGTAAAGCTTCTCTTTCAGGAGAGAATAGAGGGAGCGCTTCAAGTCTAAGTTGTTCCAAGGCAGCGCCATACCAAATTCCAGAACCAACCAAAGTTTCCCATGGTGGCTGGGATGTATACAAACATTCGATAGAAGAGGAATTTCAAAGACGGGTGCTCAATAGCTGGTATCCGTCAAACGAAAAACTGGAAGCTACCGTAAAGTGCCTTCTCGGAGGGGACGGTCTTCTTTACGATATAGAGATATCCTCAAGTTCAGGCGATAACCAATTTGATGTTGAATGCTTAGAAGCGGTTCTTGGAGCAGACTATTTTTACAAAGGACTAAGCAGCAGGAGGCTAATTCCGCTTTCAGTTACTTTTAATGCAGCTGGACATAAGCAATTCGGAAGAACTACAGAAAACTACTTCAAAAGAAACCCAGAACAAAAAGGGGAAGGATGCCTAGCCATTTATCACATCCCTACCAATATCCTGCAACGCTATCCGGGGCTCTTTACAGAAAAAGAACTGCTGGATGATTCAAATCTGTATTTAGTAAAGGACGCCGCAAATCACACCGAGAAACCACAGTATCATTGGCTCAAAGACCTCTACAAAAACTTCTGGACGACTTTTTTCCAGCAACATCCCAAAGCGACTAAAGATGAAGTGATGGCACAAGCAGCAATGATACCGAGATAAATGCGAAATAGACCAGGAAAGCTCTAGAATGCTTCCTTTAGCATCTTGCAAAAGAGATTAATCAAGCTGCGAATCGAGCTTGGTATAGATAGCCGCTCTTCTTTGATTTCGCTCTTCCATGCCCCTGGCATTCCAAGCCATTTTGCCGCCGCTAGCCAGCCCCGCACCAGCGACACAGCCACCGATGGCACCTGGCACATTAGCGACAAGACCTCCAGCAACAGCACCACCGGCGCACCCGACTGCGCCCAGAACAGCTGAGCCCAAAGTCAAGGTTACAGGCTTCTCTTGCTTTAGTTTGCCAGCAAGTACTTCCAAGTCTCTGCCGCTGGCAAGACCCCTATGGATTTTGTCGTCTACAACTTGTAAGGTCGCCTCAGAAAGATGAGAAATGCCCTCGATGTTGTCGTTGATAAATTTCAACTCTGGTTTCACTTCATCAGGAATGAACTTGGAGGAAGCCTTAAGCCCTTCAGCCAATTCGTCTTTTGATAGAGATCGATCTTGGTTCAAATCAAGCATGGGCAGGTATTTCTCAGCGACATCCTTAATATCTCTCTTCTGCAAACCGGGGCGCAGTGGATGCTCAGTTGGCTCGCTCTCAATTCTAGTACCTTTGAAAAATCCCCAGTCAGCCATGGTCTGCTTATCGCGCACCGCGTTTTGAAACCTAGTCTCTTCAGCTATTGCAGCAACTACGCCAATAGCGGCACCAACTGCCGCCCCTTTACCTGCACCATCAGCATAATCAGAAGCAGAGGCTTGTGAATCCAAAGAAGTAGCAGCAGCACCACCAGCGGCTCCACCCGCTATCGAGCGAACCAGAATCTTACTTGAGTTAGAGCCACCGGAGGGGTCAAACTTGGCCAGTATTTCCATTCGGTCTATATCGCTCGTCTGCAAAAATCGATTTTTCGAAAGCGCTCCGATATCATAGACATGTTTCTGCAAAAACTCAGAGACGGCTGTTTGCTCTCGATTTAGGTCTTTATGCTGGGCAAAATCGTTGACCTCAGCATGAGTTATTGAACCCGAGCCGTCAGCATCTATATTGTTGAACTGATTGCGCAGAGCTTTCGCCAGCTTCTCTGGGCTTGCAGATAAATCGAACGATTCGTTTGGCATAGTAATTCAACCAACAAGAAAGAAAAAGGGTTTAGGGGAAAGGACTAAAATTGGCACCGCTGCCAAACTTCGCATTTCGTGGCTGGATGATAAGCCCGACCTGTGTCCTGTTCGTGACATGCTTTTGAGCTAGCCCCGAAAGCAATCGCACGTGCTATTCTGAAATGATTAGGGCACGCTGAGGATTGAAATATGACGAAGACCATCTTCTCCAAAGGCTGCCTCTAGGAAGGCTTTACTCTTTCCTTTTGAAAACCGAAGGCTCCCCGGCGTCCTTCTCGTATTCTCGTTGTGCCAGAAATAGTCATTGCAAGCAAATATTGGCAGCATCAGCTATGCACCTACACATAGCTGGATGGCTCTAGTCTTTGCCCAAGGGAGAATGTCTCGATGCTAGAACAGAATGAAAGAGATAGATCTTTCCCATTTCATCTGCTGGAAGAACTTCGCTACGGCAACGAACTAAAGGATCAAGATCTGGAGAAACTTAGCAAAGCGCTCGTTGAATTAGACGACTACAGATTGGTTCAGCCTCTCACCGAAATCGTCATGGACGCCAATCTAGCCGCTAAAGTCAGAGAAACAGCAAGCCTGACACTCTGTAGCTACTGCACAGATGAAACTGCCGAAGAGAGAGCGAAGTGGTGGCAAGACGGAGATGAAACTATCAAACGGCATGCGATTAGAGTGGCCGAGAAGGAAGAAGCAGAATTAGTTGTGGCACTAGCCAAAGACCCTCTAAACCCTTTCTTTGCAGAAGCCTTAGAAAAACTTGGAAGTTGGAGCGAACCACACTATCAGGAAATACTCATCCAAGCCCTCGATCTAGACCAGCCCAAATTTAGAGCAATTGCAGCAAAAGCTCTTATTTGGGAACAACCAGTCAGGGCCGAGAAGAGACTACTTGAAATAGCCATGGAATCCGACCGAGAAGCAGCCAAAGCTGCTCTTCACACACTCTGCTACTGCGTCAGCAATGAACTTTTATTGAAACTGGCTGAACTAAAGGAAAGCACCACCGACAAATACATGAAAGCGGAATACGAGAACGCCTTTGGCTGGGTAGCAAAGGAATACAAGTTCTTCCTTAGCGATAAATACTGGGAAAATAACTCTGCCCGTCAATATTTTGAGAACTGGTCTAAGCCCGCCAGGCAGCTTTTGAAAGACAAGGAACTTTCTAATAAAGAGGACCGAGACGCAGCAGTTCAAAGCAAATCTAACAATAATAATTGCCAACTTGAGTTTACACAAAAACCCGAGTCGAGCAACTACGAACTCAATGTGTCCCAAATAATTGCCGACCTAAGTGATGAGAATGGTCAGAAGAGTGAGAAAATCTACAGATACCGCAACCTTGCTAGGCTTAACGATCTCAACAAACAAGAACAAGAGAAATTACTGAAGTTCCTTAGCGAAAGCCAAGACCCAAATGTAAGACTATTGGCTGTTGAAGCAAGCAAAGTCTTGAAAAACAGCAAGAGCATGTATGACCTTTTAAATGATAAATGCCTTCGAGTTAGACGAAGCAGCATTCACCTGTGCAAACACTTAGAGCCAAATGAACAAATTGCTCAAACACTACTTCAGACAATAACCAATAAAAATACTGACGGATCGATGGCAATCGAAGCCTTAGAAAGCTACTTTGTCCATGCCTCTATTTTCGGTCAGTCTGACTGGCTATTAAGTCTTGCCTTATACGACAAAAGACCGGTGGTGCGAGAGAAGTCCGTGATAAGGCTAAGAGACCTAGATGACAAAGACAAATCAAAGAATCTCCTTGCAATTCTAAATGAGCCCCCCTGCAATACATGGAGGCTACACATAGCTGTCATCGAAAATTGCCTGTCCCTAGACATTGATATTCCATATTCTTCTTTAGCGCCATTAAAATCTGTCGACAGCCCAAGCCTACAAGAAGCTTTGGCTGAAGCGCTCTTCAGACCAACCGCACAAGAATAGCTACAGGAAGCTTGACTGCGACTTCATTACAAGGAGTTTGCTAAGGCTGGACTATACCTAGAACCAAAGCCTGCCTTTAGGTACGGTTAGCCACGGCTCAGCAATCCCCCTAAAGAAGAAAGGAGCTTTGATGATTAAAGCGTTCGAAGCTTCTATAGGCATTGATATCGCGAAAGCCAAGGTCGATGTCGCAGTGTTAGATGCAAGCAACAGTCCAAAACACAGAACTTTCACCAACGATTTGGAAGGTTTTCACAGCCTTTACTACCAACAAAAGACTTCATCTACTGGAGGCATAACAGAATAAAGCCTAAAATTTTCTCGGAGCCAGCGCAATAGTCATTCCTTTGCTGGTGAATCTGATCAGCACTCCACGGCGGTAGGGTAAATCCGTCGGCGGAGTTGTAAATGGCAGTTCCTTTTTGAGAATTTCCATGGCTGCGTTTTCTGCCTTTTCAGAAAAATGCGCAGTCGGTCGAAGCAGACCGGTATCACTTTTTCCTTCAAATGAAATAGTGTAGGAAACTGGATGATCTTTGAAGAGCTGGCGATATTTGGGGTTAATTGCACGCCGGTTTTGCTTGCACCAATAACTTAGTGTCCTTTGGCGTTCATGCTGTTTCTCCAGCTTTTTGATCGACTCAGCAGACCATCCCATCGTGCACAGTCCTGTGCTTCCAAGCCCTGGGCGTCCAAAAATTTTTAGCGAAATAGGTTCTGACTCTGCGTTTACCGGCGCGTTTGCTGCCAGCAGAAAAGCAACGATCAAAGCTCTACTCAAATACACCATCGCAACAGCTATTGTAAGCGAATGACTTGATTTTCTATACGATATCTTACTCTACTTTTCTTCTGGTTACGCAAACGAAGAACATGGTCAATATGGCCGCTGCCATATTGGCGGTCACACTCAATACAGGACTGAGCCTACTTTAGCACCGTTCACTTTCCTTGGTTATATTTGGCGGCGCTGCCTTGGTTCCTGGCTATCTTAAGCACAGAGTCTAATTCCTTGCCCCTAGCAAAAGTGCATCAGCCTGAGAAGCACAGTCCTTAACTTTCCTTGTCCTTTCCATAGCCCTAATCCCAGAGGGAATACTTTCGGGCTGCAGCAAAGGCAAAAAGCAAACCGCCGCTCCCAAAAGCGAACTGGCATATGTCCTGCATTAGAGTTAGCAGCACCCAAACAGTTAAGCCGGTGCCCGTATGAGGCACCGGCTCAATTGTAGATAGATATGCAGCCAAAAGTCAGCTCAATTAATTAGCCAATCCAGACCAGAGCCTCTTTCAAAGACAGCCAGTTTAGGCATAAAGTCTATCTAGGTAGGAGTCTCTTTCATTGTTCTTATCGCCATTACCATTGTCTCTTTGAGTGCGTCCGGCAACCACTTCATTGCCATTGGTCAGCTGCAGGTCCGGCAAAGATTCCTGTGTACGTCTCCAATTATCCCTTTGTGCGTCACGGCAATCCGCCGGGTTGGAAACCACCGGACCGCCAGGCCAGCACTCAGCAAGAGCAAGCTGACGAAAGTTATCACCAGGCCGCGGACGAATACCTTCGGGCTCACTTGTGGTCATGCGATTTTCCAGCATAGTAAATTCTCCTAATAGAAAAGGCGGTAAGCACCGCGTTTGAACTTTGTGAGAGTAATCTAGCAAGGCAATTTGACATGAGGTTGACACAACAAACTGCCTACTACCTATTCAACCGAAGCAGCCGGCATTGGTAAGCGGCTGCTTCGAATATTAATTTGCCCGTATATCGTGCGCAGGGCGCCATTGCGCTCTGTTCGCCATACTGAGGGCAACCCAAAGAAGCTCACACAATGCTATGATGCTAATAGAAAGATTGTGATGTGCGCCCTTTTGTTAAGCTTAAGAACTTAGTAAGTTGCCGCTAGTTGCACTCGGTCTGGTAAGAACCACGACGTGAGGTTATCGAGATAGCGGTTCTCTCAAGCTCTGCCTATGCTGCGCGCATCCAGGCTCTAACGCTTAATATACAGCCGCTTAGCTCTTCTAGAGCGGCTCACGATCACGCAACTACAAATGCGCCACTGTGCAGCTGTAAAGATGTGCAATTTCGCAAGTAAGACTATATGTATCCCCCTCGATTACTTGAGGCTGTTAAATGACTAAACAAGCACAAATACTTATCGGCAATCTATCGACAGATGCCAAAGAAGAACAAATTTGCGAAATCTTCTCCAAAACAACTGGTAAGCTAAAGTCTTTATCGATTCCCAAAGACCCAAGAACCGAAAAAGGAAAGGGCTTCGCCTTTGTTGAAATGTACAGCATTCTAGAAGCAATAGAAGCCATATCAAGTCTAAACGGCGAGTGCATAAATGGCAGAAAACTCTCAATGAGCCTAGTAGAACCCAAAAAAGAAGAAAGAAAATGGTATCAATTGCGGTGACCAATTACTGATACAACAACCGGAGATAGAGAAACCGGTGGTGCACCAGACGAGCGCCGCATCCCTATCAAATAGGAAATCCAAAGACAAAACGTACAAGAAAAGAAGGGTATAGAGAAATAATGAAATCGAAACCAAGCAGACAAATAGTGCAACTGCCGCCGGATACACCGACAAAATACGGTCCCTTGAGCATCCACCAGAACGGCATCGCAGTGAAACATTTGACGGCGACTCCCACACCACTGATTGGCAGAAAGAGCCATCTTGCGCATTCCCTAGAGAATGTGCGCCTGTCGCTGCACGTGGAACGGTTCGACGCCACTGAAAGACTATCCTCCGATATCATCTGCATCACTCGATTTCCCGAATATGGCTATGAAATCAAACATTTGACCCCATGCGAGATGCGCGTCGGTCAAACACACGGCACCGCCGTAGTTCAATCTACCTGTATGTGCATGGACTTTGAAAACGCCCACGACACATACCTTGAAGTAGAATACTCGCTGGGCGAAGAATCTATCTCTCTGGTCACTATTCCAATCAAGTTCCCAGTCCCAGCAACAGAAAGCGAAGACGAAGATAACGAAGAAGCAGAGTAGTTCAAACCAGAACCACCCTGCTTCTTTAAGCCTTTAGCCGAGTTTTGAGCAATAATTGCTCAGTCAGCAGTTATTGCTTACCAGCCGCTTCCATAGCTTGTAGACGGCTTGCGATCACGCGGCTCAGATATGGCTACATAGAGAGTGCGGCCGTTATGTTGACTTTGATCCAAAGTGCGAATCGCATCCTGCGCGGCTTCCGGTGAGCTCATCTCGACAAAGCCAAATCCGCGCGATCTGCCGGTATCCCGGTCAGTAGCCATTCTTGCTGAAAGTACTTCGCCATGACCGGCAAAGATTCCACCAAGCTCAGTGTCGGTGGTGCTGAATGCTAGGTTTCTGACGAATAGTTTATTGTTTTGCATTTAAAAGTAGACCTTGATTGAAGTATGTTTTTGACCGCAATGCAGCCAAAGAAAGAGTCATAGAGATGAATATACAAGGCAACGATGCGGCACTATCTTATGATCGCGAGTGACAATCCAAAGACTGACACAAGTACTGAAGACAAAATCGATATCCGGAAAGTGGCTTTGCACCTAAACCTTCGGCAATAGAACTCAAAGGTAGAGCAAGACAGCCTGACAATTTCAATAGCACTCTAGCACGTCTGTCTATCAAATACCAGTATTTCTCAAATTCTTTGTCGGTCAAAGGCTCAACCAAATCTACTACAGTCCAGTCAGGGCTCCGAATCGAGCGCTTTGAACTCGACTTGACATAAAGTTGTGACGACCTATACCATCTTCACCCAAGTCGGACTCACCGAAAAGATGTACAGAAGTCGAGAGCCAAGAAGTTAGGGGCTGCCGAACCAACTGCTTGGTCATACACCTATTCTTATGAAACAAAAGCACACTCAAACAGCCAAACTAACCAGTCTTTTTCTAACCATTCTGCTTCTCTCAACTAGCAGCCCCTTGTTGGCTCAAGCAGCCCCCCTAGAAATTGCTGAGAATCAAAAAGAAAATACAAAACGTGTGCGCGATTCGTTCAAGCTTTATTTGAGCCCTGACTTTGCAGATAAAGACGCAGGACTCGCAGATACAAAGGCAGAGCTTACATTAACCCGCTCAGCCGCGATTAAAGATAGAGCAGAACCAAAAGCGAAAATACTATCAGCTGAACGCGTAAAAGACCTTCTGGCAAAGCTGCCGCCACTGCCTAGCAGCAACGAGCCAGCGCCGGTAGCGACTGATTCGGCTACATTCAAGACAAAAACGCAAGCGCAGTCAAATATGTCATCGATACCTAGGCTGCAAGCACAGGAAGAGACCCCAGCCAAACCGGGTGATTCGAGACCTCTGCAAGTAATCCATATTAGTCACCGCGATAAAGTAGAACAAATCAGACAACTTACTGTCACTTTCTCAAAGCCAATGGTACCTATTGGTCAAATTGCAGCAAACGCTGCGGGAAAGTACATAAAGCTCAGCCCTCAACCTTCTGGTCAATGGCAATGGTCTGACACAAAAACCTTGGTCTTTATTCCAGAGAAAGACCGCTTTCCCCAAGCCACTGCTTATGAAGTAACGATTCCAGATTCAGTCGCATCGCTCGACGGCAGCAAACTAGGCAAGGCAATAAAATGGACCATTGAGACACCCACGGTCAAAGTTCGGCAATTCTTTCCCCAGCCGCAGCCCCACTATAATGAATCTACAGAAGAAGAATCTACGGTGGAAAGCTTAGGACAATGCGCTCAGCCGTCCTTTAGTGCTGTCTTTAATCAAGAGATAGAACCCGAAACCATTATCAAGCGCATTAGTCTTGTGGCGAACTCGAAGTCATATGCCCTTCGACTGTCTAAAGATGAAGAACTAGGCACTAAGGCAAAGGGCAAAAACTGGATTGCCTTTACGACAGTAGATCCCCTTCCCAAAAACTGCATAGCCACAGTCCGCTTTGACCGCAACCTTCCGTCGGCAGAGGGGCCGCTCCGCGAGACTAGCAAAGACTCCCCAGAACAGACTTACAAAGTAGGAAGCGCTAGTCCGCTGCTGCTTACCACCCCTAATTTGAAAGGACAAGCAAGAAGCAAGAAAGAGCTTGAAGGGACTACAGATATAAGAGGTGAGGTTTTCTCGTTTTCAAATCCAATTGATCCATCATCATTTCAGAATGACATGGTGAAAGTCACACCGCCACTGGCGCAACAGAAGGTCGTTCTCAAGGGCAATAAGATAATCGTATCCGGGCAGTTCGATGCATTCAGTGAGTACCGGGTTGCCTTTAGCGAGTCAATCACCGATAAATCTAGACAAAGACTTGCGCCTGGCTGCATCGGGGTGATTAAGACCGGCAAATTGAGTCCTTTAGTTAAGGCAAACAAAGAATTCCAGTCTATACAACCAGGAAAACCAATAACACCGAGTTTCTGGGCCCAAGGTGGAGCAAAGCTTAAAGTAACTGTTCGCCAAGTAAAGGCAGAAGATTGGCGAGATTTCAACCTCCGAAAAGCAAAAAAGCCATTTGGAAAGGTACTTTCACAAGAAGTTTACTCTGTCGATAAAAAAGGCGGAGATATAAAGCTTGACCTATCCCATACTCTTAAGTCCAAATACGGACATTTGCTGGTGGAAGCAAGACTTCTAAACTCACCTCCTGAAACCCGAGCGATTGACTATACCTGGATTCAAATTACAGATATGGCTTTGGATTCATTCAAACCAGAAGAATCAAGCAGTGGGGGAGGTCTGACTGTATACGCCAACCAGCTAATTGATGCTGCGCCTATTGAAGGAGTTGTTCTAACCTTGACTGATACTGTATGCAGTGCCAGTGCAACCTCCGACAAAAATGGTTTGGCAACAATCAAGATACCAAACCATATTGAATTTATACAAACTCTTATTGGCAAGAAAGGAGAGGACTCCTGCCTCTTGACCGAAATTTGCCCAAGCGCAATAAATCCAGGTAAGAGCCGGAAAGTCTGGTATCTGACTTCGAATAGAAGTATTTACAGACCTGGTGAAAAATGCGGTGTAAAGGGTTGGGTTCGAGAACTAAAGCCAGGTAAGTGCTTGGTTCCAGCAAACTGTTTAGCAGTACATTACGAGCTTCATGGTCTGGATAAAAAATTAGAAGGCGATGCTATGGTAGACAGCCACGGCGGCTTCTCCTTTCATTTTTCTATTCCGAAAGATTTGCCTTTGGGACGCTACGTCCTCTGGACCTATCCAACGAGTGAGAAGAAAGCTGGATATGGATTTGAAACTGGTCAATTATCCTTAAACGTAGAAGAATTTCGCAAAACCGATATAGAAACGCACCTGAGCTCACCGAGCAGTTTTGAACTTATAGAGGGACAAGACACAATAATCACAAGCAAGGCGAGTTATCTTGCCGGTGGGCTGGTGGCAAACAGCCCCGTACACTGGACTGTACAAAGTTGTCCCATCTTTTTCAGTCCGAAAGGCTGGCGCGATTATGAATTTGAATCAGCAGATGAAAGAGAGAAAATCTGTGACTTAACAGCAATCACAAAGACTATCAAAGGCAAAACCAACGAAAAAGGCGAATCCAAGCTTCTCATCAAGACCCTAGCCAACTCTTCTAAAGGAGCCATGAGCTATTGCTGCCAAGCCACCGTCTTCGATATCAACAGGCAAGAGTGGTCAAAGACACTAAATCTGGTGACACATCCAACCGACACTTATGTCGGCATCAATTCACCAAGCAAAGTATTGGCGCCTGGCAAATGGCTCCCCTTGAGCCTAGTTGCCGTCGATCGCGAAGGCACAATCAAGTCGACAAAGGTTGAGTTGACTATAGAAGAATACGACCAAAACGACAACATAATAAAAACAAAACAAGAGTCTTTAGATATAACTACAAAAGCTGAACAGCTCTGCTACAAACCAAGCGCTCAAGCCAAGAAGGTCAAAGCTGAAGTACGGTCGGCTCTCTCGAAAGGACAACTGCAGAAAGCATCCATAATCGTCGATATAAAACCCGACTCAGAAAACACCAGTTTCATTGTGGACGACAGGCGCTGCACACTAACTGCCGACAAAACATTTTACAATCCAGGCGAAGAAGCAGAAGTAACAATTCAAACACCAGTCTACCCTTCAAAAGGGCTGCTGCTCAATAGCAATGGACAAATCCCACCTATGCCACTGACAATGGAGGGTCCGGCAAAAACAATCAAAATTCCAATCACCAAAGATTGCTTTCCGTCCTTTTCAATAAAGGTATTTTTGGTTAAGGATGCTGACACCATATGTGAAGGCGATTTGAACATTTTGCTGCCGCTATCGCTCAAACGCTTAGATCTGACCGCCAAGCCTAGAGAACCATTAACTTCACCAGGCAAAGATGCGGTAATAGACTTAGAGCTCAAAGATCATAACAACCCGGTGGTAGGTGGGCAAATAGCGCTGGCGGTGGTCGACGAAGCGGTACTGACCTTGAACGATTACAAATTGAATGATCCACTTCAAGCCTTTTACGGAAGTATGCATAATTATCTGGAAGGTAGACATTCGAGAAATCTTAGGCGCGGCTTTTGGATACTTGTTCATAATTCTAGAGCCTTTACCAGACCGGTTGAGCAAAGTATAAGCCAAGCAAAAGAGCCTCAAAGTGTTCCTGCTTTTGCTGGCAATCTACGGCGTAATTTCTCAGCTCTAGCTTTCTTCAAACCAGATATAGAGACCGACGCCAATGGCAAAGCCCAGGTGCGGTTTAAGCTGCCAGACGGCATAGCCCGCTATAGAATTATGGCAGTGGCGGAGTCACAAGATAAATTTGGTACAGTCGAAGATAGTCTGACAACCAAACTGCCAATAGCTATTAAGCCTTCACCACCAAGATTTCTCAATTTGGGTGACCAAGCCGAGATATCGATGGTTCTGCAAAATCTAACAAACAAAGAACAAAAGGTTCAGTTAGCGCTTCGCTCTGACAAGTTAGACATATCCGATCCAGGTAAAGAGGTCGTCGTGCCTGCCGATGAGAGACTGGAAGTACGTTTTCCAGCAAAGGCGATATCTCTAGGGATAGCACAATTGCAGTGCGCTATGACAACAGACACCTATTGCGATGCAACCGAATGCAGCTTGCCGGTGCTTATGCCAGCCAAATCAGAAACAATTGCACAGAACGGAGTGCTCGGAGGCGCGAATGAAGGTGATGCGCAAACTCTTGCAAGAGTCGAACCGCTGGTGATACCAGATAATGTCTTCGATAATCTAGGTGGACTAACCTTGAGCACCAGTAATTCAGCGATTTCTGGACTGGCCGACTCCATTAAGTATCTACGAGACTATCCTTACCAATGCACTGAGCAGATCTCTGCACGCCTGCTTGTCCTACTGTCAATGAATGATCAGATCTCTATATTGCCGATCAGCAACGAAAAAGAGAAAGAACATACGAAGGCATCTATCAGAAGAGATATAGAGCGACTCTGCAGCCTACAAGAACCTGATGGTTCCTTCCGTGACTGGGAGGGAAATTCAGCCCCACGCAGCCCTTTCGCCTCTATCCAAACAATAAGCGCTCTAAAAATGGCAGCGGCGCAAAAATATGCTGTATCAGAGCGAACAATAGAACTTGCCGATACATATTTAAGAGACATTGGTAAGCAAATCAGTGGCGAGTACGACGAAAAATCAAGAATAGCCCTTCTCTCCTATGCTCTCAATGTTAGACACAGGAACAAAGACACCGATAGCAAAGCAGCCAAAGTTCTGTTGGCACAAGTCATGCCGCTTGAAAAAGCAATAGGAGGTCGAGGGCGCCGAGAAAGAGAAAGAGATAAAGAGGGCGAAAAAAGAAGCAAAGACACAGCCGCGACACTCTCGACCGAAGCAGCGGCATGGCTCCTCCCTATAATTGCAGCCGACAAAAATAACAAGCTGGAAACAGAGAACCTGCGAAAACTTATCAATAGTCGCATCACAGTCAACTCAACTAGTGCTGATGTCCCACAAGATAACTATAACGATTTCGATCATTGCCTCTTCTTTAGCCAGACGAGAAGTGAAGCCGTTGTCTTGGAGGCCTTGATGGATGATCAACCGCAAAGTCATCTCATCGCAAAACTGGTGCGCTCCCTTCAAGAATGCAGAAAAAATGGCATATGGGCCAACTCACAAGAGAATTGCCGCGCTTTGCTAGCTTTAGCGAAATACTGCAAGCGCTACGAAAACCAGGAAACGAAGTTTAAGACACGGATCTGGTTGAATGACAATCTGTTCAGCGAAGTGAACTTTGCCGGGAAAGAAAACAAGCAAGCCTCAATAAGAGTACCGATGAATAAACTCAAAGACCAAAAATTCATCAATATCAAACTAGAGAAGACCGGCAAAGGCAAACTGTTCTATCAAATTGCTCTCGACTATACACCTAGCGTCATTGAAGGCGGTCTCAACCGCGGCTTTAAGTTAGAGCGCAGCTTTGAGGCTATAGACAACAAAGCTGACGTCCATAGAGACGAACAAGGCATCTGGCACATCAAAGCCGGAGCCAGGATAAACGAGGTTGTACGCTTAGCCACGCCGGGTGAAAGGCACCATGTAGCGCTGGTTGTTCCCTTGCCTGCCGGGACCGAAGCAAGCGACTCCAAAAACTTTGCAACATTTGACAACGAGCCTGAACAGCCTGACCAGGCAATTACCGCTTGGGTCGGTAAGGAAAATCTTCGCGACGATCGAGTGGAAGCGTTTGATACCATGCTGAGGGCTGGTCAGTATAGCTACAAATGCAAGCTGCTGGCGACAACACCAGGATGCTATAGAGTAGCACCTGCAAAAATAGAAGAAATGTACAAAAGTGAGATTTTTGGTCGTACCTCTTTTGACACTGTGATTATTGAATAAAGGTAGCAAAATTGGTCAATGCTAAACTAATGTTCGCTCAGCCCATCTTCCTTGCGAAAGCCTGCCTATGCCAATTGACCCCGGATCACTAGCCGATTGGGCGGAAGCCCTCACCAATACTGTAGTTCTGGTCTTTATCTATAAGCAACTGCGTCTAATGAACGTGCAAATGGTGCAGAACGACGACCAGGAACGTTTTCGCCGCTCATGGGAGTTTATCAAGCTCTATAGAGACGAACTGAGCCCGACAGACGGAAAACTACCACCGGCTCTCTTAGACCTAGAAGTTCAGGACGATTTGGTGCTGCCTGACAACGAATTGGGTCAGCTTGTGGACCTGTTTTATAGACCGAGACTAAGACTATTCAGCCTCTTGAGCCAGTTACTCGAACACCAAGAAGTGGAAGAGCGCCTTCTCTTTGGCTATCTCATCGAAGATTTCAACAAATTTGTCTTCATAGGCATTCGCTCAGGCGGCGCCGAGCCATTCAAGAGCGATACGGCCCCCAAGATAAGCATGCTTCTCAACGCTTGGGGGGCGCAAATGAAGAGCCGCAAGCTACTGTTTGCCAATTAGCTGTTAAAATAGTCGCCTATGTTAAACGAAACAGCCCCGCCATTTACCCTCGATGCCACAAGTGGAGAAAAGGTCGTCCTTTCTCAGTTGCTCGGGTCTTTTGTTGTGCTTATTTTTTATCCAGCCAACGACACGCCGACATGCAATTCGCAGCTGGCAGAGATGAGCTTGAACACTCAGGAATTCCTCAAGCTGGGAGCCTTTATCTATGGGGTGAATACAGCTTCATTAGCCAAGTCGGGCGAATATTGCACCCGTAAACGGCTCAACTTTCCTATTTTGCACGACAATGGCGGCACCGTGGCTAAGCAGTACAAAGCCTTTACCTCATGGATAGGGCTAAATCGCCGTACCGTGGTCGTTGTCGACCCGCAAGGCCGCATTTGTTTTTATGAGAAAGGCAAGCCGACTGCCGAAAAGATAATCAAATGCATTGAGTCTCATCACGCCGCACTCTAATCTGAAGCCTGAGGCAAAAGCCAACCGGCTCCAACATCTAAATAACAATACTGCTGCACTGTGCCGCTCAAATTGTGAAGGAAAAATCTAGCGCAGAGGCACACCCCAGCGCTTATAAAGCCGCGCAGCCAGGTCGATCATATCGGTTTGCATAGAGGCGATATAAGGAGCATAACAAGCGAACTTTTGACTCAAAACACTTCTTAGATTATTGTTGCCGCAAGCAAGCCCTTCGCTCAAAGTTTCAAGAAAAGCATCGGCAACAGCAGCATTATCTTGGTAAAGAGAGCTGGCAAATCTGCTCTCAAATTGACTGCTCTCAAATTGACCAGGCATATTTTGACCACGAACATTTTGACAGGACACCGCATTCGCCACTATATCGGCTAGCCTCAGATAATCATTTTGAAAGCACTCTCTGTCACTTTCATCGACAAAGGCAGTACCTAGACGCTCATAAATCACATAAGCCAAATTGGGCAAGACTGCCAAACAATGCTCTAAAAGGTCGAATAACTCTTCTGGTACCGGGCAATCATGGGTATCACGGCGCAACTTATCTAAACCCGAACGAGAGAGGCGCGGCTCGACTCGGCCGCCAGCCATATGAATCTCGACCACTCGCTCTAATGGATAGGTAGCCAAAAGTTCAAGCGCATCGATACCGAAGTTGGTCGCCTGGCAATAAAGATTGTGCAAATCAAGCAGCAAGAAAGACTGCGGCTGGTCTTGCAAGAGCGCTTCAAGAAAAGCCCCCTGCAGTAAAACATCTTCTCTTGAAAAAGCGAAAGCTAAATTTTCTAGACCGACCCTGGTAGCTGCATGTTGCTGCAATCTAGCCAAGTTAGCGCGACCGCGTTCAACAAATGCCTGCGAAAATGGTACCGAAAGCGGTGCGTTATCTATATAGCGCCCAGCCTGCGTAAAACCAAAATGCTCCGAAAAGAGAGTAAACCGGTGGCTTTCGACACTGTCCGAAAGAGCCTGCAGCCACGGCGTTTGTCTGGCATTTTCACTGAACAGCGAATAACTGACGCCATGTCCAAGCAAGGCGCCTCTCTCGCCGTAGTCGTTCAATAAGGCAAAGGCCCAACCGGGCATAGATTCCAGCCCGGTATCAAAACTCCATTCCATACACTGCACCAGTCCTTGCCTATAAAGGGGCAAGAAAGCCGCAAAGAAGTTGTCTTCCAGCATTAATGAAACGCCCAGTTTGACCAAGTTAGATTCAAGCCTATGCTTAGAAATACTTTTCTATAATTCCAATTCTTGAATGCCGTGATCATCGACTCTCAAATCAAGCAAATGACCAGGATTTTTTTCACTTTCCATCCAAGCCTTGATCTTAGCCATGACGGCTTCTTTATTGCGCCTATGCACGACAGTGACCACAGAAGATCCGGCACCAGAAAGGACACAACCTAGAACCGGGTCGTTGACTAACTCTCGCCGCAGGCGAGCCAGCTCGGGCACAAGCTGGGCGCGAAAAGGCTCATGCAATCTATCATCCATCGCTTCGCGCAGAGCCGACTCATCTGAGCGTGCCACTGCCGCCACCAACTGCGCCACTTTGTGTACGTTATAAAGCGCATCATCGAAACGAACCTGCTTAGGCAAAACAGTTCTTGTGGCAGTGGTATTGAGGGTGTAATTGGGTGTGTACACCAAGAGGCGCCAATCCTCGGGCCATTTCAGACGCTGAGTAATAATGCGCTTGCCGCTTGCCGCCGGCGAACAGACAACCAGACCGCCCAATAGACAGGCTGCTAAATTCTCGGGATGACCTTCCAACTCGCAGGCTTCGGCCAACAAGGCTGGCGCGGTGGGAATGCGATCTTTCAAAACATTAGCCGCCCAAAGAGCGCCGATAATGGCTGTAGAGGTCGAACCGAGACCCACGCCCAAGGGTATCTCAGAATCGACCATAATACGCACCCGGTCTAGCAGGTGGTGGTCTCTTTGCCAGAGCTTAGAAAGAATTGTATAGGTAAGATTGCCGCGGTCTTTTGCCAAACTGGAGACTTCAATATCACCCTTGAAGGTAATCAGAGGAACTTCAGGATCATTTTCATCCAGCAAAAAAAAGGTCATTCGGCTGTATACATTCACCGCCAGCCCGAGGCAGTCAAGCCCGGGACCCAAATTGCTGGTGCTGCCAGGCAATTTTAGAGTTATCTTGCGGCCCTGATTAATGAGCTCTTCGATTTGTATGAGTTCCAAGTTTCTGAGGTCTTCTAAAGAGGTAATACTTGAGACTGCCTGGGAGGATATTAGCTATACTTGCGGAGGTTTTGGCAACCGAAAGGCACTGATGAGACATTTAGTTACCGGAGGCTCCGGGTTCCTTGGCAATTTGATCGCACAGCATCTCGTGGAGAGAGGCGAAGAAGTGCGTATATTGGACATTTGGGAAGACCCGGATCGTCCCAAACAGGCCCAGTTTATACGCTGCGATGTTCTTGACAGAGAGAATGTAGCAAAAGCAGTCAAGGGGGTCAATGTTGTTCACCACACTGCCGCCCTCGTACCGGTAACCAAAGCTGGAGACATGTTCAGAAAAGTGAACGTGGAAGGTACCGGTATAGTGGCCGAGGAAGCAGCCAGAGCCGAAGTTGATAGCTTCATCTATATGAGCTCAAGCGCCATCTATGGCATTACCAAGTCGCCGGTGGACGCCGCTGTCACCCCTCGACCAGCCGAAGAATATGGTCAAAGCAAACTGGATGGTGAACTGAAAGCAAAAAGCATTTCAGAAAAAACCGGCATGCCGCTAATTTCAATAAGGCCGCGTACCATCATTGATAAAGGTCGCCTGGGGATTTTCCAAGTATTATTCGACTGGATCAAAAACGACATCAATGTCTACACACTTGGCGACGGCAAAAATCGCATTCAGTTTTTGCATGCACAAGACTTGATCAACTGCTATCTACTTTTGAATGATCTGAAAAGACCCGGCTTTTACAATGTCGGAACCGACCGCTATGCCAGCTTGAATGAAAATCTAGGCAATCTAATCAAGCATGCCGGGTCCAAATCAAAAGTCAGACATCTGCCCAAAGATTTAGCCAAATCTTCCTTGCTTATGCTCGACAAGCTCAATCTCAGCCCGCTTGCGCCCTGGCACTATCTAAGCTACGGCGAAGACTTCTTTTTCGATGTCAATCATCTCAAAGAGCTGGGTTGGAAGCCGAAGTATTCAAATGACGAAATGCTCTGCGAAAGCTATGACAGCTTCACTGCCAACTATGAGCAATCGATGAAAGGCAAAGAAGGATCAGCCCACCGCAAACCCCTGCAGCAGAAAGTTCTCGGCTTACTCAAGGTCATTTCACGCTTCTAATAGAAAGACTGCAGTTCGGCAAGCATCTCGGCAGCACTAGCCGGTCTCTCGTCAGCCTTTTTGCTTAAGCAACTATTGATTAGGGTCACAAGCCGCGGGTCTGGTGCCGGCCCGTCGGCACCAAGCAATTCAGTCAGCGGTGGCGGTGTTTCATACATGTGCATGGCAAAGGTATGCATTGGACTCTCGCCCTCAAATGGGGCACGCCCTGTGAGCATGCGAAAATACATACAACCAAGCGAGTAGATGTCGGTGCGACAATCCAGCTCTCGCCCCAGGCACTGCTCTGGGCTCATATAAAGAGGACTGCCGAAAACCATACCGGGTTGGGTCAGTTCACGATCACGATTCTCATCATAGCAGCGCATACACTTGGCTATGCCAAAATCGAGCAGTTTGACCGGCTCAAACTGATCAAGAGGATAGTGCTTGTCGAAACAAGAAACTTTATCGACGAGCATGACATTACTGGGCTTTATGTCCCTGTGAATTATGCCCAGTTGATGCGCCTCACTGAGGGCTTTTAGCACGCTAGAAATAATGCGATAGCTTTCTTTCTCATCAAAACGACCGACCTTCTTCAGCACATTATCAAGGTCTTGCCCGTGCAATCTTTCCAACACCAAATAAGGTCTAGGCGTCTCAAGCCGCAGCGTGGTGCCGTCCTCACGCTTCAATTCGCCTTCCAAAACACCGGCTGAATAGATATGAACCACATTCGGATGATTCAACTTATTGATAATCTCAGCTTCTCGGCGGAAACGTTCAATACTCTCCTCTGTATCGGTAAGATTGGAATGCATTATTTTGACGGCCACTTTCAAGTCGGCACGGTTGTGACCGGCTAGATAAACCGTGCTCAGACCGCCCACCCCAATAATCTCTTCTATTAAGAACCGCCCTTCGACCAGGCAACCGACTAATTTGGCACTTTCTTTGAGAATTCGCTGCATATTCACCTTCTTTCTTAGAGTCTAGCACCGCCTCCCCAAAGGTGAAGAAATTGCCCGTAGAAAGAGACCTATTGCCCCGGTCGAAGATTAGTCAGGGCTTGGCGCACTCTCTCAGCAACAGGGCTGTCATAACCATTGACGGCTTCGTTAATTACCAATTCTCGCTTGAGATACTCTAAGGCGGCTGCCTCATGCCCGGCTGCCAGGCTCTCGCGGCAAGCATTCTCTAAATGCTGGCAATGCCCGGAAGTGTCAAAGCCCAACCAACCGCCCAAAACAGTCAGCCCATCAGATACACGCGCCCCGGTGTGAAAAATGCCCCGACTGGCCCGGCGCAGATCGGCGGTCACTTCGTCAAAGAAAATATCCGAGGCGTCGTCTCTCTTGCCAAAAGCCCTTTCATGGCTCAAATTGCTCAAATCATTGCCGTCCATAATCGCTCTCCCCAACAGTAACGAAACCACTTTACAAAGGGCGGACAAATCTAGCCATGTGCAATAGCACAGCCTTTTTGCCGTGCTATCATGAACCCAATCAGTGGTCAGAGGAAAGGTTCTTTGCAAGAGTTTAGACATGACCAAGCCCAGGGTCGAGATCAAATTCGCCCGGTTTATGCCGAGCCTTGTCTTCGTCAAAGCAGCGCCAGTCTGGTCCATATCAGCAAGAAATGTCTGGTCTTTTCCCTTGCCGCCGGCATGACCATTTTGAACCTTTCCGCCTGCCAAAATCAAAGCAGCGCGGTCAAACCCGACAAACCGGCACCGGAAGGTACCACCTATGCCGCCAGCGAAGACCTCGAATTGAAGAAAGCGAGAATTGACGCCCTCGAACACTTTGAAGAATTCAGGCAAGCTTTCAAGAATAAGAAACCAGGGGAAAAATTTGCGGTCAAGGCGGCGTTTAAAGACGGCGAGCAAGAAGTGCACAAATGGTTGATTGTTGATCAGATGGACAATCTTGATATTGTCGGCCATTTTGCTTCCGGAGATCCCCAGGGCACCTTGCAAGCCGGGCAACAAGCCACAGCCCGCGTGACCTTTATAGATGATTGGAGCTATATCGATAAAGACGGCGGCGAACACGGCGGCTATGGTCTGGCTGTGCTGCGCAAGAGGCAGAAGAACTAAGCAGCCTAACAAAAAAAGAGCGCCAGAGAAGAAATAGTGCCCAACACAATCTGCAAAAATCACGAGTCCTTTAAGCATTACCTTTCTGCGCACCGAGCCGCTTTCGGGCATGCCCGCGACGGGCGCAATCTAGAAATTCTCTTAGGCTTCAGCCCTTTGATAGTCTGTTTGATCATTTATCAATTGGGACATTTTCTCTTTCCTAAAGCCGATGCCGGCTTCCCCAACATACTACTAAATCTATCCGCCCTAGCCGGCATGCTCGTGCTCATGGTATCAGATATAGTGCTAGAACCAATTCGAGCAGCGCACCGACGTGCCGCCAATCTCGATCTAGAAGCCTATGACACGGCAACCTTGGGTATGCCCTGGCATGAAGCGGTGGCTGGCGCCCGACCAAATCCAGAGAGCCTATCAAAACAAGCCAATGAATACGAAAATGACATGGCTGGTGCGCATCCGCCCGAGCTCTCTCTAGATGATAGTTGGTACCCCGGCGAAATCGAAGACTTAGAACTGGAGCTTGCCCGTTTTCTCTGCCTCAGGCAGAACGTTAGTTTCGAATATTTCTTCCGCAAGCAGTATATTCAGCTCTTTCTTGTGCCGATGCTAATTCTTATCTCCATTTTAGTGATGATTCAGATATTTCTATTTGGCGCCGGCATCACTGCAATTTGCTGCACCCTTGTGACGGCAAGCCCAGTGTTTAGGCTTTTGATCAAGGGCTTACTGACTCAAAATAAAAACTGCCGCACCCTAGAAGAAATAAAGAGCGATATAGAAAAAGCTTTGCAGAACAAAGAAGAGCTAACTACCGAAAACGCCAGGCGCTTTCAAGATCGGCTCTTTTTGACTAGAGATAGCTTGCCCTTGATGAGCATCGCCGGCTTTAAGTTAACCAAACTCAAATATCTGCCGCTGCTTAAGCAAGATACTGTTGAGCTAATCAAAAGAACTGTGCAAACCTTGATCATTGCATTAACCTGCCTTAGCTTAACAGCCTGCTCTGTAGATAATTTAATTGGCTCGGTGAAGCAGCTACCGCAAAAGCAAACGGTAGCTGCCGAAGTAGCGCTGCCGGTGAAGCAGCCTGACTTGAAAAATCTTCTCAGCGTCTCTTCTAAAATCAAGATCGTCGCCTCAGGCTCTTTCAAACCAGGCAGCTATTGGAGCAATGGCAAACAATTGAGTTTCAGCCCCGACACTAACTTTGAAGTGGATGTCGAAATGCCGGTCGAGAGCGCTGATTCTATTTCGACTAGATCTGCCACAGGTTTTCTGCGCACGTCTAAAGAATTCTCGGTAAACGCTCTGCCGGTGCCGAAAGAAATTCAACTAAAAGAAGGAAAAGCCTCTGGAGAAGTGGAGTTTGGCAAATGGCTGGGAGCCTTTTTTGTCAATCTGCTGCAACTGGCCTCGAATGACGGCGGCTTAAGAGACACCATTGCCAACATGCAGATCAAGAGCGCCCGACTCGAACTCAAGCCCGGCGCCAGACTCTGCTTCGGTGAGAAGAGCGTCATCGTCGGTCAAGACTCGACAATCACTCTTAGCGATGTTGCCATAGACAAAGACCTCAACTATAAAGGTGATTTGGTCTTTGATCTCAATTTTGAAAAGGGCTGTGACTGGCTCGGCAAGAAGGTCGATGTACGCTTTAACGGCGGCTATGCCAAACTCTATCTGATTGCCGAAGGACGGGGCAAAGGGCTGAAGCTAGGACTAAATACGAACCATCCACTAATAATTGATAATCGCCACATGGACATCAGACTGGAAGATTGTCGATTCAACTTTGGTCACAACAAACAATCAGTATCGCTCAGTCGCACCGCCGAAATCGACATCAAAGAACTGACTTGGGAGAGAAGAGAACTTAAGGAGCCGACTCTTTTTCTCAAGAGCGTGATGAATTTGACCGACACCGCCTGTGATATCAGCACCGGCAACCATCAGTCGAAGCTGACCCTCCCAGGCATCTTGCATACAATCTTAAACATAGACACTACCGGCAGCGAGAGTATAACTCATTTCGAGACTGAAGGGTCGGCAGTAGCCAAAGCCATCGCCGTGACCATAAACAAAGCTCATTCCAACCTCTTGCTTTTACTGGAAGACGGCTTGCTTGGTCCGGTTAACTTCGACAAGTTCGGCACCCTCGACTTTAGCTTAAAAGAAGGCAAAGCCCATCTCAAAAGCTTTGAATGGCAGTCGGGTGACAATTCTTTCGCTCTGTATGCAGAAGGCAATTCAACCCTCTCGGTGCCCAGCGAAATGCTCTTGCAAAAGAAAAACAAGAGCACAAAGACTTCGATGTCTCTGCCTATTGATATCGCCGTTGGTACCGCCAACTTCAAACTCGGCGATACGGTCACGCAATTGGAAGATCTAAAAGGTCGACTGCGTATCGACGTAGAAGGCGAAATCGAGATGGAATCAGACTTGGATTTCAACATCAAACATTCCACCCTCTTCAAAAACGACGAGGCCGATGTGCGAGTGCGTGGTCTAGATCTAAAAATCGGCGACAAAAGTTCCAATTTAAATCTCAAGAACTGCCAAGTCTTAGTGACCAACAAAGCGCTAGCGGCAGCAATTCAAACCGAGACACCAAGCCAATTTGACTTGAAGCTCAACAAAGTTTTAGTGGAAAACAAACACTGGCGTTATCGCAATGCCATCGGCAAAGAAGTTAAGGTCGAGAATCTCAAACTGTTAGATATGAAAGCGCGTGGACCAGGCGTTCTTGATTTCAAAGCCTCGGCCGACGCCGTTTTGCTTGGTAGTGTAGAAAAATGTGGGCTCTTTATCGGCAAAGACAAATGGCAGACCAAGCCCTGGAAACTGGCAGGACATCTGGAAGGCAGCGGCTCGGTCAAATATCAGTTTAGTAAAGAAGCCGGCAAGCTCTCCCAGCTTGATTATCAGCTTTCTTTGCAATTGCCTCTGCCTGAAGACATGGAATTAGACTGGTCAGAAGTCGGTGCCGGTTTACTTAAATCGACTGAAAAGCATGTCATTCTTTCGCATCTGCGCCAAATCACCGTGCCTGTATCACACAAAGGAACCATAGATTTGTTTGCCGATCAAAAGTGGAAAAATCTAAAGATAGTGAAACTCGAGGTCAAACCCTCGGAAACCGGAGCAGAAGTGGTATTCAGTGCAAGTTCCAAACTATAGGAAGGGTTATGAAAAAAGCTCGTATCTTTGGTATTCTGCGAAATCGCCTTACTTTTCGCAGATCTCATGTTTTCCCGGTTATTGCAACAGCTCTCTTTTTAAACAATGTCTGGCTTAGCGCAGCCGCCGATGAGACGAACGGCGGCTGGACCACTACTCTAGTGAATGGCATAAAGCTGACCTATCCCCAGAGTTTTCAGAAAACGGCCATCGGTCCAAGCAGCGACAACAAAGACAACTTGCTGAAAGTGAGCGGCTTGGTCGGCTCTGAGTATTTAGAATTAGCTTTGTCAAAGCTCGACCTACCTAAGGAAATGAGCGTAGAGACAAGCATAAAGACTCTAGACGAAGTTGTATTCAGCAAAATGCCGGGTTTCAAAAACAACGGACTTTTGCGCGGCATCACGCCGTACAAAAAAGGTTATGAACGTGAGGTCACCTTCAAACATGGCGACACCGACTACTTTCAAAAACAAGCTTTTCTCAAAGACGGCGACACAATACTTGTCACTTTGACTGGTCCAATTAAGTCGCATGCCGCAGCCGGGTCGGTCTGGCAGGCTGCTATAGGCTCAATAGGTCGGTCGGGGCCAAATCAAATTAGCGCCCAACATTCTTTTGATGCCCCAAGCAAAGCTAATAGCCGGTCAAATGCCTGGACAAGCAAGGACGGTCGCCTATCCATCTCTTTTCCAGCCAATCTGCAAGAGAAAGTTTTAGACAGCGATGATCACTGTCTCAAGGCTGTGCATGAAGAAGGCGGAAAAATAATTGCCCTTGATGTTTATAGAGGCGATGACGACACCGATCTTGGTCTAGGGCAGATCTCAGAACTGCTGGAAGAAAAACACTACGCCTCACTCAAAGACTATAGAAAGCTCAGAGAAGAAGCGAAGCAACTGGGAGACAGCGGCAGTCTGCCAAGTATAGTGAGAGAGTCGACCTTTGAAACCAATGGCTGTAAGGTTCATCACTTGTCGGCCTATATCAAAGACGATAAACAGGCTAAGGTTTACGCTATTGGCTTAACCACAGCCGGTCTCAATCTCAATCAAGCCAATCAAATCTGGAACTCGATAGTTTCATCGGTGCGCTTGAAAAACTAAGATACTGAGTTAATTAAACCAAGCAGCAAAGCCAGGGAAGTTGGGTCCAAACTCGGACATCCATCTTCGCCACTGACGGCCGCGCGAAAGTCGACCGTGTTCAATGTATGGAAGGGCATCTGAACCTTGCACAAAGAGCACAAGATCAAACTTTCTTGGCTCTAAGAAAAAACGCTTTATGTTAATGCCGTAACCGGTTTCTGCCTCACCCCTAATTGCTGCTTTAGTTTGCTCTTTATAGTCACGCCAGAAGGGTATGAGCTTCTTGCCAAGCAAAACTGCTTCCCCCTCGCTCATGATAGACATCCAAGTGTCGATCATTTCATCACTCACCTTCACCCCCGGAATCACACCAGTTTGCTTGGCATTCGGCAGCCACTCACAATCATCGTCAACTTCAGCTCTAGAATATTTCCAGGAAATTCGACTCTCTGCCACCACTGCTAGGAAATGCCCATGGGCCAGGCGCAAACGCGCGGGTCCATCAATTGTGCCCTTAGCATGAATGTTATTTTCATACTCTACAGTGGTCAAAGGCCAACTGATTGTATGAACCAAACCTACCAAATCTAAGATATCAGGGTCACCGAACTGGGCTGTAGGCAGGTCTGTCTTACTAAAAAATATGGGCGCCGCCAAATTGAAAGAAGAACTGCTGTCATAAGCCAAAAGAGTCTGACAAATGCCAGAAAGTAAATGACAATAACCCTTGAGCCAGTGCACATCGGCACGGTCAAAGGCAATCTCGAAACGCTCCGATGGCGACTCAAGCTGACCCTCGTCTTGCCGCATCAAACGACTATAGACACGCCAGAGAGTTTCGTTGCGCTCCCTCACCCCATCACCATTGAGGTCAAGCCTGATTTTGCCAAAGTGCAGACGCACTTTCACATCGCCGTCAATCATGTCTAGAGCCTGCAGGCTCTGAGCCAGTCTAGCCAAAAACCTTTCGATGGACAGGCGCAAATCTTTATAGGTTAGAGTCTTTGGATTAGGATTCAGTCCTATTACTAGACTCATAGCCCCCATATGCCTACCAGGCTTGAAGCCAAATTTATATAGGTCCTGTCCAAGCCCTTCCACAGCCATCAGAAAGCGGGTTATGCCCAAGGCAAAGGCAGCGCCGTTTCGGTCTGTCCCTTCTAAATCATTTTGAAAGTGTTTAGCCGCAGCCGCCAGACTCTCCTTACTCAAGGCATCGGCTGAATAACCGACTTTCGCGGTCAGAGGCGGCTGGGTAAGGGCGGTCTGGGCGAAAGTCGGCGCCGGAAATATAGTTAGAGATAGAGTCAAATACTGAAACAGTGTCAGAGCCAAGAGCCCGGTTCCTATCTTAGTTTTTGACACAAATAGTCTTCTCATTGCAGGCTCGCTCCTCTTTAGGCTTACAGAAAGTCTACGAAGCCCGCAAAACAAATAGAGCCGCGATCAACAGTTTAGCCACTGTTGCCTGAGCAAGACCAATCTAGATTGATAGACTTCTCTTTCTACAAATCAAGGCGCGCCAGTTGCATATTGCCGTCAATCACTTCGAGCATCTGCTTACGCTTTTCGAGAGAGATTGTGTCGACTGCCGCTATGGTTCGCCTGGCATCGCCATAGAGGTTAAGTGACTGCTGCAACTCTTTGCGCCTGGCAAGAGGCTCGCTCTGGCAACAAGCCTTGAGATAATGACAAGCCGCTAGATTAGTCAAGTCCCGACCAATTTGCGCATCAGCACCAGACAAACGGGCCTTGTCGAAATCAAGAATGCTGCGATAGCTCTCCATCGCGCTATCAAAAGCCCCCATCTCACTATAAAGCGAAGCAAGCTCTTGGGCATCTTTGCTGAAATCCTCGGCTGAGGCTGGCTCAATCCAGAGTTTGCGCAGCAATTCGGCACTTTTATCAAGCTCACCGTCTTGTCGGTAAGCGGCAGCCAGACGGCGCTTACCGACTCGGTCCAACTTACCCTGGGCGTAAAGAGCGGCAAGCGAGAGCTTTTCCCCTTCTAGATTCTGCCAGTGATTGGTCTCTTTTAGAGCAGTATTAGCCTCATTCACATAGACCATACTGCCCAGAATACCTGCGCTTAAGACAAGGGAAGCAAAAAGAATGCTCAATTTATTCTTCATTGTCTTAACCTCCCGGAGGCGCTGGCGGAGGAGGTGGTGGCGGCGGTGGTGGTGGTGGCGGCGGCGGTGGCGCCGGTTTTGGAGCCGGTGCTGGTGCCGGCGCCGGTTTGGGCGCAGGAGCTGGGGCTGGAGCCGGCTTTGGCGCTGGAGCTGGAGCCGGGGCTGGAGCGGGCTTTGGTGCTGGAGCTGGAGCCGGGGCTGGAGCCGGCTTTGGCGCTGGAGCTGGAGCAGGTGCTGGGGCAGGAGCCGGAGCTGGAGCAGGGGCAGGTGCTGGAGCCGGAGCCGGGGCTGGAGCCGGAGCCGGGGCTGGAGGTGCTACCACCGGTGGAGGCGCTGCGCCCGAGCCCGGGTCTGGAACAAATGGTACACCAAGAATGGGGAAGGTATAAGTCCTGGCATAAGGCAGGAGCCCATCCTTGAGCTGCGCTCCGAAAAACTGAATCGGTACGGGTAACCTGACATCAGCCCGGGTGGTGACTGCCACATAAGGCGAGCCGGTGGCCGGTGTGACATAAATGAAATCGGTGGCGGTGGCTGCCACTTTGGGCTGCGAAACAAAGTAACCGTCGGTGCGGTGCGCGAGGGCGGCCTGCTGGGCCGCCTGCAAACCGGCCGCGGCATTTGAAGTTGAGGCGGCAGCCCTGGCAGCATCACGAGCAGCCGAGTCGACTACTGAATAACCCCAGACGACCACCAGCATATCGAAGGCAAGTATGACAAAAATAACAAAGAGCAGTGAAGCTACAGCAATCTCGATAGTGGTACTGCCAGTGGCACTACTTAGATACCTATTTCTTTTCTTTCTCATTGCAACACCACCAGACTGCGAGCGATAGTTTGAAAAGCCTTATTGAGATCGGCTGATTTTGTCACAGACACATAGATAGCGTTGTTGCCTGAGATAAAGGCTATACCTTTGCCGGAACCGCCCTTATTATCGCCTAAAAACGCGTCTTCTTTAGGTTTGATTGTGGCGTTCTGAGAGAGTCCAATTGTATAAATTGGAATGCCTTTGCTATTAGCCAGACTAGCCTTGGCGAAAGCAGCCGACTCTGCGGCGGCAGAGCTGCCGCCCGGTTCATTAGGCACACCGTCGGTAAAGAGTATGATGGCTCGCTTGGCTCTCGGTCTATACTTAGCAGCATCAGTCAGCTCATTGAGTGCCGACTGCAAAGAGTCGGCAATATTGGTTTTACCTGTCGGTCGCAGGGGCAAGATAGCCCCTTTGCCATTCAAGGCGTCGTTTACATCGTCAAAATTAGACTTACTTTTGTCTAGATTGACCAAAGGCACCGGAAAGTTATTGCTGCCGCCATGCAGCCATGCGGGGTCGCAACTGGCGGTAGTGGTCGGCCAATAAGAGGTGGCGGAAGTTCCCGCTTGGTCGGAGAAGGCACTCAAGCCAAAATGAGCATTGCTTGAAATATTCATTGTGTAAAAGAAATTGCCGGCAGCTAGACGAGCGGCTGCCATAGGGTCAAGAGTCTTCTCCACCTGGGCCCAGTAAGCGGCATAATAACCGGGCTGACGAGGGGGCAGCTTGGGGTTTATCTTGGTACCCCCCTGGCTCTGCAAACAGATAGCGTCGCTCTCCATATTGCCTCTGGCAGCTTCCAAACAGGTCTCGTACTTTGAAAAGTCATAGGCGCCTACACTGGGAACAGGCACTATCAAGTCGGTGAAACCGTTGGCGTAAGCGTTGGCATCGACACCGTTGCCTTTGGCATTGAGTGTATTGGTAGGATCGAAATTGCCCGGAGGCCAACCCTGCTCGTTAATAAGGGCACCGGGCGGATAAACAGTGGCTGTCGGTAAGCCGGGAATGCTGCCGGCCGGATAAGTAAACTGGTTGCCTCTTAAGCCCTTGAGGGCATTGCCGGCCGGGTAGCTCGACTCTGAAAAGATAAAAGGTTTGCTATTAGATGGAGCCCCATAGGCGCCATAAGATAGGTTCTGCGGAGGGACGGCATTCAATCCAGTGCCGGTATAGGTCGGCAAGAAAGTATCGTAAATGGACTTACCGCTTGAGACCAACTTATACTCCACAGTACTTGTGGCCGGGTTCCAGTAGCGATTGACCAGACTAATTGGGGTTTGGTCGTCCATCGAACCTGAGACATCAAAGCATAGGAAGAGGTCAAGCTGAGGCAAGCCGCCGTCAGAGACGGCTGAGGCTGTTTCAATCAAGCCGATATTCAAGAGTGAAGACGAAAAAACCGGCTTATCGGAATAAATAGCTTGTAACCGCATGGTTACTGCGTCTTTGCTGCCGTTGGCCACAGGCTTGCCGGTGCTGTCGAGCAGTGTGAAATTTAAATTGACCTTATTGACCGCCGGAGTGCCTAGTGGGCTGCCTGTATTGCGATCTATTTGCACATTCGACTTATTAAAACTGGTGGTCAATACACTATTTTGTTGAAAAGTCTGAATAGCAACATCCATAGCCAAATCGTGCAACTGCGTATAAGTGTAACCAGGCGGCGAACTGGCTAGAGCAGCTGTGCCGGCTAATGTAGCGGCATCGGTGACCGAACGCAACTGGGCACATAGTAAGGTATAACGAGCAAACTCAAATCCGAGCAGCCCAAGCGGCAAAATAACAAAAAAAGCAATGACAAGAATAAGTGCTACCGTTGTAGCGCCTCTTCTTCGCTTATGTCTATAGTTTGACATTCTTGATACTCCAAAACACTAAACGCTTAGACTGCCTGCCCTATTCGGTCAGGCCACTGGGATTCTCCGAATAAGTATCGATATTAAAGCGGAGATGATAGGGTCCGGTCAGACCCGGCACAGACATAGACAACCACTTAGGATCAAAATGAACCAGTGGGTCTAGATCGGCATCGACGGCTGTTCTGACAAAATAGAGATTTTTAGAAGTATCAACCGCTCCGGCAGCCAGCTTAGACTTATATTCAGTCAAAGATCCACCACTGAGAGGTCTGACCAATATAGAAAAAACCGGCGCACCGGGAGTGATACCAGTCAAATCTTTTAGCGCCCCCTTGAGAGATGTTGCAGCATTAGCCACTGCATCTGTATAAGTAGGAGACTTAGCCGCTTTCTTAGCAGCGATATCGCTGGCAAAATAAAGGAAGCAAGCACGGTAGCTCATGCTTATCATAATGATCAAAGGGAAAGCCAGACCTATTAATAGTAACCAGAGACTAGCCGGTAACTCGGCCATTGAATAACCGAGTTGGCGCTCTCGACTCTGCTTATTCTTTCTCACTGCCGTCTTCATAGTAAACTCCGTTCAAAAATTGTGCTCAATTCGCTGCCGGTGTAATCTCCAAGGTAATGAGCACAAAAGACGGTGTCAATAAGCACTTCACACAAGCCTCACGTAAAGGCTGGAAAAGCGCCAACTTCACGCAAAATTCACCTAGTTTTTATGTTGGCGCTTCACCTAGGTTTCACGCTCAACAAAGATGATAGGGTGACAGGCAGCCGATTTGCCGAAGAGCATCAATTACTAGTTTGCAAAACCTATAAATAGAGAAGCGAGTCAGTGCAATGAATAACGAAGCATTTTTTGGATCAGGCACCGATACCTATGAAGACCTTGAAGCCCTGCTGCAATCGGGCGAAACATTGTCTTTGCATATGACTCTAAAGCCTCAAAAAGAAAGCTCGCAAAAAAACTCAAAAGAAAGCGCGCCAGAAAGCTCAGAAGAAATCACAAGAGTAATGCAGGAACTAAGCAAAGCGGCAGAGTCGGAAAGAAGGCAGGAAGAATATAAAGAGACACTAGCCGAAAGTTATATCAGTCGCTGCCAAAAGACAAGCGCCCCGGAAGAGCCAGCCAAGCCCCAGGTAAAAAGAAGTACTAGACAAGACTTACCGTGCATTCCCCTAGAAGAAGAAAGAAAAGAACTACTAAGCAAAAACGTCAAATATGGTATCGCCATCGGTGCGCTTCTTTCTGCCTTCATTACTATAACAGCCATTTTTCAACTTGCTTATTTCTCTAAACTCAGCCTCGAAGCAGCGGAGAATGCCGCTGCCTCAAACAAGACTGACGAAGCGCTGAGACTCTCGCAAGATGCTATAAACTACAATCCTCTCAATAGCAGAGCCTATACTATGAGAGGCAAATTATTGGCTAAAGACTTTTGCCTTTTGGAAGCAGAGCGTTGCCTGAGCCTTTCTCTTAGTCTCTGCCCCAATGACAAAGAAGCTCTCGATAGCAGAGCGGCAATTTCGCTTAAGCTAAACAAACCGGCACAAACAATCGCCGACATAGAAAAGCTCAAAGGTCTAAGCCAAAACGAGCTTGAGGCTTATCAAGCCGGCAACCTTGCCGCCGCCCAATATGCCACAGGTCACTTTGAAGAAGCCCTACAAAACTACGAAAAGGCCACCACCAACCAACCTCATAATCTTAGTTTTTACAGCGGCAGAATCTATAGTCTTCTCGCCATGTCGAAAACCAAACTCGCCCTCAATCTCTGCGAAGATCTGATCAATCAGTTTCCCGAAAGCGGCGATGCCTTTGCCATGCGCGGACTCTGCCTGCAGCAATTGAACAAATACGAAGAAGCTCTGCGCGACTTTGACAGAGCCATAGGACGCGAGCCCAAGAATGTAACCGGCTATAGACTGAGAGCGGGACTGCATCTACAGAAAGGCAACAAAGAAAAAGCCTCAGCCGATCTAGTTGCCGCAGCAAAACTAGATAGTTTCAACATCGATACCCAAATCAACTCGGCCAAACAGCTGCTTGCCTTAGGACAAGTGCAGCAAGCCGGACAAATATTGGCACAAGCCTCGCGCATGCCCGAGTTTAAGAACAACAAGCAAGGACACACTCTTTTGGTGGAGTATTATCTGCAAATTAATGCCTATAAAGACGCCGAAAAATTATTACGAAGAGCCAACCAGGAAAAATCGAAAATATTACTGGCATACTGCCTGGCCAGACGCGGACAGAGCGAACACAACTTGCGCTTTGACGGCGAAGCCTTGGAGATCATCAAGTCGCTGGATAAAAATTCGGCTAGCGCCAGTGAACTCTATTTGGCCGGCAAAGTAGCCAACCTGCTCAAGCAGGAACTATCAGCCATAGACTATTTCACTAGGGCAATTGAGTCGAGCGAAAGAGATAATCACGGAGACAATCACGAAAACAAACAAAAAGCTTTAGTGGAAAGAGCAAAACTTTATTTTGCAAGACAACAACTAGCCAGCTGCAAGAGAGACCTGGAAGAAGCGCAAAAACTTATCGGGCTTGATGCCGATGCTGCAAAGCTATTGGAATTTTGCCGCAGCAAGCTTGATGCCGGCGCCAAAATTGTCATTGATCTGCCCAAGAGTGCCCACGATCTCTATAAAAATTACACCAATGACAAACTATCGACCCTGGCCTACCAAGCCCTGCAGAGCGGCGATTTCGAGAAAGCCAGACTGACCATGATTGAACTTACAGAAAGACAGCCAAGAGATGGTCGCGCCCTAAAATATCTTGTCACAGCCCAAACAAAACTCAATCTCAACGAAGAAGCTGTGGACACATATGGCAGGCTGGCAGCCCTTGAAGGCTTAGACAAGACCGACAAGCTGCATTACGCAAGAGCCCTCGCCCATACCCAAAATTTTGCCGCAGCCTTACCGATTCTCGAAAGCTTGAAAAAGGAGAGCAAAGACGAAGCAATTGTTCTAGAGATGGCGCGGATTTTAGATGCACAAGGACAATTCGACCACGCCCTCAGCCTCTGCCGCATACGTCTGGCCGATGAACAGATTATCGACAGCAAAAGCCGCAACGAATTAAAGCAATTACTCGGGCGTTTACTTGATGAAAACAAAGACAAACCGCAAGAAGAGAAAGAGAAAAGTGAAAACAAAGACACCCAGGGCTAATTGAGGTTACACTAGTTGACCGTTAGGAAATGAAAATGCAAGAGATGGAAATCAATCACAAGCTATCAAACAAGACTAGTGGCAGAGAGCTGTTCATAAGTCTCTTTATCTGCACCTATCTCTTTTATTTGATAGCCTGGCTCTCACCCGAAAACGAGACTCGCAAACGCATCATTGAGCCAATCAATACAGCCTGGTTATTCTTTGGTCTCGACCAAAACTGGAGACTGTTTTCACCAGAAATCAAAGATATCAACTTTCATACCCTGGCTATTCTCACCTTTGAAGACGGCAGCAAGAAAATCTGGGAATTGCCGCGCATGAAAAGACTAGACTTCTGGCAACGCTTCAAAGACGAAAAATTCCGCAAGTGGAGCATAGATTCTCTGCCTTGGCCTGACTACAAAGAATTCCATCCCGACTTTGCAATCTATGTAGGCAAGAAGTTCTTCAATCCCACAAACAAACCTGTCTCACTCAGCCTGCAACTTTTCTGGACAGACATTCCAGACCCGGAAAAGCACTTTACCAAAGTAGAGAATCTACCTGAACACACACGCATGAATAATGTTTTCTTCTATCGCTTCAAAGAAGGAGACCTGCAATGACCTTAGCTTCTATCTGGCAAGCATGGCGACGTTTCTGGTTTGAGCCGCAGGGCACCGAGACCATCTCGATCTACCGAATTCTTTATGGTCTTCTCGTCAGTCAGATCTTTCTCATTCATCTAGCCGGAAGATTTGAAGAATGGTACGGTCCAGACTCGATGATCAGAATCAGCACAGTGATCAATCATTTCTGGCACAGAGAACCGCGTCTAGATTTATTCTTGCTTTTTCCGCAGCAAGCGCAAAGCTATACCATAATTTATTTCTTGGCAGCGGCGCTCTCAATCATGCTCATTCTAGGCTTCAAAGGCAGACTGGCAGCCTTTCTAGTCTGGCTCACCCTGGTCTCGATGCACCACCACAATCCCTACAACATAAACGGCGGTGATGCTTTCCTCAGAGCTGTCGGCATCTTTCTAGCACTTTCTCCTTGCAGCGATCATTATTCGATAGACTCTCTCATCGCCAAGAGAAAGGGCATTTTGCCCATAGAAAAGAGCCCCTGGGCTCAGCGCATGATTCAAGTTTCAATCGCCCTGGTTTATTATCAGACCTTTTGGTGCAAGATCTCAGGTCACCAGTGGCTAGACGGTACCGCGGTTTACTATGCCACCAGACTCGATGACATGCTGCGCTTCCCCTTACCTCTCGTCTCAGACAATATGACCGTGCTCTGGCTGCTCAATTGGTTTACTCTGATCATCGAATTTCTCGGCTGGAATGCAATTTTCTTGAAAGAATGCCGCTATGCGGTGGTCATCGGCTTAGTGTTTCTGCACCCGGCATCGAGTATATGGTCAATCTGCCCGTCTTTGAATGGGCCTTCATTTTTACTCTTTTCACATTTGTAGACGCCGAGCACACAAGAAAAGCAAGCCACTTTCTCAAATCCTGCTTGCTTGCTGTTTTCTTTCCAAACAAAGGCAAAGACAAGTCCTCAAAATCAGACCTAGACTTGGGCTTAGGCGTAGGCGGTCAAGCAAGCTGACTGCCCAACAAACTATTTTGAGGGACCGGCTGGACCGGCGGGACCGACCGGTGCTGCCGGCGGAGAAGCAGCCACAGGCATATTGCTTGCCGGACTGACAGCATTGATGATCAAATTGCGATTGTATTCGGCAGCCGCTGTAAACATGGGTGTCACTTTCGGCGCCTTATCTAGATCGGCTATTGCTTCGGCGGTCTTACCAAGCAAATAATAGGTCCAGGCGCGGTTATAGAGAGCCTGACTTAAACGGGGATCCACCTGCAAAGCCAGGCTATAGTTCTTCAGTGCAGCCTGCAGGTGCCTGCTGCACTTTTCCACCAAAGCGGCATCGGCTTCATGCACCAGACTATTGGCCAGAGCATGATGACAAAGAGCCCGATTATAGAAAGCTTGCGCAATACCTGGGTTGAGAATGAGACATTTGGAAAATGAAGCTATAGCATCATCATAATGCCCTTGTGCGGCTTCAATAGTGCCTATGCAATATAAGGCTTCAGCCCGGCAATTCTCGCCTCTCTTGGCTTCGCCAAAGTAACGCAGAGCTTCGTCGTTGCGACCTTCCACCGCCGCTTTCAGCCCCACGCTAAAACTAGCAGCAGACGGAGAGCCGTTATTGACCGGAGGACCAGAGATACCGGCAAAACCAGCGGTGCTCACTAATTTATCGATGACAGTCAATTCTTTCAGTGGGCGAACCTGAAAACCAGGATCAAAAAGAAATTCAGCTTGCTGGGTATCGTTTGAATTGGGCAAAATTTGCTTACTTTTGCCGTCGCCTTCAGCCATTTTGACCATGGTTGGCCCATTAGTCATCGCATACCAGCCGTAAAAACCAACTAAAAACAAGATCAAAGAAGCCAAAACCAGAGCAGTTGCCTTGTTCTTTGCCTTGGGAGGCTCAGTCTGTGCGGCCAAATACTCGAGTCGGTCGTACTCTTTGTGGGCGACAATGTCGGCGGTGTCCTCTATGAGAGCGTCCAGTTCTTCGGCAGTGGCATCGGTGAGGTCGAATTTACCGCTCTTCTCAGCAAGAGCCAATTCTTCTTTCTTGACTCGCCGACCAGCATTTCTAGCCACATCGTAAATTGTCTCGTAAAAGAGATCTGGGTCGGGAAGAGTACCGTCCATCTTGGTTTGGCGATGCGACTCTTCTAAACCGGCAGATCTGACGGCATCGACTATCAAACTGGCAATACGCTCCACCCGCTCTTGCGTATGCGCCTGACGACGTTCCATAAGGCGCGCAGATGGCGGCTTTACCGGCGCACCCAGTTCGGGCGGAACCTCTTCGATAGAGAGAAAATTGGCTTCTCCCTTATTTATCTGCTCCAAATACTCGAGAAAACGCTCCTGACGACTGAGACAGTCGAAGGCTGTGTTGACCAGCACCATGGCTTTTTCAATTTTCTCGCGTTCGCCCCCCTGAGTCTGCAACAACCGATCACGCAGACGACCCGATATGCGATCTCTTGCCTGTTTTAGCTGCTTACGACCACCCCCGGCCGAAACATTCAAGACCCGCCTGAAATATTGTCGCAAAGACGACTCATCCACAACTTGGCCTGTCGCACCAACTTGAGAATTGTCGTTTTCTTGGCTGCTTGAATTGTCCATCTCCGCCACGTTTACCTTCCAGATAGTAAGTTTGACAGTAAGAAAATATTACACAGAGGCTTTTCAAGAGAGTTTAATTAACACTCTCAGGGAAGATCTTACCTGACTTATGTGGAAGCTAAGTGGCCTCGAACCTTACTAAGATTATTAAAAGTCGCGGCACCGTAGTCTTTTTAGGACTGGCGGTGAGCGCAGCCCTGCTTATCATGACAGCCCGGACAATTAGATGGAACGTTGTCTATGATGCCTTTGCCACAGCTGTCTGGCTGCCCTGGATTCCACTTGCTGTCGCCACATATACAGTCGGCATGTTGCTCAGAGGCCTGAGACTGCAAAAATTAGTGGAAAGCGAGGCCAACCTCACCGTCGCCACCGCCAGCAACATCATTGCCGTTGGTTATGCAGTCAACAATATCTTGCCGGCCCGACTGGGAGAGTTCGCCCGAGCCGGTATGTTGGCCGAACGCACCGGTCTGCCCTATGCCCTAGCTCTTACCGTCACCTTCTTAGAGAGACTGCTTGACGGTCTGACGATTCTTACTCTTTTCGTTTTAGCAAGCTTTATCACCCCGACCCAAAGCTGGATGACCTCAGCTTCTCAGATTGCCGCCCTCATTTTTGCCATGGTCCTGCCCTGTGTTCTTGTCCTAGCAATTTTCCCGCAGCTGTCGCTTTCTTTGGCTTCACAGCTGAGTCATCCTTTCGGCAGAAATTTACACCATAAGGCTCTCGCCCTGACCACTCAGGTGACCCGCGGTTTCGGCTGCTTGCGCAGCGGGGCATCGGCGCTCTTGGTGCTGATGCTGAGCTTTCTCATCTGGGGCATAGAAGGCTTGATGTTTGCCCTGGTTTTACCTTGCTTTCAAATTGTTTTCAGCCCGGTCAAGGCACTGGCGGTGATGGCATTCACCAATCTCGGCATTCTTGTCCCTTCCACCCCGGGCTATCTGGCTGTCTATCATAAATGCTGCGCCGAAGCCTTGCAGGCGGTGACCAGCAAACAAGGAGCCGGACTGCTCACCCCCTTCATTCCCAGTCAGTTGCTTGAGACAATAATGCCCTTTTCGACAACGGCGGTAGAAGCCGATACAGCGCTTTCTTACGCAGTAGTCGTGCATCTGATTTTTTATGCCACCGTCACCATTTGGGGCGTTATTGCCATGGCCCGTTACGGTGTGGAACTGGGCACCACCGCCGCTCTTGCCTGGGAAGCAAAACCTTTGCCCAGGCAAGATCTGGAAAAATTTGCCGATGTGGCTTTAATTACCTCGACCCCTCGCATCAAGAGCGAAACACTCTGCTTCCAACCCAGCCTCTTCTGGACAAAGCTGGCCGAAGCCATGATTATGCCGCCCGGAGAGATCTTCTTGAAAGAGGAAGACAAGCAAAAGCAAGCCTTGGAAGACTCGGCCCTCTTTCTTTGCCGGGAAGTATCTTCCTTGCCGAGAAAACTCTGCACCATGCTCAAAATAGGCATAATCGGCTTTCGCACGATTGTTGTCTTGACCAATTTCAATGCCTTCGAAAATCTTTCTTTAGCCAAGAGACAAGCTATTGTCAAAGCCTGGTCTTTCGGCAAGATCGGCTTGACCCGCAAACTCTTCAAGCCGCTGCGCAGTATTGCTCTTTTAGCTTACTTCGAAGATGAAGGCGTGCAAAGTGCCCTGCAAGCGGAGCGGCAAGCATGAGCGGAACGCAAGAAAAACGACGCGAACGTGAACGTGAACGTGAACGTGAACAAGTCTTGATCATAGGTAGTGGCGCCGGCGGTGCCACTGTGGCCTATACATTAGCAGAGCATGGCTTTGAAGTGCTGGTTCTAGAAGAAGGACAAAGACATACGCTGGACAGCTACGGACAACCACCCACCAAAGCAATGAATCTGCTCTATAGAAACCGCGGCATGATGCCGATAATGGGCAGTGTGCCCATCGGCTATGTCGAAGGACGTTGTCTGGGGGGCAGCACCGAGATCAATTCGGGTTTTTGGCACCGTCTGCCACCGGAATTTTTGCTGCGCTGGCAAGCCCGTTTTGGCTTGCACGATTTCAGCCTAGAGAGCCTAGAGGAACATTTTGACTGGGCCGAAGCCAAACTCTTGGTACAGGGTCGAAATGGAGAATGGCCAAAATCGACCCAAGTCTTTCACCGCGGCATAGAAGCTATGCGCTGGTCGTCCCAGGAAGTGAAAAGAGCGGCCTCAGGCTGCGTCAATACCAATGCCTGCGCCACCGGCTGCCCGAAAGGCGCCAAACAAGGGGTGAGCGTTTCACTGATTCCGCAAGCAGAAGCGAAAGGGGCGCGTTTTTTGACCGGCGCCAAAGTAAAACTAATTTTGAAGAGCGGCGGCAAAGCCACCGGCGTCCTCGCCGATGTGGTAGGTGCGGACGGCAGTGCCTCACTGGTGCGCATCGATGCAGACCATATTTTTGTTTGTGCCGGTCCCACACAAACACCGGCGCTCTTGCGCAAAAGCGGCATCAGAGAGCATATCGGCGACACTTTCCAGATTCATCCGATGCTCAAAGTTACTGCTTTGTTCGACGAAGAAATCAATGCCCAAAATTCAGTCATGCCCCTTTTGCAAGTGAAAGAATTTTGGCCGGATATTTCAATGGGTGGTTCTTTCTTTTCGGTCGGTCATCTCTCGGTAAACCTAGCCGACAATTGGCTGGAAACCTCAAAATCGATTAGACAATATCGCAATATGGCCAGCTACTATGTAGGCGTGCGCGGCACCGGCCATGGTACCGTTCGTCCATCTCTCAGCTCGGACGGCGAAGCCAAGTTAAAATATGAGCTTTCAGACGTCGATATCAGACACTTGAGCCAAGGGCTGGCACGACTTTCCACCTTGCTTTTGAGAGCCGGAGCTAAAGAAGTCTATCCCTGCGTCTTCGGACTGCCCAAAATCAATGCCGAATTGGAAGCAGTGAGGTGGCTGGATGAAAGCCTACCAAGGTCTGCCCTCAGTCTCACCACTGTACATGGCTTTTCCACTTGCCCCATCGGTGAGCGCCCCGAAAGATGCGCCGCCGACTCTTTCGGAAAAGTACACGGCTTCAAAAATCTCTACCTTGCCGATGCCAGTATGCTGCCTGACTCGCCGGGTATCAACCCGCAAGGCACAATCATGGCAATAGCAAGACGCAATGCTCTCAACTTTGTAGAAAATCGCCAAGCAAAAGGAGAATGAGAATGAGCCTCGCTATCGTCACAGGCACTCCAGGATGGCTCGGTAACAGGCTCTTAGAGACCCTACTTACCGGCATGCCGGAAGTGGCTGCCCTCAAAGAAGTGAAGAGCGAGAAAGTGCGCGCCCTCTGCCTACCCAATCTAATTGAAGACGGCAAACTAAAAGAACTGGTCAAAGAGGCTGCAGGCAGCCTGGAACTGGTAAAGGGAGATCTTGCCGCCAGTGACCCTCAGGGTCACAATCTCCACCAATTATTCAAAAATGCAGAAGGCGCAACCGTCTTTCATGTGGCCGGCATCATTCATCCTAGCCGCGGCGTCAAGGAGTTTTATGACGTCAATGTGGAAGGGACAAGAAGAATGCTCGATGAGGCAAAGAAACAAGGCGTCAAACGCTTCATCCATGTTTCCTCCAATTCACCAATTGGGATAGCCAAAGCCGGCAGCACCGTCTTTGACGAGAATAGCCCGTACAACCCCTATATGAACTACGGCAAGAGCAAGAAATTAGCCGAAGATTTAGTCAACCAGGCCGGACGCGAAGGCAAGCTGGAAACAGTTATTATTCGACCACCGTGGTTCTATGGCATAGGTCAACCGGCCCGCCAAACTCTCTTTTTCACCATGGTCAAAAACGGCAAAGCCCCCATAGTCGGCTCCGGCGAAAATCTTAGATCGATGGCTTATGTAGACAATATCTGCCAGGGTCTTTTGCTTTGCCAGAAAGTAAAGGAAGCAGCCGGTCGCACCTATTGGATCGCCGACCAGGAGCCCTATAAGATGAACTTTATTGTGGACACTATTGAAAAAGTGCTCAGCCAAGATTTCAACATCAAATGCAAAGGCACTAGAATGCACCTGCCCGATCTAGCTTCAGAGGTAGCCTTAGGCATAGATGCCACCTTGCAGGGCTTGGGTCTCTATCATCAAAAGTTCCATGTTTTATCTGAAATGAATAAAAATATTGCTTGCTCTGTCGCCTTGGCGGAAAAAGAGCTCGGCTATAAGCCAACCATCGCACTGGAAGAAGGTATGCGCAGGAGTATAGATTGGGTTCTCAAGAACGGACAAAGCATTTAGGCTCCCCGTATTTGGTGGCTAGCTTGGTTCTGCTTTCGGCGGGACTTATCTTTTCTTATTTTCTCTATGGCAATTATGCCCTACAAAAAGAGATGGCCATCGAATACGAAGGCCCTTGCCTTTGGGCTGCCAGTCGCATCTTTCACGGGCAAAATCCTTATCCCTTAGAAAGTTTGAGCGAAAGCCCTTTTGCCGTCATCATCTATCCACCCCTCTATTTTCTCGCCACGGCACCCCTCATGTTTTTTTCAGAGGGCTATAGACTGTCCAGGCTTTTCTCTCTTTTGACGGCGCTGGGCTCGGCTCTCTTTTACTATTTATTTTTGCGCCGACTGAAACTATCAAAACTCAGCGCCATGACGAGCAGTGCTCTTTTTATGAGCTTTATGGCTGTCTGGCTCTGGGCGGCTAAGGCTCGGGTAGACGAACTATCACTTTGCCTCACCCTTATCTCGCTCTATTTCTTTGCCGGTTGGAAACGAAAGTCAAATCTTATTTTTAGCGCAGTCACACTTAGTTTAGCGACGATGACAAAGCAGCCCTCTGCCTTGTTTGCCCCCTCTTATTGTCTCTTTCTTTTGCTGCAAAAAAATTGGAAAGGACTAGCAATTATGGCTGGTACTTTCACCCTAAGTCTGGCAGCCCAAATTGGCATCTGCCAACTCGCCACCGCCGGCGGTTTCATCGCCCATATGCGCTTTGCCTCTCATATGCCTTTTCAATGGCAATATTTAGTCGATCGCCTCACTCTAATGCTCGGTGATCTTCCCAAGTTTGCCATGGCGTTCTTTTCTTTGTCTTTCTTGGCTCCGCTTATAAGCAAGCAAGACAAAGAAAAGAGCACCAGCTTAGTCCTTGCCGCCCTGCTTCTCATCACTAGCCTGCCAGTTACTCTCTACACCGCCGGCACCGAATATTCCAATGTCAATCATTTTCTTATTGCCCTCATTCCCCTGCCGCTCTTCATCGCCCTGGCACTCGATTGGTCTATAAAAAGCCCTAGCTTAGGCGGCAAACTGTACAAAATAGCAACAGCCTGCACCAATGTTATTTCAGCCCTGATTTTGTCTTTTCTGGCTTACTCGCAGTTCAACCCCGCCAAGCTCTCAGACAAGCCACACCTTGACAAACCAATCAGTCTTGAAACCTTTCGCGGGCTAGTAACCGGTAAAAGCATTCTTGCCGAAGACGGCGGCTACGGGGTACTTTTTGGCGCCGAGAGCGAGCCGGTAGACATAACCACCTTTATTCAAGTGCTCGGCAGAGACGGCAAGCAAGCCGAGCAAATGACCGAAAAGCTCAACCATTGCCAGTATGCCGCAGTAGTCATGAACCACAAAGAGCTGGACGGTACAAGAAACGCCATGCAATGGAGCGCCAAACTGAAAGCCGCCCTGCAGGAAAATTACCGCTTCGCCGGGCAAATTAACGGCAACGGAGAATGCCAGGACGTGTTCTTGCCGGCCCGGTCCATGCGATAATAGGCAACTCAATTAGAGACAGGTTGGGTCGTGTCTGAAGCCAAGGCAACAAAACAAACAGGAAAGGAACGCTTAAACGAGCTTTCCGGCTTTGGCCGCTGGAAAGAACTCTTTCCGCCCCTCGAAAACGAAGAAACCGCCCTGGCCTCTTTGCGTGAAGACCTAGCCGAGGTGCCGGTACTTGGCACCGACGGCAAAGTGACAAACACTTATGCCAAAATCGAAGCAGAAGACTTAAGCCGGGCTGACAAAGATTTGATCTGGCATTGCCTCGCCCTGGTGCGCGAAGCTTATTTGAAGTTGGAAGATGCCGATTGCCAGGCCGGTGGCGGTGGTTACCAATGGAATATGAATTGGAAGCACACCCGCGGCGAACTGGACCAGGTTTTGGAAGCTTGTCGTATCTTGGAGCTGAGTCCGCAAGAAGCGCGAGACGCCATGATCGCCTCAATCTTCTCGGATGCGGTAAAGAACCGCGGCAATTTCATTGTTCATAATGTGCATGGCGCCCAAGCCGCCGCCCAGGTGCTTTCTTATTTCTTCGACCCCGACAATCCGGAAGAAATAAAGATAGTGGAAAGGATTGTTCTAGCTGTAAAGCAGCACCAAATAGCGCCGCCTGAATTTATGGCCCGCACCGTAGCCGTGCTGCTTTGCCGCAAGTTTGATCTGGAGCCCTTTGATCGCCTGATTGCCCGCGGCAATACCATAGAACAGGCAAAAAATAAGCGCAATAGACGCGTAATTTCAATCTATAGCAAAATCAGACTGCCCTACCAGAAAGAGCATCTCAGCGATGATCTGCTCACTATCAAATTCACCGAAGAAGAAAGAGAGATGCTCTCGGCCATCGAAATAGAAGACTGGTATGTGCCGCATCCAGATGTACGCGACTCGGTTATTGCCCACGCCCTCATCGCCGGCGATCATTCGATTAATTACAATAATCCAGATGGCTTTGCCAAAATAGCTTTGATCAGAGGTCCATCTACCGAAGCTTATTTCGAAGACCCGACCATATATGATTCGCTCGAATCGGCTATGGCAAGCTTTAGCGACAGCTACAAGATTTTACTGCCCGAAGTACGCACCTTAGCCCTGAACGGCATCCGTCGCACTCACCTGGCAGTGACGCGGGTTTTGCGCATCATGACCGAGCTTTTTGCCAATATTACAGTCGGACCAAGAGATAACAAGACCGAGATCAACGGCGAAGAAATGGTCAGACAGGCGATGGACCGAGCCAAAATGAAAAATCCGGACATCTTTGAAAGAGACGCCGGTTACAGTTCGGAAGAAGGACACCGAATATTAGAAAAGGCAGTTGAAAAGGTAGGACAAATTCTTGCCGACTGGCAAGAAGAATATGGCGCTATTCCGTTCTGTGAAAGAGAGCCCAGCCAATCGGAGCCGGGTCCGGGGCGCTTACCTTTCTGGAATACGCCTTTGCGCTATCCTCTGCGCGATCAAAAGGGCGAGCTGCTTATATCCAGCCTTACCGAATTAGAACAGAGGCAGTTTGCCTTTGCTCTTAGAATCAGGGAAATAGCCGTAGAATTATTGCGTGCCGAACAGTGGTTTTTCTGCTAAGCACTTAGAGCTATGGATCGTTTTGGATCGTTATTGACCGCATATTAAGCCGGGTGGTAGCATTTGCCAAAGCGCCTTTAATTGCTTACTTAGTAACGAAAAGCAAAAAATATAATGGAAGTCATTGCCTCGGTAGACGGTAACGGAAAAGTACTCAGCATCAGCCAGAACTCGTTTGAAGCCTGGAAGCTGTCTGCCGACGAACTGGTTGGGCGCTCTATCTTCGACATTCTTTACCCCGAAGATATGATGTCGGCCCAGCAAGCGCTGCTCTCGGCAACTTTCATGAAACAACCGACCCAGTTCGAATGCCGGGTAGTGAGGCGTGATTCTATTGTTGTGCCCATGTACTGGACGGCGCAATGGTCCGACATGGACAATGCCATGCTCATGGTGGCGCAAGACCATATCAAGCCTAAAGGCGGTGAAGACCCATACAAAGAAGCGCGAGAAACCATGCGTTTTCTTATGGAAAGTATACCAATGGGGCTTTTTCTGGCCAGCGTGGACGGAAAAATAGACTTTGCCAACAAATTCCTGGAAAATCTCATGGAAACCGGCGCCCTCGGACTTTCGGAAAGATTGATACGAACGGTTTTTCCTATGGATGTAAGGGTGGGCGCCAGCGGTGACTCTGCTTTTGCCGCCTACATAGACAAGAAAACGCAGATGCGTGTATTAACAGCCAAAGAGCGCGAAATACCAATCGAATTCTCACTCAAACGTGTCAATATAGGCGGACTGCCAATGTACCTTGGCACCGTCATTAATACCACAGAGCGCTTTGAACTGCAGCGCATGCGTCAAAAGTTTATCGACAGCGTGCAGGTACAATTAAAAGCCCCTCTGGCAGCCATCATGATGCACATCGAACTAACTCTGGAAGGTGTACACGGCAACCTCAACGAACAAGGTAAAAGGCGCGCCGAGACCATTCTCAAAGACATTCATGAAATGCTTGCCGCCATCGAAAGCATTCTTGAGGTGAACAAGCTGCAATCGGGCACATTCGCCCTCGATGTGGCGCCAAACAATATTATGGCGCTCTTGCAGCAAGCGCTCATGGCCATGCTTTATGAAATTAGAGAGAAAGAGCTTGTTTTAGAAATAAACGGTCCCGAACTTGCCGTCATGGTGGACGAAGAAAAACTGATGACCGTGGTCATGACTCTCTTTGCCAATGCTGTACGCTTTTCTCCCCAGGGCAGCAAGGTAAGAGTGCAAGTTATTGATGTCGGCAACAAAGCAAGAGTGGAAATCATCGACCGTGGCCCAGGCATGACCGAAGATCAAAAAGACGCTCTCTTTGACCCACTCAGACAGCCCACCGTCACAGGCGAAGGCGGCGCCGGCACGATTCTGGCAGCTCGACAGATTGTGGAAAAACATGGCGGCAACATGGGCGTTATTAGCCACCAGGGAGCCGGCTCTAATTTTTGGTTCGAACTGCCGAAAGCCCCAGACTGACCTGCCATTCAAAACAGTAATAACTCAGAGCAGATACAATTCAATTTTCATGTTCTAGATTTACAGAGTCACTTGCCGGCGTCCCGGCACTGTCAGACTTTGCCTGCAGACTTTTCTACTCTGAGTTCTGTTCTGACTTCTGTTCTGCTTTCAGTTCTGTTTTATGTTCTGTTTTATGTTCTGGTCTCTGTTCTTTTTTTCCCGGCTGTTCGACCGAACAGCTCTTCGACATTCAGGTGGCAATGCCCATCTTGGGCAATATCCAAAGCTGAAGGGCAAAATAGACCCCTATTATGGCTACAAACCAAATTACATCGTGCATAGAATTACTCATGATAGTTGGAGTATAACAAGAAGTATGGACCCACAAATAATCATAGCGGCTTTGGCGGCTTTAGGCGCCTCTTTATTGACTTTCTTCACCGGCTTTGGACTTGGTACCGTTTTGCTGCCGGTCCTGGCTGTCTTTCTACCTTTACCGAATGCCATTGCGACAACCGCGCTGGTGCACTTTATCAATTCAACCGGCAAACTCTGCCTAACTTTTCGCCACACTAGCGGCCCGATCCTTCTTAAATTCGGACTACCAGCCTTTATTGCCTCCTATTTTGGTGCAAAACTGCTGGTACTGACACAGGCGCCTAAACTGCCTATGGCTCTACTGATGGCAGTTTTCGCCATAGTAGACTTGCTTAAGCTAGCCGAAAAATTCAAGCTGCCAAAGACCAAGCAAACTCTCTGGCTAGCCGCAGGTGGAGCCCTAAGCGGTCTATTTGGTGGTTTTTCCGGGCATCAGGGCGCCTTTCGTACAGCCTTTCTCTTAAGAATGGGCTTGAGTAAAGAAGCCTTGGTGGCCACGGGCGCAGCCCTCGCCTTTTTGGTAGACCTCATGCGCCTTATGGTTTACCAAAGCAGCCTTAATCTATGCAATAACAGTTGCCAATTACAGCTACCGATTACAGTTGCCGCAACCATAGCGGCACTGCTTGGCACCATATTTGGTAGCAAACTTCTCAAGAAAGTGGCAATTAGACAAATCGAAATTCTTGCCTCGATCATGCTTTTAGCAGTCAGTCTGGCTCTAGCTCTAGGCTATATTTAGAGCCTGCGCCCCCTAACTATTGCACGGGCGGCACGGCGGTCTTGCTCAGTGGGACCATTCTCGGCTTGCCACTTAATTAAATCAGGCATACGTCTATAGCTCAGCATCTCTTCCGCTAATCTGCCGCTTTGCAGTTCTTGCATCGGCCGGGTGACCAACTTGCCCTCTTTCAAGGCTTTGATGACGGCGTCTTCGATATCTTTGACCGTCACCTTATCTTCGCCTTTTTCTTGCATGAGTCGCCTGGCTATTTCCACCCCCGCCCTGTTATTGAGCAGATCGGCATTAGTATCGGCTATTTTGGCCAGGTCAATCTTGCCCCGATATGAAGAGTAGAGATTGAAGTCTTTCTGCTCATTCATCCAGCCCATTTCAAGGGACGTGCGCTCACCATACTTCATGGCATAGATTGCCGAGGTAATTGTATGGCGGAAAGCGTTCTCTTCAGTCAGATCGCGCCTACTGTCTTCAACAAGATTATGAGCCCTAGCCCGGTTGCCGGCCCACTGATTGAACTCGTTTTTACCGGAAATTGTAAAGTCACCAAAGGACGAGTCTAAGCTGGGCGAAAAAGAGCTACCTTGGTCGGCTGGCTTGCCGCGATAGCCGTCTTTAGCCTTGGTGCTGGAGTCATCACCGACCAGGGTCAAGTTATTTAGCCCAGGGGCTTCTGTGGTCTTGGCCGTTTCTCGATGCTGAAAAGGTTGCCTGGCCTCAGGACTAGAGAGCAGGCTGCCGCCGAGCATAGACAACTCGGAAGAAAGAACGCCTTTACCAATTTGAGCGCTCTCATGCTTTTCTCTAGGCTCGTCATTTCTTGAAACCATAGACGATATATACCCGAAAAGAGAGAAGACTGGACAAGATCGGGCTGTCAAAAGCAAGAAAGAGAAGGGGAAATGTCTTTCCCCTTCTCTTTCTTTAGACTTAGCCTAGACTGGTCTTAATCTAGCTTGGGCTTAGTCTAGATTGGACTTAGCGTATATTGGCCTTAATCTAGATTGGACTTATCCAAATAGAGCTTTATCCCAATAGAGCTTTAACTGTAGCCACAATATGCGGGGCGGAGATGCCAGCGGCGTCCATCAACTCATGGGGAGCTCCCGAGCCGGGCATTTCGCGCACAGCAATTTTGACCACATTGGGCATCTTCTTGGAGGAGATCTTCTCGCCTCTGGTCGGCGGCTGAGCAGCAAAGGCATCGAGGACTGCGTCGCCGAGTCCGCCTTCCGGCCAGTGATCTTCCACCACAACCAGGTGTCCAGTCTCGTTGGCAGCGGTCTCTAGAGTTTTCACATCGATAGGTTTGACACTATACAAGTCGATGACTCGTACATTGATACCCTGCGACTTCAACTCTTCATAGGCTTTCACACATTCATGCAAGGTGATGCCGGCGGCAATAAGTGTGACTGCATCATCTTTAGATGAATAAAGCACCTTGCTGCCGCCAATCGGGAAGGTTTCGTCTTCTTTATAGAGAAGCTTGGTCTTTTCCCTTGTTGTGCGCATGTAAGAGATACCATCCAGATGATACATCGCTTCCACCAGACGAGCTGTTGAAACAGCGTCGGTGGGATAGAGCACGGTCGAGCCGTGGATGGCGCGCATCATGGCAATATCTTCCAGGGCCATTTGAGATGGACCATCAGCACCAATTGAACAACCGGCGTGGGAACCGCATAGCTTTATGGTACCGCGGCTGATGGCACCCATACGGATGAAATCGTAGGCACGCGAGAGGAAGGCGGCAAAGGTAGAGGCAAAGGCTTTCTTGCCTCTTGTGCCCAAACCAAGACCAACACCGACCATCAGCTGCTCGGCTATAAACATTTCAAAATAGCGGTCTAGAAATGCTTTGGCGAACTTCTCGGCATAGGTTGAGTTGGAGACTTCAGCATCGATGACGACGACATCGGCGTAAGCAGTACCGAGGGCTTTGAGAGCATCGCCGTAGGCTTCACGGGTGGCGGCAGGAGCCGAATAGTGAGGGGCGGCATACTTGCCCGAACCAGTAATTTCAGCACTAAGCTGAGCCTTAGCCGGCATTTGCGGTGGAGCAGCTACTTTGATAGTGATACTTGACTCACCGCCGAGGAGCTTGATTGCTTCCTGGGCTTGTTCGGCCGAAAGAGGCTTGCCGTGCCAGTTATCTTGATTGGCTGTGAGAGGAATACCATGACCTTTCTCGGTCTTAGCGATAATCAAAACCGGCTGACCTTGCACTTTCACGGCGGCTTTGTAAGCGTCGTCTATTTGCTTGAGATCATGTCCGTCTATTTCAATCACATGGCAACCAAAGGCTTTGGCGCGTTCGGCATAAGCATGCGAATTCCAACCAAGGGCGGTCTCGCCTCTTTGACCGAGGCGGTTCATGTCGAGTATGCCCACCAGGTTATCAAGCTTGTAATGAGAGGCACAAGCCATGGCTTCCCAGACCGACCCCTCAGCCATCTCGCTATCGCCAAGCAAAACCCAGACCTTGTAATCGAGCTTATCTAGATATTTGCCGTTCAAGGCCATGCCAACGCCCAGAGCCAGTCCCTGCCCGAGCGAACCGGTAGCAACATCGACCCAAGGAATAATTTTGGGAACCGGGTGACCTTCCAAACGAGAACCGAACTTGCGCAAGCTCATCAGTTCTTTATCGTCGATAGCACCGGCGGCTTTGTACATAGAATAGAGAAGCGGGCAAGCATGCCCCTTCGAAAAGATGAGGCGATCGTTATAGGCGTAATCGGGGCGGTCAAAATCATATTTGAGATAGCCTGTCATGAGCACGGCCATGAGATCGGCTGCCGACATACTGGATGTGGGGTGACCGGAGCCGGCAGCAGTGGTCGATCTGATACTGTCGACTCTGAACTGACGGGCAAGCTCGGTGACCTTTTCTACGGCCAATGCCTGTACTTCCACCATGTTAACTCCTTCTGGTTGAATCACCCTTGACAGGTCCTATTCCAAAACGTCGCTTTCCCCGGTTAGCTTCCGGCAGCGCAGTTTGATTTGCATATGGTACCTGGTACGGGGGCGATTTGCCTTAACTTTATTATTAAGCGAAAAGAGTAGAATAAGCACTCGCGCTTGTTCAAACTAAATTTGGGACCAAATTTTGGACCAAATTCAAGTCTGAATTGAAGCATGCAGCCGAAACAAATTAGCAGCCGAAATAAATTAGTAGCCGAAGAAAAATAAACATCCAAATCAAATAAGAGGTAAAGCAAGTGACCACAGGCAAATGTGATGATTACAGGTTGAGCAAAGCTGTTTTGCCCGAACGTTACCGTATTCACCTCTGCCCAGACTTGCAAACTTTTACCTTCACCGGTAACTGCGAAATTGACGTCCTGATAAACGCAGGCGAAACTGAAAAAATCAGCGAAATCGTCATGAATGCGGTGGATTTGGATATAGAGAATGCTTCTCTATCGAGGGACGGCAGCCAAATAGAGCCGGTCAAAATCGAACTAAATCATGAGCTCGAAAGGCTGACAATCGAATTTGCCGAAGCCTTAGAACCAGGGGCAGCCACTATCACACTTGAGTTCTCTGGTCATATCAATGACAAATTGCGGGGCTTTTATCGCAGCGAACAGGTTCATCCCGAAACGGGAGAAAAGAGCTTTATCGCCCTCACTCAGTTTGAAGCGACTGATGCCAGAAGAGCTTTTCCTTGCTTCGATGAGCCAGAATTCAAAGCCACTTTCCAGCTGGAGATGACAGTAGAAAAATCACTTACAGTCATTTCAAATACACCAATAGCGGAAGAAATTCTGAAAAGCAATGACCAGGGGCAGACGCTTAAGACCGTCCGTTTCAAAGAAACCATGAAAATGTCAACCTATATAGTCGCCTTCTTGGTCGGCTCTTTCGACAAATCAGAAACTATTGATGTAGAAGGCATACCCTTCACTGTTTACGCGCCCCAGGGTAAGGGAAATCTGACTAAGTTCGCCCTCGAAATTGGCGCTTTTGCTCTACAGTTTTTCAACAGCTATTACGGCATCAAATATCCAGGCGAAAAGATGGACATGATTGCCGTTCCCGACTTTGCCTTCGGCGCCATGGAAAATCTGGGGGCAGTCATCTACCGAGAAAACGCCCTCTTGGTTGACCCCAATAGAGCCTCACATCAGGAACTAGAGAGAGTTGCCGATGTTATTGCCCACGAGCTAGCCCATATGTGGTTCGGCAATTTGACCACAATGAAGTGGTGGAACGGCATCTGGCTAAACGAAGCCTTTGCCACATTTATGCAATTGGTTGCCGTGGACAACTTCAAGCCATCTTGGAAAAGATGGGAGACTTTCGGGGTCTCACGGGCGACGGCAATGACCACAGACGGACTTTCTGCCACTCGCAAGATCGAGTTTCCGGTAATTAAACCGGAAGAAGCAAACGGCATGTTCGACGTATTGACCTACGAGAAAGGCGCTTCGGTGCTGCGCATGCTTGAACAGTTCATCGGGGAAAGTGAATTTAAAGCCGGTGTAAATGCCTACCTGCTGAAACACAAATATGCCAATACCGAAACCGCCGACCTCTGGCAAGCTCTGGCAGAGAGCGCCAAACTGCCGGTCGGCGGGATAATGGATTCCTGGATTTACCAAGAAGGGTATCCGCTCGTCAAAGTCGAACAAGGTGAAAAGCCAGGCACAATCAAGCTCAAACAAGAACGCTTCTTTTATTTGAGAGAAAACAGCGCCGACACACTCTTTCAGATTCCACTGATAATAAAAGTCGCTCTTGGTGCCAAGGCCGGCAGTCCAGAGGCGCCAAACGGAGGCATGGGGCGCTTCCAAACGATCAAGTATTTGCTCAAAGAAAAAGAAGCGATTCTTGACTTAAATGAGCTGCTTAGCCAAGGTTCTAAAGAAAACAAGGTGATAGCAGAAGCTTCAGACCTGAACCTATTGGTTGTCAATGCTGGCGGCAGCGGCTTCTACCGTGTGCACTACGATAGTGAATTAATGAAATGCTTCAAGAGTGCCCTGCAAGAACAATTCGCCGCTCCGGCACAGGGTCATGTAAAGCAAACAGATGTTCCGTTAAGTACACTGGAACGCTTTAATCTGATCAACGACTTTTTTGCACTAGCCGTAAACGGCACTGCAACCTTGCCGGAATATCTGGACTTCCTGAAACTCTTCCGCCTGGAAGGCGACAAAAATGTCTGGGCTCTGATTATCTCATCACTGCAGTATCTAGAGAGAGTTTACTTCCCCAGCACCGCCGCCATCAGAGAATTAACCCTGGAACTGCTTAAACCTACCATCAGCTGCCTAGGGCTGGCGGAGATGCCCGGCGAAAGCGAGCAGATCAAACAGCTCAGGGGGCTAGCGCTACAAGTCATTGGCACCACCGGTGATGCCAAAGAAATACTAAAGCAACTAAGCGAACTATATGACAAAAACGGCGACAACTTGCCGCCCGATATACTTTCGGCGGCGCTTTCCGTACTAGCTTATTGCGGCGATGAGAATCGCTACAATGCTTTTCACGCCAAATATCTAGCGGCTCAATCACCGCAAGAGAAAGAGAGATACATGCAGGCTTTAGCCCAGTTCAAACAAGAAGATTTGCTGAAAAGAACCCTTTCTATGACCCTGACCGGCGAGATTCGCAGCCAGAATGCTCCATATTTGGTGCGCAACCTGATGCTTAATCCCTGGGGCAGAAGGGTAGGCTGGCAGTTCGTCCAAGATAACTGGAGCGAAATCAGAGCCAAGTTCCCCGCCCTGATTATCACCCGCCTTGTGGAAGGCATCACCGGACTAATTGACGAGCAACTGAGCCTGGAAGCTGAAAAGTTCTTCGCCGAAAATCCTGTTAAGGAAGGGCAAAAGACAGTGGACCAGCATCGAGAGAAGCTGAAAGTCGCTATGTCCCTACAAAGACGACTAAAACAAGCAGTCGTCTAAATTGAGCAAGATCGGGAGCAGAATTCTTCTTCACTTGCAATAAACTGCTATTGCTGCAGCGAGGTGTAAGCAAGCGAGTTATTGAAGGGGAGTAAATTGAGTTCAATGAGTTCACTGAGTACATTAAGCACATTAAGCACTTTGAGTACATTAAGCACTTTGAGTACATCAAGCACACTGACAATAATTGAGAAAGTCTGCAGGCTCATTGAAAAGGCTGAAACATTGCCATCTCTCTCGGACTTATCGAAGCATTGCGGCGTTAGCCCCCATCATCTGCACCGCGTGTTTAAGGAGGCCACTGGACTGACCCCTCGCCAGTACGCTCTTTGCGAACGTCGAGAAAGACTAGAACGAGCTCTCAAGGAGGGCAAAGGCATGACAGAAGCCCTCTTTGAAGCCGGCTACAACTCAACTGGTCGTTTCTATGAGAAAGCAAACGAGCTTCTTGGTATGAAACCAGAGCAATACAAGAAGAAAGGTCAGGGCACACAAATATTCTTTGCAGTGGGCACCTCTAATCTAGGAGAAGTATTGGTGGCTAGAAGCACCAAAGGCATTTGCGCCATTCTCATTGGAGACTGCGCCGATGCCCTTTTGGACGATCTACAAGAACGTTTCGCCAATGCTGACATCATAGGAGCCGATACTTCTTTTGACGACGTAGTCGGCAAGATTGTCGGACAGATTGAAAGCCCCAGCCTCGATTCCAAAATCGCCGACCTACCGCTCGATATCCAAGGAACACTGTTTCAACGCCGTGTTTACAATACACTCAGACAAATTCCAATTGGCGAAACAATCTCTTATCAAGAATTAGCGAACCTGGTTGGCGCACCAAAAGCGGTGCGAGCCGTAGCCTCGGCTTGCGCCTCTAACAAGCTCGCCATAGCCATCCCCTGCCACCGGGTGGTAAGAAAGAGCGGAGAGATATCAGGCTACAGATGGGGAATTGAGCGTAAGCGCGTATTGCTAGAGAGAGAAAAATCGGTCAAAAGTTAGCGGCTGGGTTAGCGCTTGGGCTAGCGGCTGGGTTAGCGATTGGTATAGCGGTTGGGCTTCTGTGACCTGCTAAAATAAGCCTGCCTCCAAGCATGCGCAAGTGTAACCATCTAAAAGGAAACTCACAAATGACAGTATTTGCCTCCGCCTCTAGAGCCCCGCTTAAAGAACTAGATCCTCATTTCGAACAGAAAGTGAGAAATAGTTTCGAACATCAGGGCTTTAAGAGATTAGGCGGGGAGCTACCAGTCATAAAGCTAGGACATGTCGAAGCCCATCTGCCTTACAGCGATATGGTCAGGCAGCAGCACGGACTCTTCCACGGCGGCATGGTAGCTATGGCAGCAGATTCGGCTTCGGGCTATGCTACCTATACAGTGCTGGCGCCAGATGAAGAGTGCGTTTCCGCCGAGTTCAAAATAAACTTTCTAAAGCCCGCTCGCGGTGAAAAGCTCATAGCCAGAGGTAATGTTATTAAGGTCGGCAGAACTCTTGTAATAGCGGAAGCAACCGTATCCGTATTGAGAAACGGCGAAGAAATTGAATGTGCATTGATGCTTCATACTTTGGCTAGAGTAAAACATCTAAAAAGCGGAAAGAATGAATAAGTCATAGTTCAAAAAAGCTTAGGTGTTCTAGCTTAATAAGTAGCGCCGACAAAGTGCCTTAGAGGGGAAATGCTATTTTGGACAAAAGTTTTTTCAAAGGGCAGATTCTAGACATCTGGCGCTCTGCTAAAAGTCCTGAAGAAACCGCCGAAGAAGTGGACTTTCTGCAGGAGCAGTTTGCTGACAGTCCAAATGAACATCTATTGGACTTTCCTTGCGGAGCCGGACGATTGAGCCTAGGTTTGGCGATGCACGACTATAAAGTTACAGGGCTAGATTCTTGCCCAGAGTTTATAGCAGAAGCCAAAAGATGCGCGAAAGAACTTGGGCTATCAGTCCAGTTTATCGAGCAAGACCTACGCCAAGATTTTTCTTCCACTTCTTTCCAGAAATTTGGTGGTGCCTTTTGTATGGGCAATAGTTTTGGCTACTTCAATATCTCTGAAACGAAGCAGCTATTCTCGCAACTAAGCTACTGCATGGCTCCCGGCGCCAAGCTAATTATAGAGTCTGAAGCCATCGCCGAGAGCTTTTTGTTGAACGTCGGCGAACGAGAGTGGATGGAAGTGAGTCTCAATGGCAAGAAAGCGTACCTTCTCGTCAAGACAAACTACGATCCAATCGATGGAATAGCAGACGCGGAATATATCGTGGTGGAAGACGAACGGACAAGCAAACATAGCGCCAGGCACTATATCTATAGGCTTGGAGAGGTAGCCGCAATGCTCGAAGAGGTTGGTTTTCGGCTGGAGAATGTACTATCCAGCCTGGACGGTGACCACTTTCGCGTAGGCGACAACAAATCGATCTTGATTGCTTTTCGGCAAGAGAAGTAGAAATATTCGAAAATTTCTACTTCTTCATCTCAACAAATCTCCGAACCAAGAAAAAGAACGAACCGGTCTCTTCAAGATAATTGGCTTAAGCAGTGCCATCGAGACAGTATTTATATCGACTCAAGCCACGAATTAAGTCTATGGACACCCCTCAAGGCTCCAATAGATTCTAAGCGAAAATTCTAGAGCCCGGAACTCGATACTTACCGGTTAGACCGGCCTTACGAGTTTTAACTCTGTCGATTAGGACCTGAAGTGATTCATACGGCAACCGCGGAAGGCAATCGCTAATCCATTGAGGGAGGAACTGTTTAAGTGAAGGAACGACCAAACGTTCTTTGGGTGAGAGGCTTAAGAATGTCTTGTATATCTCTTCTTCCGAACAGTACTTCTCGCCCCTGAGCCAGAGAGTTCGGAACTTCCTACCGGCCTCAGTCTCGCCCAGTCTGGACTTCCTATTTCCAATCGCTAAGATACTGATTTCAGCCTCTCTCAAATAGCTGCTTGAAGTTTTTCTATCTCTTATTTCCTGCTCTGCCTTGAATCTGCCTCCGCTCGAAACACACAGAAACTCGACACAACGAGAAGAATCTACCGGATTGCTCAGCAGGAAGTTTCTGGCTTCTTTCTTTTGTTCTTCTCTTGAAAGCTTTGTTGTTGAGACTTTTCCTGCGAATGCCACTCGCTTGACTCCAACAATCACCTCTTCCGGCACAGGCTTTAGACCTCGTATTTTGCGACGGAAGACGCCCCTAGCCAACCTTTCTATGTAGCCAACCTTAACAGCCGTGCAAAGGAAAGAATCTAGAGAAGGTCGTTCCTCTACCAAAGTGAGAAGTTCTCTGGTGGTGAAGATATAGTTAGGTGGCAGCATAGACAAGTATCTACGAACCAAAGATAGCGAATCTTTGTTGTATGGTCTTTTCTCTTTTTCTCGGTTATTGGGCATAAAGCCTCCTTCTGCCGCAGCATAATTCAGAGTCGCGGAAACAACTGCATTGGGTTCTGTATATAAAGACGTAATTCGAAACCAAAAAGTTCAATCGGCGCGACCCTTGACATCACGAAAATAATCTTCGGGAATGAGACCGGATGGGAAGAAAACCAAGAGAAGTAGAAATTTTAGAAAATTTCTACTTCTCTTGGTTTTCCATTTCGAGCGAAGCAAAAATCTATGATTTATCCCCAGCCGAGAATTTAATATTCCGCCTGCGAAAAACTTCAAATATCAAATGATTCAACTCACTTCTCAATGTACTGGGCTTAGACAAAAACTCAGAAGTATAGACACGTAGCAAATAGCTATTTGTCTTCTCCCCCAGATCTTGCAGAACCACCTCCGGAGCCGGCTCAGACAAAACACCAGTGTGCGCATTTGCAGCCTCTAGGATTGCATCAATAACGGTAGAAGGGGGAAGCAAGCCATCTGCACTTACAGGAAAAGTAAATCTAACGCTGTGCTTCACATCACTAGCGTTACAGCTCCAATTTGTAATCTTTCCCTTGAGCAACTCTGAGTTTGGGACAATGATAGCGACATTGTCATTAGTGACTATTGTTGTTGTGCGAAGCGCTACTCGCATAACACTTCCAATCGTTCCATCAAACTCGATTCTGTCTCCGACCTTAAAAGGTCCTTCAAGAACAATAATGACGCCACTCACGACATTGCTTATCAAGCCCTGCAGACCCAAGCTGACTCCGAGGCCGACGGCGCCTGCAACCACAGTAAGAGCGCTCAAATCGATACCGGCGGTCTGCAGTATGACGATAAACCCGACGAAAAGAACGAAACCGCGCAAGAATGAACCAGCAGCAGCTCTCATTCCTGGTTCTATTTTGGTTCTGGATAAAAGCTCTCTCTCAAACCAAGTCTTCGCACGAGCCGTGGCAATAACTAAAAGGAAAAACAGGACAGCCACATAAATGAGCATGGTCAGTGAAACTGTCGTTTTGCCTATTGGTAAAAACTGTGCGTTCAGTATTTGGTTCAGCTGGGACAACTGATTGAATAGTTGAAAATTTGGATTCATTTAAACACTGTTATTCGCTTATTATCAGCTTTAGACTATAAACATCGGAGCTGCTTTCTTCAGCCTGCACATCGACCACAACCTTGCCGCCCTTCTCAAGTTTGCCAAATAGTAGTTCTTCGGCAAGAGGCTCACTTAGGCGTTCCTTTATTAATCGGCCCATGGGTCTCGCTCCATATTGTCGGTCATAACCATGCTCAGCCAGCCAGTCACGCGCCTCCGCAGTAACTTCTAAGCTCACATTCTTCTCGACTAAACGAGTGCGAACTTCGTCAACGAATTTATCGACAATCAGCAATATATTTGAATATGTGAGTGGGTTGAAGGCAATCCAAGCATCAAGCCTATTTCTAAATTCAGGCGAAAAGGTTCTTTCAATGGCGCCGCGTCCCTTTCCAAAACCAAGCCCATAGCCGCTACCGCTAGATTCGGCTCTTTCGCGCCCCGATCCGACTCCGCCTTCGGAGGACTCTCTTTCTTGACGGGCCTTTTCCATCTCTTCGGCGAGATGTTGGGACAGCGAAGTCTTTGAAGAAGCGGCACGGAAGCCGATGTTATCACCCATCATCTCACGCGCCCCAGCATTAGTCGTCATGATCAGAATGACGCTTCGAAAATCAGCCTTCTTACCGTTGTTGTCGGTCAGTGAACCATGGTCCATAACCTGCAGCAAGATATTGAATAGATCTGGATGAGCTTTCTCTATTTCATCCATCACTATCACGCAGTGAGGCGTCTTGCCGACAGCATCAGTCAATAGTCCACCTTGCTCAAACCCTACATAGCCAGGCGGCGCGCCGATAAGGCGAGAAACAGAATGCTTTTCCATGTACTCACTCATATCAAAACGCAAGAAATTGACACCGAGTATTTTTGCCAACTGCTTAGCCAACTCTGTTTTGCCAACCCCAGTCGGTCCAGAGCACAAGAAAGAGCCGATAGGTTTGTCTGGACTACCAAGTCCAGACCTGGATAATTTGATCGCTCGCACCATTTTCTCGATGGCATGATCTTGACCAAAGATGACTTGCTTCAGCTCTTTCTCAAGAAGCGCGAGTCTGTCCTTATCTGAACCAGATACTGTCTTTGGCGGAATCTTGGCCATTGATGCGACGGTCAGCTCGACATCATGAACAGTGACTACAGCAGCGCTATCCCCGGCGGATGCGCTGACTCTGCCTGAAGCGCCGCCCCCGGCTAAGGTGTCGTCCCTGGTCACAGCGCCCGCCCCAGAAGCCGCTCCAGCGCCCTCGCTGGAAGCCTCTCCAGCTCTCGCTCCGGCACCCGCTCCAGAGCCCGCCCCAGAAGCCTCTCCAGCTCTCGCTCCAGCGCCCGCTTCAGAATCTTGAGAGGGCTCGCCTTCGCGGCGCAAGCGCACAACAGCGCCGGTTTCATCGACAACGTCAACTGCCTTATCGGGCAAAAAGCGATCATTGATGTGGCGAGCTGATAGTTCAGCTGCCGCTTGTAAGCTCTCGTCTGAATACTTGACTCCGTGAAATTCCTCGTAATAAGGCTTCAGCCCCTGCAGAATCTTGACCGTGTCTTGAATGGAGGGTTCAGAAATATCGATCTTTTGAAACCGCCGAGCTAGCGCCTTATCTTTCTCGACTGAGTTCTTATATTCTGCATAGGTGGTAGAACCAATACAACGCAACTCACCAGACGACAGTGCCGGCTTGAGAATGTTGGAGGCGTCCATAGCGCCGCCTTCGACGGCGCCGGCTCTGACAATGGTATGAATCTCGTCGATAAAGGCAATAGCCCCGGGCAAAGCCTTGAGTTCGCGCACTACAGCTTTCAGTCGTTCTTCGAAGTCACCACGAAAACGGCTACCGGCAACCAAGGCACCCATATCGATAGCATAGACATGAGAAGCTTTGAGAGCACGAGGCACTTCACCCCGGGCAATTTTGAGGGCTAAGCCCTCAGCGATGGCAGTCTTTCCGACTCCGGCTTCACCGACAAAAACGGGATTATTTTTGCGGCGTCGACAGAGCACCTGAATGGTTCTCGCCACCTCCGCCTCTCGCCCAATGAGCGGGTCAATCTTATTTGCTCGAGCTTGCTCAAGCAAGTCAACACAGTACTTGTCAAGGGCAGTGCGTCGACCTTTCTCCGGCTCCTTGCCGCCTCGCCTTTTGGCACCGCCAGGCCCTTCGCCATCCACCCCCTCGCTTCTCTCGCCATCCTCACCGACTTCAGCACTAAAGTCAGGTCCTAAATCAAAATCTGACTCAGAGTCTTTCGAACCTTCGTGCAAGTCCTCGTCTTTGGCGATACCGTGCGATATGAAGTTGAGCACGTCCAGGCGCGAGACCCCATACTGCTCTAAAAGGTAAACTGCATGCGAGCGCCGTTCATAATACATAGCAGCCAAAACCGAGCCACAGTCGATGGTTTGACGTTGAGCAGAAAGAGCCTGCATGGCGGCACGCTCCAATACTCGCTCAAAGGCTGCCGTAGGCTGCGGAAAATCGCTGTCATCTTCAAATTCGGCATTCTTTCCTGAGCCAGCCAAAGTATCGCCGTAGTTGAACTCGTCTGGCAATATTGGTTTATTCTGAGGAATTTTTTCCAGATTATCCTCTAGATAGCGGTCCAGGTCGCGAGCCATAACGGTCACGTCTGCGCCGCAAGCAGTCAAGACCTGGCGGGCTGAGGGCTCAATCGTCATAGCTAACAGCAAATGCTCAAGAGTAATGAACTCATGACGACGCTTTTGGGCGTCTAGACCAGCTTGGCTGAGTGTGTTTTGCAGTTCCCGACTAAGCATCGCGCCTATCCTTTTTGATTTTTCCGGTTTGATTTTTCCGGTTTGATTTTTCCGGTTTGATTTTTCCGGTTTGATTTTTCCGGTTTGTTGTTTCCGGTTTGTTGTTTCTGATCTGACGTTTCCGGTTTGACGTTTGTAGCTTTATGTTTCTAGTTTGATGTTTTCAACAGACTCTTCTAGCTCGTTCCGGCCTAGTTATTCCGGTTCCAAGGTGAGGCGCAGAGGAAACTGCCTAGCTCTTGCCAAGCGAGTAACTTTCTCGACCTTGGCCTCAGCCACCTCAAACGGATAAATTCCGGCAATACCGACCCCCTGTCTGTGCACATTCATCATAATTTGGTCGGCTTCAGCCGGCGGCTTGAAGAAAACAACCCTGAGAACATAAACCACGAATTCCATGGTCGTGTAATCGTCATTATGCAAAAGCACCTTGTACATAGGCGGCTTTTTCATTTTTTCACGAGGGCGCTCCAAGACCTTGGTGGAGCCCCCAGAATCACGATCTCCTGAATCACCGTCGACGGAGGCTCTGAAAGTCCCAGCAGCCTCTGACGAGGCGAGCCGCGCCGAGCTTGAGCCGGCAAGCCAGCCAGGGACTAAGCGAGAGACTAAGCCCGGGTTTAAGCCAGTGACTAAGCCAGTGACTAAGCCCGGGTCTGAGCCAGTGACTAAGCCAGAGACTAAGCCCGGGTCTGAGCCAGAGACTGAGCCCGGGTCTAAGCCGGAGACTAAGCCCGGGTCTGAGCCAGAGACTAAGCGAGAGACTAAAAAGGTTCGATAGCTAAAATTTGCCGGCACAGTCATAAATCTCAGATGAGTACGGAACTCTGCTTTATTCTATCCAAAATTATTTTGGTGTCACATAACCGACACAACTATGTCATGAACTCGACACAGAAGGCATTGTAAATTAATCCCGTCGAAAGGCAATTACGGCAAAAGCAAAGCTCGGTGCTAGTCCGTGATCAATAAAATTAAGGAGAGATGATGGTGGGATCGTCTCTCCTTAATGTTTTTCTAGGTTGTAAACGGCAACAGATGTCCAAGCCAGTCTGCTTTTTTGCCATAATGACAATATGGAAAGCCGCCTGGAAGCCACAACTGCAAATTTGACCCAAGACTCGGTGAGCACCGCCGTAAAACTGGCAATATTGAGCACTGGCATTTTCTCGGTGATGTTTGCCCTAATCAAAATGCTCGGACCAGAATATCCGTCTGGACAGGTGCTATTTTGCCGCAGCTTCTTCGCAGTTATTCCACTCTTTCCAGCCATAATGAAAAACGGCGGTTGGCAAGTCTTTAAAACTAGTCGACCGGGTATGCATCTCACCCGTTCGGCGATGGGACTGATCTCGGCATTTCTCTGTATTGAAGCACTACGTTGGCTCCCCTTGTCTGAAGCAACCAGCCTTTTCTATACAGCACCGCTAATTACCACTGTACTTTCTTTCTTCTTGCTCAAAGAAAAGCTATCTCCGCTTAAGCTAATGGCCGTTATGGCTGGTTTTGCAGGCGTTCTTTACATGCTGCAACCGCAAAGCAACGGCAATCTAACCGGCGCATTGATAGCGCTAGGCTCGGCTCTCTGCGCCGGTTTTGTCGCCATCGAGCTGCGCCGCCTCAGCGAAACCGAAAAAAGCATCACCATAGTAGCCTTTTTTATGTCAGCCTGCTCTCTGGCTGGGCTCTTAACCATGCCCTTCGCCTTTACAATGCCCGATCTAAAGGACGCCCTCATCTTGCTCGCTATCGGTATCACCGGTGGTATCGCGCAGATATTCATGACCGAAGCTTACAAGTTTGCACCGGCATCTACAGTGGCGCCGCTAAACTACACATCGCTAATCTGGGCAACACTCTTCGATGCCCTGCTCTTTGCCAAGATACCAGCCTGGCACACCTTGCTCGGCGCCCTTGCCGTTGCCTGCTGCGGCATCTTGGTGGTCAAGGCCGGTAAGCACGAAGAAACAAGAGTATCGGCTAAAACCTGAGCCTCAACAGCAACGGCAACCTAAACGTCAGCCTCAACTGTTAGCTCTTTTCGACAAGCAAAAGCTCTTTCATCTTTATGGGCTTGCGGAGAACACGAAGCCGGCTAATTTCTTTCACGCACTTTTCACCCTGCAAACATGACGATGAGCCTTGCCGACACCGGGAGAAAAGACAATGCTAGACCAAAAGAGCCAAAATCAAACTGAGCAATGCCGAGATCTGCAAAGACAATTAGAAAACTTCGCCGATCCTTCAAGAAACCAGGGCGTAAACGCTCTTTTTGAGGCAGAAAGAGTGCGCACACAGTACGACAACAAGTGCACAGACTTAGGCTTTCCGTCTTCAAAAGAGCTGCTCGACTCGCTCAAGAAAAAATGACAAACGGCAAGCGTAGTATTATGAATTCATGTACCGCGCTTCCGAGGCCAAATGTTTTCAAAGAAATGCAAACCATGCCTAAGTAGTGCTCTTGTATTTTGCGCTCTGCTATTGTGCGCCCTAGGTCTTGCAGGTGAAAGTTCATGTTTGGCCGCGCCAAACTATAATAAGCTCTACGACGAAGCTCAAGCTTTGATGAACAGAGGCAGCTACCGAGATGCCCGCGTTATCTTGAAACGCATAATTGAAGCCAATCCGCGCGATTCGAGGGCTCTCACGGCGCTCGGCGTCACTCACATAAACTCCGATGAGAACAATCAATCATTGAGCCGCGGCTTTCCCCTGGCTATGGATTGCTTTCAAAAGGCAACCACTTATGACCCTAAGAATGAAGAAGCATGGGGAAGACTGGCCGACTGCGCCAACATCAACGGCGACTACGCCAAAAGTTTGCAGTACGCAGAAAAGGGCATAGCCCTCAATCGCAGCAACCCGCACATTCTCTCATTGAGAGCCAAAGCAGTGGCGCTCAGCAGCCTGCATCGAGACAAAGAAGCCCTGCCGGTAGTAGATCAACTGATTAAAACCAACTACAAACCCATAGACACTTTGTTTATGAAAGCGGCTTGTCTAGAAAATATCGGCGACTACAAAGGTGCGCTCGCCGTCTACCAGCAGGCTGAAAAGGCAAGCAAGACTGATACGGTCATCTATCATCAGATAAGCTGCCTGGAACACCTCAAGCAAAGAAATGAAGCCATCAAGCTTCTCGACAAAATAATTGCCTCAAAACCAGACGACGATGCCGCCTTGCACAAGAGAGCTAAGCTCAAGGTTGCAGCCGGTGACCTCAAAGGCGCTTTGAGCGACTACAGCCTGGCAATCAAAAGCTTACCAACCACATCACTTCTCAACGAAAGAGCCGCCCTATACGACAAGCTGGGTAGAGCCGACCTGGCTAAGAAAGACCGCGAGAAAGCACTTCAAGATTAATAGCCTAGTTTCATCGGCTAAGTGGTTGAGTTCACGAGCAATCCGGTCACTCTCGAAAAGTTGGCAATCAGGATGTAGACGTCTTCGCAGGCAGCTCAATTGCCTCAAAAGCAACAGAACTCTTCAGGATTTTCATATCCCCAAGAGATCCATTGCTTCGCCCAGCTTCATGCTCGCCAGTTCTCCGCAGTTCTAAACCGCCCTCGACATTATGAGTCACTTCCTGTGTTCCGTCAATTTTTCTTCACTTGGAGCACTCGGGTTATGACTTCCTGATGGGTCACGCTTATCTGCGTAGGCTCAGATGGGCAATGCAGGACGATATCAGAGAAGTATGACCTACGGAATTCGGAATTCCCTTGCCTAGCAGATAGAAAGGAAATCTGAATGCCACCATCCTTCTCGCTTACATCAATGATGAAGCCGACACGTGACACACTATCAGCGGACTTGCAACCCGTCTCCCTAATCAACCCTGCCATATACTCGGACCATTCACTCTTGAACATAGGGAATGGTTTTTCCTCAAGGCAAGATTCAAATGCCTTGAGCACATGCCGGCCTAGTTCTTTGTCCAAGAGCACACACACTATCGGTTCGCCAAATGGAACAGCTACAGATGAATCACTCCCAATATAAGAAAATGGCTGGAGAAAGAGTTTATCCTCGTAATACAGGACCTGCAGATTTCTATCGCGCATAAACGGTCCCTTCAAATCACGGTCTAAGATGAACACTAATCTTAACACCAGGAGCGGCATTGTCGATGGCGTACTCAATAGCGCTTTGTTGTGACGGTTTCGACGAAAAGCGATCACAATCAGATTCTCGAAAAGTGTAGCTTGTTCAGGTGAGGGAGTCTTGGTTCCGTCCGTAAAGATTAGCTGCTTATCAGAGCGCCTCGTTTTGCTTCTTGTTTTAGAGGCCACCAGCGATGGTGTCACTTAACGTGGGTCCATCGTCACTTAACCTGAGCCCAAATCGATCGATGATGTCAGGTCCGACTCTCTAGGATGTTACGCCGCTACAGCTACTGAGCGACGTGTCATGATCAGCTGTCAACTGATTCTACATAACTACAGTGTAAGGCACATCTGGCAACTGCAGAAGCCTACGTTGCAGCTCCGTGATGTCGGTTTGAATCCAATCAGGAGACGAATCGGATGAGAGTATCCTGGCGATGGAGAAATTAAGTTCAATTGGCAAGTCCGGATACAAATTCTTCCAATTTCTACCACCACGAATAGTCACTGTATCTCCGGAAATCATCAACTTCTCGCATAGTGCCTGCACAACTGCATAATTTGCATATTCTAACAATCTTCGACGCTCAGTCCGACTAGTTGACATATCAGTTACAGAAATCCACAATACGCCACCAGCAGGAAAAGTACCGCTAGGCTGCATATCCAAAGACAAGCGTGTTGATTTGGATTTTGCAGTCTTTATCGGAATGGCGCTTGAGTCGCCAGCAAGCAGCTCTTTTTCCTTGAGAGTTCGCAAGTGTTCGAGACACTCGGGACTATCAGTACAAAAGTATTTTAGGCTTGCAAAAATGGCTTCATCAACTAGTTTAGAAAGGAGCTGCTTATCATCAGGGATTTCACCAACATAGCAGTACATATGTCGATATTGACCACTATTAGGCGTTGAAGCGAGTTCAATATCCAAACCACTGACTGTAGGATTTTCTACAAGAGTCATATATAGCTCGGTAAAGTCCGGGAGACTGAATCCGAGATTCATAAGCTGGAGACACCATCTGAACCCGGCTTGCCTCACCATCGGAAGTTGATACCAAGCATTGGTTGCAGGCTTGTGACAACGAATTATGATGTCCTCAATCTTTTTGCGCTTCATGCATCACTCCCAAAAGACTAACCAATCCAAGAATTTACAGCTTTTCTTTGAGTATAATTTGGCAAACTGTTTTGCCGACCTTTTATCGAGCCATTTTGCAATTCTTGGCGAATTGTTTTGCACTTCCACGCTCTGTGCGGCCTTCAGCCTTGAGATATTGCATTTCAATTCTCCAAATAAACAAAGAGCTTTTTGAGACTGCGAGAGTTAGCGGTTACCAAAAGCTCATGCCTGACAATTCATGCTAGCGCAGCTCATACAGTTCTCACCCTCCCAGCATCCAACAAAATCGTTCAATTGCAGACTTTCGCAAAACTCCCTGTGCGCGTTTCAAGATTCACCCGTCGCCGGCGACCACTTTTTGCATAATTCCGCAACCGTCATCTCGCATCAAGCACTCTTCACTTGCTTGAAACTTCTACCAGCGGACGATTCAGCGCTCCCCTTGCTTCTGCCAAAATCTGCAAAGCTTCTTGGTCGTCTTGTACAAGATTGAGTAGCTCTTCTTTCTCATAGGTCGAGAATATGTGGTCGAGTACCCATTTTCCTTGAACAAACCCAGCAATAAAGTTATCCCGGTCATCAAACACTGATGTTTCTCCAGAGTCTGCTTTTGCCACTAGCAAATAACCCAACATACCCTCACCTCCGTTACTTTTCCAAGATTTCCTTTGCCCGTTCAATGAACGTCCTAACCAGTTTCTCCGTTTGCTTAGTCCTCTTCAAATATGCTTCCCATGCGGTCTGATAAAGATTTCTCGACTGTTTATCGATATCCATAAGCTCAACTTTCTCATCATGAGAGAGGGATGATACATGCTCGCTTCTCACACGCTTGTACATCTGATGCTCTTTTTTGCCTGCCTCACTGATCTCTTGTGGCAATATTTGATATTCCAATATTTGTCCATTTGGAGCTCTCAGGTCAATCGCTGCCATTCTCCACCCCCTAGCTTTTGGCGCAATGAGTTTCTCAAGGTCTAGTTTAACGATCTCGAAGCCGCTGCGCTTCAGAAGTTCAACAATCCTCGGCAATTCATTTAAGCTCTCTACTGGCGTCTTAAATCTAAACGAGTCTCCAACATGCTCTACATCAAACCAGTCCTTGTTTTCCATTATTGACGGGCGGTTTGCCTTGTCTAGAATGTCCTTCGCTTCTTTCACACTTATCTCAGACTTAGTACCAAGTGCAGTATCAATCTCTCTCAAGAATTTCTCTACCAGTGCCGTGTTCTCATCCGTTAGCGCCATTAACTGAGTTACAGGCTCCGCCTCTGCCGCTTGTGCCGGTTCCTCGGGCTTTTCCAGCACCTTTAGTCTTGACGCCAGCACGTCATACCCGCCGCCATTTTTCGGCATCACTATCTCGATGCTCTCGTTCTGTTCGCCGCCGGCACTGCCATTGTGTGCATTCTGGTTAAGCGCTTGCACTGCTCTTACATCAGCCGCCCCGGCCGCTCTTGCCGCCTGTGCTTCCGGCTGATTCTCTAGCCCCTGGCGCTCCAATGCCCCGCTGCCTCTTTTGCCTTCTTGTCCGTTAAATTGCTTCCTGCCTGTCCTTTTCCTTCTCGTCCAGGTTCCTTTTGGCGTCTTCTAGCCCGCCTCTCCGCTCTTTCGTGTAGTCTCTATTTTTATGGCAGAAATCAAGGACAGCGAGAGCGATAGAGGTGTCCCATTAAGGCGGTCTGAAGCATATAGCTAGTCACGGCATCTCAGCCCAACACTCAAGGCTAGGACGGGTCTGTGCCAGAAATCGAATGGTTTAATTCACAAGAGCGAACAGAACGCCTCTTGACTGCGTCTATATTTAGAGCTACGATGCAAAAGGCTCCATTTTTGGAGGAGGAAACATGGCAAAAACTATCCCAAGAGGCAAAACCAGGGAATCCGTAGCATTAGCGGCATTTTTCAAAATAGCCGAGCAATGGGGACTAAACACCCAGCAGCAAATGAAATTGCTCGGAATGACGAGCGAATCAACCTTCCACAAGTACAAAAATGCACCTGAAGGTGCAAAAATCGACCCGGATAAGCTTGAGAGATTGAGTTTAGTCTTAGGTATATACAAGGACCTTCGCACCTTATTGTCTAACGAAGAATCGGCTCGCACGTGGATCAAAAAACCAAATAGTGCTGAACCATTTTGCGGCAGAGCCGCCTTGGATTACATGACTGAAACAGGCCGAATGCTTGATTTGTACCGAGTACGGCACTATCTTGCGGCCCAAAGAGGCGTCTAGTTGTTATCCATTCCTGAATCGAATATCAATTGGACGCCTTGTTTTCGCATCATTGCGACTCGCTATCCAGCGATCAATTTTTTCGAAACAATTACAGCAGATCCAGCAGAGTGGGAAATGCTGCTTGAGGTAGAAAGGCTTACAGACCCAACATTTAGCGTAGGCTACTTGGGCTCGCTGGAACAAGAAGATCGAATTTCCGGAGCAGGTGCGGGACGCATCCTTCCTTCTTTCACCTTTCACGACCCAACCGGAACGCGCTTTAGTACTGCCTCTTACGGTGCCTATTATGCGGCCCTAGATCTTAAGACAGCAATTTACGAAACAGTACACCACCGCACGATATTCATGAAGGCAACCAACGAACCCGCCCAAGACATTGATCAATTGCTAATCTTGGCAGATCTACAAGGCAAACTGCACGACATTCGTCTTATGAGATCGGCGTTAGCTAATGTATACGATCCATCGAATTATAGCCATTCTCAGTCTCTGGCAAGCAATTTGAGGAGCGCAGGCAGTCTGGGTATCGTCTATCAAAGCGTGCGCAACAGCCCGACAGGCGAGTGCGTGGCGGTATGGCGCGCGCGCGTGTTATCGAATGCACGAGAAGATAGACATATAACTTATCGGTGGAACGGCAGCAAAATAACAGGTTATTTTGACAAGTCAGCCTATCAAGCCCTCCTGTGATTTAGTGAATTGTTTTGCATTTCCAAGCACTGTGCGGCTTTCAGCCTTGAAAAATTGCATTTTGATTCGCCGAACTTTGCAAGTTAACACACTAAGTCACAAGAAAGTCTCCTTCGTCTTGCCTTTTCTCGACTTCGATTTCGCCACTAAAGTCACCCCCGCTTACTCAGCCAATCGAAAGGATTTAACGACACGCCTTTCCTCACTTCAAGTATGGGGTTGCTGTGACGCTCTCACTTGACCTGTTACCCTGCTAATGAAAGCAGATCGGCTTGCTTGCGAGCGTCCGCCGTCCAAGGAGCAGTCTATTAAAGCTAGCCGAGGTTTCGTAACCAACCGCTCCACTGCTTAGCTGGGACTGTTGGGTCGGGCGCCTGGGGCTGCAGTTTATTAAGTGACTCATAAAGGTATATCATTAGAGCAGGAGCCGCCCGGGGGCGCCGGAATGACCGAGATGGTAAAGGAGCAAGGGGAACAGGTGGAACGGCAGCCAGAGGCTAAGCCGTCAGCCTCGCCCGACGCCCAGGCTATAGCTTCACCGACTGCCCGGGAAAAACAATCAGCCGAAGCTGACAGGACAAACCAGAGCAGCGGGTCAATTGCGGAACTGGCCCTAAAGAGCCGAGGAATGAGTCGGGAGCAAGTGACCAAGCTACTAAAGGAGCAAGGCGACAGCGTAAGCATCGATTACGGCAAAGGGCTTGAGGCTTCTAGAAAGACCGGGCTTACAGCCAAAGACATTGAGTTAAAATCGCAGGAGCCGCAAGAAGACTTGAGGCCCATAACCCCTAAGCAAGTCGAAGTCGGTCCGCAAGTGATCCGGGCAGGATTAGATTACAACGTAGATAATCAGCCGTTAAGCCAGAAATTAGCCAAGTTCGCCGAATCGGCACAAGCGCGACTTATGGACCCGGCCGGGCGACAAGCTTACTTTCAGGGGCTAATAGATAAGACTTTAGGAATAGGCGAAGGGCTGAATGAAGCGAAAGAAGAGATAAAGTCCGGGCTTAGCGGCGCGGCGCAGAAAGCCTGGACCGGGATAAAGGATGGAAGCGTGGCCCGATTCTTGGCGCAGCCAAATGCTATCAACGAGCCCTTATTCAAGACTATTGGCACCTGTTTTGATGCCATGAGAAAAGACCCGAACGCAGTCAATAACGTGCTAACGATAATGGGGCGAGAACTTCTAGAGGCAAACGACAAATACAGCCAGATGCCCCCCAGAGAGCGCGGCATACAAGACGGTAAAGCAATGTTTTATTTCATCAATCCATCGGGCAGCATTGAAGCAGCCGACATGGCGATTATGGCGGGAGAGAGAGTGTTAGAGCCGGTGGATAAGGTGCTGGTGGAAGTTGTAAGAAAGTCGATGGAGACAGCTGGAGAGTTAGCGAAGACATCAGTGGAAGCGGCAAAAGAGACAAAGCAAATGCTCTTCGATTGGCTCAAGGTCAAGGGCTTTAAGCCAAAAGACATGCAACTGGTGGGTGTACCGGAGGGATACTTTGATGGTATTCAGCCAACAGAGACCTTAAAGCCGGCTGATACTTTTAACGCCATGTCGAAAGCTGACGACATAGGCAGCAGTGGCAAGCCTGGTGATATACAATCAGGCAAACCGTCGGAGATAGGTAATGAAGCATTGGACAACCCAGAAGGGTTAGCAGAGTTAGCAAAGAAATTCGGCATATCGATGCCGCCAAGAGACACGTATGTCTTTGTCGGGGAAAAAGATGCTGTATCGGCGGAAGCAGCAGCAAAGCGCCTTGGGCTGACAAAAGAGCAATTGGCAAAGCTGGACGATGCTACGCTTGGCGCTCAGAATCTGGAGAGAGTGCCAGATTATAGGGATGCGTTTTTCAATAGACATCCCGGACTCATACCAGTAGCCGATAGAATCATCGTTCACCATGCCATTCCTAAGTGGTTTCTGAAAGAGCATCCTCGATTGTTTACCGCTAAAGAAGTTAACGATATTGAGTCATTGAGGGGCATTTATAAAAGTGTAAATGATGATTTGCACAACGATAAATTGCATAATGCTTGGCGCTACTTTGCTTTGAGTAATCCAAATCCCACAAGGTCCGAGGTTTTGAAGATGGTAGAAAAGTTGGATACCAAGTACGGAAGATTGTTTATACCAACTGAGGGAAGATAGAAAATGAAATTTTACTGCCTGGGACCCCAAGCGGCGGGCGATTTAGGGGACAACTCAGTTACAGGTGACTTGAGAGAGAGACCGCCCAAGGTCTATCGCTTTCATTTGCAATTGGAGCGGTGGCCAAAGGATGACTTGATTGATGGCTTTGCTACGTATGCGTGTACGAGCCGACTAGCTAAGGCTCTCGCTGATAGTGGCTTAACTGGTTTTGAGTTAGGAGATGTGGAAATAACTTTTGATAGTCAGTTTCACATCTGGGCGAGTTTGCATAAAAACGAGATATTGCCAGAGTTCAAGTGGCTCAAAATAACAGGTAAGGCTGGGATTGATGATTTTGGAATGGTGCAGGGCCCGTGTCCTATGCCGCTGGTGGTTTCAGAAGAGGCGCTGAAGCTCCTGAATGAATTTAAGTTATCTGTCTGTGACGTCGAGATATACGAGGGACAAGAGTTATCAGCCGCGGGTTAAGTGAAATTGGATGGATCGGGTGCCCCAAATACGGGTTAGCCTACAAATGCAAACCGCCGGTGATACCACCAGTCAAGACCACCGATTAATTAAAAGCCTCGTAAGCCGCACCAAATAACCATCCAAAGCGATCGATTTCAAGATGGCGCACACGACATATACATTGCCAATCGCATCAAATCCAGATCCCAAGTAAATATCTTGACTTCGCTACCTCTTCAGGCATTGTAAACTCTTGCAGAAAGAATCTCATTCTTAGAATAACGAGACCAAGACCCCGCCTAATAAGAGGGTTTCCGGGGTAATGCTTGCATAAAAAAGTACGATGCAGTTCAATTGCATGCCAATTTGCACGCTATTTGCTGAAGATTTTGGCACGATATTTGCATGACTTGACCTGTTCTCCGGCTAAAGAAAGCAGATCGCAAACTGAAAGGTCATGGGTACAATCCCGGACTCAGCCGGTTTCACTCAGCTGAACCATACATATCGACGCCGTGCAAAAATCGCGCAATGTCTAATTGCTCTTGAGCAAAAAAACTGTAGCGGTTTTCTTGCAAAGTGACAGGCAGTTGCAGGAAATAGGCGCGTAAAATTCGGACGCTCCAAGAAGAGCACCGACTAGAACAAGAAGCTAGCCATGCGCCTTTTGAACGGAGGTCACTCGGACAGAGACATTGCTGAAACACTCAGCGTGCATACCTCAACGATATTCAGGCTGCTTAATTCCTGATACTACAGGCAGTTAGGCAGCCTGAGATTTATCGTGAATAGAAACCTGACATTTATCGAGAAAATTCACAATCTCGAATAAGGTCAAAACCCCAGACTGTCCAGCTGAACGAACTTCTTGCCAAAAATAGAAACCAATCCCCCAGATGATGCAATAATTATCAAAGTTCAAGCCTGGAGGTTGAGTTGGATTTAAGCAGCATTCTTATTGGCGTTGTCGCGCCTCTATGCATAATATATGTGGCTTTCAAAATAAAAGATGTCCATAAAGTCGCGCTTAAGCAAGCTGCAGATACGCTCGAACTTCAAAGAGAAAACAACAAAATATTGCGCGAAATACTTGCTGCGCTCACAGGAAAAGAATAGGAAATGACCTGTCCCAAGTTTAGTCGGCAACTAGATGAAGGAGCGCGGAGTCGACAGCGATAACACCACCATTTATCGCTGGTTCCAGCACCATGCACCCGAGATGGAAAAGCGGCTGCGATGGCATGACCGTCCCGCTTTGTTTTACAGTACCTGGCACATTGATGAAACTTACTTCAAGGTAAAAGGGGCAGTGAAAGTACCTCTATCGCGCGATCACCAAAGACGGCAAGACAATTGATTTCTACCTTTCTCCTGCGCGACGCGCGGCTATGGCAAAGCACCTTCTCTGTAAAACATTGAAGAAAATGCAACCTGAAGGTGATCCAGACGTCATCAATACCGACAAAAATTCAGCTTATAGTGCCGTTCTCAATGAAATGATTGCGCAAGGCAAATGTGAACCAGATATTCAGCACCGACAAGTAAAGCACCTAAACAATAGGCTAGAAGCTGATCTTGGCAAACTCAAGCGGTTGATACATCCTGCTCGCGGATTCAAATCCATGAAACCGCCTATGCCACCATTTAATACTTTGAAGTAATGCGAATTCTCAGAAAAGGTTAGATGATCCTATGGCAACTCTTGCCAGACTTCAAGGGCGAAGTGTTTCTTATTGAGCGAATCTTCGGAATTGAAAATCTTTCTCTCTACGAAGAGTTCTAGAAATCTCTAAAGGCTTAACTTGAATTTGCATGAAAACTGAGATTGGTGAAGGAATTACTCTCTCCGCCACCTATTTTGAAACAGCTTTCAGCAACAGCGCCGCTTTAAGTACCATCGCAAATATCAAAGTCAGACGTTCTTGAAATTCGCAATTAGTTTGCACGCAAGTCGGCAAATGATTACAGCTCTCTGCAACTACCCTGGGTGTCTATGATTAGTGAGACAGGTCAAGAGTTAAAATAGAGGAACGGGGATAGTGAGGCAAAAGTCTTTGGTAGCTTCGAAATTGTCCGTATCAACTCTAGTAAGTTCTGATGAGCCAGGGTCTCACAACGAGGTACAAGTGGTCAGCAAAGCCCGCCGATTTACCGCTAAGTTTAAGCAGAAAGTTCTGAAGGATATTGAGGCTTTGACGCCATCAGAGCGTGGTGCTTACCTAAGAAAGAACGGCTTGTATTCTTCGCACATTTGGCGTTGGCGCAAGCAAGTAGATCAAAGTCCTGCTGGTGTTTTGGTGGAGGGCAGATCAGGTCGAAAATCTACAAAAGATCCGAATGCCGCTAAGATTCTCCAGCTAGAACGTGAAAATGAAAGGCTGAATCGAAAGCTCAAGCAGGCAGAGACAATCATTGAAGTCCAAAAAAAACTTTCAGATCTTCTGGGTCTGCCGATGGCGGATCATCAGAAGCCAGATGTCTAGAAGCTATCGCTGAGCTATCTGAGACAGTGGGTGTGGCCAATGCCTGTACTGCCTTAGGTGTTTCAAGGGCAACTTTCTACAGAAGCTTAAAGCCAAAGAAAGAACCAGAAAAGAAGGCCAGAGCTGCCCCGAAGAGAAGATTGTCTGATCCGGAAAGAGCGAATATTCTGGATGTACTAAATAGCGAGCGCTTCGTAGACTTGGCCCCGAGTCAAGTGTACGCGCGCCTTTTAGATGATGGCATCTATCTTTGTTCTGTTTCGACTATGTATAGAATCTTACGAACCGCTGGCGCAGTACTTGAACGCCGACGTCAACGGAGGCATCGAGAGTACAAAAAGCCTGAGTTGCTGGCCACTGCACCTAACCAGGTGTGGAGCTGGGACATCACCAAAGTTCGAGGTCCTGAGAAATTAGTCTATTTCCACTTGTATGTCATTATCGATATTTACAGCCGTTATGTAGTTGGCTGGCTCGTTGCAGATAGAGAGTCTGGCGCATTAGCTGAAGCCCTAATTCAAGAGTGCTGTAATAGACAAAAGATAGAGCACAATCAGCTCATCATTCACTCTGATCGTGGTGCCGCTATGAAATCGAAGCCAGTTAGTGATCTATTGGAAGTTCTACAGGTAACGAAGTCACTGAGCCGTCCACGAGTTAGCAATGACAATCCGTATTCAGAGTCTCAGTTTAAAACGCTCAAGTATCATCCAGCTTTTCCTGATAGATTTGGATGCCTAGAGGATTCAAGAATTTTCTGTCAGAGCTTCTTTCACTGGTACAACAATGTGCACTACCACAGCTCTTTAGCTTTGTTGACTCCATCTACAATTCACAACCAGCAGTCAGCAGCTATTTTGGAGCAACGAGCAAACGTCCTCCAGAATGCTCATGCTCTTAATCCAGAGCGTTTCGTCAAAGGAATTCCCAAACCAGCTCAGCCACTGACTGCTGCATGGATCAATCCACCACAGTTCAATCAAACCGAGATGGGAGCTCGCAGCTCTGCTGAGCGTTCCCATCTCGGAACGCAGGCATTGGCAATGCCTGCAGCCAAGCAAGCTACCTAGTAGAAGTACTCTATTTCATTTTTAATCTGTCTCATTGTCATTGACAAATAGCGCTAGCTGAATAGGACGGTTCTATTACATCTAAGCCTTAAGGCAAAGAATCGTCAGTTCGCTGTTAATTTATCAAATATAACGCGATTCACTTTGTCGTCGTCGAAATAGATGCAAACAGTGCAACAAATACTCCTTCCATCATGATTGATTTTCTCGGATATGCAATACTCCAGATAATCTTCTTTTGGAAGACCACAGTACCATCTGCTTCTAGAGCCCATACCAAATGAATTCTGAATATCTTGTCGACTTTGCCCCAGAATATTCGGCAAGCGTGAACTAAGAAACTTCCATCTCGCGTTATCGTTCGAGCCAGGCAGAAACTCACTCGTTCTATAGACACCCGACCAATCGTCTGCGATTGCAAATCTTGCTGAACAGAACAAGATTGCTATGAAAAAAATTACTCTCTGTACTGTTCTCATGGACATATCCCCTAAGCGCTAGAAGGGATATTATAACAAGCGCCCTCGATTTCCATAGCAAAAGGGCACTCTCTCTATGGTCGAGGGAGAGCGATTGAAAGGCATGCGAAAGTGATTGTGCTCAGTAAAATCAGCCTAGCATAATGAAATCAGCAGCAAAGCAGCGAAGCAGCGAAGGCAACACCCCAAAACAGGGAATGCAAAACCCAAAGATCCAAATCAGAAGTCACAAGTAAGACGATGTTCGCAAAATACTCGCCGGCAACGAATACTTGCTTAGCAAAATCCCTCGTTTAGAGACGAATGCCTGAACGAAACTTGGTTTCGTTCAATAGATGAAGCGCGCACAATCACTGAGGAATGGAGGCACAACTACAACACGATAAGACCGCATGGGTCGCTGGGAAGAATTGCACCGTCGGAATTCGCTCAGCAATTTCGAGAACAGAAATTGTCCGCTTGACGTAGTACAAGTAAATGGGTGGGGTCAAGTCCACTAATACGGTTCCGAGCCGTGTCAAAAATCTCTCAGCAATCTTCTCAGACCTCTTGCGTTCTTCGATATACTCATAGACTGGCGGATCTTCGCTGTCGACAAGACTAAAGTGTCTAAAGCCAGAATTATCGATCTAAAAAAACAAGCAGACTCCGGCACTTCAAAACCAACCGCAGAAGCTGTTTCATTCCTCCCGCTGAGGCAAAAGATGGAAAGGTAGGGAAACACCGGACAGTGCAAACGAAATACCTCCCAGCCAGAGAACGTTGAGAACCAAGTCCGATGTAAGCAAGGTTTATCAAAATCTTGCCGGGTCACTTTTGCTTATGTCCAGGTAATTTCTGTGACATACGTAAAGAAGGTGCATCAAACCTTCACCTTCTCTCTTCTGAGAGTAGAATGGGAGGAAGGTTTACAATTGCAGGGTCGAAATACATGAAGCGCCTGTTCTTCCTAAGCTTGTCGATTCTAGTTCTTAGTGGCTGTGCTGAGCAAAGTCCAGCGGTGCAATCCATCTTCGTTTACCAAACCAGGTCCTCTGGACTCAAGATACCTAGTCATATCGAACAAGACCTGTTGCGCCTGAGGGCGATGCCTCCAGAGCAATCGAAATTGATCTCAAAGCAATATTTGGCAGAGGAACATGATTGGAGTTTTTACTATCTTATGGGAGGAGTACTTAAGGAATCTGGCCTCATCAATGAGGCTGAAAGTTCTTTCCTTAAGTCTTGGCAATTACTTTCAGCAAAGAAATGGGAACCAGATATTCGCTTTGATCCTCGGGATCAGCTTGCGGAGTTATACATTTCTGAGGCGAATAGTATTCCAGCCGGTTCTAAGGTCAAAGAGCTCTACAAGAAAGCTTTAGCCTTGAATCCAGAGAACTCCTACGTTTGGTGGAAATATGCCCATTATCTGCAATCGGTAAATGATCCTGAGAGCGACTTCGCTCTAACTCAGTCTATCAAATATGGAGATATGTCTCGCTAGTTGTTGAGGAATAACTTAGTAATAAGTCGGACCTAACATAATCGGTCGCCTTAGCTCAAATCAACCACCACCAAGGAGAGTGCCAGACTCAAAAAAGGTGACACCATTAACGGTGCCCAAAGACGAATCTGTCATCAGTCATATAAAGCGCTAGGACAAAAGCGAAAAATTGAATATTGCGCACAACTTGGGCAATCGGCTGGATCGAACGAAATATTAACGCCGGTTCGCGATTCACCAGAATTGTGCTCAAGACTAGAAAATTTATTGCAAGCTGAAAAGGAAAATGAAATGAGGATAAATGGTCATCATCGGTCTCGTGATAAAGTTTTGAATAGCATTCTCGAATTAGCCAAATCATATCCTCCACGGAAAAGCAAAGCAGCGGCCGATCTCGCATTTCTGAGAATGACGCCGGAAAAATTACTCAAAAGAATCGAAGGCCGCTAGGAAGTTATCAATTTTGTTTTGAACGGCGGCACTTCGCCTCCTAGGCATATCCAAACGCGATAGATTTCGAGGTTCTTCTTTTCCTTTCGGTCTTGCACTCTTATCGGCTTCAAACGGGAAAAGAAACTCTTCGATTCAAAAGAGAGGGCCATAGAGCAACTGCCCTACGGTCACTCTCGTATTGTTCCTTGACAAAAGAAGCGAGAAGCTTGTCTACGGCTAAACCTGATTTACTAGAATGCACCCTAGTTGCGGTTTGTAGAACGACTCATCTAAGAGCTGAATTCCAAACTGGCTACTAAGCAACTCGACAATATTATCGAACGTGAATCTGTCCGCAATTTTTCTCTTTGAATAATTGCTAAGGTTTTCCTTTGGAAGTGGTTCGCCGAATGTGTGAAATTCCCAACGCCCTCCTGAACCTGAATTCATAGCCTGCACGTGCCGAATCACTTCACCGTTACGCACAAAGTCGAATCGAATAGAACCATATTGAAGTTTCACCTTAGGATCACTTCGATGAGCACGCTCCGTATCTCTCGCCATACCTAGACCAATTGCATCAGCCGGGGTAAAAAACGAAATACGTTCTGGGGTGGAGTTTATATCCCCACCCTTCCAGCCACCGTGAAGTTCAAATAATGCAGTCCATTCGGAATTTGTAGGCACTAGCAAATACTCAGTTTGCGAACGCTTAGAACGATCAATTCTCGATATGGCAGACGCCAAATTTGCAGCCTCAAACTTAGTCACTTTCCACCGACTCTTAACCCTTGCCTGCCTCTCAAATCGCATGAAACCTTCAACAATATCAGCTGGTTTCGCACGGACGAACGTAAACTCTTCGGTAACAGGTTCTAGGTGTGGAAGAAAATATGTCATAAATTTTGCCTTTGCTTCGCCAAGTCACAAGACATATACAACAATATCTTGAGCAAGTGTTGCAATTGTAAAGAGGGCGCAATTCTCAGCGGACTTTCGTCTAGGCTACTTCTTCCCGCAAAAAAGATAGCCCCGAGGTTCAAGGTCCCACTAATTCCAGGGCGTCTGCTAGGATGAATTTAGGTAGATATATGAATTTAGGTACCTAAAGCTGGTACTAGATTTAGTAACCCTTTTCTGGTGCGTCTGATGAATCATGAAGCTCTCGACGGAGAAGGCGAAAGCCTGATTAACTGGCAATCGCTGGATGGAATCAGCCCAACCAGGCTGGTTTTGATGGGCTATGAGGCTCTTAGCCGCAACGACTTTGGCAGAGCGCGCCTTTACTTTGAAAGCGCTGTGGACAAATCAATTCAAAAGAGTGAAGCCCTTCGCCAGGCCGCCTTAGAACTGGGCAGGCTGCATGAAGATGGCTTAGGCACCGAAGAAAATTCGTCCATCGCCTTCGCCTATTACCGACTGGCAGCAGAAGCTGGTCAGCTAGACGCGGTCCAGAAAGTTTCAGATATGTATTTGAAGGGTCAAGGCACTTTGAAAAACAAGAAACATGCCAATTATTGGTCCAATATAGCTAGAGAAAAGGCGAGAGCAAGAGGACACTAGAGTCAGTAATTCCAGTTGCAGGCTGCGACAGAAATTATAGGCTAGATTTTCACGACTTTTTTATGCAGGCAAAACTAAGCTTTGCTTTGTAATTTTCCTGCGCCCCAAATTTTCTAAAAGCCGTGACTACAGAATTACATTCACAACCACGAAATGATCGTGTCTTGGACTCTGGAAATAAGAGTGCCAATAATGACACCTTCAATACTAGGGAGCTGTATCGCGACCTACCAAGTCTCAACCAGACAAATCGGGCAAACGAGGATCTGACCAGAGAAGGAAACTTACCAAATATCAAAATCGCCGAAGCCGGACGCCACACCTTATCTCCAGCCTGGCGCGATTCTGTTACCGACACCGGTCGTGGCTCTATCACCGATACCGGTCGTGGCTCTGTTACCGACACCGGTCGCGGCTCTATCACCGACACCGGTCGTGGCTCTGTCACCGATACCGGTCGTGGCTCTGTCACCGACACCGGTCGTGGGTCTATCACCGACACCGGTCGCGGCTCTATCACCGACAGCGGTCGCGGCTCTATCACCGACACCGGTCGCGGGTCTATTAATGATCGCGGCAACTCAGTTAGCGACCGGGGCATCGAAAGACCAAAACCAGCAGAAAAACCCGATGTGCCGGCCAGAGCCTTTACTATGGACCTGAAGAACCACGCAGCCAATCACGGCAAACCAGATGCCCTAGTCTACCTGCCGCGCAACTTCGATCCTGAAAAACCAATCAATCTAGTCATCTACAACCACGGTTGGCGCTCTACAGCCACCAGCTCATACAAAAACGAACGGCTTGGCGATCAAATGACCGGTGCGCCACCAAATACAGTACTGGTCATTCCTGAATGGCAGCGCAATCCGGGTGCTGAAAACGGCGACCAAGGAGCCTTGGCCGGTCAGGGCAAGTACGCCGCCATGCTGCAGGAAATCATGAATAAGACTCCTGGTCTGAAAGGCAAAAACATCAGCGATCTTGAGTCTATCAATATTGTTTCCCATTCAGCCGGCTATAATCCGACCACAAAGATGATCTACGACCCAACCATTGGTCCCAAGGTGAAAAGCCTGACAATGCTTGATTCAGCCTATAACGGACCCGCCCTCAATGGATGGTTGGCCAAAAATGCCCGAGAACTTGCCAGTGGAGAAAAGCAATTTATCAATATTTTCAATGACACCACAAAAGAAAGTCTGGCTCAAGCCAAGTTTGTCAAAGAAACCTTGGGTAAAGCCGGCTTGTCCCCGGCACTTGTGCAAGAAGATTATAAAAACGGCAAGCGACCAATCTCGAAAGAAACTGTCGGCGCTAATGGAATTATCTTCAAGCGCAGCGACTTAACCACCGGCGGCAGCGGTGCCCATGGTGCCATGCCTAAGCTCTTCTTCTCGACCGTACTGGAAGGAGCTAATCTGAGAAGGCAGAGGGGCCGCTGAGGGACCGATAATTGGGATAAGCAAGCGGCAGTGGCGGGAATAAAGCAAACTGAGCTATTAGATTGGTTTGGCAAATTGAAGACCTGCCCGAAATGCGATTCTAGCTTTTCAGATAGCATCGAAACCTGCCCCCATGACGGGGAAGAATTGGTTTTGGTGAGCGGCCGCAGTACCCTTGGACCGGGGCATCTTTTTGCCGGGCATTATGAAATTCTCTCGATCTTAGGACGAGGCGGTATGAGCGTAGTCTACCGGGCCAGACACAAGCTCATGGACCGTATAGTGGCCATCAAGGTCTTGCAAGGCGACGCCGATCAGTCGGCAATAGAACGCTTCAAGCAAGAAGCAAAGTCAGCTAGCCTGCTCAACCATCCCAATATTATCAGCATCTACGACTTTGGCTTGTTTAACGAGCAAGCCTATTTGGTAATGGACTGCCTGGAAGGCAAAACCATCGCCGATATTCTCGAAAGCGACGGCAGAATCAGCCCAGATAGGTCGGTAGAAATTTTTAGACAGATTTGTTTAGGTCTAGATGCGGCCCATCGTCACGGCGTTGTGCACCGCGATCTCAAGCCCAGCAATATTTGTCTGGTGCACGACGAGAACGGACACGAGCATATCAAGATAGTCGATTTTGGTATAGCGAAATTGCTCGACCGCACAGGCAGGCACGCGCTGCAGCTCACTCAAACCGGCGAAGTATTTGGCAGCCCTCTCTATATGAGCCCCGAGCAATGCTCTGGCAAGACTTTGGACAATCGGTCCGACATCTATTCACTGGGCTGTTTGATGTATGAATGTCTCACCGGCAAACCTCCACTCGAAGGTGACAATGCCTATGAAACAATGGCTTTGCATATCTCGGGCACCCCTATGGACTTCGCCAAAGCCTGTCCTAGTATAAAAATTCCAGCCAGCTTAGAGGCCATAGTCTTCCGCTGTCTAGAAAAAAGACCGATTGACCGCTACCAGTCAGCCGCCGAAATCATCTCAGATCTGCCTGTTGTGCAGCCGGTTTCAGGCTCGCTCAAAGTCAAATCGGTGGCGCATCCAGTCAAGCACAAGAAAGAACTATTCCGACTGAGACTGGGTTTCTGGACTGTCTTTACTTTGCTTGCCGGACTCTTGACCTATATGGCTCTCGACCATGGCCCCGAAAACGACAGAGGCACTGTCTTAGAAAAGACTATCTGGAATTTCGAAACCACACTGGCTCAGTCCCTAAGCGACTGGCATCAATACGATGCCGCCAAAGCAGTTTTGGCGCAAGTCGAAGATACCGCACGTAAACGCTTCAGCAATAA